>Ga0081539_10002041_pt1 | contig 30380 bp, 26 predicted proteins | sample TabmetS4T2R2_FD_71023 | JGI IMG/M metagenome (GOLD analysis project Ga0081539, IMG submission 71023) | Tabebuia heterophylla rhizosphere microbial communities from the University of Puerto Rico - S4T2R2 | ecosystem: Host-associated > Plants > Roots > Rhizosphere ... | reverse complement strand
CACGTCCGGTTCGATGAGCAGCGACTGGAAACGGGATACGCGGCGCGGACTGAGGCACCGGCTTCGTCGGACAACAGTTACTCCCCGCAATGTGTGCTTACCGCGCCAGTCGCTGACTCTACCCGCTTTGAGTGATCCCTCCACGGATTTGATCTCTGATCTGAGGGAGCCTTCCACGGAGTTGAGTCTCGCGCCGAGGGCCTCGAATTCCGCTTTCGTCGCGAGATGGGGTATGGCGGCCTTTATCTCGTGAACCTCGGTGCGCAGCTCCTGCACCTCGGTCTTCGTTGCGAGATGGGGTATGGCAGCCTTTATCTCGCGAACCTCGGTGCGCAGCTCCTGCGCCTCGGTCTTCGTCGCGAGATGGGGCATGATCGCCCTTATTTCGCGTACGTCGCCGCTGATCTCGTTGACCGATGTCTCGAGAGCGCCCAGTAGTCGTTGAGTGTCGTCCACAGTGCCTCCGCCATCTCCGCCCGATACATGTGAGACGACCTCCCTGCCGCGAAAACGGTCTTTGTCAATGATGCTCGCCATTGCTGTTCTCCGGCCTCGAAGCGCCGAACGAACGGCGTTCGCAATTACATCGTGTGAGTCTCCAGAAGTTGAGCGAAGGCTAGCAAACAAGATCTCAATTTTCTCAACTTCAGAGTCACGAAAGTACGCGATGGCGCGGAGGATTGAGGCTCGATTTGTACAGAAATGCAGCTTGCTCTTCGGCAGTGAAGAGCGGAGAGTCCTGCCCCGAAATCGAAACGGCGCCTGCCGGTGTTGAAGTCACCGACAGACGCCTGGCCACAACCTACCCAGTGAGGGGCAGATCATGGTTAAGCGCAATCATACCCGGACGCGCACGCGTCATTTCCCGCGATTCCGCGAGCAAGTTTCCGCGGCAAAGGATGGGCCGTCGCGACATCGCTCAGCGCAAGTCGACGTTCACTGCATTCGTCTTTCCGTCCGGCAGAGCGAAGAGCACGACGACGACAGCCTTGCCATTTTTCACGGCCGGAATCGCCGAGAACGGCGTGCCGGGCTGACCACTCGCGGCCTTGGCCACGATGTCTGCCAGGCTCATCTTCGAGAGCTGCACGAGCGTCAGTTGCATGGCCGAGCGGGTGAGGTGCGCCTTGTCCTCGAACACCTCGGTATCAGGTTTCCACGCGGCCGCATTCGGCTCGCCTTTGAGCTCCATCAGAGTGTTGTGCTCCGCGTCCCGGGCAAGACCTTCCTTCGCGGTGTAGACACTCAACCAGAATTTGCCGTCTTCGAATTCGAATTTCGCCGAGATGGCAGTGCCATTCGTCTGCTCGGCCTGGCGGATTCCATCTACGAGCGTGTGTTTGCTCTCCGGCAGGTGCTTGATGGTTTCGGCGTCTCCAGCGCCTGCGGCACGCGCCGCGAAGGGAATGATCAGGGCAGAAACGATTGCGACGGTAAGAACACGCAACATGGGAATCTCCATAGTGGCACCAGTGCCGGACGCTTGCGCGATGAGTGTAGGTCAGGGAATCTCTAGCGATTCTGAATGTTCGTTAGGGCTCGCCGCGCCGCCTATCGCGCCCGCGCGGAATGTCTCATCCTTGGTGCCGTGACGCGGGCGGTCGCAGCAGGTTTCGCAGCGATTCCGGGACTTCTCCTCCTGAGTGCGCCGGCGATCGCGTATCGACCATTCGATTCCACCGATGCGGATGTTGCCGAGCCGGGCGAGCTCGAACTGGAGCTCGAACCCTTCGGCTATCTGCACGCTGTGGATGGTAGCTTCTTCATCGTGCCCGATGTCGTGGTGAATCTCGGGTTGCGAGATCGATGGGAGCTGGTCCTCGAAGGCCAGCATCGCGTTCGCACGCGGACTGAGCCCGACGCGCAACGAAGCCGTGTCGAAGACACGGGCTGTTCGTCAAAGGGATAGTGCGTGAAGGGTCTCTGCAGGATGCACCTGGTCCGAGCCTTGCGTTTGAGTTTGGTGCGCTACTCCCTACCGTGCATGGCGAGTCCGGCGTTGGCGGCTCAGCGCTGCTCGTCGCGTCATACCGGTGGTCGCGGATTACCGCACACTTCAACAGCGAGGTAGCGCTGAGCCGGTCAGGAGCGGTGGAACTGTTTGGCGGCCTGATTCTGGAAGGGCGCACCTCCACGGCACTGCGCCCGGTAATGGAGCTGTTCATCGAAGGCGAAGCGGGCGACTCGCAAGTGGTGCGCTCAGCATTGGTCGGCGCCATCTGGGATGCCAAGGACACGCTGTCGTTCGACGTCGGCGCGCGGGTCGCGCGTTTCGAGCAGGACACGGAATTCGAGGTACGTGCCGGTCTTACGTGGGGCCTGAGGGCCGTAGCAGGACAGTGAAGCGGCTGCCGCCCGCCGGGAGCGGGGCGTAATTGACTTCGCCCCCGTGTGCGCGAGCGATCTGACGCACGAGAGAGAGGCCGAGGCCGAAGCCACGGGCCGCAGCATCGCTACCCGTGCCGCGGTAGAAGGGCTCGAAGATGCGGTCGCGGTCGGCCTCGGCAATTCCCGGGCCGTTATCCTCGACGAGAAGTTGCGCGAGACCTCGCTCACCGGTTCCGACCTCGACGCGGGTCGCTCCGCCGCCATGTCGCTGCGCGTTGTCGAGCAGGTTTCGGATCATTCGCCGTAACAATTCCGGGTCGCCACGGACGACGGTGGGCGCACCCTCCACGGCCCGCTCGAAATGTGCCGCTTCCTCGGCGGCCAGCGCCAGAAGGTCGACGTCATCCAGACGCTCCGGCCGGTGCAGCGTATCCAGGCGACTCGCCAGCAGCATCTCCTCGATCAGCGAATCGAGCTCCGCGATGCTGCGTCTCAGTTCTTCGTGGGCCGCAGGGGAAGAGCGTCCTTCCGCCAGGCGTTCGATCCCGAGTCGGATGCGAGCGAGCGGCGTACGCAGCTCATGCGAGCAATTCGCCAGGAGGAGCTTCTGCGACCGTACGAGCTCTGCCATGCGTTCCGCAGACTCATTGAAGCTGCGCGCGAGTGCCGCGACTTCATCGCGACCCTCGATTGGCACACGCGCCGTGAGGTCGCCCTCGCCGAGGCGCTCGACACCGCTGCGCAGCCGGGCCAGTCGACCTGTGAGACGCCGTGCAATCGGGTAAGCGCCAAGAGCGAACGCCAGTGTGATCGAGACCGGCACGACGAACGCATGCCACCCTATGCCGCGCGGCGGGTGCGGATGTCGCACAACGAGCCGCCGGTCGTCGCCGAGCGGCAAGACCCAGACGGGTCCACCGTGTGCAAGTTTCCAACCGGCTTCCCTGAGCCTCGCCGGTGGCAGGTGCGGAACGTTCGCACTCGCGACCAGTAGCTTGCCCTCGCGATCATACAAAGCGAGATCCATCCGCAGCCGCCTGTGAAGATCGTCGAGCGCCTGCCTTTGTTCGGCGGCGGATGCGGACGCGGGTGGCAGCAGACTTTCCGCGAGCTGAGCCGCGGCACCGACTCCCCATGCCTCGCCACGCGAGGCTCCGGTCAGTCCCCAGAAAGTCGCCATAGCGATCGCGAAGACGGCAAGCGTCGCAAGGATGGCCAGATAGAACTGCAAGTGGAGCTTGCGCATGCTGACAGCTAGCGGGGCCGGTCCTGCTCTTTCGCGAAGACGTATCCCGCACCTCGCACGGTCAGGATGCGCCTTGGCTTCTTCGGGTCGTCTTCTATGGCCGCGCGAATGCGCGAGATCTGCACGTCGATCGTGCGATCGAACTCTTCGAGCGTGTTGCCCTTCATGAGGTCCATCAAGGCATCCCGCGACAGAACGCGACCTGCTCGCTCAGCGAGTGCGAGCAGAAGCATGTACTGATAAGCGGTCAGGCTCTTCTCCTGGCCGTCGACTGAAACCTGTCTCGCTCCGCGGTTGATTTCCAGACGGCCGAAGCGCAGCACGTCTGCAGGGGCGAGGTCGCGCTGCCGCCGGAGAATGGCACGCAGTCGCGCGAGCAGCTCGCGGGGCTCGAAGGGCTTCGGCAGATAGTCGTCCGCACCAAGCTCCAGCCCAACAACGCGATCCAATGGATCGCCGCGCGCCGTGAGCATCAACAGGGGAACAGCGGAGTGCACGCGGATGCGCTTGCAGAGATCGAGGCCGTCCGTGTCCGGCAGCATGAGGTCGAGAATCACCGCGTCGAAGGTTTCGTGCTGGAGGCGACGTTGCGCCTCGATGCCCTTCGTCACGGCGGTCACGCGAAAGCCTGCCTCGCCGAGATAGTCCGAGACCATCCCGGCGAGGCGAACATCATCTTCGACCAACAGAACGCGGAAGCTCATGCTCCGCTATGCTGCGCTCAATGCCGAGCGTGGCGCCACTGATGGTGTTCTTCGACGGTTGCGGCGATTGCCGAGCGCTGCTCAGGTGAGAGCACTTCTGCGGCATCTGCCACGCCTTGCAGGAGGCGCTTCGATGCCTGATCGGCCAGGCGCAACTCACCGGCGCGCACGGCTTCGAGCCGCTCGCGGTCGACGGTCGGTGCAGTCAGAATCTCATGGATCTGCTTGCGAGCGGCAATGTGCTGGTCGGCCAGCGAATGTACGTCCGTCGCGGCCGACTGCAGGATTGCAGTGACCTGCGCCTTTTGATCTGCCGTCGCATCGACGTCCGCCAGCAGATACTTCACGCCGTGCTCGATGCGACCGGCGATGGCTTCTGAGCTCATCGGGCCCGCCCAGCCGTGATGCTGCATGCCCTGCGCGTAAACGAGCGCTTTGGCGCCAGCGAGCAGCGCCAGCACACCAGCGATGCTTCCGGCGATGATCCAGCCGCGGCGGCGGTTTCCAGACGGGGGTGAGGGAGTGATCGAGGCGTCCTGTTCAGCCATGGGAATCTCCGAGCAGTGATGGGACGGACATCACTCTGCCCGGGATGCGTTTATGGACGATCAACCGTTTGTAAAGTTGTGTAACCCGGGCCGAAACCAGAATCTTATCGCGCTCGGCCTGCTCGGCTCACGAACGGCCTTCGCGCAGCGCTCGATCTCGCGAACGTGAAGCGCGGGTCGTGACATCCGACGGCGGAGGAGAGGTATCGAGGATCAGAACTCCAGCTCGACGCTGACGGGACGATGATCGGACGGTCGGTCCTCCCGCCTCGCACCGCCGTTCGCGAGCTGAGCCTCGTAGTCCTCGTGGTGAATTCTGCCTGAGCTCGGCACCTTGCGAAGTCCGGCTGCGCCAGTGAGCTCTGGCGAGAGCAGGATGTGATCCAGCAGGAGGCGCTTGTTCTGCACATTCTCCACGAAGTCGTCGAACACTGCGGTGAAGCGCTGGTCGGACGGCACATCGTGCTGGGCGTGATTGAAGATCCATTCCGGCGTGAACGCGGAGCCCACGAGAATGTCCGTCACGTTGTGCGCCAGGTAGTTTTCCTCGAAATAATCCAGTCCCGGTCCGTCGTTCAGGTCGCCGAGAAGGATGATGCGCGCTGACGGCGACGCGGTGAGTTGTTCTTCCAGGTACTTGCGTGTGCGCATGCCCTCGGTTGCATTGCGCCGGCGGGCCTTGAGCGCCGCCACGACGTATTCCTGACGGCGCGCGGGATCTAGCCACAGCGCCTGACCCTGGTTGACGAAATTCGATTTGGTGTGCATCACGAGAACCTGCAGTTGATGCGCACCGGCCCGGATGTCGACCACCAGCGGCCGGCGAGTGAATTCATAGGGTTCCAGCAGCATGTCGCCATCGACGTCCGCAATCCATTCGTTCAGCAGCGTTTGCAGACCGGCGCTCGGCGCCAACGTCGCTGTCACGGACGCGGGTTTGTAGAGCAGCGCCAATTTCTGCGCGCCCCCCGAGTCACCGAGAATGCCGCTGTAGAGCGGAGCGGCCGGTCCCGCGAGATGAGTCGTGATGAAGAGGTCCAGCTCTTCCTTGCGGCTCGGCGCTTCCTGCAGGGCCAGAATGTCGGCATCGATAGCGCGGATGACGCCGGCGAGCCGCGAAGCTGTTTTCAAAGTGGAGTTCGGTTCTGCCTCGCCGGGCAATTTGAAGGTCTCGAGAAATGCGGCCGGCGAGCCGTCTGTCGTGAACCAATTGTTCATCCACTCACCATTGATGCTGGCAACGCGTAGCTTCGGCATGACTTCGATCCTCCAGAACGATGTAATGAGTGACGATCAGCCGAGCGCCGATCCGGCGCGCGCTTCCTGAACGATCCATGTGCCCACGCGCAGTGCATTCGCCACCACGGTCACCATTGGGTTCAGGCCGAGGCCCGTCGGCATGAAGCTGGTATCCACGACGAAGACGTTCGGGCAGTCATGGAGCCGGCAGTTCGCATCGAGCACCGACGTCTTCGGATCGTGACCCATGCGGCACGTTCCCATCTGGTGATCGCCGATGAGATCGACGGTCGCATTGCTCGAGCTCGGATTCGTCTTTCCGGGCGGTGCAGGCTTGAGACATCCCTCCCGCTCGAGCACGGCCTCCATAGCGGGGCGCAACTCGAACATCTTGCGTTCGGCGGGTCCGAAATCACGCGTGATCCGCGCCACGGGTAACCCATGCTCATCGACGTAGCGGGGATCGAGATCCACACGATTGCGGTACATTGGCAGATCGTCCCCCGTCAGACGCAGCTCGATGGTGCGGCTGTGATCCTCCATGGCTGCCCGCAGCGCTGCTCCTGTTTTCCTGGTGCGATTGACGGCGCCGATCGCATTCTCCAGTGGGTTCTTCTTCGCGGTACTCACCATCGTGCCTGCTTTCCACCAGGCGCCGGTCGCGTCGTCCTTGACAAAATAGTTGTCGAACGTGACGACATTGCCCGTGTGCGCCAGCTCGCCGCGCACGTGGCCCTGAAATCGCGGGGCGAGCACGCATTTCGCGCCCAACCCGAAGAGATGAAACGTCGCGTAACGGCCCACGAGATCGGTGCGGTTGCCGAGCCCTCCGGGTGGGCCACTCAGGAGCAGCAGGCGCGCAGACTGGACTGCTCCGCACGACACGATGACGAACCTGCCTCGCTGCTCGCACGCTTTGGGGTGGTCAGGATCGGAGATGTCCAGATACCTCACGCCCTGCGCGCGCCGCGCACCGGGGTCGTACATGACCTCGTACGCCTTCGCGGAAGTCACGATCTTCACGTTCCCGAGCGTTTCGATCTCGCGCAACGTCGATACGCGTGATCCTGATTTCGGCCCGTCCAACCCCCAGCACAGATATTCGCCACAGAATCCGCATGCGTTGCACGCGCTGCGGATGCGGTCCGACCAGATCGCCTCGGGCGATTGCTTCCAGAAATCCGGGCGGTCACCACCCCAGGCTGACAGAGCGGCCGCTATGGCCTCACGGGTGTGATAGTGGAGGTCACGTGGCTTGCCCTTCGCTGCCAACTTCGCGTTCGAGACCATGGCACTCGGTAACGACGCGACTTTCCATTGCATGCGGTCGAAGCCGCGCGCGACGTATTCTCCAACCGGCGTTCGCGGCATGGGCGGACATGGAAATTCAAACTGCGGCTCCCAATGCTCGCGGTCCCCCCAGTACGGCGCATCCTGGAAAGCACTGTACCAGCCGGTGTCCGTGACGGCCGCCGTGATCTCCGCCCGGCGGCCGCTGACTGCCAGCAGGGTTTCGGCGACGTTGAAGTAAGGCTCCATCTGCTGGTACGTCACGGGCCAATCGACGACGTCATAACCCCATTCCCGCAGCTGGGTGTCCTGATCCGTGGCTCGAAAGTGCTGACCCAGCACGAAATCGATCGGCAGGGCCCGAAATGCCCAGGTGCCCCAGATGACCGATCCGCCGCCGAGCATCGAGCCGGTCCAGCCCGCGTAAAACGGCTCTGCCGTGTGATCGTCACGCCTGCGAAAGGTGTTGTAGTCGCCCCGAGGCCGGCGCTTGAGCTCGGGACGCTCTATGCGGAATCGGTACTCGTCGTGGGATGAAGCGCTATACCTGCGGCCGTTGTTGGGATCGACCTTCGCCCGATCGAGATCATCCTGCAGGCGCTGGTGCCAGTCGGTCCCTTGTTCGAGCACCACCACACTGAAACCTGCCTTGGCGAGAACCCATGCGATCGTCCCGCCGCCTCCGCTACTTCCCACGACGACAAAATCTGCGACTTCCACGATGCCCTCCCGTTCGCGGTAGTTACATGAGCGAGGTTCGTCCGCTTGCTACGATGCGTGCCGGTTCGCTCAGACCGGCGGCGAGCCCACCGGGCCCAGCTCCACGTCCGCGGCTGGCGCTGGCGCCGGTTGCGCAGGGGGTGGTGAGAGCAGCTCGGCGAAGTGCCTGACCGCTCGTTGCGAGTCCTCCGGCGTAAACGAATTGCCGACGCGCCGTTTCTCGCCCAGCCGGTCCAGCACGTCGCCGAGTGTCCCGCCGTCTGCATACGGGTTGCGGAGCCCCAGGACGGCGTGCAGCGAGTCTCGCGTCAGCTGGTACAAAAACTCGGAGGGCTTCTTCAGCGTGGCATGCGGCCAGTCGGTCTTGCGCTCTGGATCGTCCAACAGGAGCACGTCCACGAGCGGTTTCCAGCCATCGCTCCATCCGGCGATCGCGAGGCGCAGCGGTGGCAGGTGTTCGGCATAGAACTCCGATCGCACGAGCGGCTTGATGTCGCTCTCCAGGAGAACGTTTTCGCTACGCACGATGTCGAAGATCGCCTTTGCATCCAGACTTCGCCGCTCGCGCCACTGGGTCACTCCAGGAATCGGGCACTGGGCCACAGGGTTCACGGCGACGCGCTCGAAGCGATCCGCGAGGTCGCCATCGCGAACCGATTCGGTCAGCAGGTCATCGAGGAACTCCACGATGCCGAGCTTCTCTGCGTAGTTCGTTGCGTCCTCCGCGCCTTCGAGTGGCAGCAGCACATTGATCAGCGCACGCAGAGATTCGATATCGCCATTGAGGAAATGCACATAGGGAGGCTTGCTCATAGCGTTCTGCTCCGCTTCTGCGCCACGCCGGATGTGCGTCACGAACGGCATTTTCGAGTCGGGTTCAGCGACCGGCTCGTGTCGGATCACCCTATTCAGGATCAGGTGGTGAGTCGCGAATTCGAAATGGGTGTCCGTGCCCCGCGCCGCAGGCCCAATGTGGGCGGAAGTTTCAATTCTGTTTTATCGCGCCGAATCGACCGTCCCGTCGATCCCGAGCACGGGAACGCTACGCTCATCGTGCGAGTGAGTCCAGCCCTGCTCGTATTCATCGTCTCGAAATAGACGCCCGGTGAGTGGGATGGGTGGCCGCGACGTAAGGACACCTCGGCGGGGACGGACGTTTGCTGACCGAAGTTTCGGATGCTCACTTCGCAGCGCAGTGCGGCGATATGCAGTCCGTTCGCATACCGCTCCGCAACGGCCCAGACGACCTGTGAGTCACGCAGCCCCGATGTCCTTGACGTGCTGCTGCATCAGCAAGTGATCGAGTGACGCGAAGGGCAGGTTCACGAACACTCGCAGGCGGCGCTCGAGCTGCGCCCTCGAATCGATGAGAGCACGGCGTTTTGCGGCCGGGTCATCCGCAAAGCGTTCCGCGTCGATGCTGCCCCAGTGAGCGGTGATGGGGCGTCCGGGCCACTCGGGCTGCGGCTCGCCAGCTGCCGTATCGCTCAACGTGAACACGAAATCGAGCGCCTCGGCTCCGGAGGCGGCGAACTCGCGATAGTGCTTAGGCTTACCTTCAGGCACCGGAATCTTTGCTCGCTCGAGAAGCTCGAGCGCCAGCGGATCGTAGGCATCTGCCGGGTGCACTCCCGCGCTGTGTGCGCGAAACTTGCCTCGGCCGATCTCGTTCAGCAGCGCGGCTGCCATCACGCTGCGCGCGGCGCTCCGCTGGGAAAGAAAGAGCACGGTGTATATGCGTTCCGTTTGCATACGCGCACGCTCGCCGGTGGAATGCCCGCTACTGTAACTCTGGCGGCGGCTGGCAGGTCCCTCACGAAATTGCATGTCATGGAACTGTCACATTCGAGCACGACGATGAACCCCATGGACCACGATGAAGTCATCCAGCGCCTCGCGCGCGACCTGCAGGACAGTTACGACGAAGAGCTCGAGATGGAGATCGAGGACCGCCACCCGCTTTCGAGCGATGGCTCGGTCGTCAGCGCGGATCTGCCCCCCGAGGAGCGCAAGCTCTACTTTCGCAATCTGTTTCACCTGCAGGGCGAGCTGGTCAAGCTCCAGGACTGGGTGGTCGCCACACGCCAGAAAGTGGTCATCCTGTTCGAGGGGCGCGATGCCGCCGGCAAGGGCGGCGCCATCAAGCGCATCACGCAACGCCTGAATCCGCGCGTCTGCCGTGTAGTTGCATTGCCTGCTCCCAGCGATCGCGAACGTTCGCAGTGGTACTTCCAGCGCTACGTGTCGCACCTGCCTGCGGCCGGCGAGATCGTTCTGTTCGACCGCAGCTGGTACAACCGTGCCGGTGTCGAAAGCGTGATGGGTTTCTGCACGGACGAGGAAGTCGAAGAGTTCTATCGCTCCGTGCCGGAGTTCGAGCGCATGCTCGTGCGCTCGGGCATCCAGCTCCTGAAGTACTGGTTCTCCATCACGGATGAGGAGCAGTACCTGCGTTTTCTCGGTCGCATCCACGACCCGCTCAAGCAGTGGAAGCTGAGCCCGATGGATCTGGAATCGCGGCGCCGCTGGGAGGCGTACACGCGCGCCAAGGAGATCATGCTCGAGCGCACGCACATCCCCGAAGCGCGCTGGTGGGTCGTGCAGGCGGTCGACAAGAAGCGCGCGCGCCTCAATTGCATTCATCATCTGCTGAGTCAGTTCGAGTACGTCGAGACGCCGCGGACGCCGATCGTTCTGCCACAGCGTGAGCGGCACGAACACTATTCGCGTCAGGCCGTGCCTGCAGAGATGGTCGTTCCCGAGATCTACTAGCAGAGCCGCAATCAAAGTTTCATTCGCCGGTCACGCGCCTGACTGCTCGCGTGCTCACCATGCGCGCCCACGGTGGGGAAGATCGACCCAACCAGGGAGGCTCTCAGTGTTCAAGGCGCGCATGTTGATCCGTCGTCGTCCGCTTCATCCGATCGTTTTCGTCTTTGCGACTCTTCTCGCTATTGCCGGCGCACCGGCACTCGCGCAGACAGCGTGTTCGCCGACGACGACCATCCATGTCATTCAAGGCAGTCCTGCAACCCAGCTCGCTGGCGGCGTGCACGACGATGTGAGCCCGCTCACCGGGCAGACCGTGACACTCGAAGGCGTGGTCGTCGCAGACTTTCAGTCCATCCCGCAATCGACTCGATCCGGCGAGCTGCGCGGGTTCTTCCTGGAAGAAGAGGAGGCGGACCAGGATGCCGATCCGCAGACATCCGAGGCGCTGTTCGTCTTCACCGGTAACGCACCGGCGCTCGACGTGCATGAAGGACAGAAGGTCTGCGTGCGCGGGCCCGTCAGCGAATTCTTCGGTATGACGCAGGTGAGTGCGACAGCCGCGGATGCAATCACCCTGAGCGCGGATAGCACACCGCTGCCCGAGCCGGCAGTCATCGATCTTCCGGTCGTTGGCGATTTGAACGACTACTACGAGCAGTTCGAAGGCATGCGCGTGAAGTTCGCCGACACGCTGTATGTCTCCGAGTACTTCGAACTTGCGCGATATGGCCAGATCGTGCTCACCGCCGGCGAGCGGCCGTTCCAGTACACGCATCTCGACACCACGCCCACGGCGACCGAATACACGGCCTTCCTGGCGGACCTGGCGCGTCGTCGAATCATTCTGGATGACAGCGACAACACGCAGAATTCACCGCTTCCTGCGGGCGCCTTCTTCCATCCGCAGCCGGGCGGGCTCAGCACGGGAACGCAGGGCGTGAACTACTTTCGCGGCGGTGATGTAGTGCGCGAGCTCGTGGGCGTGCTGCATTGGTCATTCGCAGGGCAGACGGGCACGGACGCGTGGAGAGTTCGCCCAACGCAGACGAATCCGGTCGTCTTCAGCGTTCGCAACCCGCGCCCGCAGCGCGCGCCGCTGCGTCTCGGCGGCACGCGCGTGGCGAGCTTCAACGTGCTCAACTACTTCAACACGATCGATACGACTTCCAGCACGACTTCCGGTCCGTGCGGTCCCTCAGGAACGCTCGACTGCCGTGGCGCTGATAGCAGCAGCGAGTTCGACCGCCAAAGCGAGAAGCTCGTTTCTGCACTGAAGGCCATCAACGCCGATGTCTTCGGGCTCATCGAGATCGAGAACAATGGCGGCGGGCCGACGCCGGCGATCGCCGAGCTTACCGCGCGCTTGAATGCAGTCGTTCCCGGCGCGCCTTATCGCTACATCGACACGGGCACCGTCGGCACCGATGCCATCACGGTTGCGATTCTCTACAAGTCGACGACTGTGAAGCCGAAAGGCGCCGCCGCTGTGCTATCCGACAGTGCGTTCGTTGACCCCAACACAACAGGCCTGCAGAGAAATCGTCCCGCCATCGCGCAGACATTCGAGACGACAGGACGGACGACTTTCGAACGCGGGCAGGCGTTCACGGTCGTCGTGAATCATCTGAAATCCAAGGGAGCCGATGGCGCGACGGGCGCCGATGTGGACCAGCTCGATGGCCAGTCCGCATGGAATGACACGCGGACACGCGCGGCACAGTACCTGGCGAACGTGTGGATCCCTTCGGATCCGACAGGGCAGGGCGATGGCGACTTTCTGGTCATCGGTGATCTGAACGCGTATCGCGGCGAATCGCCGGTCACTGCACTCAAGACTGCCGGATTCCGCGACCTTCACCAGCTCTTCGAGGGACTCGACGGATACTCGTATGTGTTCGACGGCCAGCTCGGCTACCTCGACCACGCGCTGTCCAACTCATCCATGACTCTGCAGACGGCCTGCCTCACCGCCTGGCCGATCAACTCCGACGAAGTACCAGTGTTCGACTACAACGACACCGTGCGCGATCCGGGTGAGTCGACGTTCGAAGCCGAGCCCACAGCAAACCCCTTGTACGAAGCAAACCCCGCACGCACCTCAGACCACGATCCCATCGTAGTCGACCTGAACCTCTGCCCCGCGCGCGGTACTGGCCAGGCGCTATGTCTCGCGGCGAACGCCTTGGCGCGCGTTGCCTGCGTAGCCTCGAAGCATGTCCATCCTGCGTCGTCCGAGTGAGGCGCTATTGCGTGCGGAAGGTGCCGGTGGAGAGGGTGTCGTATTCGCTTTCGAAGACCATCACTCGATTTCGGCCGTCGCGCTTGGCGGCGTAGAGGGCTTCGTCGGCGAGCTGGACGGCTCCGTCAGGACTGCGCTCGAGTGTGGGACGGACGATCGCAAGACCGATGCTGATGGTCACGTTCCTCGAAGCGGCATCCAGGTGCTCGATCTGGAGTGACTGAACGGCGGCACGAATCTGCTCGGCGATGCGGAGGCCGTGCTCGCGAGGGACATCGAACAGCAACACTGCCAGCTCCTCGCCGCCGTAGCGGGCCGCGAGATCCAGCGGGCGCTTCGCGAAACCATCCACCACACCGGCGATGCGCTGAAGCGCGTCGTCTCCGGCCTGGTGACCGTAGCGATCGTTGAATTTCTTGAAGTGGTCCACGTCGATCAGCATGACGATGAGCGGGCGCCGGTCGCGCAGCGCCTGCTGCCAGATGCGCGTCAGATGCTCATCGAATGCGCGGCGATTCTTCAGGCCCGTGAGGCCATCGCGCGCGGCCATCTCGGCAATGAGTCCCTTTTCGAGGAATGTCCTGCGAAAACGGATTCCCTGGTAGCGAAAGGCCACGCCCGTGATGGCCGCGGTGACGGCGAGAATCAGCGTCAGATAAGCCACCTTCGCCGGAGGCACATGAAGCAAAGCGAGTGTGACGCCGAACGTGCCAACCATGATCAGGTTGGCCTGGATGGCGCGCTTGTACAGGATCGCCGACAGGAAATAGAGACCGATGCTGTAAGCCGTGAGCAGCGCGAACAACTCGCCCGAACCGTCGCGCACCCGGTACGCAACCTCCATCGCACCGAAGAACGCAATCACCATCGCGGCGCTCGTCCCCGTCGGGAGATACACGCGCTCGAAGTGCCGGCTGTAGGCGGCCCAAACCGTGGAGAGATAAGCGAGCTCGATGACGACGATGCGCAAGTGCTGCCCGATCTCTCCCTGAAAGCGATCCACGAGCAGCGAGGCAAGGAGCGCAACTCCGACGAGCACGCTCATGATGATGTTGAAAACGCGGACGTGCGAGCGTCGTTCGGCGAGATAGAAGCGGTGATATTCGGCCTCGAGATCCGGCGGAAAACGCATGCCACGCGGATCGCGGGCGAGCTCGGCACCGTAGCGTGATCCGGGAATGTGAGGGATGCGACCCACGACGTGGCTCATCCGGAAAGACTGGCGACGTATCGATCGTGGAGCATGGGCAAAGGTCGCAGATCGCTCTGTACTGTTAAATAGCCGTATCTAAAGGCCGACATATTGCCCCATCTGGGACACTTGCTCTCATATATGGACAGGGGGTTTGTGTCCAGAGGATGCGCGATCGTATGGAAACCCGCGTTTTGATTGCCGATGACTATACCGACGCGGGGAAGAGCCTGGCGCTCGTGCTGTCCATGGAAGGCGTGGCAACAGCGATTGCGCTGGACGGCGAAGAAGCGCTGGTGCGCGCGGAATCCTGGCAGCCGCATATCTGCGTACTCGATCTCCTGATGCCGAAACTCGACGGCCGTGAGCTGGCCCGCCGCATCCGCGAGCAGGCCTGGAGCACACGCCCATTGTTGATCGCGCTCACCGGCCGCACCACTGCGGAGGACCGGCGCAGCGCCATGGAAGCGGGGTTCGATCACTACATGACGAAGCCGACGGATCCCGCAAATCTCGTGCGCATCGTCCAGGCCTACGTGGACAGCGCCCGTGCCAGCTGATTCGAGCCGCTGAGCCAGCACGCGACATGAGCTCCGCCAGCACAAGCCAGGTACTGGCCGCCACGCGACAGTGGCTGAAGCCGGTCGTTCATGTGCTTCTCCGGTGCGGCGTCACGTGGAAAGAGTTCTCGGAGCTCGCCAAGACCACGTACGTCGAAGTCGCAACCCAGCGCTTCGGCAAACGAGCCCGGCCCACCAATGTCTCGCGCACGGCCGTGCTGACCGGGCTTGCGCGCCGTGAAGTACGTGCACAGCGCGCGCGCCTGGAACGAGGACCGGAGCCGCTCGCGGGCTACGTGACCAAGGCCTCGCTCGTCCTGTCGGCCTGGCATCAGTACCCGGATTTCCTGGACAAGAGCGGCAAGCCCGCGTTGCTGCAAATGGACGGCGAGGGCGCGACGTTCGAATCGTTACTACATCAATGCGGCGCCGGAGACATCCCGGCATCGACGCTGCTCAAGGAGCTGGTCGATGCAGGCGCGGCGCGCCGCCGGCCCGATGGGCGCCTCGAAGCGCTCGAGCGCAACTTCATTCCGCATGCGATGGATGAACAGCTCATTCGCCTCTGGGGCACGGTCGTCTCCGACCTGGCCACGACTTTCGCGCACAACCTGATGCGCAGTGGGCGCACGCCGCCGCGATTCGAGCGCGCGGCCGTGAATGCCCAGATCGACGCGAGCGCCGTGAAGGAGTTTCGGCGCTTCCTGGACCAGGAAGGGCAAGCCTTTCTCGAGCGAGTCGATGCGTGGCTCACTGCACATGAAAATGCCGACGCCGCGGACGCAGCGCCCGGGGAAACCCTGCGTCTCGGCGCAGGGCTGTATCACATCGAGGACTGAATCGGGATGGGTGCCAACATGAGAATCGATTCTTCAGGACGAACGACGCGCTGCCTGACCATGCTGGCAACAGCCATGGCCTGTCTCTTTTTGATGGCGCGCGAAGATATCTCCGTCGCAGGCATACAAGGCTCGGGCTTCTACGCCACGAGCTACGGGTACATCAGCGAGTTCGGCAGCATCTTCGTCAACGGCGTGGAATACGACATCTCCGCCGCCAATATCGTCATCAACGGCCAGCCTGCCACGGAGTCGCAGTTGCGGCTCGGGCAGGTCGTCACCGTCAAGGGTCGGGTGAATGCCGAAGGAACGGCCGGCGAAGCGACGGATGTCTCCGTGACCAGCACGGTGCGCGGACCGCTCGCAAACATAGACCTGGAGAACGGCACACTGATGGTCCTCGGTCAGCGGATCCGCCTGCTGCCGGATACCTTCCTCGATCCGCAACTGCACCTCGGTGGAATCCTCGGGCTCCTGCCGGGCGTCAAGGTGACGGTGAGCGGATTCCCCAACTCGGCCGGCGAGATCGTGGCCACGCGCATCGACCTCGCTATAGGCGGGGGCGCTTCACGCTTCACAGGCGTCATGCAGTCATTGAACACGAATGCGCGCACGTTCAGAGTGAATGATGAGGTAGTGAGCTACGCCGACGCGTCTCTCGTAGGCACGCTCGCCGATGGACGCACCGTCTCGGTCGCGGGCACCGTTCCATTCGGGCAGGGTGTGTTGCGCGCGACGAGTGTGGAAGTCATTTCCGGCGTCGGCGGCACAGTGGACGAAGTGGGGCAGGTCGAGGGCCTGATCACCGTGTTCAACTCCGCTACGGAGTTCTCGCTGGGTGCGCAGAAGGTCGTCACCGACGCCGACACGGTTTTCCTGCTCGAAGGCAAGACGCTCGGACCGGATCTCGGCGTCGTCGTGCGCGGCACTTACGACAGTGCAGGTATTCTCGTGGCGCGCCAGGTCAAAGTGACTTCACTGGGCCAGCCCTAGCCCGGCAGGGAAGAAAGAGCGGCGAGCCGGCTGCACGTTTCGGCCGGATCCACATCTGGATCCGCGCCGAACGGTGCAGCCCTCAGCGCTCGCCGCACAAGCTGCTCATAGTCTGTCGCTGAAAGAGGTGGGCTGAAGAGATAGCCCTGGTACTGATCGCAGCCGCGGCTCTTCAGGAACTCCATCTGCGCCTGCGTTTCCACGCCTTCGGCAATCACTTTGAGCCGCAGGCTGTGCGCGAGATAGATGATGCCCTGGACCACCGCGGCGGCTTCCGGACACGTCATCAGGTCGTCGATGAAACTGCGGTCGATCTTCAGCTTGTCGAGCGGAAAACGCCGCAGATAGCTCATGCTCGAGTAGCCGGTGCCGAAGTCGTCCACGGACACCGCGACGCCCATCCGGCTGAGAAGCTGCAGTGTCGCGACGGACTCTTCGGGATTGCTCATCACGGCGCTCTCGGTGAGCTCCACTTCGAGCACGCGCGGCTCGACACCCGCGTCGTCGAGCGCGCGCTGTATCGTGTCCACGAGATCGCGCCGCTGGAATTGAGCCGCTGAAACGTTCACCGCCACGCGTACGGCGGGAAGGCCGTCGCGCTGCCACGCTCGCGCCTGACGGCACGCTTCTCTGATCACCCACTCGCCGATCGGAATGATGAGCCCGCATTCCTCGGCCAGTGGAATGAACTCCCCCGGTGCAATGAGACCGCGCTCCGGATGGCGCCAGCGTAGCAGCGCTTCAGCGCCGCGAAATCGACCCGACATCGCATCGACCTTGGGCTGGTAGTGCAGCTCGAACTGCTGCAGCTCCAGCGCCCGGTGCAGATCGCCTTCGAGCCTCACCCGGTCCTGGGTGAACGTGTCCATGTCGGGCGCGAAGCGCTGCACACTCTTGCGGCCGCGCTGTTTCGCCGCGTACATCGCGGCATCCGCGTGGGCAAACAGCGCGTCGCTCGTCCTGCCGTCCGTCGGAAAGCAGGCGATGCCGATGCTCGCCGACGGATGCACGTCCGCATCGCCGACTCTGAACGTCGGCTGCAGAGCCAGCATCACTTTGTGGGCCACGCGCATCGCCACTTCGGGCCCGGTGATATCCGTGATGATCACCACGAACTCGTCGCCGCCGAGGCGCGCAACCGTATCGCTGCTCCGTAACGCCGCCGTGATCCGGCGCGCAACCTCTTGCAGCAGCTCATCGCCGGCACGATGGCCGAGCGAGTCGTTGATCGGCTTGAAGCGGTCGAGATCGAGCACAGCCAGCGCGAAGTGCTGATTCGCGCGTTCGGCCTGCGCAATGGTCTGGCTGAGCCGGTCGTCGAGCAGCAGGCGGTTCGGCAGGCCCGTGAGCGCATCGTGGGTTGCCATGTGGCGGAGCTGAAGGTTCGCGGCTTCGAGCCCCTGGTTGCTGGCCACGGCCAGCTTTTCCAGCGAGTCGAGCTGGCAACGCAACGCGCGCTCGTTACGCCACTTGCAGGTCAACGCGTGCGCCAGCTGCAGGGCCTCGATCGGATCGAACGGTTTCTTTAGCAACAACAGGCGGTCGGATTGTCCGAGCTGCTCGATGATCTCTTTCCAACTATGGTCGGAATGGGCGGAGCAGATGACCACCTGCAGATGCGGGTCCACGGCCCACAGGTTCTGGATCGTCTCGAGGCCGTTCCACCCCGGCGGCATGCGCATGTCGACGAACGCGAGCGAGTACGGCTGCTGGGCGCGCACGGCCTGCTCGACGAGATTCACCGCCTCCTGCCCCTGGTATGCCGAATCGAGCCGGAAGGCGCGGGCCGAGGACCCCTGCGTCTCGCGCTCGCCATACAGCCGGCGCGCGAGATCTTCGAGAACGGTGGTGCGCTCCGGAAACGCGAGCAGCTTCCGGAAGTCGGCGTGAATCGCGCGGTTGTCGTCCACAACCAGGATGCGCGGCGGATCGAGTCTGTTCATGGACACGTGCCGTACGCGTGTAGCGCCCGGCCCCCCTGACAACGGCATCGATAGCGCGTTGCTTGAGCAATTGCTCTAAGGGATTCCTTTAGAGGCCGCGATAACGCGACGTGTCGCTTCAGAATGCAGTTCAGGGGTCGATCACAATGCGCCCGGGGTCGCGCGCTGGCTGCCCCTGTATCGAGGAGTGGATGAACGCGTCGGTTGCATCGGTATCGCGAAGGGCGATCGCCTGCCTTGGCGTCGGCCTGCTGTGCCTGACGCCTCCCGTCACTTCGCGAGCGCAGGACCCCATCGCGCACGAATATCGGATCAAGGCCGCGTTCCTCTTCAACTTCACGCGTTTCATCGACTGGCCGAGCGGCAGTTTCGCGGATGCTGCGAGCCCGATCGTCATCGGCGTGATCGGCGACGATCCGTTCGGCGCCGAGCTGGCCGACGTCCTCAAGGACCGGCGCGTCAATGGGCGCCCGCTCGTCGCACGCACCATCCATGCAGATGAAGACGCACGCGCGACGCATCTGCTGTTCGTCGGCGTATCTGAACCCGAAGCGGTCGCGCGGCTCCTTCAGACCTTGCGCAGCTATCCCGTCACCACGGTGGGCGAGTCGGCGGAATTTGCGAAAGAGGGAGGAATGATCACGTTCGTGATCATGAACGACAAGGTGCGTTTCGAGATCAACGCAGATGCGGCCGAGCGCGCGGGCATCCGCATCAGCGCGCACCTCGAGAAGCTCGCCACGGTCGTGCGCGGCGTGAACCACCAGAAGGAGGTGACGTGCAGTCGCTGCGTGACGTCCCGATCCGCCGGAAACTGAGCATCATCGTCATGCTGGCGACGTGGGCCTCGCTCGTGTCTGCCGCGCTGGCTACCGCTGCGTACCAGATCGTGGGCTACCACGACGGCATGGTCCACTCGATGTCGAGCATCGCGCTGATGATCGGTGACAACAGCGCCGCCGCGATGTCCTTCAACGACCCGATGGCGGCACGCCAGACTCTGCAGTCGCTCAGTGCACATCCTCATATCACGGGCGCCGCGTTGTACGACGCACGCGGGCGCCTGTTCGCAACCTACGAGGCGCCTGGCCGGGCGGCTCCATTCGTCGCACCGCCGGTGCAGCCCGAGGGCCATCGGTTCAAGGTAAACGCCTTCGAGCTGTTCCGCGGCGTGACCCTCGCGGGCGAGTCCGCGGGCACGGTGTATGTCGAATCCGACCTGAAGGAGATTCACGCCGGGATGCGGCAGTTCGCCTGGATTGCGATTCTCACGATGCTCGTCGCGTCAGGCGCCGGATACCTGCTGTCAGCGCGTCTGCAGTCGCATATCTCGTCGCGCATCTCGCATCTCGCGCAGATCGTTGGCGTAGTGGCGGTCGAGAAGGACTACGCCATCCGCGCCTCGCGCGAAGGCGGCGACGAGCTCGGTCGCCTCATCGATGGGTTCAACGAAATGCTGAGCCGCATCCAGGTCAAGGACGCCGCACTTCAGGAAGCGCGCGCAACGTTGGAGAGGCGCGTGGAAGAGCGCACGCAGGAGTTGCGTGACGAGATCCGCGAGCGCGAGCACGCGGAGCTCGAGCTCATCCGCACGCATGAGCGACTGATCGCAGCGTCGCGCTTCGCCGGCATGGCGGAGATCGCGACGAACGTCCTTCACAACGTAGGGAACGTTCTCAACAGCGTCAATGTGTCGGCGAGCCTCGTCATCGACAGCATGTCCAGTGGCAGCGTCGACAGTCTCACGCGCGTCACGCAGGTATTGCGCGATCATCGGGACGATCTGGGCCGCTACGTCAGTGAGGACGCGCAGGGGCGCTACTTGCCCGAGTACCTCACCGAGCTGGTGCGCATGCTGTCCGAGGAACGACAGATCACGCTCGCGGAGCTCGCTCTGCTCCGCAAGAACGTCGATCACATCAAGGACATCGTGGTCATGCAGCAGGCGTACGCGAGGGTCGGGGGAGTCGAGACAGTCGTGGACGTGAATGAGCTGCTGGAGGACACCGTGCGGCTCACCGCCGACCGGCAGCGCGTGGAGCCGATTCGGGATTTCGCGCCGGTTGGGCAGGTGGTGGTGGACAAGCACAAGGTCCTGCAGATTCTGGTGAACCTGCTGCGCAACGCCAATCTCGCGTGTGGCGAGTCAGAGCGCGCAGACAAGCGCATCACCCTGCGCACGCGTCGGCGCGAGGACCGCATCGAGATCACGGTGACGGACAACGGCGTCGGCATCGCGCCCGAGAACATGAGTCGCATCTTCAGTCACGGCTTCACGACGCGCGCGTCGGGACATGGCTTCGGTTTGCACAGTGCGGCGCTCGCGGCGCGCGATCTCGGTGGTTCGCTAAGCGTACGCAGCGATGGTGTGGGGCAAGGCGCGGAGTTCACTCTGGAGTTTCCGTTCGTGCCGCCTAAAGAAATCCCCGAGCGTTCGCCGGTGCTGCAGTGGCAACGGCCGGGTTGTGATGAGGGATGGGTGATGGCAGATTCCTCGCGTGAAAACGCGACTACTGATCGTAGATGACCATGAGAGCGTGCGCGTCGGTCTGCGCTTCCTGCTCTCCGGCGAGCCGGAGTTCGAGATCGTCGGCGAAGCATCCTCGGTTGAATCGACGCTGCGCGCGATCGACGCACTGGCACCCGACATCGTCGTGCTGGATTTCGGGCTCGGCGCCGGCAGTGGCGGGCGAGTGCTCGATGAGCTCGCGAAGCGGCCGAACGCGCCGCGCGTGCTGATGCTGAGCATGGAGGACGAGCGCGTGGTGGGCCAGGAGCTGAAGCGCCGTGGCGCCGACGCGTATGTCATGAAGCAGGCGCCCACAGCCGAGATCCTGGCCCAGCTCCACCGTTTGCGTAGCGCGCTGCGCGAAGCGAAGCCGGCTCCCGGGAACGTCGTGCTGACGAAGCGCGAGCGCGAAGTGCTGCTGCTGTTGAAGGAGGGCATGGCGAGCAAGGTGATCGCGCGCCACCTGCGCATCTCCGAGAAGACGGTGGACGTCCACAAGCATCGCCTGCGGCGCAAGTTGCACCTGCAGACAGATCTCGAGCTCGCGCGTCACGCAGCGCTGTTCGTCGGTGAGGACTCAGCCGGGCCGGAGGGAAACGACCCGGGCGCTCGTTGACCTGAGGTTCTGCGGCGCTTCGCAGATGACGGCCGTGCCCCCTTCGTGACGGGCGGTCACGGCGAGTCGTCCGCCGATCGCCTCGGCGCGATCGCGCATCGTGCGCAAGCCGAGTCCGGGTGTGTCGTTCATGCCGGCCGAAGGCCCACACCCATCGTCGAGCACCCGCAGGCGCACGGAGTGCGCGTCCGCTTCCAGTCGCACCTCAACCGCTTCGGCGCCCGCATGCTTGATTGCGTTCGCCAGCGCTTCCTGAGCGATGCGATACAGGTGCTCGCCCACCTCACGTGAAACGGCGAGTGGCGCGTGCAGCTCGAGCGTCAGGGAAATTTGCGGCCCAGGGGGGCCCGCGAGTCGCGCAGTCAGGTCCCGCAACGCTTCCGCGAGCCCACCGCGCGCTCCGCCGAGCGGCGACAAGCCGTGCGCAATGTCCCGACAGGTCTTCACAGCGTGGCGCGCGATGTCCGCCAGCCGCTCGAGCTCCGGAGGCATCGGTGTTCCCGCGCGACTGGCCTGCCGCAGGACCCCATCCGCGAGCATCGCCAGTCCCGTGAGCTCCTGCCCAAGACCGTCGTGCAGCTCTTTGGCCAGGCGCTGCCGCTCTTCTTCGGCCGCGTCGCGCAGCGCGCTTTCCAGTCGCTCCCGCTTGCGCCGGTTCTCTTCGAACTGCAGGACGCGCTCGACGGCCGAGCCGAGACGCGCCAGACGATCCTTCAGCACGTAGTCGCTCGCTCCAGCTATCAGGAGCTCGACGGCCGCTTCATCGCCCAGCTCGCCGGTGACCATGATGACGGGGATGCGCGGGGTGTGCCGGGTGGCGAGCTCGAGGGCTGTACGGCCATCGAATGCAGGAAGTTTCGAGTCGGCCAGGATCAGGTGCGGCGCGAACTCGTCGAGCGCCGCCAGGAAGGCCGGGCGCGTCTGCACGCGACGCGCGTCGAACGTGAGGCCCGCCTTTTGCAGCTCGCGCTGGATGATCTCCGCTTCCTCGGGGATGTCTTCGAGCATCAGGATTCTGAGGTCGCGTTGCATAGGGTTTAACTCCCATGCGGTGGCTTGTTCACCAGCAGCCAATAGAGCCCGAGCTGCGTGACGACTCTCGCGAATTCCTCGAATTGCACGGGCTTGCTGACATAGCTGTTGCCGCCCAGGTCGTAGGTGCTGAGGATGTCCTTGTCCTGCGTGGAGGAGCTCAGCACCACCACCGGGATCTTTCTCGTGCGCGGGTCCGCCTTGATCTGCTGGAGCACTTCCAGGCCGCTCACCTTCGGCAGGCTCAGGTCGAGCAGTATCAGGCGCGGCGCCTCGATCGAGCCGCGGGTCGCATAGGCGCCGCGCGCGAAAATGAAATCGAGGCCGAGCGCGCCGTTCTTCAGCCACACCAGGCGGTTCGCGAGGTTCTGTTTCGCGAGCGCCCGCATGGTCAGCTCGGCGTCTTCCGCGTTGTCTTCGATCAGGAGGATTTCCACGTCGCGTGGGGTCTCGCTCATGAGGCACCTCACAGATTTCCCTGGGGGTCGAGTCCGGGCAGGGCGAAGTAGAACGTGGCGCCGAGGCCCGGCACACCCTCGGCCCACACACGTCCACCGTGCTTATCGATGATCCGCTTGACGATGCCGAGGCCGATGCCCGTGCCCTCGAATTCGTCGCTGTCGTGCAGACGCTGGAACACGCCAAAGAGCTTGTGTGCGTATTCCGGTTCGAAGCCGACGCCATTGTCGTGCACCGAACAGATGACTTCGCCCGCCACCGTCCGGCCACGCACTTCGATTTGCGCCACCTCGCGCGGCTTCGTGAATTTGATGGCGTTTGCCAGCAGATTGACCAGCACTTGGCGCAGCACCGATGCATCGGCATAGGCACGCGGCAGGTTGGTTGTCTGCACCTCGACCTGCCGGCCGGCGAAAGTGGGCGCGAGCTCTTCGAGCACGTCGCGCGTGAGCGCTTCGAGGTCCACTTCCGACAGCACGAGGTCCCGACGTCCGGTGCGCGCGAACGCGAGGATGTCGTCGATCAGATCGCCCATCATCCCCGCGTTGCGGCGCACGATGCCGATGAGCCTCCTGCCTTCGGCGTCGAGCTTCCCGCCGTATTCCTCCTGCAGGATGCTGGAAAAGTTATCGATAGCCCGGAGCGGCGCGCGCAGGTCGTGCGAGACCGAATAGCTGAAGCTCTCCAGATCCTTGTTCGCCAGCTCGAGCTGCCGCGTGCGCTCGGCCACGCGCCGCTCGAGCATCACGTTCAGCCTGCGAATCTCGTGCTCGGCGCGAATCCGCGCCGAGATGTCGTGGAACGTGGAGATCACCGCATATGGCTTGCTTTCGCCTGGAGCGAACAGCGGCCGCGAATTGATGGAAATCCAGATGCGTGTGCCGTCGGGCCGGGAAACGCCCATGACGACGTTCGAAGAAGGCGTCCCGGTACGCAAAGCCACCATGGAAGGATGTTCCGGACCCGGGAACGGTGTGCCGTCTTCATGCACGGCATTCCAGTCGGGTGAATCGGACGTCATCCCTACAACCTGCCGCGCAGGACGACCCTGGATGCGCTCGGCAGCCGGGTTCACCGCGATGATCTCGCCAGTCGCCGATTGGCAGATGACGCCTTCGGCCATCGTCATGAACACGGAGTAGTGGAGCAGGGGACTGCCGCTCAGATCGCCAGACGCCAGAGCTTCCGCGCGGCTGGCCTGAGTGTCCTCGGTCATCCGTGCATCTCACCGCACCGCACAAGCCGCGCTTGCCAATACGGTGCGTGGCTTCGGCAACGGCTGTTCACTATCGATAGCGATACCGGCGATCCCTGCCGAGCCCCCTGTCTATTCTTGACACTTCGTTCTGCGCACGCTTCGCAAAATGCGTGCTTCAACTAAGGTACGCCGGCGAGAATGAGCCGGCAACAAATGGTCGGACTGGACGTGAACACCGCCAACATGGAGCTGGCGCGGCTCAACCGCGAGCTGCGCATGCTGAGTCGCTGCAACCGCGCCGTGACTCGCGCCACCAGTGAGGATGAGCTGCTGCATGAAATCTGCCGGCTCATCGTCGAGGTCGGCGGATATCGCTGTGCGTGGGTCGGTTATGCGGAGCACGATGCAGCGAAGTCAGTACGACCCGTCGCGCAAGTCGGCATCGAAGCCGATTTCCTCGTCGATCTGCGGTTGCTCTGGGCAGATGCGCCGAAGGGCCGCGGACCGGTTGGACGCGCGATCCGCGAGCGCAGCACGCAGATCACGCACGACGTCCGCACCGATCCGGTGATGGCTCCCTATCTCGACCTCGCCGACGAACGTGGCTACTCCTCGATCATCGCGTTGCCGCTCATCGTGGGAGAGGAGTGCATCGGTGCGCTCGATATCTACTCCGAGCGGACCGATGCGTTCAATGAATCCGAAACCGCGCTCCTGCGGGAGCTGGCGGACGACCTCGCGTACGGCATTGGCGCGCTACGCACCCGACTCGAGCATCAGCGCGTGCAGCGCGACCTGCGGCTGTTTCGCACCTTGCTCGATCGAACCAACGATCTGATCTACGTCGTCGACGCGCGCACTGCACGGGTCCTCGATGCGAATGAGGCGGTGACCCGCAAGCTCGGTTACACGCGCGACGAGCTGCTGCGGATGTCGGTGCCGGAGTTTTCCCTCAGCGCGACCGTGCGGCCCTGGGCCGAATCGGTGGCACTCGCGAAGGAAGAGGGCTCGAGCGTTCACGAGGGCGCCTACCGTGCGCGTGACGGCGCGCTTCATCCGGTGGAGATCGGTCTCACGTATGTCGAGCAGGACCGCCAGCCCTACGTCATCGTCGTGAGCCGCGACATCGCCGAGCGCAAGCACCAGCAGATGCGAATCGAACGCCTCACACGTGTGCTCAAGATGCAGAGCGCGATCAGCGTCGCCGTCCTGCGCATCAACGATCGCGATCAGTTGCTCCAGGAGGCGTGCCGGATCGCAACGGGCCTCGGCGGTTATGACGTGGCCGCGGTGTCGATCGTCGATCCGGATCATTTGCATGCACGCCCGGTGTTTCGCGTCGGTCGGCCGAAACGGAGCGCGTCTCCTCCGGTCTTTACCATCAGCGACGGCACGACGCCCGACACGAGTCTGACGGGGTTGGCGTTGCGCACCGGCAAGCTCATGGTCGTCGACGATCTCACGCAAACCGAATTGCCCATCGCAGCGCGCGACGCGCTCTATCAGGACGGTGTGCGCTCGATGGTGGCGATCCCGCTCATCGTGGATGGAGAGAAGATCGGCGTTCTGACCATGACCTCGCCGAACGCGGGACATTTCTCGGATGACGAGCTGCTGCTGCTCCAGGACATCATGGCGACACTGTCGTTCGCGCTCCGTTCGCAACAGCAGGCGGACACGGTGCGCTACCTCGCGTACTTCGATCCGATCACGGGGCTCGCGAAGCGCGCCCTGTTCTGCGAACGCGTGGACAGCCTCCTGAGCCAGCGCTTCGGACCGCAGGACGTGCCGGGGATCGTGGCGTTCTGCGTGGATGAGCTCGGCGCCATCACCGATCGTTTCGGCGGCAACTTCGGTGACCTCCTGTTAAAAGAGATCGCCGAGCGGCTGCGGCGTCACGCCGAGAGCGACGATCGCATCGGCTATCTCGGCGGCGGCACGTTCGTGTCGATGGAGCCGGGGCTCGGCACGGCCGATTCGATCGCGGCGGGAGTGCTCGACGACGCCGTGTTCAACGATCCGTTCTCGCTCGACGGTCACGTGATCCGTGTGTCCGGGCATTCCGGTATCGCTCGCTATGGTACCGATGGCGAGGACGGGAGCACCCTGGTACGAAATGCGGAGGCGGCCTTGAAGAGCGCGCGGGAAGTCGGCGTGCAGTACCGTCTGTATCCGATCGAGGCGCACAGTGAGATCTCGGATCGTCTCGCACGCGAGCACAAGCTGCGTCGTGCGATCGATGCGCGTGAGTTCGAAGTGCACTACCTGCCGCAGATCGATCTCGCGAGCGGCAGGATCGTCTCGGTCGAAGCGCTGCTGCGCTGGAACGATCCCGAGCAGGGGTTGCTCGCTCCGGCGCAGTTCATGCCCGTTCTCGAGTCCACGGGACTGATCAATGTCGTGGGCAACTGGGTGCTGCAGCGAGCGGTGGAAGACGGCATACGCTGGCAGGCTCTGGGCATTGGGCCTGTGCGGATTGCAGTAAACATCTCAGCGTTGCAGATCCGGCGGCGCGCGTTCGTCGAGCATTGCCTGCAGCAGCTCGATCGCTGGCGCATCCGCGTTGCAGGCTACGGCATCGATCTGGAAGTGACGGAGGCCGCGCTCCTGCAGGACGTGGATGGCGCGAGCCGCAAGCTCAGCGAGCTGCGCACCGAGGGTGTGCGCATCGCGCTGGACGACTTCGGCATCGGCTATTCGTCGCTCGGCCTGCTGTCGCGATTGCCCGTCGATCTCATCAAGATCGATCGTTCCTTCATCCGCGGTCTGCCGCACGATGTGCCGAGCCGCACGCTCGTCGCGAGCATCATCGGGCTCGCGTCGGCCTTCGGGCTCATCACCGTGGCTGAAGGTGTCGAACACCCATCGCAACTCGCATTGCTTGCGAGTCTCAGCTGCCATCAGTGGCAGGGCTACCTCTACAGTGCGCCAGTACCGGTGAGCCAGATCGAGCAGCTACTCAGGACACCGCGGTCGGCTGCCGTCTCGATATCGATCGCCGAATGACGATCCATTCATGGCGCGCGCACTCCGCACTTGAAACTCTTCTCATCGTCCGTGCTTCCTGCGCCTGAGTAGATCGCTTCCTGCGGCCAGGAGCACAGCGGACGCGTGCGCGCCGGCGCGTTCGGCGGATTGCTGACGACGATGCGCTCAGGCGCGCGGCCCGTCTCGACCCATTTGTCGAGCGTGGAGATGGCATCGAACACGAACGGCCCATCGCCACCGGCGCAGTGGCCCATGCCGGGAATCATGAACAGTCGCGCGTTCTCCAGGGACTTCTTCTTGCGCCCGGGCACCCTGGCGAGATCGGTGTAGAACTTCACGGTGCTCATGGCCGGAATGAGTCCATCCGCCCAGCCGTGGGACAGGAGGAGCTTGCGCCCGGCGGCGAGGAATGAATTGAGGGTCGGCGGAACATCGAGCTGCTCGTCGCCGATGTGCATGGCGCGTATCACGTCGTTCCCGTAGTCGAACGTTTTGAAATCCCACTTGGGATCCTTGAACACCAGGAACTTCATGTAGGTCGTTGCCACGGCGAACGGTTCGGGTCCCATGGTCTGCGCCGGAAACAGCGCTTCACTGCCGGGCTCGAAGCCTGGATAGATCTGCTTGGTCGTGCCGGCGAAGCGCGGACCTTGATAAATGGCGCGCAGGGCTGCCACCTGGGGAGCGGTGAGGCAGTCCGGTCCATCGTCTCCCTTGCACTGAAGCGAGGCGACATCGAATTTGCACGAACGGGGCGCAGAGATGATGCCGTCCTTCACGCCATCGTCTCCGTCGCAGGCAGCGACGGCGGCCTTGTGGACCACGCCGAACTTCGGCGGCGGAACGCGACTCGCTGCATCTTTCAGCGTCGCGTATCCCGTCCACAACGAGCTCACCATGAGCGTGGTCATCGGATTCGCGGGCGCCATCGAAGAGATGCCGTCGTAGTCGTCGGGATAGCGATGGGCTTCCATCAAACCCTGGCGGCCGCCGGTGGAACAGCTCACGAACAGAGATCTGCTGGCTTTCTTGTCGTAGAACGCGGCGATGATCGCCTTCGCTGCGACGGCCGTCTCGTGCACCGCCCGGTGCCCGAAGTCGACGAGCTTCTCCGGATGCCCGGCTGCAAAGCTCGCATCGAGCGGACTTCCCTGGTGTCCGTCATCTGTGGCCGCGGTGGCGTAGCCCAACGAGAGCGGCTCGACCAGCGCGAAGTGCGTGATCGAACCGGCCCACACACCGTTGCCGACGCCCACGAACTTGCCGTTCCAGTTCGAGCTCGGCATCCACACTTCGAAGCGGATGTCCGAGTCGGCGCTCGGCCGGAGGGTGCCGGCCACGCGGCAGAAAGGCGGTAATTGCGAGTACGCCGGGGGCGGCATGCCAGGAGCGGCGAAACTACCCGCGGGAGGTTTGAAGGCGCCGGCGGCAACGGTCTGCGCAAGCGTGATTTCGGTATGTTCCAGCTTCAGTGAGCTCAGTTGCTCGCATTCTGCCGCTCGACCGCTGGTGACATGCAGTGCTGTCGCCAAAGCGCAGCAGGCCATCATGAGATGCCGGTAGTTCATCTGGAGGTCGCCTCCGGAGTCAGGTTGCGCACAACGGCTGATCCGAGCACATTACAAGCACCCCCTGCGGAGGCGCCATGAAGATTCAGCCGACTCGTCGCGAAATTAGCCTGATCAACCGTCGGATGGTGCTTTCCGCGTGCCTTGCGGTTCCATTGCTGGCGGCGGCCGCCGCGCCGAAGGCGCAAGTCGTCGTCTACAAGAGTGCGAGCTGCGGGTGCTGCAAGGAATGGGTGAAGCACCTCGAGAAGGCCGGCTTCACCACCGAGGTGCACGATCTCGACAACCTGGGGCCGACCAAGGAACGCGTGGGCATTCCTGCCGCGATGGGTTCCTGTCATACGGCCGAAGTCGGCGGGTACTTCGTCGAGGGTCACGTCCCCGCGGACGACATCAAGCGACTCTTGCGCGAGCGACCCAATGCGAAGGGCCTCACCGTGCCCGGGATGCCTGTCGGCTCACCCGGCATGGAAGTCCCTTCGGGTCAGGTCGCACCCTACGACGTGGTTCTGGTTTCGAAGGACGGAAAGACCTCCGTCTACGCTCACCACGGTCCTAAGTCGTAACTGGTTCTGCGCGTGCCGCGCGCGGCAACGGCGGAAAGGCAACTGCGACCGCGGCAGCGGCGATCGCGATACCCATCGAGCTCAAATAGAGCCAGCGATAGTCGTGGTACGTGTCGAAGATCCAGCCACCCACGACGGGCCCAAGGGCCATGCCCAGGGCGGATAGCATCGTCGCCGCGCCGAACACCGTTCCCATGATGCGTTGATCGAAGTACTCGCGGGCGAGCACCGCATAGAGCGGCATCACTCCGCCATACGCGGCGCCGAACACGACCGCGAGCAGATAGAACTCGCTCTGCCGACTCACGGCCAGGTAGGCCGCGATGGCAATCGATTGAACGAGCAGACCGCAGATCAGCACCGGCTTCACGCCGAGCCGGTCAGCCGCGACTCCGAACAGCAATCGGCCACCGAGTCCCGCGAGCCCCTCGACGCTGTAGATGCTCACGGCCGCGACCGTGGGAATCCCGCAGAACATCGCGTAGCTCACCATGTGGAAGATCGGGCCGGAGTGAGCCGCGCAACAGAGAAAGAACGTCAGCCCCAGCACGATGAACTGTGGTGACACGAGAGCGCTGCTGATTCGCGGCGCTGGTTTGTCGAAACTCGGGGCGCCGACCGCGGGCGCGTCTGCAGGACCGCTTTGAGGAGCCTGCCGCACCAGAAGCGCCGCGGGAATCAGCAGCACCCACGCGAGAGTGCCGATCACGGCCATGGACGTCCGCCAGTCGTAGTGGGTGATGAGCCAGGCCGCGAAGGGGGAAATCGTCATGGGCGCCATGCCCATGCCCGCCGAAACCAGGGACACCGCGAGCGCTCGCTGCGTGTCGA
>Ga0081539_10002039_pt1 | contig 30434 bp, 25 predicted proteins | sample TabmetS4T2R2_FD_71023 | JGI IMG/M metagenome (GOLD analysis project Ga0081539, IMG submission 71023) | Tabebuia heterophylla rhizosphere microbial communities from the University of Puerto Rico - S4T2R2 | ecosystem: Host-associated > Plants > Roots > Rhizosphere ... | reverse complement strand
GCCGATGCGGTACACACGCCTGGGCACGTCGGGACTCAAGGTCAGCCGGATCGCGCTCGGCTGCATGAGCTTCGGCGACGCGTCGCGCGGATACAACGACTGGGCGCTGGACGACGAGGCCGCCGAGCCGATCTTCCGGCAGGCCGTCGAGCTCGGTATCACCTTCTGGGATACCGCGAACGCATACGGGTACGGCACGTCGGAAGAAATCGTCGGCCGGGCCATCCGCAAGTACGCCGACCGCGACGCGATCGTGCTGGCGACCAAGGTCTTCTTCAAGATGCACGACGGGCCGGGCGGGTCGGGCCTGTCCCGCAAGGCGATCATGGAGCAGATCGACGCGTCGCTGAGCCGACTCGGCACCGACTACGTCGACCTCTACCAGATCCACCGCTTCGACCCGGAGACACCGGTCGAGGAGACCATGGAGGCGCTGCACGACGTGGTGAAGGCCGGCAAGGCTCGCTACATCGGAGCGTCGTCCATGTGGGCATGGCAGTTCGCGAAGCTGCAGCACGCCGCCGACCTGGGTGGCTGGATCCGGTTCGTTTCCATGCAGAACCAGTACAGCCTGCTCCAGCGCGAGGAGGAGCGGGAGATGTTCGGCCTGCTCGCCGACCAGGGCGTGGGTTCGATCCCGTGGAGCCCGCTCGCGAAGGGCAGGCTGGCCCGGCCGTGGACCGAGAACACGACCCGCCGCGCGGGTGCCGACCCGCTGCAATCGCGCTACGTGGGAGAGGAGAACGAGCCGATCGTCTCGGCGGTGCAGCAGGTCGCGGAGGCGCGAGGCCTGCCGATGGCGCAGGTCGCGCTGGCCTGGGTGCTGCACAACCCGGTCGTGGCCGCGCCGATCATCGGCCCGACGAAGCCGCACCACCTGGCCGATGCGGTCGCCGCGCTGGATCTGAAGCTCACGGAGGGCGAAGTGGAGGCGCTGGAGGCTCACTACACGCCGCGACTGCCGTCCGGCTACGAGTGAACTAACCGCATCCGCGCCACCGCGCGCCGACCAGCACCAGCGCGAACGCCGCGCCGCCCAGTGCTCCAGCATCTTCGCCAAGCCGCAGGTCGCGGGCCGTACGGGAGCGACCGGACGGGCCGACTCAGCCGGGCTCAGCTGACGCCGGAGCCACGTCGCACACCGACGCGCGCAGCGGTGAACTGCCGCTGACCGGGTCGCTGGGTCGCTGGCGCAGTACCAGGTTCAGGTTGGCACTGCCCGGTCCGAACGGCGGGTATCCGGGCAGCCCCAGCTCGGCGCACGCCTGCCACCAGCCGTGCTGACCGCACACCACCTGCGGATCGAGACTGGCGTTGAGCCGGGCGCGGGCGCGGACGTCGCCGTGCGGCGTCTGGATGCGGACCCAATCGCCGGCGGCGATACCGCGGGCGGCGGCGGCATCGGGGTGCAGTTCGACTTGCGGGTCGGGTGCGGACTTGCGCAGGCTCGCGACGTTGCGGTGCTGGGTCTCGCAGAACCACAGCGATTTCGCGCAGGTCAGGATGAGGGGGTACCGGTGCGCGAGATCGGGCCGCGACCGCGGGCTGATCCGCGGTTCCTCGAATTCGGGCAGAGCCGGGTAGCCGTGATCGGCCAGCACCTCCGAGTACAGCTCGATCTTCCGGGATGGGGTGCGGAAACCGCGGGGAGCCTCGCCGACGAGGTCGGCGTATTTCCGGTGGCGGGTGGTGAGAGGTACCCGGATACCGGCCGGTTCGGCCCGCAACTCGTCCAGGGTGAGGCCGCTCGGGGCGAGTTGGTGGCGGAACGCCGCGTCAAGGTCTCCCTGCCAGAAGTGTTCGCCTAGCCCGAGACGGGTGGCCAGCGCGAAGATGATCTGCAAGTCGGAGCGCGCTTCGCCGCGCGGTGGTACCAATGGCCGGCGCACCTGCACGAGGGACTGCGCCGCTTCGTTGATCTCGAATCCGATCCGCACGGCTTCGGCCTCGAACGGGCTGGCCACCGGTAGCACGACATCGGCGTGCTCGGCGGTCGGGTTCATGAACAGATCGGCGTGGACGAAGAAGTCGAGCGCGGCCAGCGCGTCGCGGCCACGGGCGCTGTCCCCGTGGGCCATCGCCAGGTTGGCGCCGAAGTTCACCAGCCCGCGCGCCCGGTACGGGTCACCCTCCAGGACCGCAGTGTAGAAGTCCTCGCCGGTGACGAACTCGAACCGGGCCGGGCCGAGCGGCCGCTGGGCCCGGCCGAGGGCCTTGGCGCGTTGCTCCTGACTGATCAGGTCGGCGCCGTCGATCGGGTTGGCCGGCACGGCGGGAAACAGCACGTTGCCGCCCGGTGCGTCGAAGCTGCCGGTCAACGCGTAAAGCTGGTGGATCGCACGTACCGTTTGGGTGGTGTTGCTGTGCTGCTCGAGGCCGCTCCAGGTGTAGAACGCGACCGGGCGGGACTGCCAGATGGTGCGTGCCGCGTGCTCGATCTCGGCAGCGGGTACTCCCGTGATCGTTTCGGCCAATGCCGGCGGCATCTGACGGCACCGTTCGGCGAGCAGTTCGAACGCCGGCCGGCAGAGAACCGGACCGGCCGTCGTCGCGACTTCGTAGCTACCGGACAGCGCCAGCTGGGCCTCGTCCACCGGGTACCGGCCGAGCGTGGGGTCGTAGCCGACCGGCCCGCCACAGATCTCATCCCACGCGACGTAGTGTGCGGGATCGCCCGTCGTCGACAGCTCGCTCGCGCGCAGCAGACGAGCGGTGTCATCGCGTGCGAGCAGTGGAGCGTTGGTCCAGCGGCGCACGAAGTCCTCGTCGAACCAGCCACGTTCGATCATCACGTGGGTCAGCGCGAGCGCGAGCGCGGCATCGGTGCCCGGCCGGACCCGTAGCCAGTGATCGGCCCTGCTCGCCAGGCCGGCCTTCCGGGGATCGACCACGACCAGCTTCGCCCCGCGGCGCAGCGCCGCAACCGTGCTCGTGGCATGCGCCAACCGTGCGACCGACGGGTTGTAGCCCCAATACAGGATGCAACCGGCGTGGTCGAGGTCGGGGAGGTAGGCGCCCGGTACCGCCTCGCCGTAGGTGTAGACGGAGGCCAGATACCGTCCCCAACCGCAGAGTTCCATGTAAGTACACAGGTTCGGGCTGCCGAACGCGCGCCGCAGGCGGTTCAGCCAGTCGACCGCGTCGGACATCGCCGACGTCGACGGGGACGTGGTGCCGAATACGACGGCCTCCGGCCCATGATCGCGCGCGATCGTAAGGAGGCGTGCGGCGATCACGTCCAGCGCCTCGTCCCAGGTGATCCGCTGCCACCCCGGATCGGTGGCGCCCTTGGGGTTGGTCCGTTTCAGTGGATGCAGCAGCCGCTCGCGATGCCGTACGATCTCCGGCGCCGCCCTGCCTTTCACACACAGGGCCGCGCCGGTCGGATGCGACGGATCCGCTTCCAGCGCCACGAACACGCCATCCGTGATGTTCGCCCTTGCTCCGCACCGCGACACGCACAACGGGCAAAACGTTGGGACCTGCGTGGTCGCCTGCTCTCCGCCCATCGCTCCTCCATCGCGCCGCGATGTGGCCGTACCCGACGGACGGTACCGGCCGCCAGGGATTTCGGCAGTCAGCAAACGCCCGGGGGCCTGAGCCAGCCTCCTATCCAACGCGCCTGAAGTCATCGGGGAAGTAGCCGAGTTCGATGGCCTTGCCCAGATCCCAGCCGTCCGCCGCGAGACCACCGGCGAGCAGTTTGTAGCTCCAGAAGAACCATCCCGCCGCGCCGCTCCAGGCCTCCAGCTGCGCCTCGGCGATGCTCCGGAAGTAGTGGTGACGCTCCGCTGGCGACAGACCGGCGATCCTGGTCGACATCGGATTGAGGCACCACTCCCCGACCAGGAGCGGCATCTGCGCACCCTTTTCTCGAACGATCGGTTGAAAATCGGTTCGCACATAGTCGAGGTACTGGTCCAGCTCCTGGTCGCCGGCGGTGAATGTAAGCATCATCAGATACAGGTGCGTGTCGACGAAGAACCGTTCGAACCCGCTGGCGGAAAAGTAGTCACCCCACTCGGGCAGCCGGAAGCCGTCATGGAACACGACGACAACGTCGGTGGAATGGCTGCGGATCCGCCGATAGGCCTCGAGATAGAAGCGCTTGAGGAACTCTGTCGGAACCCCCTCCGACCCGCGTGCGTACTCAGGGTCGCGCGGCGGATACCGCGACGGTATGTCAAAGGTCTCCCACAACTCTGGTGAGACCGGCTCGTTCAGGACTCCGATTCCCCAAAACGCCGGCCGCCCGGCGTAGCGAGCGGTGAGCCGCTCCAGCACGGTCAGGGCGAACTCCACGTGGTCGGTGTTCTTGTGCCACTTACAGACGCCACACATACCGCCGTTGTCGAAGCCGTTCTGGCTGTCCGGCACGGTGTGCAGCTCGATCAGGACATCGATGCCGTACGCCTCGGCCCAGTCCAGGGCGCGGTCCACGTACTCGATGCAGCCGACAAACGGCGGCCGCTCGCCGAATACGAAATAGGGGACCGGAATGCGTACCGCATGGAAGCCGTGGTTCGCGAGGTAGGCGAAGTCTCGTTCGGTGATGTAGGAGTCACGATGGACCTTCAGCCGTTCCTCGATCCGCACACCCGCCAGATCCGTGCACAGCTGCGTCTCATCCTCGGCTTGGGTGCCGTCGAAGAGCGCCGGATTCATCCACTTCTCCAGAACGAGCCAGTTGCCAAGATTCACGCCTCTGATCACCGTCTGCTCCTCAAGGATGGTGCGGTCCCGGTCAATCTCTCACGCCACAGACCCGGGATGGATCCAGGTCCGGCCCGCAACGTGTCAAAGCCGGCAGGGGTAGGTTGTCGAAGTCGGAGGGGAACTGGAGGCAAGCATGGTCGACGTTCGGTTACGCGACGTACCGGAACAGCATGTCGTGACGGAGATGCGCCGTGTCGACCAGGCCGAGCTGGAGGCCTGGCTGCCGGGTGCCATGGCTCGGGTGGCGGAACGGGCGCGAGTGGCCGGCGGCCCGCTTGGCACCGCGGACTGGCCGTTCCTGGAGCGATCTGGCAGTCCGGATGAGCCGGTGTTCGTCGCGATCTATGAGGGCAACCCGAATGAGGGGCCGACGCCGGTCGAGGTCTGCGCGACGGTCGCGGCTGACGGCGACCGGACCATCGCGGCACACCGCGAGGCATACGTTCGGGTGACCAAGTCTCAGGTCACCACCGGAAAGCTTGGCGTGGTGTACGAGGCGGTCGAGAAGTGGATCGCCGCCAACGGGCTTGCCGTCGCTCGCGCGCCCCGCGAGATCTACTGGACCGATTTCATGTCCGCCGCGGCCGAGGACGAAGTCTTCGACGTCGCTTTTCCGGTGAGCTGATCCCTCGCCGGGAATGCCCGCTCACGCTGCTCCTCCACTGTTGATCACGTTCAAGGTCTGCGGACCGTCTGCATAATGGCGGTGAGCCGGGCGAGTGCGCCGGTGTAGGCGTGGTCGGGCGGGGTGGCGTAGCCGACGACGAGTGCGGGTCCTGGGTGTTCGGGGCCGCTGTGGCGGTAACCGTCGAGGCCGTCCAGGGCGAGTCCGTGTCCGTTCGCCCGGAGGATTGTGGCGGTTTCGCCGGCGCCGTCGGGGAGTGTGACGACGGCGTGCAGACCGGCGGCGATGCCGGTGATGCGGGCGGCGGGGACCTCGCGGTGCAGGGCGTGTGCGAGCTGGTCGCGGCGGCGGCGGTACGCCAGCCGGGATCGGCGGACATGCCGGTCGTATCCGCCGGTGGTGATGAGATCGGCCAGGGCGAGCTGGTCGAGGGTACTGCTCTGACCGTCGGCGACCGCCTTCGCGGTCACGAGATCATCCAATAGTCGCCGAGGCGGGACGAGCCAGCCGAGCCGAACGCCGGGGGCGAGGGTCTTGCTGGCGGTTCCCAGATAGGCGACATGGTCCGGAGCGAGTGGCTGTAGCGCGCCGACGGGGTGCCGGTCGTAGCGGAACTCCCCGTCGTAGTCGTCCTCGATGACCAGGCCGCCGGTGTCGGCTGCCCAGGATATGGCCGCTGTGCGGCGCTGGGGTGCCAGCGACGGGCCGAGCGGGAACTGGTGCGCCGGGGTCAGCAGGACGGCGTGGGCGTCGGTGAGCCGGTGGGTGGCGGCGCCGGCGCGGTCGACGGGTATCGGCCGGGTCGTCAGGCCGTGCGCGCCAAGGACGCGGTGATGGGCCGGCTGCCCGTATGCCTCGACCGCGACGGTGGCGGCGCCGCGGTCGCGTAGCACCTGGGCGAGCAGGGCGAGTCCCTGGGTGAAGCCGGAGCAAACCAGGATGCGGTCCGGGTCGGCGCGTACGCCCCGGGCGCGGGCGAGATAGCCGGCGAGCGCGGTGCGCAGCTCCCGGCTGCCTCGCGAGTCGCCGTAGCCCAACGCGTTGGCCGGTGCGGAGTTCAGCGCGCGGCGCAGGGCGGTGGTCCAGGCGGCAGTGGGAAAGGCTGCCAGGTTCGGTATTCCTGGTCGCAGGTCGTAACGCGGCGGCCGGACCGCCGAGGCATTGGGCGGAGGTCCCTCTGGTGTGGACGCTCGTGCGGCGACGTGGGTGCCGGAGCCCTGCCGGGCGACGAGCCAGCCCTCAGCGACCAGCTGACCGTACGCCTCCGCGACGGTGTTGCGGGCCACGCCAAGATCCACCGCGAGCTGCCGCGATGACGGCAGCCGGATGCCGGCGGGCAGCCGCCCCATGCGGACGGCGTCCCGCAGCGCCTTCTCCAACCCGGCCCGTACTCGGCTCGCGGTGAGCTCGACGTGCAGATCGACCCCGGAAATGGCCCACGTTCTCGGCATGCCAATGGACCTTACTCGTGGGCCGCTATCGACATAGCGTCGAAGTATGACCATCACAACTGGTACCGGGATTCCGGTCCGGCTCGACTTCGACGAACACGCCGCGACGTTCTCAGCTGCCCTGGCACACCTGGACAGCGCCGCCACCAAGGAGCTCGACCGCGCCGGCATCGATCACCGGCTCCGAGAACTGTTGCGTCTGCGGGTCTCGCAGCTCAACGGCTGCGCCTACTGCGTCGACATGCATACTCAGACCGCACGGGCAGTCGGCGAGACGGTGCAACGCCTCACCGCGCTGCCGGTGTGGGCCGAGACGCCGTTCTTCACCGACGCCGAGCGGGCGGCGCTGTCCTTTGCGGAGGCGATCGTGCGGATGGCCGACAACCATGTTCCCGCGGCGGCGTTCGACTCTGTCGCGGCCCATTACCCGCCCGGTGAGATCGCCGCGTTGATCAGCCTGATCGTCACCGTCACCGCCTGGAACGCCATCGGCGTCAGCACCCGAACGTGGGAGCCCGGCTCCTACCGGCCATGACGGTCGCTGACGACCGTCTTTGTCCTATTGTCGTCGCGAGGCCTGGCGGGAGAGGACGGTCGCCCAGACGATCTTGCCGGTACCGTCGTCGGTGGGCCGTGCACCCCAGGCGCGGGCGAGCGCCTCGATCACGTGCAAGCCCGCACCACGTTCGTCGGACCGCGCACCGGCCGGCCCGGGATCGACGGGCAGTTGCCGTGGCAGCACGACGGAGCGGTCGCGCACCACCAGATGCAGCCCCTCATCCCGGCGGGAGACGGTCACCTGCATGTCTGTGCCGGCGTGCTCGACCGCGTTGGTCACCAGCTCAAACATCACCAACCGAGCGGGATGCAACACCTGCGGCAGCTGCCAGGCCCGGCACGCGTCGGCGACGAGCACCCCGGCCAGACTCGCTGCCTCGGGGGAAGCCGGCAGCCGCACCTGCAGCTGCTCGGGCAGTGCCAGCCGTTCGGCCAGAGCCGTGCGGGCCTGCGCCACGGAGGCAAAGATCGGCAGGAACCGTTTGGCGCCCAGTCGACTCAGCCGGACGGCCAGCGGCGTCTCCGGCGACACACACAGCGCCATCGGTACCGGAGGCTGCATGGATTCGGCAGCGTGGCGTGCCGTGAACCACAGCGACGCACTGAATCCCGTCGCGTCATCCAAGGCACGCAGGTCGAGGATCAACGCGGCGGGATGCTCGGCCAGACACTTGCGCACGGCCGCGCGCACCACGAGGAACAGCTGCCAGTCCCAGCGACCGCGCACGCCCAACTGCACGACCACGCCGTCGGAGTCGCTCGTCAGCCGCGGCGGCCGGTCCATGCTCGGTTGGCGAAACGCGGGACTAGGGACGGTCGGCATGAGATGTCACCTCCACGATCGTTGATCTCATCGAACTGCTCGGTCCAACCTCCTCACTGACCCCGCGACGATCCCTCAAACCGGCTGCCGAGGCAGGAATCGGCACGGCCGGCCTACTTCACTCGCCGGAGGGACGTCACCGCTGCGGTGAATCCCCAGCGCCGTGGCGTAGCGACGGTTTCATCACCGACCGCGGACACCTGGCCCGGCTCGCTCGAGCTGGCGGCGCGCACTGTCGGCCGCACGGTTGAGGGCGTCGCGTACGGGCAGGGCTCGGTGCTCGTCGGAGAGGATCTCTACACCCCACGGGCCGGTCCATCCGGCGGCGCGCAGCGCCGTGACCATCCCGGGAAGGTCGAACGATCCCTCGCCGCAGTAGCGACGGCGGTGGACCGTGTCCTCGAACAAGGTCCCGACGACCTGGGGATCCGCGTCGTCGAGCTCGACCCCGATGATCCGGTGCAGCGGGACCGACGCCAGGTCCGCGACGGGCGTGTGTGCGCGCTCGACGTGCCACACGTCGATCACCACACCGGCCGCGGCGTGTCCGGCGGCCTCGACGAGCCGCAGGCCGTCCTGCAAGGTCTTGATGTTCGACCACGGGAAGAACTCGAGCCCCAGCCGGGCCCCGACACCGTCGGCCTGTGCCGCGAGCTCGGCGAGCTTCGCCGCCCAGCGGTCGGGATCCCACGGGGCGTCATCGCCGTCGGGGGTCACCTTGATGTGCCGGGCACCGAGCGCCTCGGCGGCGGTGAGGAGCGCGTGGCGGATCCGGTCGGACTCCTCCCGTCGCGGCCCGTCGTCCCACCAGCACGGGATGTCTTCCAGCTCAAGATCCACGATGCCGTTGTCGTCCAGCATGGCGCGGATGCCGCTGAGCCCGTACGCCTGTTCGGCCGCCGGAAGGTCGGCCGACAGCAGCCCGAACCCGCGGAAGCCCGCCGCCGACGCCGCCTCGATCCGCTCCCGGAGGGGCAATGGGCTGCGCAGGTCGAGGCGGTCCGAGGCGGCGTCGCCGGCGCTGGTCCAACAGGTGGCTAGCAGGCTGTCCTCGGCGGCCGTCATCTCGTTGCCTCACCGTTCATGATCTCGCTCCTTGCTTGGGCGTGGATTCCAATGGTTATGTGGTTGGCCGCCTTCTCCCGCGGCGCCCCGGAGGATGGCTTCCTTTCGGGGGCACCGGAGCTGTACCGGGTGACCAGCCGCGGCGCCAGCAAATGCTCCTCCACAGGCCGTCCGGGGTCGTCGATCCGGCGGAGCACGCATTGCGCGGCAAGGTATCCGATACCGGAGTTGTCGGGGTTGACCGAGGTCAATGACACCTGCCGGATCGCGGACAGGAACGTGTCGTCGTAGCCGGTGATCGCCAGGTCGCCGGGCACCCGGAAGCCGGCGTCGGCGACGGCCGACATGGCGCCGACCGCGGCTAGGTCGTTGACCGCGGCGATCGCGGTCACCGGCGATGCGCCACGGAGCAAACGCGCCGCGGCCCGGTAGCCTGCGTCCTCGGTGAAGTCGGAGTCGGCGACCACAATCCCGGACTCGAGCCCGTGGTGCGCCATCGCCTCGCAGTAGCCCGCAACGCGCTCCTCGGCGACCACACCACCCCGCCCACCGAGATGGGCGATGGCCGTGTGCCCGGCCGCCACCAGGTAGTCGACCAGCAGCCGCATGCCAAGGCGGTCGTCGTTGCGGACCACATCGGCCCGCAAACCGTCGGCGTCAGCAGCAGCGACCACCACCGGCACGCTGCCGAGAACCTCCGCGAGTGCTTTCCGGTCCGGGACGGATCCGACAACCAGCATCGCTTCGATACGAAGATCCTTGAGCGCCGCGATCGCCCGGCTGTCGATCCGGCGGCCCGAGGTCGGCCGCGACGGGACGACCGCACTAATCAACAGCGTGCTGAAGCCTTCCTCCTCAAACACCTGACCGGCCCGCTCGACCACGTCAACCAGCGACGGGTTCCGCAGGTCGGCCACCAGCACGCCAACGGTCCTGGACCGCACAGTTGACAACGTGCGCGCCGCCAGGTTCATCCGGTACCCGAGCTCGTTTGCAGCCTGCTGGACCCGGCGCCGCTTGTCCTCGCGCACCATCGGCTCGCCTCGCATCACCAGCGAAACCAACGACTTCGACACCCCGGCCCGCTCGGCGACATCCCGGATGGTGGGCCGGCGGCCGTTGGCCTCGCCGAGATCAGGCATCGACTCCTCCTTCAAGGGCAGACTTTGGACCGGTCCAATATGACATGGCCTCCGAAAAACGTCAAGCCCTTCGGCGCAGAGTTCGTTAGAAGTCCCTGCACGGGAGACATCCAGCGATTCGCACGGCCTCATGATGAGCCCCTGAGGTGCAGTGATGCCCGACAGCACCACAACGTGAAGCGGAGTCACGGATTATCAAGCCAGGCTCGATACGCCCCGGTTAGCACGCCCCATCGGCTAGTACGGCATGTTGGAGATTGGATTCCCTTGGACCGATCCACTACTCTCTTGTCATGAGCCGCGCCGCGCATCGCGGTGAGAGGTTTGAATTTGTCCAAGCCGCCGGACGTAGGCTTCCGCCGCGCTGGCACGTGACGACGATGAGGCCGGGTGGGATGAGTACGACGAATGGTCGAGCCGGCATGGCGTCTGAGCCGGTGGCGGATCGTCCGCCGACCATCCGGACCGTGGCGGCCCGTGCTGGGGTCTCGAAGTCGCTGGTGTCGCTGGTTCTGCAGAATTCGCCGCACGTATCGGAGGCGAAGCGGCAGGCGGTGCTCAAAGCCGTCGACGAGCTGGGCTATCGACCCGACCCGGTCGCACGAAGCCTCGCCGAGCGGCGAACCCGAACGGTCGGTGTCGTGATCGACGACCTGTCCAATCCGTGGTATGTGGCGCTCCTGGATGGACTGCGCCCGGTCCTGCACGAGCACGGTCTGCGCCCACTGCTCGCCGACGGACGCACCGAGCCGGACGCCGTCCAGGCGCTGTCGGACCTGCGGGTGGACGGACTCGTGCTGGTCGGAACCCCGTCGACCTCCGTCGCCGACCAGGTCACCGCACTCGGTCACCAGATCCCGATCGTCGTGGCCGGCACCCGGGAGCCGCGCCTGTCCGCCGTCGACCTGGTCGCCAACGACGACTACGGCGGCGCCCAGCTGGCCACCAGACATCTGCTCGACCTGGGGCACCGCCGTGTCGCCCACATCGTGGGGGAGGGTGAGGTGGGTCGCCTGCGGCGGGCCGGCTACGAAGCGGTGATCGCCGACGCCGGGCTGGAGCCTCGATGCGTCACCGGGGACTGGACCGAGACCACCGGCCATCGGGTCGCCACCGAGCTCCTTGGCTCCCCGGACCGGCCGACCGCGATCTTCGCAGCGAACGACCTCTCGGCGGTCGGTGTGCTGGCCGCCGCGGACGACCTCCATCTCCGGGTACCCGGCGACCTCTCGGTGGTGGGCTACGACGACAGCTGGTTCGCCCGGCTGCACCGGCTGTCGTTGACCACGATCAACAGCCACATCACCGAGGTGGGACAGGTGGCCGGCCGCGCCCTTACCGCCCGCATCGAGGGTGAGCGCGGCACGGCCGGCATTCGCCTGCTCTTCCCGGAACTGGTCCGGCGGTCGTCGACGGGCCCCGCACCCGCCGACTGACCGTCAGATCGGCTCGCGTACGTCGTCGATGCCGACCGGACGGTGTTCGGCCAGCGACAGCGTGGCGGCCTCGGCCACCCAGCCCGTCGCCAAAGCGTCGTCGATCGTGCACGGCGACGGCCGGTTACCGGCGACCACCTCGGTGAACGCCGCCAGCTCCGCCCGGAAGGCATCCGCGAAGCGGTCCATGAAGAACACGTACGGCGCGCCGCCCGGAAAGGTCACGCCCGGCTGCGCCGAGCGCAACGGGAGGTTCTCATCGAGACCGGCCGCGATGCTGTCCTGCGAGCCGTGTACCTCGATCCGCACGTCGTGGCCCCGGGCGTTGTAGCGACTGTTCGACACCACGGCGCGGGCGCCGTCATCGAGGGTGAGCACGGTCGCGGCGAAGGCCACGTCGCCGTTGTCGGCGAAGACCGGGTCACCCCGGTCCGACCCGGTTGCGTAGACCTCGACGACCTCGCGGCCGGTGACCCACCGGACCGCGTCGAAGTCGTGCACGCTGCAGTCGCGGAAGATGCCGCCGGACACAGCGAGGTAGGCAGGCGGCGGCGGTGCCGGGTCCAACGTCGTGGAGCGCACGGTGTGCACCCACCCGAGCTCACCGCTCACGACCGCCTGCCGGACCGCTGCGAAACCCGGATCGAATCGGCGTGGGTAGCCGATCTGGACCGGCACGCCCAGCCCAGCGATCCGGCGGGCCACCGCGACCCCCGCTGCCATGGTCCGCGCAACCGGCTTCTCGCAGAACACCGGCACGCCGGCGTCGACCGCGGCGACGATGAGCTCCGGGTGGGCGTCGGTGGCCGCGGCCACCACCACCCCGTCCACGCCGGAGGTCAAGAGCTCCTCGGGTGTCCCCACGGCCTCGACGCCCAGCCGCTCGACGACTGAAGTGATGGCCGCCGGAACGGCGTCGGTCACCACGAGCGAGGTCACCGACGACATCTTGGACAGCGTGTCGGCGTGGAAGGCGCCGATCCGGCCGAGCCCGATCAAGCCGATTCTCATCAGAACTCCAATGTCACAGACGGGAAAGGATCAGTCCGAGCCGCCCACCACGGCCTGATCCCAGTCGATGATCGAACCGGTGACCACGCCGCTGCGGTCCGACAGAAGGAACACGACGAAGTCGGCGATCTCGTCGACCTGGCCGAGCTTGCCCATCGGCACCGACGCGGCGGCCTTCGCACGCCAATCGTCGCCGGCGCCGTGGAACTGCCGCTGAGTGGCGTCCTCACCCTCCGAGTCGGTCCATCCGATGTCGAGACCGTTGATCCGGATGCGGTCCCAGCGGTGGGCGTGCGCGGCGTTGCGCGTCGCCCCGGCGAGGCCGGCCTTCGCCGCGACGTACGGGGAGAGGTAGGGCTGACCGCCCAGCTCCGCGATCGAGATGATGTTGACGATGGTCCCCGGCGCCTTGCGCCGGACCATGTCGCGCACGACCGCCTGCATCGTGAAGTACGGGCCACGCAGGTTCACCGCGATGTGGGCGTCGAAGAGCTCAGGTGTTGCGTCGAGGAGCGTGCCGCGGGATGTCAGGCCGGCCGAGTTGACCAGGCAATCGATGCGGCCGAACTCGGCGACAGCCGTCGCCACGGCCGCTTGGGCCTGTACGACGTCGCTGATGTCGGCCTGCACGAAAAGCGCGGTCGCACCCTGCTCGGCCAGCTCGCCGACGAGTTTTTCCCCGGCATCGCGACGCCGGCCGGTGATGGCGACTTGGGCGCCTTCGCGAACGGCGGCGCGAGCGATTGCTGCCCCAAGTCCCTGGGATCCGCCACTGACGAACACGATCTTGCCTTCGAGCAGAGGCATGATTGAGGTCTCCTCGCCGGTCATGGCGGTCTTACACAACAGCTGCACTCGGCCACTCCGCACAGAACGTGGCTTGCCCGGACCGCCGTCAGGGTGAACATGTTTGGACCGGTCCAAAGATGCCAGGTAGCATCGCCGTTGTCAACAGTTTCCGGATCCATCGATACGCTGACCGGCCAGATGATCGTCCCCGGTGCCATGGACCGGGTACGGCACCGCACCTGCCCACAGTGGAGATTCGATAATCACCATCGACCTCATCGACGACAGTTCCAGCAAAGCCCACCAGGCGGTTGAGCACAGCAGCGGCGCGCACATCTGCTTGTGCGTGGCGGCGTGGTCACAGGGTTTCGATCCGTGTGAGGCATCAGGAGAGGAGTTCGCCAAGTGCGGCGGCGAGCGTGACGGCGCGCGGGTCGGCGCCGCCCGGCCAGGGGCCGCGGGCGATCGTGTATCCGAACGCGATGCCCGTGTCGGGGTCGACGCACGCGAGGGCGCCAGCTGCACCGTCGTGTCCGAATGCGCGCGGGCCACCGAACGCGAGCTGCTGAGACGGCTTCTGGAACACGATCGAGTGTGCCCGGTCGTGCTGGCCGAGCACTTCGTCGTAGCCGCGTACCTGCTGCAGGCCGATGATCTCGACGGTGTCGGCGCTGAGGAACGGGTCCACACCGTCGACGCCGGTGACGGCGCTCGCGAACATGCGTGCGACGCCGCGAGCTGTGACAGTGCCGGATCCGGCGGGATGGCCGAAGCGCCAGCTGGCTTCGTCGTTGGCGAGGTCGACCGCCGGGCCGGCCATCTGCATCGCTGTGCTCATAAGCCCGGACCGCGGGCGCTCCAGCGGGTCCGACGCCGGCTGGATCATCGGCAGCACGGGCACGCGGCGGTGGTCGAGCTCAGGCGGCAGCCCGAGGTACACGTCGAGCCCATGCGGCGCGCGGATGTCCTGCTCGAACACCTCGTGCAGCGTGCGTCCGGTGACCCTGAACACGAGCTCCGAGGCCAGATTGCCGATCGTGATGGCGTGGTAGCCGAAGGCGCTCCCCGGTTGCCAGAACGGGCGGGATGCGGCGAGCTTTGCGGCTGCTGCGTGATGGTCGAGGAGCTCAGCCCACGTGAGTGCCGGAGTGGCCTGGGGCAGCCCTGCCTGATGGGACAACAGCATTCGCACTGTGACGTCAGTCTTGCCCTTGGCCGCGAACTCCGGCCAGTGCTCGGCCACACGGGAGTCCAGGTCAAGCTCGCCACGCTGCACCAAGAGCCCGATGGTGAGGCCGATCGTGTTCTTGGACACCGAGTACGGCACCATAAGCGAGTCCTCGCCCAGATGCGGTCCACCCCACACGTCCAGCACAAGCGTCCCGTCGTGGTAAGCGGCGGCCTGGAACGACAGGTCGGGGTCGGCAGCGAGGGATTCCTCGAGCCGTCCGACAGCGGAGGCGAGACGGTCATCGGCCTGGCCGTGCAGCAGGCCTGTGATAGACGAGAGCAAGGGACCTCCTCCATGGTGTGCAGACTGCCCGTGGTCCCATTGCGGTTGTAGCCGACGGTCGCCGTTTCCGCAGACCAGCGGCCCGATTAGTGCATAAATGGGGCGCGCCGAGCCACCAAGCTGGCTTTGCTAGGGTAAAGCTGACCTTGATCAGCTGTTCTCCAACTGAGAGTGGACGTGTGGGCTGGCTTTGACCGCCGCAGTCTTCGCGAGCGCTGCATCGCGTATCTTCGCGATGAAATCGTGACTGGCCGCCTACAGCCTGGTGAGCACATCAAGGAGGTCCAGCTCAGCGACGCGCTGGGAATCAGCCGGGGCACTCTGCGGGAGGCACTGCGCTCGATCGAGCATGAGGGCCTGCTCGTCAACGATGGCAAGGGTCACATGCGGGTGCGGACGCTGACCGCGAAAGAGATCGCGGATGTCTTCGAGGTACGCACCGCACTGGAAGTCTTGGCGGCCTCCAAACTGGCGGAGGATCCGCGTCGCGAGGAGTTCGCCGCATCACTTCAGGGCAAGCTCAAGCCGCTACGGCGGCGTGATCTCGACTTTGGCGAGCGGATCGAGCTCGACATTGGTTTCCACGCCCTATTGTGCGAACTAACCGGGAACAGCACATTGATTGCGGCGTGGCGCAATTTGATCGGCCAGATCCGCATGATGATCATCGCGGCCGGGTCGAAGACCGCCGTCGACCGGATGCGCTACGCCGAACACCTCCCGATCGTTGATGCAATCCGCTCTGGAGACGTGGATGCGGTACGAGACACGATCACGGAGCACATGAGTGACTTCGCCCAACGCTATGTCGCTGACGCCCGGGCCGGACAGGCGGCCGAACCGTCACCGCACGCGCCGTAGGGTGTCGAAGAACGCACGTTTGGTTTCGGTGCTGACTGTCCAGTTGATCGGCGCGGCCTGGTAGCCGTTGAGGTAGTCACCCAGCGTCGGCCGCGGAGGATTGGTCGTGATCGATCCAGGATCGAAGAATCCCCATGATGCGCCGGCGGCAAGGGCGGCCTTCATGTGGTTGTGCGGCTCGTCGAAGTCGAAGTGGTCATCCTCGTTGAACATGATGGGCTTGGGGGTATATCCGGGCGTTCCCTTCACCTCATCGACCATCTCGCGGAGCCGGTCGGGGTACGGCGTCCCGTTTCCGTGGAGCAGGACGAAGTCTGCCTCGGCGAGCACACGCGGTGTGATGTAGGGCGGATAAGCGAGGAAGCTGGTGCTCACCAGCATGCGGAGTCCGTGGTGCGTAACCGACTTCGCGTGCGCGATCAGCTCGTGCACCCGCTCGGCCTTGAGAAGCGCGTGGGTGTAGTGCGTGTGCCAGTTGACCTCGTTTGCGATCTCGATCACAACGTGGTGCCAACCGGACCGGAGCACCCACTCGCACACCTCGGTCACCGCGGTCCTGATCGCCGCCTCGTCCCGCAGCCGGTGGTCCTGCCCGTGGTAGAAGATGTCGAGGATCACGACCAGGCCTAACCTGTCTGCTTCGTCGAGGATGGCGCCGACGCGGCGCCGGTAGTCGTCCCTGAGGCGGCCGTCGGGGGTGAATCCGGCGTTGTCCCAGGGCTGTTCCTCGCTGTAGCCCTGCGGGCTGCCGCCCTGAATTCCCACCGTGAATGCGTCGAGCCCGTCGGCCTTCCACTGCGGCATCGCGGCCAGGAACTCGCGGGTATTGCGCTCGGCGTCCCAGACACCGGTGTCGGGGTAGGCCCACCTGTGCGCCGTGGCGGTGTTCGCGTCGTCGAACGCGCCGTTGATCATCCGACTGTTCAGCAACAAGCCGTCCAGCGGGATGCCATCGAGCGTGCGTCCCTGGTTGGCGACCAGACCGTCGACGAGGAAGTCGGCGCCCTGGATTGTGACGACGGTCATTGAGGTTCCTCCTAGAAGCCTTCGACCCGGTGCGGAACGTAGTTCTCCTCCAGTTGCCGCATCTCCTGCTCGCTGAGCGCGAGGTCAACTGCGGCGACCGCGTCATCGAGGTGCTGCGGCTTGGTTGCTCCGACGATGGGTGAGCTGACGACGGGGCGGTGCAGCAGCCAGGCGAGCGCGACCTGAGCGCGGGTGACACCGCGGGCGGCGGCAACTGCGCCGACCTGGTCGGCGATCTTCCGGTCCTCCGCCTCCGCCTGCTGATAAAGGGTCTGCCCGAGCGGGTCGGTGTTGATCCGGTCGCTCCCCACATCCCAGGGTCGGGCGAGCTTGCCGCGGGCCAGCGGGCTCCAGGGCAGCACACCGACGCGTTGATCTACGCAGAACGGGTGCAGTTCGCGTTCGTCCTCCCGGGTCAACAGGTTGTACTGGGTCTGCATCGAGATGAACGTGGTCCAACCATTGAGGCGCGCGGTGTACTGGGCCTTGGCGAACTGCCAGGCGTACATCGACGACGCGCCGATGTAGCGCGCTTTGCCGGCCTTGACGACGTCGTGGAGCGCCTCCATTGTCTCCTCGACCGGCACGGTGTCGTCCCAACGGTGTATCTGGTAGAGGTCGACGTGGTCGGTCTGCAGGCGTCGCAGACTCGCGTCGATCTGCTCCATGATGTGCCGTCGCGACAGGCCACCGCCGTTCGGCCCCGGGCGCATCACCCCGTGCACCTTGGTGGCGAGGACCACGTCCCCGCGCCGGGCGAAGTCACGGAGGGCGCGGCCGAGGATTTCCTCACTCTGCCCGAGGGAGTAGATGTTCGCCGTGTCGAAAGTGGTGATGCCGAGCTCGAGCGCATATTGGATGATCTCCCGGCTAGGCTGCTCCGGAAGGGTCCACCCGTGCGCGCCCCGACCGGGATCGCCATAGCTCATACAGCCCAACGTCACGGCGGAGACTTCGAGTCCGCTGCCACCGAGCTTGCGATACTTCATCGGACACTCTCCTGTTCGAAGACGCGGATGACACTCGAGTCGTCGCTTCTGCCCAGCCCGTACCGCCCGGCATGGGCGAAGAGCCGGTTGGCTTGTTCGGTCAATGGCGTCGCGGCGCCGACGGCGCGCGCGCTCGCGAGGACGAGCGAGGAGTCCTTGACGAAGATGTCGACCGCGCTGAGCACCGGCGTGGGCTCCTCGACGAGCATGCGGGGACCACGGTCGCTCAACATGAACGACGCTGCGGCTCCCGACTCGATGGTGGCAAGCACCCTGGCCGGATCGAGCCCGAGCCGGCGCGCGAAGTGGAGTCCCTCGGCGGCGGCAGCCAGGTGCACCGAACACAGCAACTGGTTGACGAGCTTGACGGCCTGCCCATCACCGACCCGACCGCCGCAGTTGGCGACCTTCGCCGCCATGAGCTGAAGCAGTGGCAGGACGGGCACGAGCGCGGCCGGTTCCGCACCGACGAGAATGGTGAGCTCGCCCGTCACCGCCCGAGCGACACCCCCGGTGACCGGGGCGTCCACAAGGCGAACGCCGATGGGATCCAGTCGCCGGGCGGCCCCGACCGCCGATTCGACCCCGACCGAGCTCATGAGAATGACCGTTGCGCCAGCGGAGATTCCCTTGTGGACGCCGTCCTCGCCGAACAGCGCATCGTCCAGCTGGGCAGGTGTCGCCACCATCACGATCACCGCGTCGGCCCCCTCCGCGGCCGCGGCTGCGCTCGCGGCGGCTTGTGCTCCCTCGGCGACGAGTTGTGCGACCCGGCCGGCGTCACGGTCGAAGACGGTCAACGGATGATGCGGCAGCACCAACCGGGCCATCGGCATCCCCATTGCTCCGACTCCGACGAAGGCGACGTTCAAAGTACGGCTGGTCGTCACCGCGTCTCCAACCCGTCGGCGTGCGCGTCGCCGACATATTTGCGGGCGAAGTCGTTCATGTGGGCCGATACGACGGCCGCGGCATGGGCGCTGTCGCCGGTCTCGATCGCGTCAACGATCGCAATGTGGTCGGCATACCGCATCCGGTCCACGGCGCGCCCCGGCCCCGCCGCGATGATGATCATCTCGATCTGGCCGATCAGTCGACGCCACGTCGCAACGAGGGTCAGATTGCCCGTCAGCTCACACAAATGGGCGTGAAAGCGTAGATCCAACTCGATCTGCTTACCGAACCCAAGCTCGCCCGACCGCAGGGGGACAAGCAACCCGCGTAACTCAGCGACGATCGTCGCACGGTCGTCCCGCTCGGCGAGCTCGCTCGCCGCCAGCGCCTCGAGCGCCTGGCGGACCTCGAAGACCTCGAGGATCTCGCGCGCGGACAGCTCTCGGACGAGCATGTGGCCGCGACCGTCGCTGACGAGCAGGCCCTCGGTCTCGAGGGGACGGAGCGCCTCCCGCAAGGTTCCCCGGCTCACGCCGAGCTCACCGCTCAGCGGGGCCTCGCGGATGTGCGTCCCTGGCGGCATCGCACCGGACACGATGCGCTCACGGACAAACCCCGTGCACCGCTCGCGCAGGGTGCTGCGGTCGAGAGCGGGGAGAACCTCAATCGGCATGACGGCACTTTAGCTCGTTGACATTTTTTTGTCGACATTTTCGATCTGGAGCCGACACGCCCTCATTGCGGTTGCACTGCGACAGGCGTAGGGTCCTTTGCAATGCGACTGCATTGTAAAGGAGTTCACGGATGCTCGTGATACCGCTCTCCGAGGCGGACTCGGTGGCGTTGGCGGGTGGCAAGGCGGCCGCCCTGGGCGAGCTGATCCGGCAGGGTGAGCGGGTGCCGCCGGGCTTCTGCGTCACCACCGAGGCGTACCGGCGCGGTGAACTGCCGCGGGCGGAGATCATCGAGGCGTACGAGGGGATGGGAGGCGGCCCGGTAGCGGTGCGGTCCAGTGCGACCACCGAGGATTTGCCGGACGCCAGCTTTGCCGGGCAGCACGACTCCGTCCTGGACGTGATCGGCAGTGCCGAGCTGATCACCGCGATCGAGAAATGCTGGGAGTCGCTGCACGCCGCCCGCGCCGTCGCGTACCGGAGGGCGCGCGACATCGACGAGGCTACGGTGGGGATGGCCGTCGTGGTGCAGCGGATGGTGGATGCGGCGGTGGCCGGGGTGTTGTGCACCGCGAACCCGGTGACCGGCCGGCGCACCGAGATGGTCGTGGACGCCGCCCTGGGCCCGGGCACCGCCGTGGTCGAGGGCGCCGCGCCCGTGGATCACTATGGGTTGGACGGTTCCGCACCGCCGGAGCGCGGCTGCCTGAGCCCGGCCCGGCTGGCCGAGCTGCGCGCCACCGGTGAGCGGCTGCAACGCCGGTTCGGCGTCCCGCAGGACGTCGAGTGGGCGATCGACCCGGACGGCGTGCTGTGGCTGCTGCAGTCACGGCCGATTACCACGCTGTTCCCGATGCCGCCGCCGACCGACGCTCCCGAGCCCCGCGTCTACCTGGAATTCGGGCACGTGCAGGGCATGCTGCAGCCGGTCACCCCGATGGGGATGTCGACCCTGAAGAAGACCGTCGCGGCGATGGCCGCCTCGCTCGGCCTGCGGGTGGAGATCGTCGACATCGGCGGCCGCCTCTACGGCGACCTGACCGACCTGGCGCGGCATCCGACCGCCCGCAAGCGGCTGGTCAAGCTGATGGCGGTGGACTTCGGCCCACGGGCGCAGGCGGTGATGGAGCACGTGCTGGCCGATCCCCGGTTCGCCCCGCACAAAGCACACCGAACCCGCACCCCGGCGGCGCCGCCGACGGGGACGGCCGTTCGGGCTGCCACGGGGGTCATCCGCGCGCTGGCCCGTCCCGACGCCGCCCGCGCACGGGTGTCCGGCGCCGTGGAGCGGCTGCGGCTGACGTCGGCCCCGCCCGGCGACCTGCGCACGGCCGCCGACCGGCTGCGGTACGTGCAGGCGGACGGCTCCGCCGACGGCACCGACGGCGCCGGTGACCTCGCCTGGCCGATCGTCGCCGGAATGCTCGCCGCCGCGCTGCCCGCCCAGCTCCTCGGGTCCGTCGCCCGGCCCGGCGAGATCCACACCGTCCTGGGCGGGATGCCGCACAACGTCACCATCGAGATGGATCTGGCGCTCTGGCGGCTTGCCGCCCGGGTCGGCGAGCACCGTGACCTGCTGCTCGGCACCCCACCGGCCGAGCTGGCGGCCCGATACCTGCGGGGCGACCTGCCGGACATCGGCCTGGCGGCCTTCCTCGACGCATACGGGCATCGCGGCGTCGCCGAGGCCGATCTCGGCGTGCCGCGCTGGGCGGAGGACCCCACGCCGGTCCTGGCCATGATCGCCAACTACCTGCGCCTCACCGACCCCGGCCAGGCGCCCGATCAACGGTTCGCCCGGGCAGCCGCGGCGGCCGAGGCCACGCTCGCCGAGATCACCGCGCGCGCCCGGCGGCGCCGGCCGGTGCGCGGCCGGATCGCCGGCTTCCTGCTGCGCCGGGCCCGGTCGCTGGCCGGCCTGCGGGAGGCCGGCAAGTTCGCCGGCCTCTACCGGTTGCAGGCCGTACGGCGGGAGCTCCTGCATCTCGGTACCGACCTGACCGGCACGGGCGTCCTGACCGAACCGGGCGACATCATGTTCCTCACCCTCGACGAGGTGACGACCGCGGTGCACGAGAGCGCTGACCTGCGGGACACCGTGGCCGCACGCCGAGCGGACTACCGTCGCGAGTCGCGCCGCCGGACCGTACCGGTTGCGCTGCTGTCCGACGGCACGGACGTGGAGGCCATCCTGCCGGCGGCCCCCGGTGCTCGGGACGTACTGCAGGGGGTCGGCGCCGCCGCCGGCCGCACGACGGGCCCGGCCCGGATCGTCCGCGACCCGGCCACCGCCCGCGTCGAGCCCGGCGAGATCCTCGTCGCCGCCACCACCGACCCGGGCTGGACCCCGCTGTTCCTCACCGCCGCGGCGCTGGTCACCGAGACCGGCGCGGTCATGGCGCACGGTCCGACGGTGGCCCGCGAGTACGGCATCCCGGCCGTGATCAGCGTCCCCGGCGCCATCGAGCGGATCGCCACCGGGCAGACGATCACCGTGGACGGTACGGCCGGGACGGTCACGCTCGGCGCATGACACCATCCATGCCATGCCGAAGAAGGTGGATCACCAGGCGCGGCGGACGCTTATCGCGGACGCGCTGATGCGGGTCGCGGCGGAACAGGGGCTCGAGGCGGTGAGCCTGCGTCACGTGGCCGCCGCGGCCGGCGTCTCGGCGGGCATGGTGCAGCACTACTTCCGCACCAAGGACGAAATGATGGCGTTCGCGCTGGCCGTGGTGCGCGACCGCAATCAGGTGCGGGTCACCGAGGCGGTGGGCCGGCTCGGCGACGACCCGCCGCCGCGGCTGCTGCTGCGTACGATGATCTCTGCGCTCCTGCCACTCGACGAGGAGAGCCGCGCCGACGGCCGGGTCGCGCTGGCGTTCCTCGCCTACACGGCGGTGCGACCAGCGGCGGCCCGCGCGCTGCGCGACGACACCGTCCAGATGGTCGGCTTTCTCGCCGGGCTCCTGCCCGGCCCGGACGCCGCGGCGGAGGCCGCCGGACTGCTTGCCCTCATGGAGGGCCTGGGTGTGTACCTGCTCGGCGGTCAGTTCACGGCGGAGCAGGCCCTGGGCGCCCTGGACGCCCACATGGACCTGCTCTTCACGGGACGGGTACTGGCTTGATGGCGTTGATCAGCTCCCGGACGGCGAGGTGGCGAACTGCGTCACATCGATGACGCCGCGTGACGTCGCCGTCGGCAGCAACACTAGGAAGGATTCCTCCGTGCCGTACTATCGCTCGCTCGCTGCCGGTCAGGTCGCGCGCATCCACATCCGCGATGTCCAGACCGGCGGCGACGTCGTCGTTCACAAGAGCCGGGACGTACTCTTCGAGGCGCCCAACTGGACGACACATCTACCTGGGCCTCATCACCGGGGGGCCGGTCACCCGGGTGACCTCCGGGGTCGACGTCTGGCACTTCCTGCACGGTGTGTCTCCCGACGGCATGCGACTCGCGTACGTCCGGATCACCACGTTCGACCAGCCGGGAAGGCTGGCGCTGACGTCAGCAGCCGGGGCATCCGAATCAGTTGTCTTGGACACCGCTGACGGGCATGTCGAACGGTCCCGAGTGGTCGCCCGGACGAATTCTGGTTGCGTGCGAGCGAGTTGCTCCCGCCGCCCGATCTCTGGCTCGACCATTCGTAGGCGATCGAGCGAAGGAGTACCCGCAGCCCGCTTCAACGTCGTCGGCAGTGGCTGGAACCTCTCCTCAGGCAAGCGTGCCACGCGAGCCCAGACCAGGGGATAGGACCAGGGACTCCGACGGGCGCGACCGCAGAGCCGAAGCAAGACCCTGGCGAGGCCGACTGTTTGCTTTGAGCAGTCCAGGGAGGCGCGCGGGTCAACAGCCTGCGAGCCGAGCGCTCAGGGAGGGACCGATGGGCATGCCGACTCGACGAGCCGTGTTCAAGGGAGCCGCCGCGTTCGCCGGCCTGGCTGCGGTGCAGGCCTCGGGGTTGGCCTCCGCGGCGGAGGCCGCGCCGGCCGATACCAGCGGCGGGCACCCAAAGGCCAACGTCCTGCTGGTGCACGGGGCGTGGGTTGATGGGTCCAGCTGGAACCGGGTCACTGCCATCCTGCAGGAGCGCGGCCACACCGTGGTCGCCGTGCAGCTGCCGCTGACCTCGTTGGCCGACGATGTGGCCTGGACCAGGCATGTGCTGGCCGAGCGACTGCAGGGCCCGACCGTCCTGGCAGGCCACTCTTACGGCGGTGCGGTGATCTCCGGCGCGGCCACCGGTGTCGGGAACGTGATCGGCCTGGTGTTCGCCTCGGCGTTCGCGCCCGACGAGGGTGAGACCCTCGGTGGGCTCAACGCGCAGTTTCCTCCGCCGCCGGGCCTGGCCTACGCGCAACCTGACTCGCTCGGCTTTTTGTGGTTCGATCCGGCGGCGGTCCCGACCAACTTCGCCCAGGACATCCCGGTGACCGAGGCGCGGGTGCTGGCGGCGGCGCAAAAGCCGATCGCAGCCAGGAGTTTCGCCGACCCCGCGGGGCCGCCGGCGTGGAAGACGCTGCCGTCGTGGTTCCTGGTATCCACCCAGGACCGGATGATCAATCCGGACCTGGAGCGCTTCATGGCCGCACGCATTGGCGCGACCACCATCGAGGTCAGCTCCAGCCACGCATCGCCGGCCTCGCACCCCAAGGAGGTTGCCGGACTGATCCTGGCAGCCGCCCGGGTCCGCGCAGCGCACTGAGGCTGCTCGGCAGCAGCTGGCCTGGCGCTACAGGGTGCGCGCGTACGGATCCCAGTCGGCCGGGAGCGGCGATGGCACGCGTAACCTACTCTCCACCCCGACGGTGTGCCGGCTGGCCAGCGACTCCTCGATCGCCAGCATCACGTCCAGCACGTGGTACGCGATGTCGCCGGAGGCGCGTTCCGGCACTTCCGACCGGATCGCCCGGGCCAACTCCAGCACGCCGGTGCCGCGCGTTGCCTGGTGACCCTCGGGCGGCAGTTCGATCGGCTGCTCGAGATCCGTCAGGTACAGCTGGGTGAACCCGTCAAAGCGGTTCGGGTCTGGCAGGACGAGCGACCCGAGGGTCCCGGTCACCTCCAGGGTCGTCCGCCGTAGCGCCGAATCGAAGCTGAACAGCACCTGGGCCGATCCGCCTTCGGCGAACTCGAGCAACGCGTTGACCGTGGTCGGCACGGTGACGGCAAACTCCACACCTGCCCGCGGCCCGGACCCGATCATCCTGGTGTCCCGGCCCCGGCCACCAGCCGCGGTCACCCGGGCCACCGAGCCCATCACGGTTGCCAGTTGGGTCAGGTAGTACGGGCCGATGTCGAGCAGCGGACCGCCGCCGGACTGAAAGAGGAACTCCGGCGCCGGATGCCATCTCTCCGGCCCGGAAGACTGGAACAGTGCGAGAGCGGACTGTGGCACGCCGATCCGCCCGGCGTCGACCACCCGCCGGACCGTTTGCAGACCCGCGCCCAGCACCGTGTCGGGCGCGCTCGCCACCCGCAGGCCCTTCTCCCGGGCCCGGTCGAGCAGCTTCCGGGCGGACGGCCGGTCCAGGGCCAGCGGCTTCTCTGTCCACACGTGCTTGCCGGAGTCCAGCGCTGCGATCCCGATATCCACGTGCGCTGCCGGGATGGTCAGGTTCACCACGATTTCGATCCCCGGATCGGACAGCAGCTCGGCGACCGTGCCGGCGGACGGCACGCCGTACTTCGCCGCCTGGGTGGCGGCCCGCTCGACGTCCAGATCGGACACCATGCGAACGGTGACGTCCGGAAAGGATGTCAGGTTGGTGAGGTACGTATCGCTGATGGTGCCAGCGCCGATGAGGCCGACACCGACCGGTCCGCCGGTCACTGTTCGGCTTTCGCCAGATAGGCGTAGCTCTCCGCCAGGCCGGCGAAGATATCGCCATCGTACCGGTCGAACTCGACCACACGCAGCGCCGCAGGTGATGCCGCGAGCACCTCGGCCATCGGCACCCGGCCGCGGCCGGCTGGCAGCTGGCCGGACCCGTCGGTGGCCAGGTCACCGTCCTTGATGTGCAGCGCGTACACCCGGTCGCCCAACCGGCTCAGCAGCGCTGGGGTGTCCGCGCCGCCGGCTGTGGCCCAGTACGTGTCGACCTCCAGCACCACCGCCGGATCGAGCTGGTCAGCCAACACTTCCAGGGCCGGCTTTCCGCCGATCTGGGACTGCAGCTCCCACCAGTGGTTGTGGTAGCCGACCCGCAGGCTGTGCTGGGCGGCGGCCTTGGCAGCCTCGTTGAGTGTGGCCGCGATATTGACGACTTCGGCCTCGCTCTGCCAGTGCTCGGCGCGGACGGCCGGTTCGATGACCACGCCCACCCCGCACGCTACGGCGGCGGCGAACACGTCCGGCAGGTCGGCGCCGACCAGCTTGACGTGCGCGGTGGGTGCGGTGAGCTGCTGCGCGGACAATGCCGTTTCCAGCGCGGCCCGGTGGTCGACCAGCCCGTACGGTTCGACCTGTCGGAAACCGAGCTCGGCGATGCGACGCAGGGTGACGAGCGGATCGTCGGCGAACTCCTGTCGCACCGAGTACAGCTGAACGGAAACATTCCTCATTCCCCGTCTCTACCCGCATGGTTGAGATCGATGCGACCCGGGTTTCACCATGCGATCCTTCCCGCCGCGCGCCGGGCGATCGTCATACGCCGGCGAGAAATCACAGGCGTGCGGCAGCCGGCTGTGGTGTAGTCGCTGGCGTGCCGGAAGACCGGGCGATCGAGATTGCGTGCGACGAGTCGGGGTTCAGCGGCGGCAGCCTCGTCGGTGGGCACACGACCGTGTTCGCCCATGCGAGCGTCCGCATCGGGGCGGTCCCCGCGGCGAGGCTGGTCGACCGGGTCCGCGCGCTGACCGGCGGGCGCGCGGCCGAGGTGAAGGCGGTCAGGGTGCGGCGGCTCCACGACCGGGCGGTGCTGGAGGAGTTGCTCGCCACGGCCGCGCCGCGCGTGCGTCTGCACCTCACGGACACCGCGCTGTTTGTCCTCGCGCGGCTGGCCGATCTGGTCGTCCACGGTACCGCCGTCGCCGGCACCGACAGCCCCGGCCGCGACACCCGGGCCCGCGCGCTCGCCTTTCGGCTCTACGCCGGGCACCCGACGCCGGACTTCCTGCACCGGGCCGGAAACCTGGTGCGCACGCACAATCGCTGGCTGCCGAAGGACCCGGTCGCGGCGTTCTACGCCCTGCCCGGCATACCGGAGGAGATTCGCGCCGCCCGGACCGCGATCGAGGAGGTGCGGGCCTGGCACGAGCGCGACCGCAAACGCACGCCGCTGATGGAGCCGGTGATCCCGGCGCTGGCACGGACGGTGGAGGCGTGGCTGGCCACCAGCGTCGAGGTCACCGTGGTCCACGACGAGCAGTCCGCCCTCACCCGGGAGCGCCTCACCGACATCGCTGCCGCCGTGGCCCGGCGGTGTCCGGATCGCCGGCTCGCGAGTGTGCGCTTCGTCGACTCCCGTGACGACCCTCGGGTGCAGGTGGCCGACCTGCTCGCTGGCATCGCCCGGCGGGTGGCCAGCGACACGCTCGCGGGCCACCCGGACGACGCCCTCGTGGCCCTGCTTCGCCCGTACGTGAATCCGGAGTCGACGTGGGGCTGTCGCTGGAGCGCCGCCGCTGAGCGGCGCTCTCCGGGGTGATGTCGCGCTGCGCGGTCGCGCTACCAGGCCCAGGCCTCGGGGCCCGGGCCGCCGTTACCGATCGGTGGGAACAGCTCGTCGAGCCGGGAGAGCGTCTCGTCGTCGAGCGTGATGTCCAAGGCGCGCAGCGAGTTGTCGAGCTGCTCGACGGTGCGCGGGCCGACGATCGGCGCGGTGACACCAGGCCGGGACAGAAGCCAGGCCAGCGCGAGGTCGGCCGGGTCGACGCCCAATTCGGCGGCGAGTTTCTCGTACGCCTCGACCGCCTCCCGGTTGTTGTCCAGCGAGTCAGCCGACCGGCCCTCGCCGGAACGGGCTGCGGTGCCCTCGCGTTGTTTGCGCAGCGCCCCACTGAGCAGTCCGCCGTGCAGCGGGGACCACGGAATGATGCCCAGCCCGTACTGGATCGCCGCCGGCACCACCTCCAACTCGACGTGGCGGGTCATCAGGTTGTAGATGCACTGCTCGCTGACCAGGCCGAGGAAGTTACGGCGGCCGGCCGACTCCTGGGCCGCGGCCAGGTGCCAACCGGCGAAGTTGGACGAACCCACATACAGCACCTTGCCCTGCTGGACCAGCATCTCCATGGCCTGCCAGATCTCCTCCCACGGCGTGTTCCGGGAGACGTGGTGCATCTGGTACAGGTCCAGCCAGTCGGTCTGCAGCCGGCGCAGCGACGCGTCGCAGGCCCGGACGATGTGCCGCGCGGACAGGCCCTGCTCGTTGGGCCAGTCGCCCATCTTGCCGTAGACCTTGGTCGCGAGGACGATCTTGTCGCGGCGGCCACCGCTCTGCGCCAGCCAGCGACCGATGATCTGTTCGGTGACGCCCTCACCGGTCTTCCAGCCGTACACGTTGGCGGTGTCGAAGAAGTTGATGCCGTGGTCCAGAGCGCGGTCCATGACGACGTAACTGTCGTCCTCCGAAGTCTTCGGTCCGAAGTTCATCGTGCCGAGACAGAGCCGGCTCACCGACAGGCCGGTGCGGCCAAGATTCGTGTACTCCATGTCTCCCACACTAAGCCGATGCCGGGCATACCACCGGGCACGACCTTCACCTAGGCGGCCGTCGGAGCCGGGCCCCGGTCGGAGACGACATCCTGCGAAATCGTTATCGAGCTTTCGGTGGCCAGAGCGACCGGGGCAGGTTCAGTGGGGGATGGCCAGCAGGACGCGGGCGCGGGCGCCGGCCTCGACGTTGTCGTGGGCCTTGGCCACCTGGTCCATCGGTACGGGTGTGCCGATGGTGATGGACAGAGCGCCGGCGCCGGCCGCAGCGGTGAGGTCGGCGGCCGCCTGCTGCTTTGCTTCGGCCGGGAAGTCGTCGCTGCCGAGCAGCCGGATGGTGATGTTGTCGAACAGCATCGGCCAGAACGGGAAGTCGGGGCGTTCCCGGTCGGTGGCGTAGGCGGCGATGACTGCCGCGGTCTTGGCGACTGCCGCGTCGAGATCGATGTTGGCGGAGAACGCCACCTCGATGATTCGGTCGACCCCGTGCGGGGCGTGCGCGCGGATCGCGTCCGCGGCGTCGGGGCGGTCGAGGGCGACGGCGTGGGTGACGGCGTGTGGGCCGGTCGCGCCGGTCACCTGCGGCAGGTCGGCGGCCCGCCGGACGGTGCCGATGACGGTGGCGCCGCCGCGGTGGGCGAGTTGCGCCGCGAGGGCGGCGACGCCGCCGAGGACGCCGTGCACCAGAACGGTCTGACCGGTTACCGGTCCGTCGGCGAAGACCGCCCGATGGGCGGTGATGCCGGGGATGCCGAGGCAGGCGCCGACCTGGTCGCTGACGTTGGCGGGCAGGTCCACGGCACACGGTGAGGGCACGACCGTCAGCTGGGCGGCGGTGCCGAACGGTCGGTAGGACTGGGCGTTGAACACCCACACTCGGCGGCCGATCCGGTTCGGGTTGACGCCGTCGCCGACGGCGTCGATGACGCCGGCGCCGTCGCTGTGTGGGACGACCCGTGGGTACGGCATGAGGGCGCCCTCGATGCCACGGCGCTTCTTGACGTCCCCGGGGTTGATGCCGGAAAACCGCAGCCGTACGCGGACCTCACCGGGGCCGGGCTCCGGATCAGGTAGCTCACCCAGTTGCAGCACTTCCGCAGCCGCGCCTTGCTTGTCGTACCAAACAGAACGCACGGGGCACCATCCAGCCCGGGCTAGCCCGCAGCGCCCGACTCGACTTTGATGCTGGCGCGGACGTCGCCGAGGCCGCGGGCGATGAGCAGCTCGCCTGTCCCGCTGAGTCGGCTCCAGGCGTTCCGCTCGGCGTCCCAGCGTCGCCAGAGCAGACGGTTTGTTGCCACGTCGGCGGTGACGGATTCGCCTGGTCCGGCCTCCACCGCTTGCCATCCCACCAGGCGGACCGGCTGGTCCGGATCAGTCGGCTCGAAGTAGACCTGGACCACCTCGCGGCTGGCCCGCTTCCCGGTGTTGGTCACGGTGACCGAAACTGTCGGTGCTCCCCCGTCGAAGGACACTTGCGGTTCGTCGTATCGCCAGGTGGAGTAGCCGAGGCCGTGGCCCAGCCAGAACACGGGCGCGGGCGCCCGGCCGGCGTAGTGACCGCGGTAGCCGATATACGGCCCTTCGCTGTACGCCACGGCTCCATTCTCCGGTGTGACTGTCCACGCCGGGGTGGCCGCGTCATCGACCGGGAACGTCGTGACCAGACGGCCGGCCGGCTCGATCTCGCCGAGGAGCGCCGCGGCCACCGCGTGGCCGCCCTCCTGGCCCGGCAGTCCCACCCACAGACTTGCGTCGACCTGATCCCGCCACGGCATGATGACCGGCGTCGCGGCGTTGACGACCACTACAGTCCGCCGCGCGGCGGCGGCGACCGCCGCGACGAGGTCATCCTGTCGGCCGGGCAGGCGTAGCGTGGACTTGTCCACCGATTCGGTTTCCTGCTCCTCGGTGAGCCCCACCACGACCACCGCCACGTCCGCGGCGTCAGCCGCCTCCGCGGCGGCGGCGATCACCTCGTCGGGGTCGCGCGGTGCCAGCCGCGCGACGATGCCGAACAGGCCCACCCCGGCCATCGGGTTCACGCCGCCTTCGACGTCGGCGCCGGCCGCCTCGACCACGGAGGTCTGGGCCGGTGGGCGCAGGATGACGGCACCGTCGATGACGTCGGCGCCGGTCACCTCCACGACGTCGGTGCCGGTGGGCGGCGCGAGGATCTCGGCACCGATGCCGGCGCCGCT
>Ga0081539_10002038_pt1 | contig 30443 bp, 21 predicted proteins | sample TabmetS4T2R2_FD_71023 | JGI IMG/M metagenome (GOLD analysis project Ga0081539, IMG submission 71023) | Tabebuia heterophylla rhizosphere microbial communities from the University of Puerto Rico - S4T2R2 | ecosystem: Host-associated > Plants > Roots > Rhizosphere ... | reverse complement strand
CGGCGAAGCAGTTCCGCCAGGACCTCTTCTTCAGGATCAACACCATCACACTCCGCGTCCCGTCGTTGCGGGATCGAGCGGAGGACATCCCGGCGCTTGCGGCGGTATTGCTTCAACAACTCGCCCGCGAGTTGCGGTCCACGGCTCCCCGTCTCGATGAATCCGCCGAGACTGCGCTTCGCACCTACGAGTGGCCCGGCAACGTTCGCGAGCTCCGCAATGTGCTCGAGCGCGCTCTGCTGCTTGCACCACACCCGCGTCTGCTGAGCGCCGCCGACTTACGGCTGTCGGACGCCGCCGCATCATCGACTGCGACAGGTGTCGTCGACCCGTCCGATGACACATCCTTGCAGGCGGTCCAGTGGCACCACATTCAGCGCGTGCTCGCACAGGAGGGCGGCTCGGTCAGCAAGGCTGCCAGACGACTGCAGGTTCCACGCAGTTCGTTGTACGAGATGCTTCGGCGCGGCGGCAGCAGCAACGGGCGAGAGCGCAAAGGTCAAGGCGCGGCATGACGCGAGCGGCGTCGGTTACGCGGCTCGCCGCGTTCGCTTGATCAGCTCCGCCGCCATGTCCCCGATCGGCAGGACACCATCGGCGATTCCGGCCTGCGCGATGCGGCCGGGCATTTCCCACACCACGCTGGTCGCCTCATCCTGCACGATGACACGGCCGCCGGCCCGCGTAATCTCCGTGCTGCCGCTGAACCCGTCTTCACCCATGCCGGTCAGGACCATGGCCAGCGCGCGCGAACCGTACACCTGTGCGACGGAGCGGAACAACACATCGGCCGACGGACGATGTGAATGCTCGGGCGGGTCCTCCGTCAGCGTGGTGACGATCTGGCTCGAGCCTTTCTTCACGCGCAAGTGAAAATCGCCGGGGGCAACGTACACAGTGCCAGGCGCAATGACCTCGCCCTCACGCGCCTCGACGACAGTGAGCGCGGTCTGGTTGTTCAACCTCTCCGCGAGCAGACGCGTGAACATGCTGGGCATGTGCTGCACCAGCAGGATGGGCGCGGCGAAATCGGCGGGGAGGTCCGACAGCACCGACCCGAGCGCGCTGGGCCCTCCGGTCGAGAGCGCGACGGCGACGATGTCGGCCCGCGGCGCCGTGCCGAGTGCGCGCATGGTGAATGGCTTTGGGCCCGTCGATGGCAGCGCCGCTTTTGCGGCTACTCCAGGCGTCATTCCCGTGCCGACACGGCACAGCGCACGAATCTTGGGGATCAAGCTCTCTTCGATCCGCTGCTGCGCGAGCCCCTTGCCGCCGGCGCTGTTCGGCTTCGTCACATAATCGGAGGCGCCGAGATGCAGCGCCTCCAGCGTGTCGGCGGCTCCGCGCTCGGTATGGGAGCTGAACATGATGACCGGCAGTCGCGGGTTCAGCTTGCGGATTTCGCGCAACGTGGCGAGCCCGTTCATCTCCGGCATCTCGATATCGAGCGTGACGAGGTCAGGCGACAGCTGCGCGATCTTCTGCAACGCGATACGGCCGTTGGCCGCTTCGCCCACCACATCGATCTCTGCGTCACGTGACAGCGCCTCGGTCACCAGACGACGAATCAGCATTGCGTCGTCGACGACCAGCACCTTCGCTTTTCTCATAGCCCTCTCTGGGGTCCGACTGTGCGCGCGGAACCGCGTTCCGCATGAGCAACGCGCGTGCCCGTTCCGCGCACGCGATTACGAATCGCGGTAAGTGCCGACAACGTCGGTGGTCAACGGCGATGTCAGGCATCGGGCGCGCGTCGCTGATGTCCGCGCCCGGCGTCCAGACCACGGACGATCCGTCCGGCGGCTGGACGCTGCACGCGCGGCGTGCCAATCCGTGCGCAATGCAGGAAGACGCGTCTCCGCCGGCATTTAACGAACCTTCACGGGTGGCGCCATCGTCGGGCATGCGAGTTGCCCTTCCGCCACCGGATGCGATCTGCTTACGCCCACTCCTACCTTGCGACCGCGACACACGCCACCGAGGCGGCAGGCGCATGACGACGCACGCCCCCACGCTACTCCGGCAACTGCGCGAAGGTATCGCCGCGGTCCAGGCCAAGGACTTCGGCAACGCACGCGTGCTGCTGCAGCCGGTGGCCGATGCGTTTCCCAACGATCCACGGCCCTGGTTCTGGCTCGCCGTCGCCTCGCCATCGGCCGACTCCGCGATTCCCTGCCTGCGCCGCGTGCTCACCATCGACGCCTCGCACGCGCAGGCGCGTACGGCCCTGGCCAAGCTGCTTCTGACGCACGCCTCGTCGCTGGTCACCGCCGGCCGCCGCGGTGACGCCCGCGGACTCGTGGCCGAGGCGACCTCGCTCACGCCAGACAGCGACCGGGTATGGGTGGCGCTGGCGATCGTGAGCGACGATCCGGCGGTGCGCCTCGACGCGCTGCGGCGCGCGCACACGCTGAATCCGGCGGCAGCCACGCGCGCCCACTTCGTGCAGGCGATGCTGCAGCAGGCGCAGGCATGGAGCGCGAGCAACCAGAACGACGCGCGCGCGCTGTATGACGAAGTCCTCGCGCTCGACGCGACCGAGCTGCGCGCGTGGCATGGGTTGATGACCCTGGCGAGCACGACCGCGGAGGCACTGGAGACCGTGCGCGGGCTGGTGAGCAATGCCCCCGATCACGAGCCCGGGCGCGCCTTCCTGAAGAAGGCACTCATCGCCGATGCGCGCGTCCTCGAGTTCGAGGGACACAGTGAGCAGGCGTCCGGCCGATGGCGAGAGGCACTCGCGCTCGACGAATACGACATCGACGCCTGGCTTGGACTCGCGCAATCGACCAGCGACGAGGACGAGGCGCAACGAGCGATTGCCACGGCGTTCGAGATCGATCCAACGGACGCGCGCGTGTCGTCGGCGATGGCGCGGATGCAGGAGGCGACCTTCGGCGCCGCGGCCTACGACATTCCGCAGGACGCGTTTGCACACCTCGAGGGCGGAGAGGATCTGTTTGCCGTCAGCGAGGCCGCCGCGACCGCGCCCGTCGACGCTGCGGCCGATCCGTTCGCGCGGTTCGTTCCGGTGGACGCGTCAGCCGGCGCTGACAACATGCCGCCAGTGCCGCCCGACGTGCCGGAAACGCCCACCGACATGCCAGCGGTAAATCGCGCGAATGGTGCGACGCCCGCCGCGACCGACGATGCGCCGCGGCGCACGGTGATGATCGTGGACGACAGTCCGACGATTCGAAAGATTCTCGGCCTCACGCTCGAACGAGCGGGTTACAAGGTCATGGCCGAACCGGACGGCGAATCGGCGCTCGAGCGACTCACGCAGGTCGTGCCCGATGTGATGCTGCTCGACATTGCGATGCCGAACATCGACGGTTACGAGGTGTGTCGCCGCCTGAAGGCCGATCCGCGCACCGCCCACGTCACGGTCGTGATGCTGTCCGGCAAGGATGCGTTCTTCGACAAGATCAAGGGACGCGTCGCCGGCGCCAGCGAATACCTCACCAAGCCGTTCGAAACGCCCGCCGTGCTTGCCGCGGTGGCCGCGGCCTGTCAGCCGGTGGCCAGGTAGCGCATGTCTGAGCCTCGACCCGTGGCCCGTACGCTCGCCGACGCGGTCGCGTCACTGGATGCGCGTTCGTTCACTGGCGCGACGCGCGCTGCCGACGCAGCCGTCCACGAACCTCGCACCGGCAGCCGATTCGTCCGGTTCATCATCGGCGGAACCGCATACGCGATCGGAGAGGAGTTCGTCACCGAGCTGGATCGCGTACCGACCGTCACACCGGTGCCGCGGACGCCGGCGTGGCTCTGTGGTGTCACGAATCTCCGCGGCGAGATCCTCTCCGTGGTCGATCTCCGCATCTTCGTCGGTCTGGGCCCGACGCCGCCGGCCACCGGCCGCGTGCTCGTGCTGCGGCTGCCGCTCGAAGATTTCTCCCTGGGATTGCTCGTCGACGCCGTCGACGGCATCGTCACGGTCGAAGACAAGGCGATGCATGCGCCGGCCTCGACGCTGGAAGGAGCGCTCGCGCCGTTCCTGAAGGGAATGGCCGTGGTCGGCGATGGCCTTGTCGCCGTACTCGACCTCGACCGGCTGCTTCGTTCATCCGCCATTCGCCAGTTCGACGACATACAAGAGGACTCACGATGCAAAGCGCTCTGAACTTGAAGACACGGGTGATGCTGACGGTGGGGCTCGCCGCCGTCGCGCTGTCGCTCGGAGCGGGCGTCACCGCCTACACCGCGACGGGTGTCGCCAGCCAGGCGCGAGCGCGCGCGGCACAGGACGCACAGGCGGTGCAGGCGGCGACGACATCGATCCGCGCGCTGGTGCGCACCGCCGGGCCCGACGCTGCCGCGCCGCAGATCGACGGAGAGCTGGCGAAGTTGACCACACGCATCGGCGCAGAGGACCCGGCGCTCGGCAACGCCGTTTCGGATGCCTATCGCGGCATCGCTGTGGCGCTGATTGGCGGTGTGCTCGCGTTCGCTGTCCTGCTCGGATTCCTCGTGTATGTGCCGATGTCGACCGATGCGGCGGCGCTGGCCGCCGCGTGCGACGCGGTGGCCGCGGGGGACCTGGGACGACGCGTCGCTCCGGCCTCGGATACGGAGCTTGGCCGGGTGGCGCACGCGATGAACGCGATGATCGACGCCGTCACGACGCTGGTGCGCCAATCGCAGGACGAACGCGATCGGATGCAGGCGGGCATGAAGAAACTGCTCGAGGAAGTGAGCGGCGTCGCCGAGGGCGACCTCACCGTGGAGGCCGAAGTGGCCCCGGACGTGACCGGCGCCGTTGCCACCTCGTTCAACCTGATGATCGGCGAGCTGCGGCGCATCATCGGACAGGTTCAGGGCACCTCGCGTCAACTCGGGACCGCGCTCAACGATCTGCGCTCAGCGACCGAGAAGCTCGCCGCCGGCAGCGACGACCAGGCCGCCCAGGCGGTCGAAGCGTCCGTGGCCATCGAGGAGATGGCAGCCTCGATTCACTACGTGTCGGAGAACGCCTCGTCCTCGGCCACGGTTGCCGAAGAGGCGCGGACCAACGCGGAACACGGCACGCGCGCCGTGACGCGCACGATCGAAGGCATGAAGGCGGTCCGCGATCAGGTGCAGGAGACCTCGATGCGCATCAAGCGCCTCGGTGAGAGCTCGCAGGAGATCGGCGAGATCGTCGAGCTGATCGGCGACATCGCCGATCGCACGAGCATTCTCGCGCTGAACGCGTCGATCCAGGCGGCCATGGCCGGAGAGGCCGGTCGTGGCTTCGCGGTCGTCGCGGAGGAAGTCGAGCGCCTGGCGGATCGCGCGACCGAGGCGACCAAACGCGCCGGCATGCTGGTCAAGACCACGCAGAGTGAAACCGCCGAGGTGATGGCGGCGATGGAAGACACCACTCGCGAGGTCGTCAACCGGTCGAACATCGCCAACGAGGCCGGCGTCGCACTGAGCGAGATTCAGGGAGTCTCCGATCGGCTGGCGGAACTGATTCAGGCGATTTCCGACGCCGCGCAGCAGCAGGCGAAGGGCTCCGAGCAGGTGGCGCACTCGATGGCCGAAATGTCGTCGGTGACCAAGAACACCGCGGCAAGCACGAAGCAGACTGCGGCGGCGATCCATTCGCTCGGACTTTTGGTCGAGAACCTCAACGCCGCCGCGGCCCGCTTCCGGTTGCCGGCCGCCGACGCAGACAAAGGCGTGCGACACCCGACGCCGATGCCGCGTCTGGCCGTCGCGAGCTGACACGGCCGGCGCCGGTCAACAGCGGGACTGAGATCCATCGATGGCTTTGCAGATGCACGGACGAGAGGCCGCCACACGCGAATCGTGGTGCGAGCTGATACGTCGGCGGTGCGGTCTGGCGTTCCGGACCGCGCAGGTGCCGGTGGTCCTCGACTGCGTGCGTCAGCTCGTCGAGGCACGCGGCACCTCCGAGCGCGCCTATTACGAGCAGTTGGCCGCGGCCGCGGACAACGATCCTGACTGGCTGTCGCTCGTCGAGCATCTCGTCAACCACGAGACATCATTCTTTCGTCATCCGCCATCGTTCGACGTGCTTCGCAATCGCGTGTTGCCGGACCTGCGCAGCACGCGGGGGCGCAACCGGCTCCACCTGTTGAGCGCCGGGTGCTCGACGGGACAGGAGGCGTATTCGATGGCGATGATCGCGATGGACCACGATCCGATTCCCGACTTCGCCGTCTGGGGCTGCGACATCAGTCGCGACGCGATCGACGCTGCGCGACGCGGACGCTTCGGGCGCCGCGCGATTGCCGGAGTCCCACCGGCGTTCCGGCAGCGGTTCTTCGTCGCCCACGCCGATGACCCGGCCGGCGACTTTGAAGTCTGCGACGAGCTGCGCCGCCGTGTTCGGTTCAGCGCCATGAACCTGTTCGTCGCCGACGCTGGCGTCGCGCTCAGCTACGACGTCATCTTCTGCCAGAACGTCCTCATCTACATGTCCGCTGCCGCCGTGTCGCAAATCGTGACGCATCTGGCGGCGCGCCTCGTTCCCGGTGGATACCTGGTGCTCGGACCCGGAGAAGGCCCCACGGAACGGCCGGCGCTCCTGGAGCCCGTGACGATTTCCGGCGTGCGCATGTTCAGGCGCAAGAGCCACGCGCAACTCGAGGGACGCCCGTGACCCATTTCGACGACGGTGCCATTGGAGCGTTCGTCAGCGAGCTGCGCGATACGATTCCGCAGATCGCCGAGTCGCTCGATGCGGCGCACGACGGTCTGAATCCCGCCGCATTGCGCGAGGCCCATCGGCTGTTGCATTGCCTCAAAGGCGCGGCGGCCATGGTCGGGCTCCCCGCCTTTGCCTACCTGATCAACCTCGCGGAAGATCGGCTCGACGCAAGCCTCACATCGGCGGCGGGTGCCGCCGACGATCTGCTGCCGACGCTGCGCGGCTGTCTGCCGCAGATCGCCGAGTACGTGACGGTTGCCGCGTCGGCCCGCACGACTGCGACCATCGCGCCGTTTGTCAGCGCTCTGGTGGAGCGGTTGTCGGGCGACCCGACGGCCGTTGATGCAGGAGCGCTCGAGAAGCTGCTCGACATCGATCTGCGTGAGCTCGCGGCGGCGGCGCCGGTACCCACGCAGGCCGCGGATCCGCCGAACGCCGACCTGCCATCCGATGTGGAGCTGGACGACGCCTTCGGTGGCGCATTCGAAGGCGCGTTCGACCGGTTCGCGGCATTCGACAGCGGGTTCGATGACGCGTTCGAGCAGCCATTCGACGGTGCACTGGCGGCAGTGCCGGACGAGACGCTCGACAGCCTGCTCACCGCGCTGCCCGACCTTCCAGTCGACGGCGCGGTCGCCGCGAGTGACACCTCCACCGGCCGTATCGATCTCACCCCAATGCTCGACGGTTTCGAGCCTGACTGGCGGACGGCCTTCACGTTCGACGGATCCGCGTCCGACGCGTTCGCAGAGTTGGACCTCCCGATCGAGGACATCGCAGGCGATCCCGACGGAGTCGTGTTGCCTGGACCTCCAGTGCGCGACGACACGCGCGTCGAGATCACGGCCACGACGCTCGATCTGGTTCCTTCCGAGGACATTGCGCCGGAGCTCGCGGAGGTGTTCGCGCAAGAGGCCGCCGAGCACCTGCAGACCATCGCCACCATCGTCACGCGACTGTCGCCAGCCGTCGACGACCGCGAGTCGGTGCAGGAACTGCGGCGGGCGGTTCACACGCTGAAGGGCGCCGCAGGCGTGGTCGGCTACAAAGCCGCTTCCCGCCTCGCGCACTGCATGGAGGACCTGCTCGATCGTCTGTATGAGGGCACCACGACGCTGACGCCCGATGCGGTCCGCCTGCTGGCGACGACGTCCGACACGCTCGACGCATCGATCAACGACGGCGGCAACCCCGCCGGCCTGCGCACGACGATTGCCCGCCTGATCGCCGAGTTCGAGGCGCTCGATCGGCCTGTGGCCGCGCGGACGCGCGGCGTGGTGCCGTCGACCGACCCCGGCGCGCCATCAGAGCACGCGCAACAGCCGACGCCGACGCGATCCGAGTGCCCGGAGCCGACGGCTGATCGCCGAAGCGGCACCGACCGGCGTGGCAACGCACAGGTTCTCCGCGTACCCGTGTCACGCCTTGACGACCTGGTTCGCTCGGTGAGTGAACTGGTGCTCAACCGCTCGACCTTCGAGCAGCACTACGCCGCACTGCTCGCCCAGGTCGAGGAGCTCAAGTTCAGCGCCGCGCGCATCCGCAAGGTCGCGCAGAAGCTCGAGGCCGATTACGAGGTGCGGGCGCTCGCCGGCAACTCGGTGTCCAACGGACACGAGGGCTTCGACGCGCTGGAGTTCGATCGCTACACCGACTTCCACCTGCTCACACGCGAGCTGACGGAAACCGCCAGCGACGTCGCCACCATCAGTGCCCGCGTCAGCGACAGCATCGACGACGTCGACGGCGATCTGACGCGGCTCGGGCGCCTGACGCGCGAAATCCAGGACAAGACGCTGGAATTCCGCATGCTGCCGCTGCGCACGTTGACGACGCGTCTCGAGCGCACGGTGCGCGTCACCGCCGACGCGTGCGGCAAGCGCGTGGACTTCGCCATCGAAGGCGAGGAGGTCACGCTCGACAAGTCACTGCTCGAGCACCTGTCCGATCCGCTGCTCCATCTGCTCCGCAATGCCGTCGATCATGGTGTCGAATCACCAGAGCAGCGCCGCGCCGCAGGCAAGCCGGAGCATGGCCGGATCACCGTTCGTGCCTTCCACGACGGGACCGACGTCGTCGTCGAAGTCGAAGACGACGGCAAGGGTCTGGATGCGGAGCGCATCCGCCACACCGCCATCCGTCGAGGGCTGGTCGGCGAAACGGAAGCGACGGCACTCGCTCCCGAAGCGCTCTTCGACTACATCTTCGAGCCCGGGTTCAGCACGGCGTCGCGCGTGAGCGAGATCTCGGGTCGCGGCGTCGGCATGGACGTCGTGAAGTCGGCCGTCGTCCGTGCTGGAGGCCGTATTCACATCGACTCGCGGCCGGGCGCGGGAGTGAAGATCTCGGTGCGGGCGCCGATGACGCTGGCCATCACCCGCGTGCTCCTGGTCCGTGCCGGCGGGCAGACGTTCGGGTTTCCGCTCGGCGCGGTCGTGCAGGTCGTGCGGCCACATCCCACCGCGATTGCGAAGGTCGGCGACGATCGCGTGTTGACGATCGACGGCCGCGCCCATCCGCTCCGCGATCTGGCCGACGTACTTGGACTGGCGCGGTCGATGGACATCCCGACCGCGCAACCGGTGTTGATTGCCAACGTCGCCGGGCGACGGGTCGCGCTCGCGGTGGACGCCATCCTCCACAGCCGCGATGCCGTCATCAAATCGCTGGGCACTCACCTGCGGCGCGTCCCGGGCATCTGGGGTGCCACGCTGCTCGGCGACGGCACGGTCGTGCTGATTCTCAACGCCGCCGATCTCGGTGGCGTGACGGAAGGCGCGCACGTCCGCATGCTGGCTCGGCCCACCGTTCCCGCCGAACCGCAGACGCGGACGGTGCTCGTGGTCGACGATTCGCTCAGCATGCGCCACGTGCTGTCGACGACAGTCACCAAGGCCGGGTGGAACGTGCTGCAGGCGCGCGACGGACTCGACGCGCTCGAAGTCGTCCATCGTTCCGCGCCGCCGCCGGACGCCATCCTGCTCGACATCGAAATGCCGCGCATGGACGGCTATGAGTTCCTGTCGACGATTCGGGCGATTCCCGGCTACGCGGCGCTGCCGATCGTGATGCTCACGTCGCGCGGCAGCGACAAGCATCGTGAACGGGCAAAAGCACTTGGCGCGACTGAATATCTGGTGAAGCCGTTCAGGGACGACGTGCTGATCGACACCTTGATGCGGCTGGTGCAATCCGCGCGGGCGGCGAAAAGGGCGATGTGATGATTCGCGTCGCCATCGCCGACGACTCGTCGTTCACCTGCAAGCTGCTGGCGTCGTACCTCGAGGAGGAGGGCGACTGCGATGTCGTGGGGATGGCCCACGACGCGGCAGCCACGCTCGCGCTGGTGCAGACGGCGAGGCCGGACGTGCTGACGCTCGATCTCCAGATGCCGGGCGTGGACGGCCTCGAGCTCCTGCAGCGCATCACCAGCGAGCTGCGTACCTCGGTGGTCGTCATCAGCGGCGTCACCAGGCTCGCGGCGGCGATGACCTTGCGCGCGCTGGAGCTTGGCGCCGTCGATTTCGTCCTGAAATTCACGCCGGGCGCGCCGGTCCGGCGCTCATCGATCAAGCGCGAGATCCTCGCCAAGATCAAGATGGCCGCCACCGCGGTGGTCGCTCCCAGACGCGAACGACGGACGCCGGCGCCGGTGGCGAAGCCGGCGGCAGTGCGGCGGTGGCGCGCGCCGGTGTCGGGTGCCTCGCCGATCGCCCCGGTCGTGATCGGCGCTTCGACCGGCGGCCTGCGCGCGATCAGCGAACTGCTCGAGCACCTTCCGCACGACTTCAAGACACCGTGCGTCATCGTCCAGCATCTCCCGGCAGCCTTTACCACGCCTTTTGCCGCGCAGCTGGAACGGCACTCGCACATCCGCGTCAGGGAAGCGGCCGCGGGCGATCGCCTCGAGCCGGGGCTCGCGCTCGTCACTCCCGGCGACCAGCACCTGCTCGTGCGCGACGATGGTGGGATCGATCTGCTGCCGGTCAGCGACGACGACCCGTATCGGCCGTCGATCGATCGCACGATGGTGTCAGTGGCCGCGAACTACGGCGCCGCAGCGGCGGGCGTGCTGCTCACCGGCATGGGCGGCGACGGCGTCGAAGGACTGAAACGGATCCGTGACGCCGGCGGCGGCACGTACGTTCAGGATCTCGCCAGCTGCGTCGTCGCCAGCATGCCCGAACGTGCAATTGAGGCCGGCGTTGCCGGGTACGTGGGTCGGCCTGAGCGTATCGCGCAGCTGATTGCGAGAAGCAGACGGTGAACGACGCACTCGTGTCGTGTGCCGTGGGTAACGTCGAGTACGCATTGCGCGCGGATGACATCATCGCGGTCATGCGCGCCGAACGCATGCGTGCGCCAGCGGCGTGCGAAAGCGGGATCGGGATCGTCACCGTCGGGCGCGAACGCGCGTCGGTGTATCCGCTTGGCGCGACCGCCGGACTGCCGGTCGTGGCCGACGACGCCGGCGGACCGCGCGAACGCCACATCGTCGTCCTCCGCGGCGCGACAGGCCCCGTCGGGTGGCTCGTCGATCATGTGTCGCGATCTCACCTGCCGCAGCACCCTCGCGTGTTGCCGTTGCCGCCGCTGGTCGGTGCGGGCGCCAGGCGGTGGTTCGCCGGGGTGCTCAGTGCCGGCGATCGAACGATGCTGCTGCTCTCCTTGTCAGCGGCAAGTCACGGTCACGGGCCGCAGTTCGCGGCGTGCGCACCGGCCGCAGCCACCTGCGCCCCGCCACCGGTATCGACCTCGGCTGACGGACCGCTCGTCGTGACGTTCGGCAGCGACGCGCTTCCCCGCTGTGGAACGTCACGATACGCCGTCAGCGCGCGACGTGTGGCCGGCGTCGAATCGGGTCTCGAGGTCGTCGCGGTACCCGGGAGGCAGTCCCCCGTGATCGGCGTCAGCGTGTGGCGCGGCGAAGTACTGCCGGTGATCGATTTCCGCCGCGTGGCGGCATCACGACCGATGGAGGAACGCCGACTGCTGATTGTGCGCTGCGGCGGGCCGTTCGCCGGAACATCGGTGGCGATTCCGATTGATGCCGAGACCGCGCTCTGCCAGCCGACGCGGGACAATTCGCGCGTCGATCCCGGGCCGACCGGCGGCACCATGCCGACTCACGTCGTTGGACTGTTCGACCTGCGAGGCCAGACGGTCGCCTTGCTCGATCCGGACGCGCTCCTCCGCGGAACGTAACGCAAACGCAAACTGAAAACCGCCAACACCGCCTCCGGCACACGCCTGGGCGGACACGTAGCGTTTCGCCCGTCGCCGTAGGACGCAGCGTCTGCATTTTGAATTTCGTATTCAATCGGCCGCAAGCGGAGGCATTGCATCCGCCTGCGATTTGTTCGGGAGCCGGACGACCGTCCAGCGTCTGGACAGGTGGCGCAAACGGTAATCGGGTCCGAGGGGTACGGTCTGCGCGTCATTGCGGGGATCGGCCGACCCTGACGGGCAACGCGATGTTGGCCTGCTGCTTGCCCCTCACGCGTCATCGTGGCAACGCGACTTCTCGTCGTTGAAGACAACGCGTCGACCAGTTTTGCGATCCGGGCATTTTTCCAGTCCGCAGGCTATGACGTCGATGCGGTGGCGGATCGCACCAGCACGATGCGACTGTTGGAGAACGGATCGTACGACGTCGTCATCACGGATCTGAATCTCGGGTCCACGCACTCGAACGAAGGCATGGATGTCCTTTCCGAGGCGCGAAGTCGACTCCCGCAGGCGTGCATCATCATGCTGACGGCCTTTGGTTCTGCCGCCATCGAAAGCGAAGCGCGACGGCGAGGCGCCGATCTGTTCTGTGCCAAACCGGTTGCGCTCCGCGACCTGTGTTCGTTCGTCGACAAGGTGGCGCGCCGTGGTCATTCGACATGGGCGACCGTAGCCGAGGCACCTGTCCACCGTAGCTTCAGCGCAGGCGGACGTTGATGGGACTGCCGATGGACCGATGCCTTCGCGGCGGGATCGCCGCGGCCCGCGCCAAACGTCTGGACGAGGCGCGCGAGCTCCTGAAGCACGCAGTCGAAGTCGAGCCGGAGAATCCGTTCGCCTGGTTCTGGCTCGCCGTCGTCGCGCCGAGCGGAGAGGCGGCGATATCGCATCTGCGCCGGGTGCTCGCGCTCGACCCCTCTCACGTGGCGGCTCGCGAGGCGCTGGCGAAACTTCTTTTCGCGCAGGCCGACCGACTGCGTACGGCGGCCGATCGTCTGTCGCGTGAGGCTGCCGCTCTCGCGCCCCAGGCGACGGTGCCGGAAACGCCGACGACGGCTTCGTCGATCGGCTCGCAGAATCCGCCGGAGAGCGTCGCCGCCGAGTGCACCTCCACGAACACGTCTGCTCAGACCGATGCAGCAGCGAGTGGGTCGACCGATCGTGGCTCCTGTTCGTCGGCGGTGGTTCCGGGCCGGACGGTGATGGTCGTCGACGACAGTCCGACCATTCGCAAGATTCTGAGTCTTACGCTCGAGGATGCTGGCTACTCGGTGATCGCCGAAGCCGATGGTGAGTCGGCGCTCGCATCCCTCATCGACGTCGTTCCCGACGTGATCCTGCTCGACATTGCCATGCCGGGCATCGACGGTTACGAGACCTGCACGCGGATCAGAAGTGATGCGCGCACTGCACGACTGCCGATCATCATGCTCTCGGGCAAGGACGCGCTGTTCGACAAGGTCAAAGGGCACATGGCCGGAGCCACCGAGTACCTCACGAAACCGTTCGCAGCGGCGACGGTGCTCGCCGCCGTCGCCGGCGCATGTGCGGAAGCAGCATAACGATGGTCGAAGGCGATCTGATCGACTTGACGTTACCGACTTTGCTGCAGGCGCTGTCGCAGGAGAGCTCGACTGCGCAGCTGCGGCTGCAGAACGGCTCGATCCAGGGAGCGTTGTACCTGCGTGAGGGCGCGCTGATTCACGCCACCGGATCGGAGTCGGTTGGCGACAACGCACTGCTCGAGCTGCTCGCGTGGACCGCCGGACGCTTCCGGATTCTCAGGGATCTGGAGGAGAGACCACGCACCATCACGCCGAAACTGACCGCGCTGATCACGAGCGAGGCGAGGAACGCACGCACAGCTGCCGGGTCCATGTCGCAGGCAATGCCAGGGCTCTCGCCCGATGAACGGCTGCTGCAGGATGCCCTCGCTCTGCTCACGCGGCTCGACCTCGACTCGGTCAAGGTCCACACGACACTGGAAGACGCAGGCGGCATCGCCACATTGGGCGTCCTGGCACGCATCATCAATGCGCTGGTCGGCTTCGTCGTCGAACGCACCTCGGATCGCAACGCGTTGCCGTCGCGCGTGCTGCATCGCGTCGGCTCGAGCAATCCGCACGCGGAAGTGATCACCGAAATCGACGAGCGCTTGTCGATCGACACGGTGGCGGACGTGCTGCGCACATGGCAAGGGGATCCGGAACGTCAGCACCAGTTCTTCACGGGCGTCTGCGAAGCGCTGATCGATCTGCTGATCATCTACGGTCGCACGGTCGGCACCTTCTTCCGATCGACTCACCAACGGCAGGAATGGCGGGGGACATTCGACGTGTTCGTCGACGGGCTCACGACCACACTGCGGATTGCATCACAGGAACGGAGCGTCGTCGTCGCATGAGCGAGGCGACGAGACGACTGCCAACGGGAAAGGGAGAGTAGTGCGTGTCGTTCTTTGATCAATTCAGGATCCGGACACGGTCCACACAGGTGGCGCGAAACAGGAAGGCGGATCGCATCGAGGCGTTGTCGGTGCTGGTTGTGAGCCGCCCGGACGATTGGGCCGCGGCAAATGAGCTGGCCGACGCGCTCGCGCAAAGCGGCCGCGTCGACGAGGCCGTCACGCAGCTCTGCGCCTTGGGCGACCGCCTGGCGGCGGAAGGATTCCTCGCACGGGCGCACGCGATCTACAAGAAAGCACTGCGCCTGCAGCCACAGGATCGGTACGCCGCATCGCGAGCCGCGGAGGTCAATACGGAGCGAATGAACCAGTCTCCATCCCGCTTCGCGGCCGGTCTCGATGAGGCACGGTCGATCGGGGCGACGCCGATCGACGGACCGGTCGTTTCACCTCCTCCGACCGACGCGGCGACTGTCGAGACCGCGCCCAGCTTCGCTTCCGAACAACCGTGTGTGTCCGCGTCAGAAGAACACGAGACCGCCCCACCGCCTTTTCCCGCATATCCGTCGAGCGAAGCCACTGGACCGGCCAGTGACGACGCGCCGAAGACGATGGAGGAGATGGTGAGGGCAGCGTCTCTCGCGGCGACATCCGGCGCGATCGAGACGGCCGTCAGCATGCTCAAGGAATGTGCGCGCACGCATCCGGACGTGCTCGAACCGGTCGCCACGCTGGCGGAGATTGCCATCACACACGCCCTCGCGGACGTGCGGGACGAGGCCGAGGCGCGGTTGTGCGATCTGCACTGCCGGCGGGGCGATTACCACGCCGCCCGCTCGGTCGCCGAAGCGCTCGCGATGCGGTATCCGGACGACCCGCGGCATCGCGCCAGACTCGAATTCGTGCGGGCGGAGCTCGACCAGTGCGAGGGGCTCGACGCAGACGTGGAGGTCGATGGCTTCGAACCGTCAGGGGATGGCGGTGGCGGCGCCGCCGTGGAGAACATTCTTCCGGGCGAAACTCGCGCGGCGCTGGAACGCGCGGCCGCGATGGCGGAGCACTGTTTCACCGCGTCGCGTGAGCTCGCCAGGTTCGATGCCGCCGCCGGCGACTGGAGCGGAGCCCTGGCGTGGTTGGAACGAGCTGCGGCAGCGATACCAGGACCGGAGGACGAAGAAGCGCTGGCGTATGAAATCGCGGTCGTACTGGAACAGGCCGGCGAGCACCAGCGCGCGCTCGGCGTCCTGCACGAGATTGCCGCCAAAGCGGGCGCCGAGTACCGCGATGTGTCCGAGCGCATTGTCCGCCTGTCGTCATCGTGCGGAGCGATTCGGGAATCGCTGGTCGCGTGCTGACGGGGTACAGCCACGCGACGCGTCGTGTAACGGTAGCGTGATTTCGTCGCCTCCGTTGCCCATCGACACATGGAGGAAATCTATGTCGGCTGTGACCGTGTTCGAAACGCCCAACGTCACGCTCTATTACCACCCGCGCACGGGCATCGTGCACCATGAGATCCGCCGCTTCATCAGCGGCGCTGATTTCCGCAATCTCCTGACCAGCGGCAGTGACGTGCTGCGAAAGCATTCGGCGCGCAAGTGGCTGTCCGACGATCGCGGTCAATGGGTGCTGGCGAAGGAAGACCTCGCCTGGTCGGAATCGATGTGGGCACCCGGCGCGGTGAAGGCTGGCTGGAAGTATTGGGCGATCGTCCGTGCCGACAAGGTGCTGGCCCAGCTCGCGATGGACGAGCTCGCCGCCAAGTACGCCGCACTCGGCGTCCAGGCGCGCTTCTTCACCGATCCACGCGATGCGATGGCGTGGCTCGAAAACCAGACGTAAGGAACCGCGGACGCGGCATTCTAGCCGGCCTGTCCTGCAGTTGGCGGGCAGAAGAGGCTCCGTGCGGGCGATCGCGTAGAATGCGCACGGCTTTCCGAGGACAACTCGATGACGCACGTTCTTGCCGCCGACTCGGTCGCAACGGCACATCGCCGCCGCGTCGCTTCGCGCACTCGCTTTTTCGCCGTCATGTCGGGAGTGACGCTGTTGATCGTCCTCAGCGGGTTTGCTCCGACGCTCTTCCTGCGCCCGCTGTTCAAGCCGGCGCCGATCCCCTGGTATCTCTATCTACATGGCGCTCTCCTGACGTCCTGGTTCGCGATGTTGTTTGTGCAGACTGTGCTGATTCAATCCGGCCGGACAGCGGTACACCGCCGCCTCGGTGTGGCCGGCGCCGTGCTCGCGATCGCGATCCCGTTCGCGGGCTTGATGGCCACGTTCGGCGCCGTGCCGCGTGTCCTGGCAAGCGGGCTGACACTCGATAGCGATGCCAGCGCACTCGGCATTGGTGTCAGTGGCCCGCTCGAAGCGTTTTTGTCTGGAGTCGTGTGGGTCAACCTGAGTGCCGCGCTGACCTTTGCACTACTGGTCGGGACCGCGATTGTCCTCCGACGAAAGACCGCCGCTCATAAACGGCTGATGGTTGTCGGAACGGTGGCCATCCTGGGACCGGCACTGGCTCGTCTGGCGCGCCTGCCGATCTTCGGGGGCGAACAGGGGCCATTCACGCCGGTTGCGCTCCTCGTTCTACTGGCCGCCGTGTTCTTTCACGACGTGATCAGCCTGCGACGGATTCATCCAGCGACGCTCGTTGGGATCATCTTTGCGATTGCAATCAACCAGGCCAGTGGTGTGATTGCGTCGAGTGAGGCGGGGCTGACGCTGGTTCGTTGGCTGCAGTAGTTAACGAACTGCACGTGACGTAGCCGCGTCCCACTCCCAACTCCCAGGAGCGTAAGTTGGGAGTTGGGAGCTCGTGAAGTTGTTCTATCTCAGAACTCGAAGGTCACGTTGAACCGCGCGAACCGCGCGTTCAGCACCGTCGTCGGCAACAGCCACGTCGCGCCGTTGGTGACCGGATCGTAGGTCTGGTTGTAGACGGTGCCCGTGTTGGCGTTGAACACGTTATAGAGGTCGATCGCCACGTTCGTCCGCGTCCGGCCGAATCTCAGGTTCTTGCCGAAGCGGAGATCGAGGGCATTGAGACGATCCGGAAAGAAATGCCCCTGCGGTACCAGGTTGACGGTCTGGAAGGCCAGACCTGCGACCAGGGGACGGCCAATCTGCTGGGGCGTGGTGTTCGAGACGTTGTAGTTCGCCGACAGCGAATTGCCATTGCTCGCGACGTTGTTCCCGGCTGGCGCCACACCCGGAGTCGAGCGGAACGAGCCACTCACCAGGACGTCGATTTTGGGCACCGTGTACGACGCCAGGCCGCGGATGCTCGTCAGCCAGTCCTCGCTCACCGCGCACGAGCCGAGCTGCTGGTTGACGAACAGCGCCCCGGCGGTCGTATACAGCTCCGGCACCTTCTCCGTCACTTCGCAGTAGTCGCGCACACCGCGGCCGCCGCTCGAGCCGAGTTGCACGAACAGCTGCTTGCCCAACCGCGCGCTCACCTGCGCATCGACGCCGTGCCAGTAGGCCGTCACGTCGCCGTAATCGCTTGCCGAGGTGAAGTAGTTGTCGGTGGCGCCCAGCGCCGTGCGTGCGTTGCGCGTGAGGAACGGCACCGCGTACCCGCCCCCGTTCGGCAGACTGGCATGCTGCGGCGCGGTGATCGACACCTGATCGAAATCCTGCGGACCGATCGCCAGATTGTCGGTGACGAAGAAGTTCCCCCACCAGCGGCGGTTGTAGCTGACGTCGACCGCGACGCGGGGAAGGATCTCATGCTGCACCCCGACGCCGAACTGCCAGTCGAAGTTCCTCACGCCCCAGCCGTGCTGCACATCGGGATTGACGCGCGCCGCGAAGGGGTTGCCGAAGTTGGAATTGGTCCACGCGCCGCAACTGTCGCCGCCCGACGCCAGGTTGTTCTGCGCGGCGGGATTCATCAGCTCGCAATCCGGCACGAAGTTGCGGTTGCCATCGGTCCAGGTCCGATTCGTCGTCTGCTGGTACGCGACCGCCAGATTGTTCTGGGTATACAGCCCGCCGTTCTGGGCCGTTTCGAGATACTTGCTGAAGCTCACCTTCAGCGACGTCTTGCCAGTGCCGAACAGATCGTAGGCGGCGCCCATGCGCGGCGTGATGTCGTGGAAGCCGGTCACGCCATCGCGGCGCGGGAAGATCACACGGCTGCTGAAACGGTTGTCGGCGAGGATGCCGTTCTCACCCTCGGGGAACCAGCTCCATGCGTGCTCGTAGCGGACGGCGCCCTGCAGCGTGAGGCGCCCGTGCGTCCACTGATCCTGGGCGTAGATGCCGTCGTAACGCGTACGGTTGCTCTGCTCGAACGGAGCGATGCGCATGGTGAACTGCGTTGGCGTCCCGTTGTTGAACGTGTAGCTCAGTTGATTGTCGGCGAACTGGAAGCCCCGATACACTTCGAACCCCGCCTGGTAACCCACCTTGAAGCTGTGCGCACCGGTCACATACGCCAGTGACGCGCGCCAGATGTTGTGCTGCTGATTGTTGGAGGGAGCGGAGCTCCAGCCACGGTAGGTAAAGTTGGGGAAGGGCACGCCCGCCGCCGTGCTCTGCTCGGTCACGGCGACCAGACCGGTCGTCGCGCCGGACGGAACGTAGCCGCCCCACTTGCTACTGAATGACGACAAGCCGGCCTCGAAGAGCAGCCGGTTCGTCATCGGGGATGACCACGTCGCCTGCGTGATCTTCTCGCGCTCGGGCCACATGTTCGCGGACTCGGGTGACAGCGTCGAGGTCCCCAGCGCGATCCAGTCGTCGCCGCGTTCCCGGCACGCATCCCCGGTGTTGACGAGCGCCGACCCGGTGCAGTTCGCCTGGTACTCGTAGTAGAAGCCCGCCTTGTTCTTCGGGGTGACCTGCCCGGTCAGACGGATCGCCTCGATCTTCTTGGCTCCGGCCGATCGCGCCTTGACGTTGGGATCCTTGGCGTAGCTCCACTTCGACGCGTCGAAGGCGTTGGCGTTGGCATAGACGCCTGGAACGTCCTGGTGCGTCCCGTAGCTGCGCAGGTTGTTGAAGAACCACAGTCGATCGCGCTTGATCGGACCGCCGATCGCGACGTTCGTGTCCCAGTTCTTGATGATCTTCGGCGGCTCGGTGATGTTCGCGCGGCGTAACCGATCGTCGAGGTTGCTCGCCTGCGACCACTTCCCCGCCGTGCTGCCGAACGCCGTGCCGCTGAAATTGTTGCCGCCCGTCTTGGGAATGATGTTGAATGCCGGCCCGCCGCGGTCGACTTCGCCCATGCCGCCGGCGACGGTCACCTGGACCTCCTGCGCGTTGACGAAATCGTAGGCAAAGCTCGAGACGCCGCCGCCGCCGAACGCCGACCCCACGTTCATGCCATCGACCTGCACCGTGCCTTCGTTGCCGCGCCCACCGCGCGACGTGAAGAAGAAATTCGTGGCGGTCCCGGTCAGCGACTGCGTGGAGTTCGGATCGAGCGTCAACGACTGCACGCCAGGCACCATGGCCAGGACGTTGCCATAGGTGCGGCTCACCGGAGCAGAAGCGAGCACCTCGTTCGACAGCACAACCTCGCGCTTCGTGCTCGTCTGCGTGTCGACGACGGGCGTCGCTCCGGCGACCGTGATGGTCTCGGCGAGCGTTCCGACCGGCATCTCGGCGTTGATCGTCGTCACGCCGGCGCCGCTCAACTCGACCGCCTCGCGCTTGAACGTCGTGAACCCGGACAGCGTGAACGTGACGGTGTACGTGCCCGGTTTCAAGTCGACAATCCGGTATTGACCCGTCCCATCCGTGACGACCGTACGTGACTTTTCGATGAGCGCCGGACTGGCCGCTTCGACGGTCACACCGGGCAGGATCGCGCCCGACGTGTCCTTGACGATGCCCGCGAGCGCGCCTTGCGAAAACGCGGGAGTTGCGAGAAGAAGTAGTGCCGCGATAACAAAGAGTCCCCTTGCCAGTGCACGCATCGATGGCCTCCGATCTGCGTCAGCCGTCCAGGTCCTTCCGGACCGGTAGCCTATGGCAAGGGAGACCCTGGATCAAGGACCTATCTACGAAGAGAGGTCATTACGGCTCCGTTGCGACGTGCAGGGCATCGCCCAATGACTGCCCGCGGCTCCAGTCCACGTGCGCGGTCATCTGCATCAGCACGAACAGCGTCACGATCGCGCCGATGGTGACCGTCAGGCCCGTATAGCCTTCGAAGAAGAATGCATAGCTGAAGAGCACCAGGAACACGAGCTGCGCCACGCCGGCACGGAACAGCGCGAACGCCGCGCCGGCAACAATTCGGAGATAGCTGACGACCAGCGCCACGCTCACCGTCGCCGAGATGACGAACGCCAGGTGGATGTCGATGTGGTCCACCAGGTACGCCAGCAGCAGATGGAACGCAAAGAACGCCGCCGAGAGAAATGCGTAGTTCATCGGGTGAAGGGACCGCTGCTGCAGCACGCCGAGGATCACCATGACCGAGAGGAAGAAGAGCAACGACACCGGCGCGAACATCGTGATCCGTGCGGCGAGCGGACCGGGATTGAGACGATTCGGCAGATCCATGCCGATCGTCTGGCCGGTCACCAGCGTTCCGAATCGCCACGTCAGAACCCAGCCATCACCCTGCTCGCGCTTCTCGCTTGGCGAGATCGTGCCCGCCGGGAAATCCACGTTGCTGAAGTCCGTCGTCATCGCCAGGACGAAGTCGGATACTTCGGAGACACCCTTGCCGGCAAACGCGTAGGTCCAGGTGTCGAGGCCGCGCGAGGTGTACGAAATCTCGATGATCGCCTCGCCCGCCGCGGGCACGTCAATCGAGGTCTGCAGCCCTTTGGACAGGTCGTCCGCGCGCGCCGCACGTTGCTGGTTCACCAGGAATTGGAAGTTGTCGTAGATGGCCTCGGCACTCGGAAAGGAGAACTGGACTCCGAGCGTGCGTGGCTCCCGGTCGGGATTGCGAACGCGGTAGCTGGCCCGGAAATTCACGGCATAGGTGTCGTACCAGAGGAGACCCTTCTGGCGATGATCGAGGTCGAGCGCCACGTCGATCCGGCTTTGCGCCAGACCCAGCGGCACGCGATCCACCACCGTGCGCGTGACCGTGCGCGAAACTTTCGGATTGCCAGCGTCGGCCACCTGCTCGGTGACCTGCCGCGGGCGTTCAACCCAGACGTCAGGTGCCCGTTGCTGATGCCGTCCGCCCCAGAGCCGGGCGACTTGCTCGCCGAGGCGCTGGTCGAACTCGCCGGTGCGGGCGGTGATCGACGCCCCGAGAGCGAACCAGGAAAACGTGGCAATGGCGAATATCGCGGCGATGGCGACGAGACGTGCGGCAGACATCTGAGCTCCTTCACGGTCGCCTCGCCGGCAGTGGCGAGGCGCATACGTCACGAAGCATCGGCGGGACGTCTTCAGAAGTCTTCAGCGGGGCATGAGCAAACCGTGAGATGTGCGTGATTATCGACGGTCCGCAGACGTAAGATACGCGGCGAGTCACGCCGCATAAGGAAACCACGTATGCTCATCGTTCGCCGGACGCTCGCGGTTTTGATCGTCGCCGCCGCGTGCATTGCGGCTCTCGCTCCTTGGACGTCGATCAGCGCCGCCGATGCCGATCCGACCTTGCTCCAGCGACCGGCCGCGGCGCAGCTGGCAGCGGAGGCGCAGGCGGGACGTGTCGATCGGCTCGAGGCACAGCTCGAACGCGTCGAAGCGATCTCGGCAATCAAGCGCCTGCAGCACGCGTACGGGCATTACGCAGAGCTCGGTCTGTGGCATGACTTCGCGGATCTATTCGCCGACACCGGCATCGGTCACTACGCGCAGGGCGCGCTCGACCGCGAAGGGATTCGCGCGCTGTTCCTGAAAGAGGTCGGCCGCGGAACGCTCGGCCTCGCCGACGGGCGCGTCTACCCGCACATCTCGATGCAACCGGTCATCACGCTTGCCGCGGATGGTCAGTCGGCCAGGGGCCGCTGGCACATCATGGCGATGCTGGGCGGATACGGATCGACAGCGTCGTGGGCCGGTGGCGTCTACGAGAACGAATACGTGCGCGAGAACGGCGTGTGGAAGTTCAAGGACGTCCGTTACCTGCAGCAGTACTCGGGTCGATACGAAGATGCCGGCTGGACGCCGGCAAAGAACCCGGTGCCGTTTCACTACGAGGCGTCGCGGGTGGGCAAACCGATCCTCGGCGTGCCCGATGCGCCGAAGTCCAGCCCGACCACGCTCACGGCATTGGCGCGCCGCCTGGCCGATCTCGCCACCCGCGCGCAGCGTCTGAGCGACGAAATCGAGGTTACCAATCTCCAGCACGCGGCCGGCTATTACTTCGATCGAAGGATGTGGGACGACGTGACCGATCTGTTCAGCGCGGACGGCACGATGGAGATCGGATCGCAAGGGATGTACGTCGGTCGAACGAGCATCCGTCGCGGGTTGAACGGATTGGGTCCGGCAGGACTCGGCGATGGAGAGGTCAACGATCAGATTCAGCTGCAGACGATCGTGTCAGTCGCGTCTGACGGCCGAACCGCACGCGCGCGCGGAACGGTTCTCGGAATGGTCGGAAGGACCGGAGGTCGCCCGCTGTGGACGCAGTGGATCTACGAGGACGAGTTCGCCAAGCAGGACGGCGTGTGGAAGTTCAAGGCGATGAACGTGTATCCGCGCTTCATCGTCGATGCGGAGAAGGGATGGGCGAAGGACGCGCTGCCTGCGCCAGGGCCGAGCCGTGAGTTTCCGCCCGATCGTCCTCCGAGCCAGACTTACGAGGTCTATCCGCGGTTCGACGTCGTACCGCTGCACTTCGATCACCCGGTGACCGGTCGCCCTCCGCAATATCCGGAGGGTATCAAGACGGTGCCGCGCTCCGCCGCGGCGAGGCCATCCGCAGACGAGCAGGTCCCCGTGAAGACGACGGCGGCACTCGCGTCACTCGTCGCGGCGACCGAGCTGTCGGTGGAACGCAGCAGGGCCTATCACGCGGCCGAGAATCTCACCGCCGCGTACGGCTATTACATCGACGACTTCAAGTGGGACGAAACCGCGGATCTCTTCTCTCGTGACGGATGGAAGGAGCTCTCCTACGTCGGAACGTACGTCGGCCGAGAGCGAATCCGCGAGTCGCTGAAGCGGCGCTACCCGAACCCGAAGTCGCCGAACTTCCTGACCGTGCACCAGACCGTGCAGCCGGTGATCCACGTCTCGGCGGACGGGCGCACGGCGAAGATGCGAGTTCGGCTGTTCCAATTGGGTGGTCCAGCCGGCGGCGAGGGATCGTGGATTTCGGGAATCTACGAAAACAGCGCGGTGGACGAAGCCGGCACCTGGAAGCTCTCGGGCATGGATCTCGATTACGTCTGGCAGGCGCCTTCACACGGCGGCTGGGTGCGCGTGACGACGCCAGTGCCCGCGCCACATGTGGCGATGGCCCGTGAGTTCCCGCCGGACCGTCCGCTCCGCGGCCCGATCGCGCCGCCGTTTCCGAAGGTGCAGGACGTGCCGTTCCACTACAAGAACCCGGTGTCGGGCCGGGTGCCGCCAGTCCTTCTGCCCTGAAGAATCGCCGGAACCTCGCCGCGACGGTCGCTTCCCAACTCCCAATCGACTTCTTTGGGAGTTGGGATTTGGAGGTTGAAGTTGACGCGCCTTACAGCTCGTCCGATCAGGCTGCCGCGACGACCGCCGCCGGCGTCGGCGCGGTGAGATCGAATCGATCGAGATTCATGACCTTGTTCCACGCCGCCACGAAGTCGCGCACGAACTTCTCCCTCGCGTCTTCACACGCGTAGACCTCCGCGAACGCGCGGAGCTCGGAGTTCGAGCCGAAGACCAGATCGACGCGGCTGGCGGTCCACGTGACCTCACCTCTTCCTCGAGCGCGTCCCTCGAACGTGTCCGCCGCGTCAGAGGTGGCCTTCCACTCCGTATTCATATCGAGCAGGTTCACGAAGAAGTCGTTGGTCAGCGTTCCGGGCCGCTTGGTCAACACGCCAACGTTCGACTGTGACGTGTTCGCGTTGAGCGCGCGCAACCCGCCGATGAGCACCGTCATTTCAGGCGCACTCAGCGTCAGCCTGAACGCCCGCTCGACCAGCAGATGCTCGGCGGGAATGTCGTGTCCGGGTCCCACGTAGTTGCGGAAGCCGTCGGCGTCGGGCTCGAGCACCTTGAACGATTCGACGTCGGTCTGCTCCTGCGACGCGTCGGTGCGGCCCGGTGCGAAGGGCACCTGCACGTTGTGCCCCGCGTTCTTGGCAGCCTGTTCAACCGCTGCGCAGCCCCCGAGCACGATCAGGTCGGCGATCGAGACCTTCTTCGTTCCGCCCGCTTGCGAGTCGTTGAACTCCTTCTGGATCTTTTCCAGCGCCTTCAACACCTTGACGAGCTCGGGCGGGTTGTTGACCTCCCAGTCCTTCTGCGGGGCGAGGCGAATGCGCGCGCCGTTGGCGCCACCGCGTTTGTCGGTGCCACGGAACGACGAGGCGGCCGCCCACGCGGTGGACACGAGCTGCGAGACCGACAGTCCCGACGCGAGGATCTTGCTCTTGAGCGCCGCGATGTCCTTCGCGTCGATCAGCTCGTGATTCACCGCAGGCACCGGGTCCTGCCACAACTGCGGCTCCTTGGGAACTTCCGGTCCCAGGTAGCGTGAGAGGGGACCCATGTCGCGGTGCGTCAGCTTGAACCACGCCCTGGCGAAGGCGTCTGCGAACTCCTGCGGGTTCTCGTGAAAGCGTCGCGCGATCTTCTCGTACGCCGGATCGAACCTTAGCGCGAGGTCCGTCGTCAGCATCCCCGGCGCGATCTTCTTCGACTTGTCGTGCGCATGCGGAACGGTCCCTTCACCGGCGCCGTTCTTCGGCTTCCACTGCTTCGCGCCAGCCGGACTCGTGGTCAGCTCCCACTCGTACTCGAACAGGTGCTTGAAGTAGTCGTTGTTCCACCTGGTGGGTGTCGTCGTCCAGGTGACCTCGAGACCGCTCGTCGTGGCGTGCGCCCCGACGCCGGTCTCGTAGCTGCTCTTCCAGCCGAAACCTTGTTCCTCGAGGTTGCCGCCTTCAGGTTCGGGGCCGCAGAACTTGCTGGCATCGGCCGCGCCGTGGGTCTTGCCGAAGGTGTGGCCGCCGGCGATGAGGGCCACCGTCTCCTCGTCGTTCATCGCCATGCGGCGGAACGTCTCGCGGATGTCGCGCGCGGCAGCAACCGGATCCGGGTTGCCATTGGGGCCTTCGGGATTCACGTAGATGAGGCCCATCTGCACGGCACCAAAGGGATTCGCCAGCTGGCGGTCGCCACTGTAGCGCTCATCACCGAGCCATGTGGCCTCCGAGCCCCAGTTGACGGCTTCCGGTTCCCAGACATCCTCACGGCCGCCGGCGAAGCCGAACGTCTTGAATCCCATCGTCTCGAGCGCCACGTTGCCGGTGAGGATCATCAGATCCGCCCAGGAGATCTTCCGGCCGTACTTCTGCTTGATCGGCCAGAGGAGCCGGCGCGCCTTATCGAGGTTGGCGTTGTCCGGCCAGCTGCCCAGCGGCGCGAAGCGCAGCTGGCCTGAGCCCGCACCACCACGACCATCATGGATGCGATAGGTGCCCGCGCTGTGCCACGCCATCCGGATGAACAGCCCGCCGTAATGACCGAAGTCCGCCGGCCACCAATCCTGCGAGTTGGTCATCACCGCGGCGATGTCCTTCTTCACGGCGGCGAGATCGAGAGAGTTGAACTCCTCGGCGTAGTCGAACTCCTCCCCCATCGGATCGCTCGACGGGTGCTTCGTGTGCAGGGCCCTCAGGTTCAACTGATTCGGCCACCAGTCTGCATTGGATCTTCCGCTCTGCGCCTTGGCGGAGAACGGGCACTTCATTGCGTTGTCCATCTTGCGTTGACCTCTACTCTGATGAGGGTGTGCGTGTGTTCTTCGGCTGCCGTTTGCGCAACGGCGGCTCGGGGTTGGATGCGTCGCGGGATTTGGCCAGACAATCCGGGCAGCGTCCCCAGTACGCGACCTCGGCTTCGTCGATCTCGTAACCGCTGTCGTCGGACGCGATGAGACACGGCGTGGAGCCGACGGCGCAGTCGACGTCGACGACGCGGCCGCAGATTCTACAGATCAAATGGTGATGGTTGTCGCCGACCCGAGTCTCGAAGCGAGCTGGCGATCCGGCGGGCTGAATGCGGCGAATCAGGCCCTGCCCGACCAGGACACCGAGCGCGTCGTATACCGACTGCAACGAGATCGCCCCGATCTCGCCGCGGACGGCTTCGGCCACGGCATCGGCCGTGATGTGGGGCTGACCGGTGACTGCCCTCAGGACCGCCAGCCGCTGCGCCGTGACTTGAATGCCGTGTTGCCGAAGGAGTTCGGCGGGATCCATGGCCACGGCGGGCATCTTATCAGATCGTTGAGTGATTCAAATATTGGATTGGAACAATTCAGCTCGACCCTGCTGCGGTTCGTTTACAAACGAATTCGAGGACAGCCGTCACTTGCTCACGCGTGACATCGAATTGCTCGATCACTTCGTCGACACTCAGGTCCTCGAGGTTCTCGATAATCGTGGCCACGGGAAGGCGAGTTCCCTTGAACACCCAGGCGCCACCCACCCTGCCAGGGACGCTCTCAACCACTGGGCACTGCGACCAGTCCAACGCAGCCATCGAACAACTCCTTGACTTCAGCTCATGGGATATGGCGCGCGTGGTCACGCGTATCCGTCGGCGCATCTCAGTCCGGCACGTAGGCGATCATCATGCTGCGGAGGGCGCCATAGGTGAAAGCGGATGGATCGCCGAATTCGGACTGGTACTCGTTCAGCGGGTTGCGCTGCACGGCGTCTTCAGGGCCGAGGCCCATGTTCAGATAGCCGATCATCGTCGTGAACAGCTTCCGATACATGTCGCGGTGGCGGACGATCTCGGCGCCGGTCATCACGCGACCATTGGCGGGAACGACGCGGGTGTCGGGCTTGACGAGGTCGGCGAGATGTTCGAGCGCGCGGACGCGACCACCGAGCCAGGCGCCGTTCCGGTAGTCGAGCAGCGGCCACTCCTCCGCGGACACGACTCCCCCGACGACGAGCAGGTTGATCGTCGGCACGTGGATGAAGAGATCGCCGTCGGTGTGCGCGGCGGGCATATAGCCATAGTCGATCTGCTGGGCGCCGAACTCCATCGAGCCGTCGTCGCGCGTCGTCCGCGTCGGCCACGCAGCCTTTGGCAGCGCGGGGCGGCGCCCTTTGAACGTCACCGAGTACACGGCGTGGCTCAAAAAGATCTTCGTCTTCTCGTGGGCGAAGATGACGCCGCCGCTGCGACCGACGGCTTCGTTGGCGCCTACCTGCTCGGGATGCCAGTGCGTGTTGATCAGCGTGTGGATACGGCTGCTTCCGGTTGCGCCTTTGACGGCAGCCAGCAGGGCCTCGGCACTGGCCGCGAGGCCGCCGTCGATCATCAACACGCCGTCCGAACCCGGCATCGCGACGACGTTGCAGCCTGCTCCCTGGAGCAAGGTCGCTCCGCCGAGATCGTTTGCTGTGATCCGCGCAGCGCTCTGCTGTGCGGCCGCATACGCAGTCCGGTTGAAGCCGGACAAATTGAAGGGTGCAAGCGTACCGGCGAGCGCGGCGGCACCGGTTTGAAGGAAGCGGCGACGAGATAGTGTGAACACGCAGCTACGCATCCGCCCAGCTACCCAGCACTCTCAGTCGTGCTTGTAGACGGGTTCATGGACTCGCGACTCGCCGAGCGGCCAGATGTCCTCCCAGACGCCCTGCGGCGGACCGAGCACCGGCCAGTCGGGACTGCGAGCCATCAGCCTGGTTGCACCCAGCGAGCGCAGCAACTCCGCTTCCTCCTTGAACAGAGGCGTCTGCAGTGCCATGAACGGCATGAAGCCGCGTGACTGCGTGTAGTCCAGCGCGGTGAGGCCGTCCTGATCGGCGGCGTCCATGTCGATGCCCAGGGAGGCGAGCAGCTTGATGACCTCCTTGTACCGCTTGCGCACGGCGTAGTGCAGGGCGGTGCCGCCGCGAATCTCCTCCTGGTGATTGACGAGGGCAACGACGTTGACGTCGGTCCCAGCCTTCTGCAGCACCCGAATCAATTCCAGGGCCTGCTGCTCCGACGCGCGACCGGCGAGCGCCGCATGAATGGGGGTCTGGCGGTCCGCCATGTAGAGCGTGGCGTCCGCGCCATGTTCCAGCAGCAGCTTCACGACCTCGAGATCGCCGTTCATCGCCGCCCTGGTCAATGGCGTGGCGCCGCGCGTATTCAGACCGCCGCGCACATTCGCCGGCTTGAACAGCAACGGCATGTTCGGGTTGGCGCCGCGCTCGAGGAGCAGCGTCACGATCGCCAGGCCGGTCGTCTTGTTGAGCGAATCGATCGACGCGCGGCCACCGTCGATCCGATTGCGCTGGTCGACCGCCGTGAAGATCGGCGATTCGCCGAAGATGTCCCACTGATCGACGTCCGCGCCGGCCTCGATGAGTTGACGCGCGAGGTCCCAATTGGCGTTCATGATCGCGATGAGCAGCGGTGACACGCCATCGGGATCCGGCAGATCGATGTCCGCGTGGTTCTTCAACAACACATCGACGCACGCGCCGCAGTTCTCGCGGGCGGCGTAGAGCAACGGCGTCAACCCACCGCTGTCCAGGCTCTTGGGACGCCCTTCCGCCGTCACATGACGCTGATAATCGCGTTCGATGGAGCGCGCGTTGACGTCGGCGCCCTTGGCGATCAGCAACTGCATCATCTCCGGATGCCGGCGCGCCGATGCCCACATCAACGCCGTCTGTCCACCCCACTTCTCGCGCGCATCGACGGTGGCGCCGTGGTTCAGCAGCAGCTGCGCCGCCTCCACAATGCCGGTCCTCGCTACCGCCATCAGCGCAGTCTGTCCGTCCGCACCGGGCGAGTCGACATCGGCGCCGACCTCGAGCAACACCTTGAGCATCTCGATGTTGCCGACTTCGGCGGCGAGGCTCATAGGCGTGGCGCCGTAGTTGTTGGCTAGTGAGACGTTGGCGCCGGCCCGCAGCAGGCGTACGGCTTCGGCGACGTCACCGTTGTAGACGGCCCACTGCAGCGGCGTGCTGCCATCGGCGTTGCGACGGTTGACGTCTTCTTTCGCTGCGGGTGCTTTTGCGGCGGGTCCGCTGCGTCCCTCGACTTTGCTCGGGACGCCCTGAGCGTCAGCCGAAGGGCTCGGAACCCGCCCTACGGATTGCGCTTCGTCGGGCGGGCCTGACAAGGCCCGCCCTACCATGGGCGATCCCGTGGCCAGCGCCGCAACAGCGACGATGGTCACGAGGCTGGCAGATCTACGGCGACGAGCGTGCATCATCACACTTCCGAGAAAGCGCCCGTGTTGTCGGCGAACTTCTCGATCTCCTGGACCGGCACGCCCGCGCGGTGCAGCATCGTCACGAGAATGTTCGCGTGCGGCGTGTCCTGCTTGTAGTGGAGATGCTGGTTACCCTTGAGTCCGCCGCCACGACCGATCAACGCCTGCGGCAGCGGATCGTTGTTGTGCGCGTCGCTGTTGGCCATGTTGCTGCCGAACAGGATCAGCGAGTGGTCGAGCACGGTGCCGTCGCCCTCGCGCATCTCGCTCAGCCGGCGAACGAACTTCGCGAACACGGCGGTGTGGAAGTTCTGGATCAGCCTCAAGTTCGCGACGCGCTCAGGGAATCCGCCCCAGTGCGAGGTCGGGTGAAAGGCTTCGTGGACTCCCAGGTTCGGGTAGGTCCGCATGCTCGCCTCCTCGACCATCTTCATCGTCGCCACTTTGGTCCGATTGGTCTGCCAGGCAAGAGCGAGCATCTCGAACTGCACTCCGAGCAACTCGCCGAAATCCTCTGGCGGACCAAGTGGCGCTCCGGGCAGATCGAGCGAATTGGCGTTCTGTTCGAGCTTCTGCACGCGGAGCTCGATCTCGCGGACCGAGTCCAGGTAATCGCTCACGCGAGCCCGGTCGGCGACGTCGAGCTTGCGATTCAGACTGGCCGTTGCATCTCTGACGTAGTCGAGCAGACTGTCGGTCGTCTTGAGAATGGAGCGACGCTCCTCCTGCGTGTCGCCCTGCCCGAACATGCCGAAGAACACCTTGCGCGGATTGTTCTCCATCGGCAGCGGCTGATCCGGCGTGCGGAACGAGATCATGCCGCCCGGTTC
>Ga0081539_10002037_pt1 | contig 30447 bp, 24 predicted proteins | sample TabmetS4T2R2_FD_71023 | JGI IMG/M metagenome (GOLD analysis project Ga0081539, IMG submission 71023) | Tabebuia heterophylla rhizosphere microbial communities from the University of Puerto Rico - S4T2R2 | ecosystem: Host-associated > Plants > Roots > Rhizosphere ... | reverse complement strand
TCCCGCGCTGGCGCAACAGAAAACTCCACCGCCGCCAGGTCCGGCGCGACCCTTGAACCTCCCGAAGATCACTGAACGGAAACTCGCGAACGGCCTGACGGTCGTGCTCGCGCCGCTGCCCAACGTGCCGAAGATCGCGGCCGTGTTGACGTTTCGCTCAGACAGCACCGCCAGCGATCGCCAGGCGCATCCGGGCATCGCGCAGATCGCCGCGTCAGTAGCCAACGAAGGCACCGACACGCGCACCAGCAAGCAGATCAAAGAAGAACTCCGTTCAATCGGCGGCTTCCTCGCGCTCGGCAGCGACCCCGACTCGACCTCGATGAACGCCGGTTCCCTTTCGGAATTTTCGACGCGTTTGTTCGATCTGATGAGCGACGTGGCCCAGCATCCGTCGTTTCCCGAAACGGAAGTGAAGCTGGCCCAGGAGAACACGATTCAGCAGATTCGCGCCGGCCGCGCGGATCCGAGCTTTCTTGTTAACGAACGTTTCCAGAAAGCAGTGTTTGGCAATCACCCGTACGGGTTCGTTGTGCCGGACGAGAAATCGATCAGCGCGTTGACGCCGGCCGACCTGCGCGCGTTCGTGAGCAAGTACTACATCCCGAACACGGCGCATCTCATCGTCGTCGGCGACATCGAGGTCGACAAGACTTTCGCGGAGATCGAGAAGGCGTTTGGTGGTTGGAAGAGTGGCACCGTTCCGCCGGACGACAACCCGCCGGTGCCGAAACGCGACAAGCGGCAAATCTATTTCGTCAACCGGCCCGGCTCGATTCAGTCGGCGATCTACATCGGCAACGTCAGCATTCCGCGCAAGGACAAAGACTACTTCGCGATTCGCACCGCCAACGTGATCTACGGCGGTTCGTTTTATTCACGGTTGACGCGCAACATTCGCGAAGCCAAAGGCTACACTTACTCACCGTTCAGCTCCGCGAACACACAAGCAAAGACCGGATCGTTTTTCGCCGGTGCGTTCGTGCGCAACGAAGTGACCGGCCCGACGCTGCTCGAGATCTTTTACGAGCTGGATCGCATGCGCGTGTTGCCGGTTACCGAGGAGGAGCTTAATGCGGCCAAGGAGTACAGCATCGGTAACTTTTCGGTCGAACTTGCCAGCCAGCAAGCACTCGCCCTCCGCATCAACACGGTCTACATCTACGATCTCGACAAGAACTTCATCAACGATTTCCGGCCGAAGATCGAAGCCCTGACGCCGGCAGACATTCAACGCGTGGCCGCGAAATACTTCGACACGTACCGCGCCGCGGTGGTGATTGTCGGCGACTGGGAGAAGGTGAAGGATCAGGTCGAGCCGTTTGGAGATGTAACTATCTTCGACGCGGAGGGGAATGTCGTAAAGGAAACTACGACAGCAGCCAGCTCACGTAATTAGAAAACTGGGTCAGCATCACACCGCCTTGTTCCATCAACCCGGAGACGACCAGGATCAGTCTGTCTCCGAGCAGGAACGGCATGAAAGCGACCGTGACTGACCCGAAGATGAGCAGGTTCGAAGCAGCGTCGGACAAATCTGATTTCTTCATAAGCTAGTCCTTCGGCGAATCTCGCCGCTCTTTCCGAAGCAAAAAACATACCTCCTCGAAATACGCGCGATCCGAAGATCGCGCGTTTCAATTTGATGGGCCTCACCACCAGCCTGATTGATCTTTCGTCAAGTTGGCGGATGGGCCAACTTCTCCCGCCAAGTAAAACTTAAACGGCACCGCTCTTGCTCATGGGGCGCTTCGGGTCACACGAGCTCTTCCGACCCGCAAGTGAATCTCAGTTGGAACCGAAGCAAGATGGAACTAAGCGACAACGGACAGACTCACCCCCAAAACACTGCGCCGCATCTGCGCGGGTTCAGCGTCATTGAAGCGCTGATCGTGCTTGCGATCGTTCTGATCGTAGGTGCTTTTGCGATCCCACAAACAACCGGCATGCTGCGAAAATATCGCACCTTATCGAATGCGCGCGGTATTGCCAGTGAATTGGCATTAGCGAAGATGCGCGCTGAAAATGGTTTTACGCAGACGCGGCTTAACTGCAACTTCACAACCAGGTCATGCCAGCTCGAGGTTTGCACAAGCAAGGGCGCCACGGCGTGTAACACGTTCACGGCTGAAGGCGGTCCGGTACTTTTATCTCAAGGCGTCAGCTTTGGCTTCGGCAGCATTACCACTCCCGCCGGCAGCCAAACCACCATTCAGAACACGGCCCAAATACTATTCAACTCGCGCGGTATCCCCGTGACGAGCAGTGGCGCACCAACCGGCACTTACGCCCTTTATCTGACGAATCAAGCGGGTGATAGGTATGCAGTGACGGTCTACGCGACCGGCCGCGTGGCTGTGTGGAGATATACGAACAGCGTCTGGAGCATTCAATGAAAAACCGCCAACTCGAACGTGGAGAAACCTTAGTCGAGACGATGATCTCCGCCGTTGTTTTACTCATCGGCCTGCTTGGAGTGATGGGTGCGATCTCTACCGTCGCAGTAAAACAAAACTGGAACCAGGGCGATCGTGGTACGCGCACCACCGAATACGCTCAGGACAAGATGGAGCAACTACTCGCGCTGAATTTTAACGACGGAACCAGTAATACAGCCGGCGTTTATCCGACACAGAGCACGGGTGGAACGGGTTTGGGCGGAGTCATGGCCGCCAACAGCAGTGTTGGCAGCGTCACTACCGGCGCACCGGTGACCGCGTATGTTGACTACGTAAACAGCGCGGGCAACTTGCAAACGAGCAGCACCGGAGCCAAGTACGTGCGGCAGTGGATGATTTCGACCGATGCGACTGGCCGGCTGAAAACAATTACGGTCGTGACACGAGCGTTGTCCACCGGCAACGGACAAACCGAGCCGATTACAAAACTAGTCTCGATGAAATCTCGGTAGTGATTTGAAGGAGCTAAATGCGAACGCAAGGACAAGACGGCTTTTCTATATTCGAGATGATCGTATGCATGGCGGTGCTGGTCGTCGTGGCCTGCACCGGACTCTCCGTATTGGGTTATTCGCTCAAGGCCTACCAGTCGCAACACATGCAAGCGGACATGCACTCGGCCTTGCGCGGCACTCTCGCACTATTGTCGCAGGAGATCGGCCAGGCCGGCAGTCTTAACTCCGCCGCCAAGAGTATTAACGGAGCGGTGACCGGAAGCGCGACAGCGCAGACCATCGTCCTGAATTCAACGGACAATCTTTTCGTTGGCGAGAAGCTTACAGTCGATACGGGCAGCAAGCAGGAAATCGTGCAGGTTACCGCGCTTCCGGGATTGAGTCAGGTCACGGGAATCTTCAGACAGGATCATCTCAGTGGAGCGCCGGTACTGGCGCAAGGAGTTTTCCCGCAAGGAATACTCAGCAGTTCTACTGCGACCTCCCTCAAATTGTTTGGTGATATCAATGCCGACGGCACGTTGGCTTACGTCCAATACGACTACAACGCGACTGCGGGAACCTTGACGCGATCTATTACCACTCTCGCGCCCGGCGTTACGACGAAGAATGCATCCGAAACTCTGTTAACCAATCTGGTGGCTAATCCTGGCGGTACGCCCTTCTTTCAATACGGCAACACTGTAACCGTCAATACCGGCGCCGGCACTTATACCTTCATTCCCAGTATGGCGGTGACGATTTCTATTGAGACTACAAAACGGGACCCGCAAACGGGCGCGTTTGTCGTGATGACAAAGTCCGTTTCAAACCTGACCGCGCGCAACGTGCTCGCCGGCCTCACCCTCGCGCAAGCCAGTCCAGCCGTTACGAATCGTCTGCAATCAACGCCGCCGGGTTTGCCCCTGAATTAATCAAAGGACAGTCATGCCAAGCGAAAACAAGGGAAAGAATGAACGAGGAGCGAGCCTGGTAATCGTGTTGATATCGATGCTCGTTCTCGGCGTGCTGACGTCGGGTATCCTCTTCGTCGTCACCACTGAAGTCGGAACAACTGCGAACTACAAAGAGCTGGCCCAGGCGCGGTATGCGGCGGAAGCAGGAGTGCAACGCACGATTAACTGGCTGTCCAATAATTACACCGTCCCCACGAACTTCAGTTCATATAACACATCCACCAGTCCCGTTCGTTGCGCCAGCGGCTGCTCCAGTACGGGAGCAGTGGTGATGTCGGGCATCAGCGGCGTAGCGTCGAACTATCCCGATTCGGCCGTGGCCAGTGCCTACGCGAGTGCCTTGAGCAATCAAGCCGTGTCAGGCCTGGCAAATGCCTCGTATTCAACCTCCGCCAGGCTGGTCAGCATGATTCCGGGAACGAATGCTTCCTGGCTCGACGGCAATAACGGCACACCGCAGATCTGGGAGATTACTTCGCAGGGATATGCCACCGGGATACGCAACGCTACGGTACAAGTCGTGGCCACTTATGAGAAACCCGGAGTTCGAATATTTGGGTATGGTGTCTTCGCGACCGGCACCGCGTGTCCGACGATAACTATGGGCGGCGGTGCGTTGACGGACAGTTACGACTCGTCAGCCGGCACGTATGCGGCAACGGCCCAAACGACGAACGGCGACGTCGGCACAAACGGAAGCCTCACCATCACCGGTAACGCAGCAATCAAAGGCAACGCCTATCTCGTGAACGTGACGAATGGTATCTGCCCCCTGGCCACCTACAGCAATACGTCTAACGTGGGAATTTCCGGCAATGGAGGAGCGCCTATCGCGACGGGCTCGGCGCAAACGTTCAACACTCCCGTATACTCAAACCCGTCGCCGGCGCTGACCACAATTACCGCGTATACAAATAACGTGAGTCTGCCGCCCGGCAACTACAACAATGTGCAGCTCTCGGCCGGCAAAACTCTGACCTTGTCACCCGGAACGTATAACTTCAACAGTCTTACCCTGAGCGGCAACTCGACCCTCGCAATTAACTCCGGCGGTCCCGTGATTTTGCAGATCGCCGGTGCAGGCGTACTGGTGAACGCACTTGATTTGAGTGGTGGAACTGTTTCCAACAGCGGCGGGGTGCCGGCGAACCTGCAAATTGTCTACAGTGGGACGCTGCCGATAGTTTTGTCTGGCGGAGCAGCGGCATCGGGTGTCGTCTATGCACCAAACTCACCGATCACGATGAGCGGACAAGCGCCCTGGTTTGGTTCCATTATCTCGAAGACGTTCAATGATTCGGGCGGCGCGGCGGTACATTATGATCGCAGCCTGGGAACTGCTTTGGTGAAGTCAGGCTCGTTTCAATTGATCGGCTTCAGTTGGAGCAAGTTCTAGCTGAAGTTGAGACTTTCACTTACCCCGCGCAGAAACGTGCTACGGAGGTGTCCGTCCGTGACGTTCGCGGCGATTGCATCGACGATCTCGCGCGCCCGTCGCGAGTGTTCGGCAGCACCGACGCTGTCCCCTGCTTTTGTCTTCAGACGCGCGATGCCCGCCTGAACTTTCCACGCGACCAGCGGCGCCGGATACTCCTGCAATTCCGCGAGCGCGTTGTCGAAGCGTTGCTCGGCGCCTGCTAAGTCGCCACTCTCAAACAACAACTCCGCCATCAACTGATTCGCAACCGCGAGATACTTGTGAACGCCGTGCTCGCGCGCGGTCTCTTCCAGCCGTTCGATGGACGCGCGCGCCTGGTCGAGCTCACGTTGGCGCAGGTGGTGCATCGCCGTCGCCGCCTGCAAACGAATGTTGTAGCGCCAGCGAAACCACGCGTCACGCGCGAAGATGTCCTTGACTTCCGCGAACGCGTCGTCCGTGCACTGGCGCTGACCCGCATGCGTGCAATCGATGCCGCGATTGATCAATGAATTCGCCTCAGCTTCGAGCACGTGATGCCGCCGCGCGACGTCTACGCCTTCTTCGTCAAATTTACGAGCGGCTTCGAAATCGTGCAGCTCGCGATAAATCCAACCGATGCAGTTCGGAAAGCGCGGGTGCCAAAACAGGTCCCCGTTGCGGCGCGCTTTTTCCATCGCGTTTTGCAGCGTCGCCAACGCGGCCGACATCTTGCCCTGGTTTCCTTGCGACAAGCCGACGAAGAACATCGCCGTCAGCATCAGAAAGCCGTCGCGCACTTCCGAAGCGAGCCGTATTCCTTCCTGCGCTTGCTTCACCGCCAGCTCATATTCCGACTGGAAGAAGTGAAGACACGCACGCCAGGTGACGCCGCCGGCGAGCGCGGGTTTGTAGTCGAGCCGCCGCGCGGTGGCGATAACTTCATCGAGTATCACCTTGCCTTTCTCCAACTCGCCGTAACAAGCATGCTTGAGACCGATCATCAGCATCGTGTCGAGGCGCAATCTCTCGTTGCCGGCCTCCTCCGCGATGTCCAGCGCTTCCGCAGCGCGTTTAAGCGTCTCATCGAGACGATGCGCGAAGAAGAGCGTCATCGTGAGCGCGTTGAGCGCGGCGGCCTGCAACTCGAGTGAACCGAGCACGCGCGTCTGTTCGAGCATCTTCGTGAAGTCGGTGGCGGCTTGCGAGAAGTTACCAACCGCGTGATTCACCGTGCCCCGTTTTTGATAGAGCGTACACAACTGCGCGGGCTGAGAGTCGGGCGCAAGTTTGTCGACGAGACGCAGCGCCTGCGAATAGTGCTTCTCGGCTTCGGCGTAGCCGTAGAGTTTCGCCGCGTGATCGCCCGCGTGAATCAGGTATTCGACGGCGCGTTCGAAATCGCGGCCGCGTTCGAAGTGAATGGCAAGCTGCGTGGCGATCTGCGGCGCGCGTTTGCCGTAATGACTCAGCAACTGCTGACCGGCCTGCTGGTGCAACACCACGCGACGCTTGTTGACCAGATCGCCATAAAGAAAATTCTGATAAAGCGCGTGCGCAAACCGGTAACGCGTCGTCAGCGAGCCATCCGGCAATTCCTCTTCGCCAAGCGTTTCGATCAGCCGGTGCGTCTTCCCGATCTGCGCCAGCCGCTCTTCCAGATCGATCTCGTCAACGTCGAGCAGCTTCGCCGTCACGATCGACAAAAACTCCGTCCCTTCAATACTCGCGTACTGCAACGCACGCCGCTCTTCGGCGTCGAGCGCGTCCATCTTCTTGCTGATCATGCCGCGCACGCTTTCCGGCGCTTCCAGATCCATCTCCGCCAGCGGCCGTACCAGCTCCCAGCGATTGTTCGCCTTCACCAGGTCGCCACGCTCGCTCAGATACTGCAACAGGTTCGCGGCAAACAGCGGATGTCCCTCGGTTTTTTCATAAACCAGCGACGTCAGCTCGGCGGGAAAATCGTTTGGCGCAAACGTCGCAGCGACGTATTCGGCCACGTGTTCGCGAGTGAACGAGTCGAGCGCGATCTCCTCGCAGAGATGATGGGCCTTCATCTCGGCCTTGTAACTCTTCAACGGATGATTGCTGCGCTCGACGTCTTCGGGCCGAAACGTGCCGGCGATCAGCAGCCGCTGCGTGTTGATGCGCTGGCAGAGATGCCGCAGCAGATCGATGCTCGACGGATCGGCCCAATGCAGGTCTTCTAGCAGCAGCACCACGGGCGAAGTCGTGGCGAGGATGCCGAGCGCGTCACCCATTTCGCGCATCATGCGTTCCTTGGTGGCGCCGATCGTTTCCTGCTGTAGTTTTTCCAGCGAACCGCTCGACGCAAAAGCAGTCGGCAGCTCCATGCACCACGTCGGCGCGTAGGTGCGCATCACGGCTGCGATGCGTTCGCGGCCGGGCGCCTGCAACAGGCCACCCATCGCGTCGAGAAACGGAAGATAAGCTTCACCCGTGCCGTACTGTTCGACGCAACGTCCCCGCGAGATCAGGAAACCGGGACGTTGCCGGCGCGTGCGCCGCAGGAACTCGTCGCTCAGCGACGTCTTGCCGATGCCCGGCTCGCCCGTGATGAAGACGACGCGTCCCGTGCCTCCGATCGCCTCTTCCAGAAAACTCTCGAGCTTGCGCATTTCCGGCTCGCGACCGACGAACGATGGTCCGGTGCGATCGATGAGGTCCGGGTCGTAAACGATCGGCGGTCCTGACCACGTTCCGCTCAACGACGCGCGCAAATTACGAAGCGCATCTCCGATCTCAGCCGCGGACGTGTAGCGGAGGTCGCGGTCCTTGGCCAGCGCGCGTTCGATGATCACGTCGAATTCACGCGGCAGCTCCGGCCGCAACTTGCTCGGGGGCGGTGGTTCGGTCGCCGCAATCGCATGCATAATCGCGAACACGCTCGGGCCGGTGAAAGGACGCGTTCTCGTGGCTGCTTCATAAAGGACGGTGCCGAGTGAAAAGATCTCGGAACGCAGGTCGAGAGTTTCGCCTCGCGTCTGTTCCGGCGACATGTAAGCCGCGGTTCCCAGCACTACGCCGGGTCCGGTCAGGTTGGCGGCGAGCGTCAGCGCTTCGCGATCGATGTCGTCCGTGTTGACGCGCACGAGTTTCGCGAGACCGAAGTCGGTGACCTTGATTACGCCCTTCGGCGTGATCAGAATATTACCCGGCTTGATGTCGCGATGAATGATTCCACTCGCGTGCGCCGCTTGCAGCGCGTCGGCGATCTGGATGCCGATGTCCAGCAGCGACGACAATGGCAACGCGCCGTTCAGCGCCAGGTGCGCCGTCAGCGTTTCGCCTTCGACAAACTCCATCACGATGAAGTCGAGCCCGTCGGCCTCTTCGATAGCGTGGATCGTGACGATGTTCGGGTGGTTCAATACCGAGGCGGCTTGTGCTTCGGCGAGCAGTCGACGTTTCGCGGTGAGGTCTTCGTTGCATTCCGGTGGGAGCAGTTTCAGCGCCACGTGCCGGCCGAGCTTTGTGTCCTCCGCCTTGTAGACGCGGCCCATGCCACCCTCGCCGATCTTGCTCAGTATGCGGTAATGCAGCAGGACGCGCTCTGGTTCGACTGAGCTCATGACTATAAACTAGCGCTGACCACGGCCTTCATACAAGGAGATTCAAATGCTAACGACTTGTCGCCTTCCGATGCTGCTCGCCATTGCTTTGCTGGTAACAATGCAAACCCCCAGCCTCACTCGCACGCGCGCGCCGCAGTCGTCGCTCGTGTTGAAGCCTTGCCAGCCGGCCAACATTAAAGGCGACGCGAAGTGCGGGACGCTCGAAGTTTTCGAGAACCGCGCGACACGCAAGGGTCGCAAGATCAACCTGAACGTTCTCGTGCTGCCGGCGACCGGCCCGCAACGCGAGCGCGACGCGTTGTTCTACTTCGCTGGTGGGCCAGGCTCCGCGGCAACCGAAGAGGCGGCCGGCGTTGCGCAGATGCTGGCGAAGGTTCGCGAACACCGCGACCTCGTGTTTGTGGACCAGCGCGGCACCGGCAAGTCAAACCCGCTGAATTGCCAGCTCGTCTATCCCGCGGAGCCGCAAAGTTATCTCGGCTCGTTTTATCCGCTCGAGGAAACAAAGAAGTGCCGAGCCGAACTCGAGACGCGCGCCGACCTCACGCTCTACACGACCAATATCGCGATGGACGACATCGACGACGTACGCGCCGCACTCGGTTATGACCAGATCACTCTTTACGGCGGCTCCTACGGCACGCGCGCCTCGATGGTCTACTTGCGACGCCACCCGCAACACGTGCGTGCGCTGGTGCTGCATGGGATCTCGCCGACGAACCAGTTCATGCCGCTGCATTTTCCGCAGGACACGGAACGTGCGCTCGAAGGCGTGCTGTCGGAGTGTGAAGCTGACGAGGCGTGTCACAAGGCTTTTCCGAACATAAAGGACGAAGCAGCTTACGCGATCGGAATTCTGTTGCAGAGTCCGGCAACCGCGGAGATACAACCCGAGGGCACCAACAACAAGGTCACCCTGAAGCTCAATCACAATCTCGCGGCGGAAGCGGTTCGCTACATGCTCTACAACCCGGTGTCCGCCGGCCGTATTCCGCTTTTCCTGCATCTCGCCCGTCACGGCAACTATGACCCGCTCACCCGGGCCGCATTGTGGTTTCGCAAGAACATCGTGTTCAGCGGCGGCGAAGGAATGTATCTGTCCGTCACTTGTGCCGAGGATCTGCCGTGGGTCCAGCACGACGAAGCAAAAAAGCTGGCCGAGAACACTTTTCTCGGTCCATATCGCTATTACGACCAGAGTGATGCCTGTGAGGTTTGGCCGCGCGGAACAGTCGAGCCTGGTTACGCCGACCCGGTGAAATCAAACAAACCGGTGCTACTGATCACCGGCGAATGGGACCCGGTAACACCGCCGGCCAACGGCGATGCGGTGGCGAAGTCATTCAGCAACAGCCTGCACATCGTGGTGCCGCACGGCGGACACGGACTCAGCGGATTGCAAAACATCGAATGCCTCGACGCCTTGATCACGCAGTTCATCGAAACGGCTTCGGTCAAAGCCCTCGACACCGCGTGCATCAAGACGATCAAGCGTCCACCGTTTCAGTTAGAACTGAAGCAATAGTTCAAGGGGACTTTCGATCCGCAGTCGCGCTCCGTGCGGCTGAGGCAGCCGGCAGTTCTGAGTGGCGAGGATTGGAGTCTGGGGAATAACGCCGGGCCGCCTTCTGCCGCCGAAAAGAAGCTAAACGGCACCGGCAAAGACGCAGCCGGCGGGATGAAGAGGATCTCATAACTCGACCTTTGAAAGGGTCACGGACCGGCATCGAGCCAGTCCGTGACCAAAGAATTAATCCAACAATTGCAGACCGAGGATCTGCTCGAGAATCGCGCCGAGAATGCTGTAGCCGCCATTCGAGTAGCGACCGTAACGTGAACGGCTGTAGTAGCCATCCTCGTAACCGCGGCGAAATCCTTCACGGAAGTAGTATTGATACTCGTTCAGGTCGACGTAGTAACCGTCGTAACCCAAGCTCGCATCCTGGTACGCGTAGGCCTCGTCGGGACTAAAGCGGTAACCGTCTTCACGATCCGCCTGGCCCGCGTAGAAGCCTTCCTCGTAACCGTCGTTGATCGCCCGCTGCAACATCTGCGCGCCGTACTGGTTCGTCTCGTAGTAGCTGTTGCCGCGGCGATAACGATAGTTGTACGGACCGTAGTCGTTGTAACGCCACTGTTGCAGTCTCAGTTGATCGCGGCGCAGCCGTTCGAGATAACGCTGCTGGAAGCGCAACTGATTCAGACGGCGCTGCTGTTCGAGTAAGCGTTGACGCTGGAACGCAAGGCTCTGCCGCCGCTGCCAATCATCGCGGTAGCGAGAAGCGCGCTGCTCCTGCTCCTGACGCCAGTTACGATTCCAGTTGTTGTTACGATCGCGATCGTTGTTGTTGCGGTTGCGGTTCCAGTCGCTGTTGTTGCGGTTGCGATCCCAATCGCCGTTGCGCTGCGACTGCTGCCGGCGCCATTCGTCTGACTGTTGACGCTCTGAATCGCGCTGCCGTCGCCAATCGTTGTCCTGTTGCCGCCGCTGGCGTTGCAACTCCTCCTGCTGACGCTGGGCTTCACGCTCGCGCTCAACTTCCTGTTGCCGTTGCCGGTCGCGCTGCCAACGCTGTTCCTGCTCCTGCGAACGTTGAATCTGTTGCTGGCGCTGTTGCTGCCAGCGCTGTTCGCGATCGCGGTCCGCCTGCTGTTGTTGCTGGCGCTGCTGTTCCCAACGCTGCTGCCGTTCCTGGTTCGCCTGCTGGTCGCGCTGCCGCTGCTGCTCCTGATCGCGCTGCTGGCGCTGTTGTTCCCAACGCTGTTGCCGTTCCTGATTGGCTTGCTGTTGTTGCTGTCGTTGCTGTTCGTAACGCTGTTGACGTTCCTGGCTGGCTTGCTGACGTTCCTGTTGCCGTTCCTGCTGGCGCTGTTCGCGCTCCTGCTGGTTCTGTTGGCTGCGCTCTTCGCCGCGACCACGTCTGCCTTGAGCATTGGCGAGGCTGGTCGCGCCCAGGAGTGCCGCCGACATCGCCACCGACACCGCCGCTCTTTTCCAATAGTTGCTGTTCATTCCAAACTTCCTCACATTAGCCGCGGAGGGAGTCGTATGAGAAGCACTTTCCGCAACTGTTATTCCATCAGGAAAAGGCCAACAACACGCCCGTTGGCGCCGTTCGATGGAACCATTTGATTCAGCCGTAAACCATATCGGATAGCGGACTGTTTCAGCCGTCTTTCAGCTCCATTGCGATTACGTGAACCCCACCACTTACGGCGCCTCACCACCGGCGAGGCATATTCCTTGCGAATTCATGACCGAAAACAAATTTGGGGGGCAGGTATGAACAATCTGAAAGTGTGGCCACACTTAACTCTGGTCGCGATCGTTTGCGCCGTGGCGGCCGGCGTGGGTGTCGGCCTCTGGATGAAGCACGAGCAGACTGCGTCCGCGGCGGTGATTCCAAACGCGGCCCGCATTCAGCGCGTCGACGGCGACGTGGCCGTGAACAGCACGCTCGCTGCGGGCGACAACAGCCAGGCGAATCAGTGGTACGCAGCCGCCGAAAACCAGCCGTTCTCGGTCGGCGATCGCATCTACACGCGCGACAACGCGCGCGCGAGTCTGGCGTTCACCGGACGTAATTTCGCCCGGCTCAATCCCAACACGTCAGTCGACGTCCTTTCGTTGAGCGACCGACGAACGCAATTAGCGCTGCGCGACGGCTCGGCTGTTTTTGACGTCGGCTATCTCGCGCCGAACGATTTGTTTGAAGTAGCGACGCCGTACGGCGCCGTCGATCTGCAACAGCCCGGTCTTTACAACGTCGGCATCGATAAGGGGCAGGTGCTGGTGTCCGTGCTCAGCGGACTCGCGCAAGTCGTCGGGCTCGGCGGCAGCGGACAGATCAGCAAAGGCGAGTTGCTGACGCTGGTGGGCCAGACCGCCGCTGACGTTGTGCTTTCACGACTTGACGGTCGTGACGCGGGTTATCTCGTCGACGATTACTACTCGTATCAGTATCCGCGCTACTACGACGGCCGCTATCGCGACTACAACGCGTACCTGAGCGATCCTTATTACTTCGATCCGTATCGACGGTACGTCAGTTACCAGTATGTAAATTCATACGTTCCCGGGCTCAACGATCTCGATTATTACGGCGACTGGCAGAACGTAAACGGCTACGGTTACTGCTGGACGCCGCGCGTGGACTCCGGCTGGACGCCGTATCAATCGGGTTACTGGGTCAATGACTATCCGTACGGCCCAACGTGGGTTTCGAACGAGCCGTGGGGTTACGCGCCGTATCACTACGGTCGCTGGGCCTTCGCCGGCGATCGCTGGTACTGGGTGCCGGATGCGACGAGTGCGACGCCGGTTTATTCACCGGCGTTGGTGGCGTTCGTTCCGTTTGGGCAGAACGACGTCGGCTGGGTGCCGCTCGCACCGGGCGATGTTTACGTGCCGCACTATTACAGCCCCGACTGGCAGCCGAATTACCTGACGCGCGACAATCTTTATCAGCGCGTCGTGAACCTGAACGTGCCGGGCGCGGTGACGGTGGTAAACGCCGACGATTTCTGGCGTGAAGATGATTGGCGCCGGGCGCGGCGTGCCGATCGCAACATGCTGGCGCAGGTCAATCCGGTGCTCGATCCGTTGCTGTTGACGCCGTTGCGCAACGCGGTGGTGCATTCAGCGTGGGGTCGCGGCAAGAAAGACATCCCGCCGGGAATTGCGCGGAAGCTGCAGGACACGACAGTGATCACAAGTACCGCGCCAGTGGCGCCGCCGTTTAGGCAGGATCTCGCGCGGGCGATGCGCGTTGAAGAGGTTTCCGATCGCGCGAAGGGCCAGAAGTTCAAGGTGCGAGATGAACGTCAGGAACGCGGTGCGCCGGACGCGGCGAATGCGCCAGTCGTGAGTGGACCGCCTGCTGACCGCGGACGCCCGGTCGAAAGTGGACGCCCGGTCGAAAGTGGACGCCCTGCGGAACGTGGACGGCCTGTTGACAATGCGCGGCCGGTTGCGAGTGGACCGCCCGCCGAACGCGGACGGCCTGCTGACAATGGGCGGCCGGTTGCGAGTGGACCGCCCGCCGAACGCGGACGGCCTGCTGATCGTGGACGCCCTGCGGAACGTGGACGCCCGGTCGATCGCGGACGCCCGGTCGATCGCGGACGCCCGGTGGCGAGTGCGCCAGCACCTCAACCGGCACAACCCAACCGTGGCCGAGCCGAGCGACCGCAACGACCGGCGCCACAAGCTGAACGCGTAGCTCGTCCGGTGCAGCAGCAACCGCAGGCTCAGCGTCCAGCCCGACCGGTGCAACCGCAAGCCGAACGGGTGGCACGTCCAGTTGAACAGCCGCGACCGCAGCCGCACGCTGAACGTCAGCAAGGCCCGCCGCAGCGACAACAGGCAGGCCCGCCGCAAAGGCAAGAGGCGCCGAAGGGTCCTCCAGCCGAACATGGTGGCGGCGGCGGTAAAGGCAAACCCGGCAAGCCGGGTAAGCCATAAGAAACCACGGGATGACACGGATTGTGCCTAGATCCCCGGTGCAATCCGTGTAATCGGTGGCCTACTGCTCCCGCAACTAAACTCTTCCGCCTCACTCCAACCTGTGGTAAAAGACTCGCCCCGATTCGTCGTTTATTCTCCTCAACGAGCGAACGAAAACTGACCCCACCGGGTGGAGGACTATCCCATGAACGAACAACCCCAACAACCAAACAGACGTGCATTCCTGAGCCGCGCCAGTGTCGCCGGCGCAGCCACTCTCGCTGCCGGCGTCATCGGCGTCGAACCCCTGCTGCAAACGACCCGCTCCCAAGCCCAGGCAGCCCCGACCGGCTCGAATCAACGCGCCAATGCCTGCGCGAAACTACGCCGTGACGCGGCCAGCGCCGGCCTGCAAGCCACTCCGCAAAACTTGCAGCACCCAAACAATAACGACGAGGAGATCTACCCAAACAAGCTGGGCAGTTACTCGAAGGGGCTGCCGCACAACGACGACGGCACCGTCGTGTTGAGCGCTTACGAAGCGCTGGTCAAGGCGCTGAACAGCGGCGCGCCGGCCGACTTCGACGCGATTCCGCTCGGCGGCGATCGCCTGTTAACCAATCCGCAGTCAGGTCTCGCGTTCGATATGGAAGGTCCCGACTCGCACGCGCTCGTGATCCCGCCCGCACCCGCCTTCGCCAGCCGCGCGCAGGCCGCGGAGATTTCGGAAAACTACTGGATGGCCTTGCTGCGCGACGTGCCGTTTTCACAGTACGCCTCGAACCCGATCGCGAACGCGGCCGCGGCCGATCTGACGCACTACGGCAACGACTTCACCGGTCCGAAGATCGGCGGCGCAGTCACGACCGGCGCACTCTTTCGCGGCCGCACGCCCGGCGATCTGCACGGACCATTCATCTCGCAGTTCTTCTATCAGGACTGCAACTTCGGTGCGAACAAGCTCGAGCAGAAGATCCGGACCGCGATGCCGGGCATCAATTACATGACCGACTTCGCGACGTGGCTGGCAGTCCAGCGCGGCGCGAACCAACCGGGCGACGTTTTCGATCCGGTGCCGCGTTATATCCGCAACGGCCGCGACCTCGGACAGTGGGTGCACGTCGACGTGCTCTTTCAGGGTTACTTCCAGGCGTTTCTCGTTCTTGCCGGTGCGGGTGCGCCGTTCGACGACGGCAATCCTTACACCAACAACCCGACGCAACTGGGCTTCGGCACGTTTGGCGGCCCACACATCGCGACGTTGCTGTGTGAAGTCGCCACGCGCGCGTTGAAAGCGGTGTGGTTTCAGAAGTGGTTCGTGCATCGACGCCTGCGGCCGGAGGTCCAGGCAGCGCGCGTGCATCGCACTTTGTTTGCGGGCGCCGGCTATCCGGTGCATGCGGAGATTCTCAATTCGTTCAACGACGCGAACCGTCTCAAGGGCTACATGCCGCCGGGGAATGCGTTGTTGCCGATGGCGTTTCCCGAAGGCTCGCCGACGCATCCTGCTTACGGCGCCGGACACGCGACCGTCGCGGGCGCGTGTGTCACGATTTTGAAGGCGTGGTTCAAGGAAACGACACGGCTGGTCGATATCGGACTCAATCCGGTTGAGCCGACCGACGACGGTTTGAATCTCGTGCCTTACACCGCTCCGGACGCGGGCGAGCTGACGGTCGGCGGTGAGTTGAACAAGATCGGTTCGAACGTGGCGAACGGCCGGAACATCGCCGGAGTTCACTGGCGCTCGGACGCGAATGAGTCGTTGAAACTCGGCGAGGCGATTGCAATCGGGATCTTGCGAGACCAGCGCGCTTGTTATAACGAAGTGTTCAATGGTTTCAGCTTGACGAAATTCGACGGCACGACGGTCACGGTTTAGTCCTCAGTTCCACGATGGCGACGCCACCGGGAGGAATTGAAAGGGAGATGCGATCAGGATCTATTCTCAAGCGGGAGTCAATGATCCAGTCACTCGCGGTTACGATCTTCTCGCCGCGCAGGCTGATCGAGACGTTAACGTAAGCGTTGCGGTCGACCTGCGCCATTCCCTGCTGCGTTTTGTAGACGCCGTTGTTGTTGAGCAGCGTCACGATCCAGCCCGATTCGGTTCGATTGAGCAAGTATTCGACGTCGCCGCTGACGCGCACCGGTGTGGCATAGGCGAAGACGTGTGCGAGCAGGTGCGCCGCAAACGGCGTCACGCGCTCGTCTTCGCCGAGCAGATCCGGCAGCGCAGCAAACACGACGCTTCCCTTCCCGACTTTGTTCACGGTCACCAGCGGATCGCCGTTCGCCGCCGCGATCAAAGTGGTCGCGCCTTTCAGTTCGAGCTTTTCGTAGCGAAACATCTGGCCGCTGAGATCCTGCGCCGCTTCACCCGGCGCCAGGCAGCGCGCCGAATCCGCTTCCGCGGTCGCATTCGTGAGGCGAACACCGAGTAACTGCGCCGGCACGTTTTTTATTTGTGCTGCGTTCAGCACGACCGTTCCACCATTCCGCACGTATTCATCCAGGCTTTGATCCCACCCCGCTCGGCCGCCCAACACGACTCCACGATAACCAGCGAGATCCGGCTTGTCTGTCGTCAACACGTCGAAGATGTCGCCAAAGATCCCTGACACAAACGGCTGTCGATCCGCGATCGCCGGCTCACCTTCAACCACCAGACCCGGGTAGTACGCGACGCCAAACAACTCCCGCAGCGCGCGATCGCCGCGATCGATCTGCGACACTTCAAACGGCCACTGCGGATAATCCGTCATCTCAAACCCGTGCGCCGGATCGAGCAGAAAAGCAATCGGCGTGTACGGCGTGCCGCGATCCGGATGTTTCTCGGCGAAACGCAAAAACTCGTCAGTGATGCGGCCGAGCGGATTCAGTTGAAACGCATTCTCGCCCGGGCCCGGTTTGAAAAACTGATCAGCGCCCTGTTCGAGATAGATCGCCGACGCGCCCGCCATGTAATAAAGGTAGTAACTCTTGCGATACCACGAGAGCGATGGCCCCATCGTTGGCCCGTAACGCGTGTGATAGAAGAAATCCGGCCCGGCGAAATTCTGCGCTTTGGTGAACGTGGTGGCGGTGTCGCCGAAGTTGGGCGCGTGATAATACAAAAACGCGCCGCCGAATTGCCGTGCCGCACCGCGCGTGAAAGCGATCCGCATGCCCCACATCGGCATCACCGCGGCGGTTTCCATGCCGAGCAGCTTCACGCCCCAGCGCGAGAGCGCATGCGCGTAAGCCGTGCTCGACGTAGATTGAGCGGGGATCAGCTTGTCCCACATCGGACCCGTTTCCGTGTGAAAGAAGTCGCGCCACTTGCGCGCGAGTGCGTTGGTGTAAAACTCACGATGCGCCTCGAGTAGCTGTTGGCGCGTCATCGCCGGTGAGATCTTCAGTTCGGCGGGCGCTGAGTCCCACACGTAGCCGACGCTTTCGCCCGAGATCCAACCGAGAAACTGATCTTTGAACTCACCGTTGAGCAGTTGCCAGACCGCTTTTCCTTCAGCCTCGCTCAACTGAGCGGACGCGTAGTTGATGAGAATCGCGAACGGTTGTTTCGTTTCGCGCAGGTAACGCAGGAACGGGCTGTCGTCTTTGAAGAGGCCCGGCAGATCGTTGAGATAGATTACCGGAACGATCAGTTTCGACTGAAAGATCGGCACGTCGCGCGTGCCTTTGTACATCGCTACAAATTGGTCGATCGGCTCGGCGTTGAATGGATACAGCGGGCGCTCTTCGGCGGGTTTGTCGTAGAGCGGCCAGAACTCTTTCGCGATGTTCCAAGGCACGATGAAGTCGCGACCGGCAACTCTGGGCGGCGTAGGAAACGGGGATGACCGCGGATTAGAAAGCGGATTGAGGAGTGAACTGAGTGGCTTCCGATCTGCGGACCAGGATCGAAGATACCGCATCGCGGCGAAGTCAGGTTTCGCCCGTCCGTTCGGTTTGAACTGAAGATCGTTCGTGAGCAGGAAACAATCGACGTGTCGACGCGCGCCAGCCGCCTTGTCGATCACGATCGAAACGCGCGCCGGACCTTTCTGCAAAGCAGCGGCGGCGCTGTCCCACGTAAACGCCCAACCCCAATACATGCTCACTTCATCGTGCGGATCGATGACGTCTTTCGCACCGAACTCGTGACGAAAAACTTCCGCTCCGTTCTGCGCGATCGTCACCGTGAAGTTTTCCGTTTTGTTGGCCCAGTCAGCGTAACGAACCCACAGGGCGTACCGTCCGGCGCGCGGCACTTCGAGATCCTGATAGATCGTCGCGCGCGTTTCGTCCACGCTCGCCGCGGCGGAGTTCCATTCACTCTCGCCACCCTGCGTCCACTCGGCCGACACGCCGGGTCCATTGATGCCCCAGCCCGGGGCTTTTTCGCGTGAAAGATTTAAATAGGAAGGATTGAGCAGCGGCTCCCCGAGTTTGCCGGTCGAGAAGCCGCGCATGTTTTCCGCTTCGTACCAGAGGTATTCAGCCGCAGGCTTGGTCTGCGCGTGAAGAGTTATGGCCGCGAGGAGAAGCCAGAACGCCGCTAAAAACCAACTACCCGAGCGCCTCAAGACACTCACCCAACGACCGCTGACGGCAGGTAAACATCGGCGTGTCGCGAAGCGTGTAGGAGCTGGCCTTGGTTTCTCTGAGTTCCTGGACCAGGTCGAGGAAGTCCGCCGGAAAATCCGTTTCGAAGGCGACGACAAACTCCTGATCGTCGAGACCAAACGAGTAAGTCGTGTGAAGTTTTACCGACCGGTACTTCGACCCGATGCGAATGTGCTCGTCCATCATCTCCTGCCGCTGCTCGGCGGGGCGCGTGTACCACTCGCGCGTTTTGACGAACGGATAGACAAACAGGTACTGCGACTTGCCCGGCACGATGTGTAATCGATCTTCGACGTGCTCGGGGTTATCCTTGTCGATGTACATCGAGCGTTTGGTCATCGAAAGAAACGATTGGCTCGGCTCGATGTATTTCGCCATCTCCGTCTTGTTCAAGCGCGCGGTCATTTCCTGAATCGGCTCGAGCTCGTAGCCGATGCGCCAGATCATGAAGTCGACATTGGTGCGCAGGCCAATGGTCGAATACGAATGGATCAGCAAGGATGAGCGAAACTCATCGACAGTGTTGATGAACTCCTCGCGGCAGCGCTGCTTGTCCTCGCCGGGGAGCAGGCGCCACTCGGGCCGCGCCTTGTAGAAAGTGAAGTTAACAAACTGTCGGGGAAGTTTGGCCTTCTCTACTTCCAGTGCCGAGGAAGCGGGTGCGAGACGAAGGGAGCCGCGAGCATTCTGTGGGTCCTTATCGCTACTCATTGTGTTACCTCTGGTTCGGAATAAAGATTGACTTGCCTGACCTGGAGTTGTTGATGCGGAAGTTATTCTGCCGACTCCGGTGGCTGATTGCAACCGTGGGAAGAATAGTTGCGCGTCGTCCGTCAAATGATGTATGGCAAGTGAGCTACCCATGCAACCAACAAACTCGTCACGTCGATCTTTTCTGCAACTACTGCCCGTCGGGATCTTCGCCGGTGTCTTCGTTTCCATTGGCAGCGCGGCTTTTCGTTTTCTGCGCCCACGGCTGATGGCGCCCAGCGATCAGTGGCTCGACGTTGCAGCGGTGGCGGAATTGAGTGGTCCACAACCGATCGCGAAGAAGGTCCTCGCCGACCACATTTCCGGCTGGGCAATCTCGAGTGAAGAGCACAACGTGTTCGTGTTGCCGGCGAAAAACAATCAAGTGCTGTCGCCGATCTGTCCGCATGAAGGTTGTGAAGTGGCGTGGGACCAGGGGCGCAATCGTTTTTCGTGTCCGTGTCACGAGAGTTACTTCGCGGCCGACGGTACACGCCTTTCCGGACCCGCGCCGCGCGGGTTGGACGCGTTGCCGACGCGCGTGCAGGATGGAAAATTGCAGGTGCAGTATCGCGTCTCTGAAAATGTCTAACCACAGATCCGTTCAAATTCCCGCCTGGTTGAATACAACGGGCGGGATCGTCGCGATGCTGCTGCTGGTTCAGTTTCTTACCGGCGTTTTGCTCGCGTTTTATTACGTGCCGTCGATCGATCACGCGCACACGACAGTTTCGTACGTCGAGAAGGTCGTGTCGTCTGGCTCGTGGCTCCGCTCATTGCATCACTACGGCTCGCAGTGGCTGGCGTTGTTTGCTTTTCTGCACGTCGCGCGGCTCTTCTGGGACGAGGCTTACGTCTATCGCAAAGCACACTGGATCGCAGCGGTGCTGTTGCTCGTGCTGGTGATGGCCGCGGCCGGAACGGGCTACTCGCTGCCATGGGACGCGCGCGCATTTTTCAGTACGCGCGTCGCGGAAGGTTTGCTGGGCGGTTTGCCTTTTGTTGGCCGTTACGCGCGGCTGTGGTTGTTGGGCGGCGGTGAAATCTCGACGATTACGTTGTCGCGCTTCTTTGCACTGCACGTGCTTGTAACACCGTTTGTGATTCTTGCCGTATCTCTGACCTTTATCGTGTGGCGAGTCTTGCGCGCGCGTTGTTGGGCCAACTTGAATCGAAACGCGATTGCCGGTGGGTTGGTGTTCGTGGCGCTGGCGATCTGGTGTTTGAAGTTTCCGGCTCCGCTTGGGCCACCGGTCGAGACCGCCACGGCTGATTATCTGCCACGACCAGGCGCGCAGTTCTTGTGGCTGTATCAAACACTGAAGCACGTGCCGGGTTTTGTGGGATCGATCGTGGGAATCGTGCTGCCTGGAATCGGCGTGTTGCTGCTCGCATCGTTGCCGTGGCTGCGCGCGCGCCGAAGATTGCTTGGCGGTGTAGTGATTGCGGCGTTTGCCTTGTGGGTATCGACGATGACCATCGCCGCGCACTTGAGCGACCGGCGCGACCAGCGCACGCGCGAACAGCTTGCGCGACAGGCGCAACAGGAAGCGACCTGGCGCGCCGAACCGTTTGCGGCCGTCAGTCTTGGCCCAGCGGCAGCTCCGGTGCAGGCTGCTAACACCGGTGAGCCGCCGGTGCTGTACCTGAAGTTTTGTGCTAACTGTCATGGCCGGCACGGCGAAGGCGCGCGACAAGGCCGTTTGAATTTTCCGCCGCTGCTCGATGTGCCCACCAAGCCACGACGCACGGCTGACGACATCGTTGGTCTATTGAAAGATCCGCCGGCTTACGGTCTGCAACCGCCGATGCGGTCCTTCTCCGATAAATTATCGGAGCCGCAGATGCGCGAGATCGCGCAGTGGATCGTGCAGTTAAAAAGGTAGCTTTGTGCTTTCAGGCTGAGTTTGTATACTCACTCGCACCCTGCGAAAAACCATTCAACTGGAGAACGTGTCTGATGAAACTTACTCTGCTCGCCCTAAGCTGTGTCGCGTTGATGCTCGCCGGCATCGCCTGCACTGAAACAGCATCACCAACGAACACGGCCACGCCGCGCACGGCCGCCGCATCGCCGTCGCCGGCCGCTTCTGTGCCGGCCGATGAGTTTGCGCACGCGCGCGAGATCTACGCCAAGAATTGCGAAGCGTGTCATGGCCCAAACGCGGAGGGCGGACTGGCTAAAGTCGACAACAAGCAGATTAAAGTTCCATCGTTGAAAGCGGAGCACGCGATCAAACATCCTGATGACAAATTGACCAAGATGATCACGAACGGCGAAGAAGAGATGCCGGCGTTCAAAGACAAACTCACTCCGGACGAAATCAACCTGATGGTGCGTTACATCCGTAAGGTGGTGCAGGGTAAAGGCTGATCTCACGCCTTTACCAATTCCCGCTAACCATTTACCATTCCCCGCGTGCACCCGTAGCTCAGTTGGATAGAGCGTTTGACTTCGAATCAAAAGGTCGCAGGTTCGAGCCCTGCCGGGTGCACCAGATTGACTTCTACAACTTAGCCCAGTAAGTGCCGCATGTCCGCAAACTCTTTCAACTCTACACAGCGCGCGAGACTCGCGATTCTCGGAATTCGTTACGACGAGAATTCGTCTTTTACTAAAGGCGCTGCCGACGCGCCGCCGCAGATTCGCGCCGCCTTGCGCTCTGACGCGTGGAACCTGACGACCGAGAACGGCACCGATCTGTCCGGCGAGAATGTTTTCTTCGACGCCGGTGACATCGAGCAGGTTCCGGGCAGCGACATGTTTACGTTGATCGAGAACTCCGTCTACACGCTGATCGCGGACGGCATGTCGCCGCTCTCGTTGGGTGGCGATCATTCGATCACTTATCCGATCGTGCGCGCCTTTGCGCGAAAGTACAAAGATCTGTCCGTGGTCCACTTCGACGCGCATCCCGACATCTACGACAACTACCAGGGGAACCGAAACTCGCACGCGAGTCCGTTCGCGCGCATCATGGAGCAAAAGCTCGTGAAGCGACTGGTGCAGGTTGGGATCAGGACGTTTACGGCGCACCAGCGAGAGCAGGTCAGGAAGTTCGGCGTCGAGTCGATCGAGATGCACCAGCTTGACTCTGCTGAGCGTTTGCAACTGGAGTTTGATTCGCCGGTTTATATTTCGTTCGACGTTGACGCGCTGGATCCGGCATTTGCGCCGGGCGTCTCGCATCGCGAACCTGGCGGGATGTCGACGCGGCAGGCGATCGATCTGATTCAACGGTTGCGAGGAAAAGTAGTGGGAGCGGACATCGTGGAATTCAATCCACGAATGGACCCGCTCCACATCACCGGTACCGTCTGCGCGAAATTGCTGAAAGAGATCGCGGCGCGAATGCTGGAGTAAAAGCAATCGCAGCTGAGATCTGTGTAATCTGTGGATTGCGTTTGGCGCTACTGCTTCGGAGTCGGGTGACGAGTGATATTTTTGGTGAGAGCCTTGCCCGAGTTGCTCTTTGATGGCACTTTCACGCGGGTAACACGAAGGTTTGTGTTCTGGCCGCGAGCATGCGTTATTGCTTCCTGAAATGCCGCGGTGAGCTCCTGAAAAGTAGCCTCACTCATGTGCTTTCGTTTTCTTTTCAGTTTCGCAGCTTTGGTGGCCACTTCTCACATTCCTTTCTCAGGACGTCGCATAATCTCGCTATGACGCGTCTTTGTTCTTCAGAGAGGTTATCCTGCTCGTTCTTCTCGAAGACAAATAGCAGATACACCCGATTGAGGTGGCTTAGATACAAATAAATATATCGATGACTTCCACTCTTGCCTTTGCCGCCTTGCTTGTCACCAACGCGGCCCTTGCGCGCACCTCGCAAGCCGGCGATAACCGGCCAGCGGGTTGGATCTTCAACCAAGTCCGATTGAAGCTTTAAGAGACTGTCGTGGAGTCCTAAGGCACCGAATCGTTTGGTGAAGATCGAGGTTTCAATAAACTCGAGCCACGTGAGGTTTGGCATCGGGAGCCAACATCCCACAATGTGGAATGCTTGTCAAACTTGAGAGTTTTCTGCCAGCGAGACAACGCTCACTTCACGCCCAGCAGCTCGATCTCAAACGTGAGCGTTGCGTCGGGTGGGATTTTTGGGGGTTGGCCCACCTTGCCGTAGGCCAGGCTGGGAGGGGTGATGATGCGGCGCTTGCCGCCGACCTTCATCGTTTGCAAAGCCTCGTTCCATCCCGGTATCAAGCCAGGACCAAGCGCGAACTCGGCAGGACCGCCGTGTTTCGCCGAACTGTCAAACTCCGTCCCGTTCTGCAGCCAGCCCGTGTAGTTGACCCTCACTGTTTGACCAATGCGCGGACTGCGCCCGTCACCGACTTTCAAGTCCGTGTACTTGAGTCCGGTCGGCGTCGTAATTTCCTGACCGGTGAGACCGCGGCGATTCGCGACAACGTACGCCACCACCGACGCTGCGACGGCAACGATCAGTATGATCACTACGACCTTCACATTGAATCGAGGTTTGGACGCGCGTCCGCCGCTGCGCACCGGAGCGTGACTCCCCGTCGGCGTCGCCGAAGAAGCGACTCGCGGTCTCTTCCTCGCCTTGTTTACTTTTCGTTGTCGACTTACAGGCACTGAACGTGTCCCTTCGTAGAGGTAATTGGGACAGTCGTTATACAGATATTGGGTTCAGAGTTCAACCGGCGGGTTTACGGATGGCAACGAGCGACTTACAAGTGGTCGCCGCCGCGCGGGCCGCGGCCACCACGACGCTCCCGGGCCTCGGCACGTATCTTTTGAAATTTTTGCCACTGGTCAGGCGTCAGCACTTGCTGCAAACGTTCATCAGCCTGCCGCCGGATGTCATTCATCCGCGGCTCCGACTCCTGACGCAGCGCGCGCAACTGCTCGCGGGTGTCGCTGAAGATCTGCTGCACTTTCGTCTTCTGATCCGCATTCAAATCCAAACGCTGCGACAGTTGTTCGAAACGATCGCCAGGCTCCCCGCGATGGGCGATGCTGCGATAGACGTTCAGCGCCAGCATTCCGGCGGTGAATCCCAGCACAAAAATGATCGCTGCCGCCAGCCTGACCTGCCACCGGTTCTTGACGATATTGTTCATGACTACCTGTCCTCGTCGTCGGTATACATGACGTTGAGCACCTGGTCGTAACTTAACTGCTCATCTTCGTGACCGAGAAGCACCGACTCCGCTGAAACATTCGCCGCAGTTTGGTCCAGTGCCGTCGTCGTCGCGGGAGCGGAAACCAGGAAACTCAGCGCACCCAACGCCACCGTCGCCAGCGCCATTGAAGAAACCAGCGCTCGCGAAGATCTCCACAAACGCACAATCGCCGGCACACTCTCCGTCGCCTGCTGCTCGCGCCACGCGGCCATCACTCTCGTTTGAAAAAACGGCGACGGCTCAACCGCCGCTTGCGCGCGCTCCCTGATCATCGCCGCCGAAACCTGCGCGGCCCGCAGCGCCTCACGGCAGGGCCGGCAGTCGTGTGCGTGCGCGCGAATCTCAGCGAGTTCGGCCGGAGATAGATCCGCCAGCGCCGCAGCGTCGAGAATTTCAGTGATGTGCTTGTTCTTCATCGTACTTCACCTGCCCATCAAGTCTGGCACCGGTTTGCGATCTCGCGAAGTTCTCGAATTCAACAACCGCTCCATCGCTTCCCGAATCTTCTTGCGCGCGCGAAAGGCTCTCACTTTCACCTTCGACTCCGACCATCCGGTCGCTTCCGCCACTTCCTTGATCGACGCCTGTTCACCATCGATCATCAACAGCGCCTGCTGATCCTCCGGCGACAACACACTCAATAACCGATCAGCCAGATCGGCCGCCACTAAATTATTTTCAACTGAAGGCTGCTCCGAGGCAGCCATTTGCTGCTCGAGCCACTGGTCTTCCTCTTCACTGAGATCCGAAACGGTCAACTCCGGCCGTCGTTTCGCTCCGCGCAGGATATTCAAACAAGTGTTGGTGGCGATCCTCGTCAACCAACCCTCCAACGAGCCACGTCCCTCAAAACTACCGAGCTGCGTGTAGGCTTTCAAAAAAACTTCCTGCGCAGCTTCTTCAACCAAACTTCGCTGACGAAAGAACCGGCTGGCCGTGCTGAACACCCGCGGACTGTAGCGTCTGACGATTTCCGCAAAGGCAGACTCATTTCCCTCCTGCGCTTGTCGCGCCAGGTCGATGTCCGAGGCTTGTTCAAGCCCACTCGTCAGTTGCAGCCCACTCGTCGTCAGTTGCGATCCTCACTCGTAACACCTCCCTGGAGTGCGCCGAAATTGACCACTGATAGTGCCCTACCGATAAGGCCCACACGGGCGCACTCCAAAGAAGCGGGGGGAGACGCTTACTGATTGTTGCGTTTGCGCATCTCGCCGCGGCGAGTCTTGAACTGCGCACGCTGCTGTTCCAACTGGGCTTTCTGCTCAGCCGTTAAAACGGAAAGGGTTTCCTGATGAAGCTTGGCGCGTTCGCCCATCAGTTTAGCTTCGAGCGGAGCAATTTCCGTCAGTTTCTGAGTAGCCAGTGCTTCGTTGAACGTACCGCCTTCGCTCGCCTGACGCAACTCCTGTCGCTTCGCACGCAGCTGCTCCATCAGGGGTTTATTTTTCTCGGCAAAGCTCTGGTGGATCTGTTTGATCTTCGCTTTCTGGTCCTCAGTTAGATTCAAGTTACGGAAGAAACCGCCCTCGCGCATTCCTTCGAAACCGTGTCCTTTGTGATCACCGCGACGGCCACGCCACTCGGGGCGAGCACCCTGACCGTTGTCCTGCGTGTTGGTAACCGTCTGGGCAACGGCGATCGAAGCCGCCAAAACGATTGCCGAAACAGTAGCGATTGCCAACACCCTAAAACGTCCTAATTTGCTCATCGTAATTCGTTAACTCCTAAGTTTCCTTGTTCGTTCCAGGGGAGTGTCCTGACTGCTAAGACACTCCTTCCCACAAAATGGTTACAAATGGCACGTAAGTGTCTGGTAAATCCAAGCAAATGCTTGGTAAGCGTTTGGCGTAACCGTTGCGGCACAATGTGTGTCTATCCCCGTGAGTGACGGAGGAACCATGTCGACTGAAACCATCAAACATCCACCTTTAACCGGGGAGAGGGCCGGCGTCAGCGGCACTGCTCGCACGCTCGCCTGGCTGAAACAGTTTTGGGCGCGAATCTGGGCCGGTAAAAAAACGCTGCTGATCGGCGGCGGCATCATGGCGGCTTTTCTGCTCGCCGGTTTTTATTTTTGGGGCGACGACTCCGGCACTGCTCAATATTTAACCGCGCGGGTCGAGCGCGGAAACCTGCGGAACACCGTGACGGCCACGGGTACGCTGCAGGCGGTGACGACGGTGCAAGTCGGCAGCCAGGCATCCGGCACGATTTCGGCGCTTTACGCCGACTTCAATTCAGTCGTTAAAAAAGGACAGGTGATCGCGCAACTCGATCCGTCAGTCGCAAAGGCGCAGGTCGAGCAGGCGCGCGCGAATTTACAGCAGGCGCAGGCGAGTCTGGCGCAGGCAAAGGCAGCGGTAGTGAATGCCCGCGCCGGCATCAGCGATGCGCAGGCGAAGGGTCTCGCGGCGCGCTCGACAGTGCAAAACAATCAGGCTGGTGTGTCAGCGTCGGAAGCGAACGTCGCCGTGTTGAAGGCGCAGCAGGACGACGCGATGAGTTATCTGAAGCAGCAGGAGTCGCTGCTCAAAGCCGGCGTGATCGCCCAGCGCGATTACGACGTGGCGATGACGGCGTACAAGACGGCTGAGGCGCGCTACAACCAGGCGGTCGCGCAGTTGAAGCAGTCGAAGTTGGGCGAACAGTCGTCGGCGACGGCGGGTATTGCCCAATCGCAGGCGGCGGTCGAGCAGTCGAAGTCGCAACTGCAACAGGCGCAGGCGCAAGTCCAGCAGAACACGGCGCAGGTGCAACAGGCGCAGGCCGCGCTTAGTTTGGCCCAAGTGAATTTAAGCCATACGACGATCACGTCACCAATCGACGGCATCGTCGTCTCGCGTGACGTGAACGTAGGTCAGACGGTGGCGGCGAGCTTGTCCGCGCCGACGCTCTTCACGATCGCAAACGACCTGACGCAGATGCAGGTGATCGCGAACATCGACCAGGCGGACATCGGTTTGGTGGAACAGGCGAAGTCGGTGAAGTTTTCAGTCGACGCGTTTCCGGGCAAGGAGTTCGACGGCAAGATTCAGGAGATGCGTCTCAACCCGACGAACGTGCAGAACGTCGTCACTTACAACGTGGTCATCAACGTGAACAATCCGGAACAGACTTTGAAGCCGGGCATGACGGCGAATTTGACGATCACGATCGACGAGCGCAACAACGTGTTGAAGGTGCCGAACTCCGCGCTGCGATTCAGACCGCAGAATGCGAACAACCAGAGCGGCAACAGCGCCGGTGGAAACGGCGGCGGCCAGGGTCAGCGACGCCGGGCGCAGGGCAACGACCAGCAAGGTGGCAACGCTGCCGGCGGCAATGGCGGCAGCGACAACTTCGCGCCGGCGTCGGCGCCGGTGCTCCCGGGTCAGACGCGAATCGTGTGGGTGTTGGGCCAGGACGGCAAAGCGCAACCACGTCGCATCAAGGTCGGACTCAGCGATGGCGCTCAAACGGAAGTTGTCGAAGGTAACCTGAACGAAGGCGAGCTGGTCATCACTGGGCAGACGGTGAGCGGTTCGGGATCGACCTCGTCGCAGCAGAACAGACCGCCGGGATTCGGTAATGCTCCGCGTGGCGGTGGCGGCGGTTTCCGCCGGTAAGCTCGGGCTTCGCTAGCGGGAGTCAGTAGGCAGGGATAAAAACGAAGAATGGCGACAACATTCGCAATTGAGTCACAACAGATACAGCCGGACGCGGCACTAATCGCGCAAGTACCCGAGGCGCGTCCGGTCATCCTGTTGGATCACATTCACAAGACTTACACGATGGGCGACGTCGAGGTGCACGCGCTCCGCGGTGTGTCATTGACGATTCGCGAAGGTGAGTTCGTGGCGATCATGGGCGCGTCCGGCTCGGGTAAGTCGACGACGATGAACATCCTCGGCTGTCTCGACCGGCCCACCCGCGGCACGTACATCCTCGACGGCGAAGACGTTTCGCAGCTATCGAAGGATGCGCGCGCTGACATCCGCTGCCAAAAGATCGGGTTCGTTTTCCAGGGCTTCAACCTGCTGTCGCGCACGTCGGCTTTGGAAAACGTCGAACTGCCGATGCTTTATCTCGGCGTCGACGCAGCGACGCGGCACCAGCGCGCGATGGAAGCGCTCGCCGCCGTCGGACTTTCCGGCCGCGAACAGAACCATCCGAATCAGTTGTCAGGCGGACAGCAGCAGCGCGTCGCCGTCGCGCGTTCGCTGGTAAACAATCCGGCGTTGATTCTGGCTGACGAGCCAACGGGTAATCTCGACTCGCGCACGTCGGTTGAAGTGATGGAGATCTTTCAACGGCTGAACCGCGAACGCGGCATCACGCTGGTGCTGGTCACGCACGAGCCGGACATCGCCGAATACGCGCAACGAGTCATCGTGTTCAAGGACGGAAAGATCAAGAGCGACCACGCGGTGGAGCATCAGCGCGACGCGGCCGAGGAGCTCAAGAACCTGCCGGTAATCACCGACGACGAGGACGACGACGTAGAGTAACCGGCAAATCGGAAATCGACCATGACTTTACTAATGATCATTCGTGTTGCTTTCCGCGCACTCGTCAGAAACAAGATGCGCGCGGCGTTGACGATGCTCGGCATCATCATCGGCGTCGCGGCCGTGATCGCGATGGTCAGCATCGGCCAGGGCGCGTCGGCGTCGGTGCAGGCGCAGATTGAAAGCATCGGCACGAACCTGCTTTTCGTCAGCGCGGGCGCCCAGAATGTCGGCGGCGTGCGCAGCGGCACAGGTGACAGCGGCACGAACACTTTGACTGTTGAAGACCTCGAGGCGATCAAGCGCGAGCTGCCGAGTGTTTCGATGGTGACTCCGGCGATCAATGCGCGCTCGCAGTTGGTCGCGGGAAATTCAAACTGGAACACGAACGTGCAGGGCGTGAGCGAGCAGTATCCGGACGTCCGCAAGTGGCCCGTCGCGAGCGGCGCTTTTTTTACGGACGCTGACGTGCGCACGGCCGCGCGCGTGATCGTGATCGGACAAACGATTGGCGACAACCTGTTCCCCGGGACCGACCCGGTGGGACAGACGCTGCGCGTGGCAAACCTGCCGTTTCGCGTAGTTGGCGTGATGGCTCGCAAGGGACAGGACCAGGGCGGCCGCGACCAGGACGACATCGCCTTCGCGCCGTACACGACCGTGCAGAAGAAGGTGCTCGGCAACACGCGCGTGCAGATCGCTTACGTCTCGGCGATCTCGGAAGACGCGACCTACACGGCGCAGTCGCAGATCGGCGACCTGCTGCGCCAGCGGCACAAGCTGACGGCGAATGAGCCGGATGATTTCACCGTGCGAAACATGACTGACGTGGCGGAAGCCGCAAACGAAACCAGCAAGACGATGACGATCCTGCTGGCGTGCATCGCGGGCGTTTCGCTCCTCGTCGGCGGCATCGGCATCATGAACATCATGCTCGTGTCGGTGACCGAGCGCACGCGCGAGATCGGCATCCGCATGGCTATCGGCGCGCGCTCTTCGGCGGTTCGCAGTCAGTTTTTGATCGAATCGATCGTGTTGAGTCTGACGGGTGGAACGGTCGGAATTATTCTCGGGGTCGTGCTGTCGCTCGCGATACCGGCGATGCTTGGCTGGCCCACGCTCGTCTCGATGATGGCCATCGTC
>Ga0081539_10002036_pt1 | contig 30449 bp, 23 predicted proteins | sample TabmetS4T2R2_FD_71023 | JGI IMG/M metagenome (GOLD analysis project Ga0081539, IMG submission 71023) | Tabebuia heterophylla rhizosphere microbial communities from the University of Puerto Rico - S4T2R2 | ecosystem: Host-associated > Plants > Roots > Rhizosphere ... | reverse complement strand
ACTCGATCAAAATCGGCCTGTTGTGGCGCGAGTTTGCAACTCGCGCTCTCTTGGAGAAGAAATGTGCGGTTTGTAAAACCGCGCCACAGTTCTTTGGTTGCTGATGCATCTTCTGAGATACATAGAGTACACCAGAAAACTTAAGTTACAGACTAGTCAGTTCAAAGTTTGAACCGGAGAAATGCGCCGACGCCGCCGATACTGGCGAGCAGCGAATCGTCTCTGATAAAAGTTACCCGTGCGCCGGTCTGTTTGGCCATCGTGACCAGACGGTCGGCGACAGCTATCGCACGCGATTCCGATTCGGATTGTCCATCCGTCGTCGCCGTGGCAATGAGCGGCGGGACGGCTGATTCCTCTCGAACTTGAATGGCGGTGCGCGTGGAGCTGATCACCAGCTCATCCACCTGACCGATCTCCAGCGCGGCCAGCGTCTCGTGCGTTCCGGCCACTGCCAGCCCGCCGGCGCGATATTCATTGATCAGTTGTTCGACCCGCCCAGCTTGATCTTGCGCGATTCGCTCGCCCATCGTCTCAAGCGTTGCCCGCAAGACCTCATGCTGTGGCGTCTTGATATCCAGGCGCAAAATGTCCACCACTTTATCGGTCAAATGCTTAGGCATCTGACTACGCAGTAATGGGACGATCACTTCATCGCCGGCCAGGATGACATAATTGATCTGCTCTTCACGGACGACCCGTTCGAGCGTCTCGATCACCTCTTTGGCGTGATGGAGGTGATAGTTGTCAGTGTGGCGTTGAAAGCGCGCCTGCGACCATCCGCCGATCTGGGTCCGGTTAGTTTTCTGATTGGTGATCTGTTGCTCTTTTAATTGCTTGCCCAGGCCGAAGACGAACAACCGGGCCGCATTCGTATCGGCGAGCAAGGCGACGTAACGATCGTAGTGATCAAGTATTCTCGCCAACGGGTAGAGGTCCGGTTGATGCGAGACCGAAATCCGATGGCGTTCGATCGGCGCATCAAGTTGTGCCGCTTCAAAGAAATTGCTCTCTCCCGCGCAAGCGAAAATAGCGGTGCCATTTGCCGCCGGGCTCAGCTCATTCTTCAGATAATTCTTGATGCGCTCGATATCGCTTTCGAAACTTGACCGCTCAGGACTTCGTGGTTCAAAGGTCTTGACGATTTCATCACACTGCTTACGAACAAACGGATCATAGTGATCTCGCCCATGTTCATTTGGACGAGTGTCGAGGTAGAGACTGATCACAGGGAATTCAGGGGACTCAAACGCTGCCAGCCGATCCATCAATTCATTGGGTTCCACAGCGCTCCTCCCTTCATCAAATACTTGGCTCTCATAAAATATTTGGATTGATCCTCGGTTCTCATCAAGAGAGACCATGAAACAACCAAAAGACATTAAACAAAGACTTTTAGATCCGTGCGGTTAGCTCCCACACATCAGCAATAGAGGGCAATTCCAATGCCACTGCTGCGGTGTTATATTCACGTCGTTTTTTTAGCGCACTGCTTGCTAGTAATGTTAGATGACAGGATTTTTGTTCGGATTTGAAGTGATACAAGACTAGGTGAGCTCATGGAGAGTTTACTTGAGACAGTAATTAGTACATCTGAAATGGATTAGTACAGTGCTGTCGGCAGATTTGAAGACCAAAGGAGAGGGAAATGGGATTTCCAAGAAGTAGCGGCATTTTGTTACACCCAACCTCTTTGCCGGGACGCTTTGGCGTTGGCGACCTGGGCAAAGCAGCTTATGCATTTATCGACTTTCTTGCCGAGACGGGGCAGCGTTTATGGCAGGTTTTACCGTTAGGTCCGACGGGGTATGGTGATTCGCCCTATCAGTGCCTTTCGGCTTTTGCCGGCAATCCATTGTTGATCGATTTGGAGATGCTGGTCGAAGACGGCCTCCTGAATGAAGCCGATCTCACGGGAGCGCCGAGATTTTCAGACGAGCGCGTCGATTACGGTCGAGTGATCCCGTTCAAATATGAGCTGCTGCTGAAAGCTCACGGGAATTTCGGCAAGCGTGGTTCGAACGAGGCCAAGACCGAATATTTCAATTTCGTCGAGAGTATGGGCTGGTGGCTTGAGGACTACGCCACATATCTTTCAATTAAAGACGCGCAAGGCGGTAAGGAGTGGACGAAATGGGACCCGTACTTGCGCTCGCGTGAGAACAATGCGTTGCATTTCTGGCGAGAGAATCATTCCGCCGAAATCAGTCGTCAGAAGTTCTATCAATATCTCTTCTTCAAACAATGGGTGAGATTGGTGCATTACGCCGCCGGGAAAGACATCCACGTCATCGGCGACATTCCGATCTTCGTCGCGCACGATTCGGCGGATGTCTGGGCGCATCCTGAACTTTTCTACCTCGATGATGAGGGCAATCCGACCAAAGTCGCCGGCGTGCCGCCGGATTATTTCAGCGAGACAGGGCAATTGTGGGGCACTCCTCTTTATCGCTGGGATGTCATGCGGGAGGATGGCTATCAATGGTGGGTCAGCCGGGTGCGCGCAGCCCTCTCGATGGTGGACATCGTGCGACTCGATCATTTCAGAGGATTTGAAAAGTATTGGGCTGTTCCGGGGGGAGAGACGACTGCGGTCAACGGCCAATGGGAAAAAGGGCCGGGAGCCGATCTCTTCAATGCGATTATGCAGGCTCTGGGCGATCTGCCGATCATCGCCGAAAATCTCGGTTATATCACGCCCGAGGTCGAGAAATTGCGAACCGATTTCGGTTTTCCGGGAATGCGCATTCTGCAATTTGCCTTTGGGACCGATCCGCAAGCGGACGAGTTTAAGCCTTTCAACTTCACGCCCGATACGGTCGTCTATACGGGGACACACGACAATGACACGACGATCGGTTGGTTTACGAGCGCCGGTGCGGGCGACAGCACGCGCTCACAGCACGAGGTCGATAAAGAGCGCCAGTTGGTGCTTAAATATTTGGGCACGGACGGGAGAGAGATCCATTGGGATTTCATTCGTCTTGCTCTCAGCTCGGTTGCCCGGACCGCCATTATTCCGTTGCAAGATGTGCTTGGGTGTGGCAGCGACGCGCGCATGAATGTGCCGGCGCGCGAGAGCGGCAATTGGTCCTGGCGTTATCGCGCCGAACAGTTAACGCCGGAGATTCGCGCCAGACTTGCTGAATTGACCGATGTTTATGGGCGGAACAGGCCGGAACAAGGAAAATAGCCCCTCATTGCGCATCTCTCGCCGCTTAATGGTGAGCCATGAGAGCTGAATAAGACGCATTCGCGGCCAGCGCGGCTTCCAAAAAGCCCGAGTCAATGACTCTCCGGATTCCTATTATCTCCTGACTTGGTGTACACTTTGCGCTCCTTTTTTGGTTCTAATTAATTTCATTTGACAGTTTTCAGTTGCAAGGCTGAAAACTGTCAAACGAAAATTGTTTTGATAAGGAGTGAGAACATGACGAGTCGAGTCCGCGCTGTCGTCGCGGGCGCAACGGGATATTCGGGGCGCGATCTGATTCGGCTTTTGCTGAATCATCCGAAATTCGAACTGATCGGAACTTTTGCCTCACGCTCGGGCGAGACCATGCCGCTGGCGGCGATTCATCCTCAGCTGACAGGTTTGACGAACCTCGATTGTCAGCCGTTTGATGAGACGGCGATCGCCCGGCTCAATCCGGATTTGATCTTCCTCGCCACTCCGAATGAATTTTCATGCGAAGTTGTGCCTTCAATTCTTGAGTCCGGCGCGACGGTGGTTGATCTCAGCGGTTCATTCAGATTACGAGAAGCGACGCTCTACCCCACATTTTACGGATTTGAACACACTCGGCCCGATCTCTTGCCGCGCGCGGTCTATGGGTTGACGGAATTTGCTCGCGATCAACTTCCCGGAGCGAAGTTGATCGCCAATCCCGGCTGTTATCCCACATCTATTCTCATCCCGATGATTCCATTGCTGCGAGCCGGGCTGGTCGCCGATGGACAACCGATCATCTGTGATTCTAAATCCGGCGTCACGGGCGCCGGGAAAACTCCAACCGCAACGACCCATTTCGTCGAGGTCAGCGAGAGTTTCAAAGCCTACAATATCTTCAAGCATCGCCATTTGCCTGAGATCGCACAGGGCCTTGGATTGAACGGCGGATCGAATGCCTTGATCTTCACTCCGCACCTCTTGCCGATCAACCGGGGAATCCTCTCGACAATCTATGTGAGACTGAAAGAAGGCGTCAAATCCCGAGAGGTGAGGGAAGTCTGGCAGCGCGAATTCGAGGGTTCTCCCTGCGTTCGCCTCTTCGATAAGACGCAGATGCCTGAGATCAAGTTCGTCGCGCAGACTCCGTTCTGCGACATCGGATGCGCGATGGATGAACAGACCGGGCAGGCGATCATTGTCTCCGCCATCGATAATTTGCTGAAAGGCGCGGCGAGCCAGGCCTTGCAAAACGCCAATCTCGCATTTGGATGCGATGAAGGGGCAGGTCTGAGATGAAGCGCACCGTGATCAAGCTTGGAGGCAGCGTTCTGGTTGATGTCGCGCTTCGTCAGAACCTGATCGCACAGATTGGCCAATTGTGGCGGTCCGGCAATGAGCTGTTGCTCGTTCATGGCGGCGGCAAACAGATCGCGTCGCTGCTGAATAAACTCGGCCTCGAATCACGGTTTCACGACGGTCTGCGAATCACCGACAAGGCGTCGCGCAATGTCGCTCAAATGGTTTTGGCGGGCCAGGTCGGAAAAGATCTGGTTGCCGAACTGGCAAAGATCGGAATCGCGGCGGTGAGCCTGGCGGGCGGTGACGGTTTGAGCTTTCTCGCGGAGAAGATGAATGCCGAAGACGGAACCGATCTTGGTTTCGTCGGACGAATCGTCAAGGTCGATGCGAAACTGATCAACGCGGCGCTCGAAGCGCGCCTGATTCCGGTCGTGGCGTGCCTGGCCCTCGGCGCGGACGATTACGAATACTACAACATCAATGGCGATCAGATGGCTTCGGCCGTGGCCGCCGGATGCCGGGCGGAAAATCTGGTCTTCGTCACTGATATTGGCGGAGTGCACGATGCGAACGGCAGACCGATCGCCGAACTCGATCGCGCAAAGATCGACCAGCTCTTGCTTAGCGGCGTCGCGAGCGGGGGCATGAGACCAAAGCTCCGCGCCTGTCTCGAAGCACTCGATGCGGGCGTCAAACATATTTTGATCGTGGGCGCGGGGGCAGAAGATTCGTTGCTCCATGTTTTCCGGGGCGGTCAAATAAGCGGCACTCGGATTTCAAACCTTGAGTGAATAACCTTTTCATCTTAATCAAACAATATGGAAGCACAAGCAAAAGTCAAAGAGTCATCAGAATCAACCGTCTCTCAGTTAACGCTGGCGGACGTCCAGGAACTAGAATCGAAATACTTGATCAGGACTTACGCACGCAATCCTGTCATGTTCGTGCGCGGCAAAGGCTCGACGCTCTACGATGATCGCGGCAAGAGTTATCTCGATTTTATCTCGGGTATCGGCGTCAGTGTACTCGGTTATGATCATCCGCGCGTGCGGCGCGTCCTGAAAGATCAGGGCAATCTGCTGCATACATCCAATCTCTACCATCATCCATTTCAGGGCCAGCTCGCCGAACGGCTCGTCAAAGCGTCGGGCATGGAGCGCGTCTTTTTCTGCAACACCGGCACTGAATCGGTCGAAGGCGCGTTAAAGCTGGCGCGCGTCTGGCAGCGCCGCCAGGGACGCGAGGGGAAAACAGAATTCGTCGCCCTCACCAATTCATTCCACGGCCGCACCATGGGCGCGCTCTCGGTGACCGAACAAGAGAAATACCGCAAACCTTTCGAACCGCTCATCCCCGGCGTGCGTTTCATCGATCCCGATGACCATCGCAATAATTTCGCCGCCGCGCGCGAAGCGATCAACGATCGCACTGCCGCCGTCATCATCGAGACGATCCAGGGCGAATCCGGTGTGCGCCCGGTGGACGACGAATTTCTGAAAGCCGTTCGCGAAGCTTGCGATCGTGTCGATGCTCTTTTGATTTTGGACGAGGTGCAGTGCGGACTCGGCCGAACGGGAAGTGTCTTCGCTTTTGAGAACACCTCGGTTAAACCCGACGTGCTTTGTGTTGCTAAACCTCTGGGCCTGGGCGTCCCGCTCGGAGCTTTTATCGTTTCCGGAAAGGCGGCCGACGGGTTACAACCCGGCGATCATGGCTCGACTTTTGGCGGTGGACCGCTGGCTTGCCATTTGAGCCTGGAGTTTATGAAGATGCTCGAAGAGGAGCAACTCATGCAACGCGTGACCGAAGTCGGCAACTATTTCAGAAAACAATTGCGCCGGCTGCAAAGACGCTATCCCAGCTTTATCAAAGAGGTCCGCGGACTCGGTCTGATGATCGGCATCGAGACTGTCGCCCCTTGCAAGAGCGTCGTCATGAAGATGCAGGAGCGCGGATTTTTAATGAATTGCACTCACGATGTCGTCATCCGATTCTTGCCGCCGTACATCATCAAGAAAACGGAGATCAGCACGATGCTGACCAATCTTGAAGAAGTGATCGCCGAGGAGTCCGGCGGTCACCCCACTCATGCCTGATTTCGTGAGTTGAGCAAAAACCTGATGAAGCGAAAGCCGCGAAGATCCGAGAGGATTTCGCGGCTTTCGTCTCATTGCCAGTTTCCCCAACCTTTTGCACAACCTGAAAATACGCTACAACTGTCTTCAGCAATGAGTGTTTTAGAAAGGATCTGAGATCATGACGGCAGTAACTCTATCTTTGATCGAACTTGATGATAATAGGATAGCGTGGATCAGCGGGACAAAAACTAAAGTGATTGAGGTTGCGTTGGATAAAGTCGCCTACGGATGGAGCCCTGAAGAAATTCACTTTCAGCATAACTATCTCTCACTGGCGCAGATACATGCGGCGCTCGCTTACTACTATGAACATCAAGTTGAATTTGATGCCGAGATGATCGACCAGGCTAAACGTGCTAAATCTTGGGCTGAAGAATCGAGATCTTCACCTGGACGGCAACGCTTGCGTGATCGAGGGTTTCTACAATGAGCGTCGCTTTCTATATGGATGAGCATGTACCGTTCGCCATCACGACAGGACTGATTTTGCGAAATGTAGATGTGCTCACAGTCCAGGAGGATGAACATCAAAAGGCTGATGATCTCGTTTTGTTAGATCGTGCCATGGCGCTGAATCGTGTCATCTTTACGCAAGATGAGGATTTCCTGTTCGAGGCTCATCGACGGCAGCGCTCGGAGAAGCTTTTGCTAGAGTCGTTTATACCCATCAGCTCAACGTGACAATTGGTCAATGTGTTGCGGATTTGGAGCTGATCGCAAAAATATATGAGCCGGAGGATATCGCTAATCGGGTCGAGTTCTTACCTCTATAGTCATACGGAAACGCTTGACTAAGTTTGAATTTCAATTGTTTACCTAGAGGTGATGGCGGGTTATCTCGCCTCCGCCCTGATCTTCAACAGCCAAGTAGAACAGTATAAATGACTTAGAGAATAATCTGATGCGGTTTCGGCTTGGTTCTCAACCCTCAAAAACCTTCCCAAAACTTTCCCATAAATTTCCCATAATTTTGGAAAGACTTCTGCTTGCTTCCTGACGCAATCTCCCACAAAATTGGCTTACAATAATATTGAAATTTTAGATGAAATTTAAAGCTTGAAACGTATCACAACGATGCAAATTAATATCTCTTGCTAAGACGAAGTCTCACCTCAGAACTGACATAAGAAATCAATTTAGTATTTTAACGCCGGTCCGACCGTGAAGGGTGTGGAGATGAGGGGCCGCGGCGTCAATAACGAAAGGATACTACGATGATCAAAAGAATCACTCGAAGTGTACTGGTATTAGTTGTATTTGCTGTCGGAGCGTTCGCCCAGGATTTCAGAGCTACCATCACCGGGCTGATCACAGATCCCAGCGGCGCGGCGGTTCCGGGGGCGATCGTCAAGGCCACTCGGAGCGATACCAATGAGGTTAAGGAAGCAAAAACGACTGCTGATGGGCATTACACTCTTCCGTACCTGGATCCGGGGACATACCAAATCGAAGTGAGAGCCAGTGGATACCAAACAGTCAGGCAAGAAGGAGTAGTCGTCAGTGTCGCCGATAAATTGAACCTTTCATTGCAATTGACGGTCGGTCAGATCAGCGAGACGGTGGTCGTATCCAGTCAGCAAGAGATCATTCAGACCAGTTCGGCGGACCGCGGACTGGTCTTCGACCCGATCAAGGTGCAGGAACTCCCGCTCAATGGGCGTCAAGTATTTATGCTTCTGTCGCTCACGCCGGGAGTACTTTTCACACAAGAGCAATTTGGCGCAGGCGGTTTTTCGGGAACGCGCGGATGGGACGTCAACAATGCCTTGAGGATCAATGGCGCGCGTGCCGGTCAGAACCTCTTTCTTCTCAACGGTGCGCCGATCAGCAGCCAGGATGGGACCTGGCAGGTTTCGCCCAATGTCGAGGCGATCAAGGAATTTAAAGTGATGACCAATACTTATGACGCCGCTTATGGCCGTTTCGGCGGCGGCGTGGTCAATATCACTCTCAAATCGGGCGGCAACGACTGGCATGGCAATCTCTTTGAATTTTGGCGCAACAGAATTTTTGACGCCAACAGCTTTCAGGCCAATTTTGCCGGGCGGTCGAAAAATTTCCACAATCAGCATCAGTTCGGAGTGATTATTGGGGGGCCGATTCGGAAGAACAAGGATTTCATCTTCGGCAGTTTTGAAGGTTGGCAAGAGGTCGTCCCATTCCCCAATTTGGCGAGTGTGCCCCCGATGGAACTCCGGGACGGTAAGAACTTCGATAAATTCAAGATCAAGATTTACGATCCTCAAACGACCCATGTTTGCGGGACACGGCCGACTGATCCGTCAAATTGTCAGGGCCAGGTCTATGTCCGGGATCCGTTCCCCAATAATGAAATTCCCGCGAGTCGTATCAGTCCCATCGGCAGAAAAATTCTTTCTTATTATCCGGCGCCGAACACCGCCGGAACGAACGACGGGTTGAGCAATAACTTCGTCGGCCCCAATGTCGGCCGTTACTATTACAACCAGCCGACGGTCCGTTGGGACCACATCTTCAGCGAGAACGACAAGCTCCACGCGGTATGGATCTATCAGCGCGGATATGAATACCGGGATACGACCGGATTCGGCAAACCGGCAGGCAACGGGAACACCGACAACCAGCGCCGATTCCAGGGCTATATCGTCTCCTGGACGCACGTTCTCTCATCGACGGCGGTTCTGGACACGCGCGTCTCGCTGATGCGGTTCACGCAGATCACGCCGGGTTATAGCGATTTCGATCTGACCCCCGAGTCGTTGGGCATGACGCAGTTGAGCAAATCGCCATCGAATCCATTCAATGTCGTCCCGCAAATAAATGCCGACGGTTATACCCGGCTCTTTTCGAGCGGCAGCGCGATGTTCAGGGCGCCATTCAGCCAGGGGAATTTTACTCCGAGTCTGACGCTCACTCGTGGCCGGCATACAATTCATACCGGCTTCGAATTCAATTATCAGGCGCGGGGCGATTACAATACCGGGAATACCGCCTTCACCTTTGGTAATAACTGGACTCAGCAATTTCCGTCTCGCCGTCTTAATTCGCTCGATGGAAATGCCGTTGCCGCGCTGCTACTCGGCACTCCATCCAGTGGGAGTATTGCGTACAATGAATCTTTCTACCGGACACGCCCCTACTATGCCGGTTATGTTCAGGACGACTGGCGGGTGGCCAAGAATGTGCATTTGAACCTGGGATTGCGCTATGAAGTGCAGGTTCCCTGGAAGGAGCGGTTCAATCGCACGAATCGCGGCTTCGATCCGACGGCCAAACATCCGCTGAGCGACCAGATCATTGCGGCCTGGAACAAGAAGAAGGCGGAGTATGATCGAACCCCTAACCTGAAATACCCTTACCCCGCACCCCCTGCGGCAATTTACGGAGTCTTTCAGTTTCCGGGAACGGGTGGTCAACCGGAACGAATTTATGACACCGATTATACGAATGTTGCGCCGCGCCTCGGCATCGCCTGGAAATTGCAGGAGAAGACCGTGATCCGCACCGGCGCAGGCATCTACTATCAATCGATCACCCAGTTCAATACGACCACCGGATTTGCGCAGAGTACGCCATATACGAGTTCTCTCGACGGTCTCACTCCCTCGGCGAATTTGACCGGCCCCTATTCGCTGGTCAACCCATTTCCCAATGGGATTCTGGCGCCGTCCGGCTCGAGCCCGCTGGCCGGGGCTGGAGTCGGCATCAGCTTCGATCCTCCTCACTTCAAAGTCCCGCGGACCTATCAGTACACGTTCTCAATCCAACGGCAACTGGGGCATAAATTGGTAGCCGAGGTATCGTATGCCGGTAATATTCAGACCTATATCAATATGGGCCAGGACTACAACCATCCCGGACTCACCAATCAACAGATCGCAATTGGGGACCCGAGTTACTACGATCGTCAATTACCGAATCCGTTTCAAAATATTGTACCGACCACAACCGGATTGGGCAGCAGTCCTACCATCAGCGGCTTTGATCTTTTGAGACCGTTTCCGATCTACCAGGGCGGTCTGACTAACAACCTGGTTCAAGCGGGGCGGTACCGTGCCGACCTGCTCCAGTTCCTGATCAACCAGCGCGAGTACGGCGATGGTAAAGGCGCCGGCGGGATGTTGACGTGGACCGTCTCGTATACCTTCTCGAAGACCTATGAGAAGAACCATCGTTTGAACACTTGGAACACTGCGGAACCGATAATCTACGAGGTTGACTTTCAGGATAAGCCACAGAATCTGAGTTTCCACGGTGTCTGGGATTTGCCGATGGGTAAAAACCGAAAGTTCCTGGACCATAACAGGGTGGCCGGCGCGTTACTCGGTAACTGGCGCTTCACCTGGATCTTCAGTTATGCCTCCGGATTTCCGGTTGGATGGCCGAACCTGATCAACAAGTGCGGAGGTGACTGGCATGCGACGGCCAATAATGGCAAACGGAGCGAGGATCGATGGTTTAACAACGATAAGACATGTTACCAGCAATTTCCGAACAACGTCATCCGAACGCTCCCGGATCGGTTCCCGGACATCCGGCAGCCTACCGCTCCACAGTTGAACGCCGCAATCGAAAGGACCATTCACCTCAGTGAAACCAAGCGGCTGCAGTTTCGCGCCGAAGGATTCAATATCACTAACACTCCAATTCGGGCCGGTGTGAATACTGACTTCAACAGCGCAGACTTCGGGAAAATAGCAAAATCTCAGTTGAACTTCCCGCGGTTTTTCCAAATAGCGGGTAAGTTCTACTTCTAAGATTCGCTCAAGCATCGACGAAAGACGCGGAATTGATCGAGACTCACGCATGGTCCCGAATAATTTCGCGTCTTTTGTTGATTTCGCGTCTTTCGTATTCTTCTCTTTTACCTCTGATGGTAGACTGCTGTTTGAGGGCATTGAAGTGTTGATAACTTCAAGATCAGCCGATCACTTACTCACTTTCACCCCAACCCCGTCTATTATTAGGAGGCGCCGATGATCACTTCTTCACCTTGGCCAAAGCTCTTACGTCAGTTGGTCCAGCCTGCGATTGTGTTTTATGTCATCTTGATCGCGATTTCAGGGACCCAAGCTGCGACCCCGGATTCGGGAGACGCGCTCTACTTCTCATTGCAACCGGTTTCACCATTACCGTCTTCTCCGTCCAGTCTTCTGATCCAATCCCCGAGCCTGATTCAGGTTCCTCAGGGGGCAACTCTCTCGGTCTATCTTTTACGTCAGAATATATTGGTGGCGACGAGCGTCTTGGAGTTTCAACAAGCTGTGAATAACGATAAGCTCGTACCTCCGGTGGCAATTGCATCGTTTCTTCCGCCAGGTTCTTCAATCTCACCCGGCCAACCATTTCCGGGGGCAACGCTCAAAGCGGGAGTGGCGGATCTCTCGCTGGTTGCCAGCGCTCCTTCGCAGTATCGACTTCTCTGGATCCTCTCATCAGGAATCATGGCATCGCCGGGCATCGCCGTTGCCACCGGTTTTCCCCTTGGTCTTGTTGAATTGAAGCTCAACGCGGTCTCGGCGACATCGTTCGACGGCGATCAAAAACCCGGTTCGGTCCTCTTCTTCAACCGCTATACTTCCAGCGCCAGCAATCCGTTACTCGAGAACACGAAACTTAATATCACCAATACAAACCCTGTTTCGACGGCTTATCTCCGTATCTTTTTTGTCAACGGATCGACTTGCGAAACGACGAATTACGGAATTTGTCTGGCTGCACAACAGACTGTGAGCTTTGAACTGAGCGATCTGGATCCGGGAATTAAAGGTTATGCCGTCGCGGTCGCGACCAATGCGCTGGGCGAGCCGATTCAATATAACTGGTTGATCGGCAATGTTGTCGTCAAACAATCGGGCGCCAATCTCACAAGACCGTATAGTTCCGTTCTAGGCGCTTTGGCGATCACCAAGCGCAACAGTGGAGTGGTCGCGAACTCCGGCGGCTCCGCAGAGATGGTCTTTGACGATGCGAATTATGATCGATTGCCGGGACAGATTGCTTTCGACAGTGTGCCAAGCCAGTTCATCGGGTTGAATTTGACGACTATCTCAATGTTTCGACCGACTCCAAATTTAATCGGTGAAGTGGCGGGAGCGAACGTTCAGTTGACAGGCTGGGGAAAAAATAATCAAAACCAGGTGATCACATCAGGCGGCGGCGTTTCGGTGGCCTGCTATCACGATTATGCCGTTTCGACGCTGCGCCTTGCTCCGACCACGGTCGGACAGCTTATTCCATCGGGTTCCACCGGGTGGTTTGCCGCCGCGACTCTCGAAGGACAACCGTTACTGGGATCGCAATTCAACTCCGGAGACTTCAGCGGCGGAGGCAACGCCAGACCTTTGACCGTCGTGAGCGAATATAAGATTCGCATGCCGGTGATTCCGATCACCTGCCAATAAATGAAGTGAAAGAAAAGATGAAGGCGGAAGGATGAAGACTCGTAGTTCGTAACTTAAGTTTTTTGAGCTTTAATGCGAGGAGCGCACGCGAGGGGTTGGACATTTGAATCGGATGACGAAATGCTCGAACTCCTCGTCGCGGAGCGCCGCAAAACGCTCTGACGTGCGCTCCGCGCGCTGAAACCTACTTGATAAATATCAAACTACACAAAACTTAAGTTACAGGGTACTAGAACTTTTTCTCTTTATATAAAATATCAGGTACTTTATCCTTCGTCTTTTTCATCCTTCTCGCCTTTTTTGTGATAGAGGTCGCGCCAGGCGGCGAGGTAAAGGGAGTGGCCATCTTCTGATTCGCGCAGTTGCTTGATGACGGGGTGGGTCAATTTATTGACGATCGCGTTGAGCATAACGCGGAGGGCGTCTTCCTGGTCGTCGCTCAAATTGCCCAGGCGCTTGCGGCTTCGTTCGAGTTCGGTAAAGGCCAGCGCGCTCACCTCGCGGCGAAAGGCCCCGATGACGGCATTGAGATCTCCTTCGGCCATGGCGGCGGCAAAGCGTTCGACCTCCATCTCAATGATCGCTTCGGCTCGCAACGCCTCACGTTCCCGCTCGCTGCGATTGGCTTCGGCAATTGATTGAAGGTCGTCAACGTCAAAGACGAAGGCGTTATCGAGATCACCGATCGCCGGATCGATATTGCGCGGCACCGAGATATCGACCAACAAGATCGGATGATTTCGCCGGGTTTCGAGTGCGCGCCGGACCTGATCCGGAGAGATCAAGTAGTTGGTCGCGCCGGTTGAACAGATGACGATATCGGCTTCGGGCAATCGTTTATTGAAATCCTCGAAACGAACCGGCTCACCCTTCATCTCTTGCGCCAGGGCGACTGCCTTTTCATAGGTTCTGTTGACGATGAGGATGCGTGACGCACCATAATTGAGCAGGTGTTTAGCCGCGAGTTCAGCCATCTCGCCCGCACCGACCAGCATGACGGTCGTCCCCTGCAAGTTTTCGAAGACCTTCTTGGCCAATTCGACCGCGACGAAACTGATCGAGACTGCGCTTGATCCGATTCCGGTTTCGTTCCGCACTCGTTTGGCGACGGCGAAAGCGCGGTTCATTAAACGAGTCAAGAGATGACCGACGCTCTCCGCTTCTTGCGCACGCTGAAAAGCCTCTTTGACTTGCCCGGTGATCTGCGGTTCTCCGACGACCATCGAGTCGAGCGAAGAGGTCACGCGGAAGATGTGTTTGACTGCCGCCGTCTCCGAGCGGTGATAACAATGTTTGTTCAATGTCGCGGCGTCGCAGCTGTGATAGCGATGAATGAAGTCATAGAGATGCGAAATCGCAGCCTCGGTCTCATGCTGCTTGGGAGTGGCGGCGATCACCTCGACACGATTACAGGTGGAAACGATCACGCCTTCGCTGATCAACTCTCGGTCAACCAATTGATGCAGCGCATCACAGATTCGGGACTCGGCGAATGCCAGGCGTTCACGAATCTCGACCGGCGCTGTTTTGTGACTTACTCCGACTAGAACGATGCTCATACGATTGTGGTTTGCGAATGATCTGGACGACGAGGCGGCGATTGGGGAACTTCGATTGGGTTTGCCATCCACCGTTATCCAAATACGTGATAGCCGCCCAGCGCACGCGCGCCGAGCCAGGTCAATAACACGACGACGAATCCCACGATCGACAATAATGCGACGCGGCGTCCGCGCCAGCCCGCCGTCAGCCGGTAGTGCATAATAAATAGATAGATGAACCAGGTGACCAACGCCATCACCTCTTTGGGGTCATTATGCCAGTAGCGCCCATCCCGCTGGTTATTCCAGACGATCCCCGTGACCACGCCCAGGGTGAGGAGGGCAAAGCCGATACTCAAGGAACGATAGCCGATCTCATCGCAAGTGTTGAGCGCGGGCAATCGTTGGAAGGCCGCGCCGAAATGCTTGGCTTTCAACTCGCGCTCCTGGACCAGGTACATGATGCCGCTGATGAACGTTACAATAAAGGCCGCGTATGAGAAGATCACCAGCGTGACATGAACGGGAAAGATCACTTGTGTGATTGTATTTGTTGAGATCGCGCCTTCAAGTACTAACGGCAACGGCAGCCCGGGGTCGGGAAGCAAGAGTGAAATCAGGGTAAAAACGAAGACCAGCGGCAGTATGAATGCTGGTAACGCCCGCACGTGATAGCGCGAGCTCATGACCAGATAGTATAAGACGATCGCCCAGGCGATGAAAGAGCTGACATCCTTTGGATTGACGATCGGATAATATCCAAGGTATGACCAATCAATGACGATCGCTGCTGTGTGCGCGGAAAAACCTGCTCCGATCAGCGCGATTAATTCGCGCCCCGGCCGGTCGGACTTCGTCGCGAAGATAATAATCGAATAAAACGCGCCTGCCAAATAGAGTAGCAGTGCAATCATCAGCAAAATTGTCATAGGCTCTCTCACACAGATTCTAATACGCAGTGATGATAGCATCGGATTTCATGCTTTGTCAGCCGCCAGAGCTCGATTATTAGTGAGGCGACTCTGTATAATAGAGATTCCCCATAAATGTTGTAACCTCATGTTGACATCAACAGCAAATCACTGAAAAAAATATGGTCTCGAGAACTGCCCTACTCTATTTATCACGACACCACAGCCTTAAAGATTTCTTCGCAAAATTTCCCGGCTTTAAACAGGTGACCCACCGCTTCATCGCGGGCGAAAATATCGATGATGCGATTAAAGCAATCTTAGAACTGAATAAATTGGGGGTCACGGCGACCTTTGATCATCTCGGGGAGAGCACCACTTCGAAGGCGGAAGCGGAGGCCGATGTGCGTGAATACCTGCGGGTGCTCGATCGCATCGACGCCACGGGCGTCAATTCCAACGTCTCGGTCAAGCTCACGCAATTGGGGCTGGATATTGACGAGCAATTCTGTTTGCAGAACACGCGCCGGATCATCGAGTCGGCGAAACTGCATCATAATTTTGTCCGGATCGATATGGAAGACTCGTCGAAGACCGATGCGACGTTGCGGATCTTCAAACAGCTTTACCGTGAACTCGGCAATGTCGGAATCGTGCTTCAAGCCTATCTCTATCGCACCGAAAAAGACCTTGACGATGTGCTCTCGCTGGGCGCGCGCGTGCGATTGTGTAAAGGGGCATATCAGGAGCCGGAGACGGTGGCGTTTCCTGACAAAAAGGACGTCGATGCCAACTATCTCAAGTTGATGCGAAAATTGCTCAAGAGCGGAATTTATCACGGGATTGCGACGCACGACCTGAGAATGATCAGGGGCACGAAAGAGTTCGCCGAGAGTGAGGGGATAGACAAGGACCAATTCGAATTTCAGATGCTATACGGGGTCCGTCGCGATCTGATGCTGGGGTTAGCGAGAGAAGGTTACCGCATGCGGACTTACGTTCCTTACGGCGAATTCTGGTACCCGTACTTTATGCGGCGCTTGGCGGAAAGACCGGCCAATCTCTGGTTCGTCCTCAAAAATCTCTTCAAAGATTGATGCCGTTTGCCGCCCGGTTCTTTCAGAACGTGACTTCGTCCAGCTCTTTCAAGACCTGGTCGGGCGTCCATTCATTTCCGCGATAGACTTTGAAGACCTTGCCATCGGGGTCAATGATGGCAGTGCGAAGCCCGTGGATGATCTGATCGTTCTCTCGCCAATATTTCAAACCGAAAAACTGGGCGACATTTTTGATCTGGTCGGCGCTACCGGAAGCGAATTCCCACTGTTTAAAGTCCGGTTTGTCTGAGCCAAGATACTTGGAGCCATATTCGCGTAATACTTTGGGAGTATCGTACTCCGGATCGAGGCTGATACTGAGCAACCGGACTTTGTCTTTGAATTCCGGATTTTTCTGGATTTGCCGGCCGATCTCCGCAAAATTGCGGCTCATGAGCGGGCAATAGTCGGGCAGCGGGCAGCGGGTGTAGATGAAGGTCACGAGCAGCGGCTGCCCGCGATACTGCTTGAAACTGATCTTTTTGCCATCCTGGTTGACGAGAGTGAAGTCAGGTATTGCCGTCCCGGCGTTCGGCGCGGCCTCGCTCTCATCGCTTTTGCTCGCCAGATTCGGATCGGAGACTTTGGTAACGACCGGATTTTCAAGCCATGTTTTGTCCTGATCGATGACGAGCGTCGCCTGAATCAACGCGCCGGGCGTCAGTTCGCCGTAGACCCAGTCATCGTGCAACGTGAAAGGCATCGTCATGGCTTCCATATAGCCCTCGATCTGTTCGTGCGCGATCGTGACTTTGTGGGTTAATTTGTCGGAAGAGACGACCTTGCCCTTCAGTTCATATCGTTTGGCATTGGCCGATGCCACCGGAGCTTTGGACTTGCAGGAAGCGGAAAAAAGAAGAATTGCCGCTGAAATAAAAAGTAGAGATGACTTCAAAATCTGAGACTTCATGGTGTGTATCTTTCTCACGTTCTGCTGAGGGCACGAAAATTTCCCATCTCTTTCACGCATTTGATTGATTTTATCTCTTTCGCGTTCAAACATTATCATCTGAGGCCGCCCGCGCGTAAAACTTCGCGCTCGGGCTCGGCGGTTTGCGGTGGCGCGAGCTCGCCGCCCGGCAGCACGCGGAATCTCGCCCCGCGCCACTGAATTTCATCTCCTGTGAAACTCGCAATCCAGACGCCAAATGTCATGAGATCTCGGATCGGCACCAGCCACAAGTATCGTGCCAGCACGAAGTCTTTCAATCCGTAGACGCCGATGACAAAGGCCAGCAGAAAACGAGCGAGCATCGTGACGCCAAAGAGCCACCAGGCGAAGCTCGAAAAATTCCAGGCGAGCAGGGCCAGTAATGAGGTGGCGGTGCCGTATGACAAAATCAGTCCACGATATCCCCAGGGTCGAGAGATGCGCATCGCGCGCCCCCAGCGCAACTGGTGTTTGAGCATCGTCGCGAGAGTTTCGGGTCCGGCGATGTGTTCGACGACATAGTCGGAGAGTATCACTTGATAACCCTCTTTCACCGTGTGATACCCCAGCCGATAATCATCGGCCAGATAATTGGCGACAGCCGGAAAGCCGCCGATCCGTTCGAGCAGATCGCGGCGCATCACGATCGTCGAACCGAGCGCGAACGCAATGCCTTCGAGCGTGCGCGCCGAACAGACTTCCGGTCCGAACGTGGATGAGATTCCGATGTTTTCAAGCAAAGCTGCAAACGTCTTGGCGTTCGCGCCACGATACAAACATGTGACCATCCCAACGTGTGGTTGTTGCAGCGGCGCCACCACCCGGCGCAGGTAATCAGGCCCGACGCGAATGTCGCTGTCCACGATCAGCAACAGGTCATGCTTGGCCTTGGGATACATGTTCTGCAGATTGGAGATCTTGGGATTAAACCCGATCTCATCCGGAGAGATCACCAGCTCAAGATCTCGGTGAGGAAAATCGGCGGCCAGGCGTTTGATGATGGCTACCGCCGGATCATTCTCATCCTTCACGCCAAAGATGATTTGATACTCGGCGTAGTCTTGGCGGCAGAAGCCGGCAAAATTCTCATACGCTTCGGCATCGGCGCCACGGACCGGTTTGAAGATGGTTGCCGGCGGCAGATAACTCGATCCGAGCGCCCGTTGTCTTCGCCGATCGTTAAACCATAAGAGGCCCGCAATCAGCGCAATGGTATAGTAGGCGATCGACGCCACGGCGCAGACCGACAACGCGATCCGCAAGACAAACAAGAGTTGAAAGGCGCTGATAGATCCAGGCCCGCCCAACGCTTGGCCAAACGATAGACCCAACGATTGATTGGACGTGAACGAGAGATTGAACCTGGAGAGCCATTCCTTGACATATGTATTGAGCAACGATTCGACCTGGCCCGAGACCGAGATCAGCGCGACGCCCGCGGCCACCAGGATGGTTCCCAACCAGCGGCCTTTCGATATTTTCTCCTTGAGAAAGAAACGGGCGCCGAACGTGTTGGTGATATAACTCAATGCGGTGAGCGGAACGATGAAACTGAGGTCCGCATAGCTCAGCAGGCTGATGAAAGAGAAGAACGAGATCGCCAAACAGCAAATCCCGGCAATCAAATATGGATTGCGAATCATGCGCCAGATCGTGCTCAATAAGACGCGAAGCCGGAAAGAGACATCGCCGATCTGTTGCATGCCCTTGGCCGAGAGAATCTCGCCCAGAGAACTGCCGGCAATCAGGCTACAGAGAAGCAGAAACGTCTTCATGACTGATCCGCTCCCGGTTCGGAAAGGTCGCCGGTCGTCTTTTGTTGGGTGCGCGAAACGAGCGCCACGCCGGCACAGATGATGATGGTCCCAAGCCAACGCGTGAGCGAGATCTGTTCGTTGAGAAGTTTCCACGACACGTACGCGTTCAGCACGTAACCGAAGGCCGTCACTGGAAGAACGAAGCTCAAGTCCGCCCATGACAATGCGACCAGAAAGAGTCCGAAGAAGATGCTGAGAATCAAGATCCCAAGCCAGATATAAGGTTCGGTGAAGATCTGAACACCGATTCTGAAAAGCTCCGCTATATTCAGGGTGTTGACCTCGCCAATCTCTTGCATGCCCTTTTTTAAACAGACGTCGCCAATTGATTGAGAACAAATAGCGATTAACAGAATGACCAATGTTTTCATGCGGATGTCTCGTAAGTAGCCAACCTGAATCCTGCTTTTTGGATTGTTCGGCGCACGCGGTCGCTCGTCAACGCGTGCAATTCGCGGATGCCGCCGGGGTTTTCGCGTTGCGCCGCGTCGTCCGCGTCAAACGCCAGGGGATGAGCGTAAATCTCGCTCTTTCTATTCTCCATCTTTTCGAGCAAGCCGATGAGATACTCTTCATTCATATCACCCGATTGCAGGAGGCCGTAAACCTTCGGCGGTGGTGCGAAGCCATGCCTTTTCAGTCTTTTCTCGCACCATCGCCCGAGGAGGTTAAAGACCGTCCCCCAGACGAGCTTGATCGGAAGGCGCTGATGATCAAGTTTAAGGCTCAGTCGCATCTCGCCTTTGACGACGCGGACGCGCCTCACGCCGAACTCTTCGCAGAGCTCGATCAACTCGTTGAAGATCGTCGGATGCATATGCAGATGGGTATGGCCATCGACGTGGGAAAAGGGAAGTCCAGTCGCCGTGAAACGTTCGAACTGTGCGCGCATTTCGCGCCGCAATTCGCGCCGGGCAGCGGCGCTGAAATAGTAGTTGATTCCGGCCCGGAAAGAGCTCTCGGCAAATCGCTGTTCAGAGTTGGCGATGTGGGGAATCTCTGAGTGCGGCAACGCGGCACGGCCGAGCACCAGAACCAGATGGAGCCCGACGGCCAGATTCGGATTGGCTTTGGCTAATGCGATCGCCTGATCGGCGGCGGATTCGTTGACCATGAGGCTGGCGCTGGTCAGCACGCCTGCACGATGCGCCTGCACAATCGCGCGATTGACGGCTTCGGAGTATCCGAAGTCGTCCCCGTTGATAATGAGAGGAGCGCCTGGAGTGGCGGGGCACAGAGGATTATTACTACTCAATCGTTGCTATTCTCTTTCTAATTATCTTAATGGTCTCCACTACTAACTTCTGTAGGAAGTAATGTTATCGCTCAGATTGGGTCTTAGTTTCAAGTCGTTCGAGGAGATGTAGCTTGCGCACGTCGATCGTCAATAGTCCGTCGTCAGTCGGATGATTGAAAATGTCGGTGAACCGAGCATTCCAGACGATCTCTTCAAAGAGATAAGAAGAGCGAGTATAGACGGTCTGCGCAAACGTTTCATCGAAACCGGTGATGAGGATCAGGAATTCGGCCTTGGTCGCGCGCAAATCCTCGGCGCTCAATCCGAAAAGAGGGCTCGATTCATCGATGGGGTGGACGATTGTCCAGCTCAATGGAAAGAAGGTGACCCCAGGACGTTCCAGGCTAAGCCGGTGAAAGCGCCGCAGTTTTCTACCGTTGACATCTTCAAAACGCGCGAGGAGGACTTGCGCTTCCAGCTCGATGATCTGATTACGACGCGCGTTGGTGATCCGAAATTCAAAGGCCGTCAGGCCGTGATAAGGCGCGATCACGGCGTAGTTGCTGAATAAAATTTTGGTCGTGGGACGCGAAAAGCGGGCAAAGAGCAGGCTGGTCCCCAGCGCAATGCTGAAGAGGCCGACGAACGATTCGATCGTAACGATGGTGTTCGCCGCCAATCCGACCGGACTGATCGTGCCATAACCGATCGTCGCCAGAGTATGGACGCTGAAGAAGAAGCAGAGCAGAAAGTGATTTTTGATTCCGAGCTGTGCCGAGACGGCAAGCGAACCGGGACCGCAAAGTAAGTACGCGGTGGCAAAGAGGACATTTGTCCCGAGATAGAAGAGTAATGTCATCGCGAAGAACTTTCGCCATGACATCGTGAGCACTGCTTGATAAGGGCTGAGCGAAGACATGAGTCCTAACCCGGTGCGCGAGACATTGAAAGAACCGTTGCGATTGAGGAGCCGTCGTTGACTCTCTCGCGCGACGACCGATCCGAATCCAAGATCGTTGGTCTCTTCTTGAGAGACTGGCGTCATCAGAGGTTGCGTATTCATTTAACAGATCAGAAAACGAGACGGAAAATACGAGTACTTCGTTCTTGAAGATTGAACCAAAGACTGACAGCTGATCACTGGTCCCTGGATTGATAAAAAGTATCAGGGATCAGTTGTCAGCTGTCAGAAAGTAGACTGGGACCTGATCAACTAAATGGTCATCACTTCGACGAGCGGAGCGACGGCTGTTTTGGGAATCAGCGCGGGCCAATAAGCGACGACCTCTTCCACTTTCGGACGACCGCCTCCGATGCCGGTGACCGTTGGCGGTCCGGCCAACGCCAATGGCGCCAGTTCCATGGTAAAGCGTTCGACCGGCGCTTTGTCTGGCGCGCGGACTCCGACGCGGAGCATGACTTCAGCCAAATTGGGCGCCGGTTCGCCGCCCAATCCTTCATGAGTGGCGTTGACGCCGATATACTGCGAGAGAATCTCATCGAACTTGAGCCCCAACCGCTCCAGTCTGCGGCGCAGCATCGCGTCAGCGGATTGAGCCTTCGCATAGGCATCAGGCCAGGCATAGATCAATCCGCCGGCGGCTTTATACCCCGCTGAGAAACTGATCGAAACTTTATACATGTCGGTTGCGGGGAATCCTTTGACGCCCGAGACCCGGACGCGATCTTGGCCGGCTTGTTCCAAATTGATCGATGTGAAATCGGCGACTCCATCCGGGGTGATGTAATTTTTCGGATCACCCATCTCGTACATCAGTTGTTCGGTGACGGTTGCGACGCTGACCCGGCCGCCCGTGCCTTGATGCTTGGTGACGGTGAATGAGCCGTCTTCATTGGCCTCAACGATCGGATAACCGATATCCCAAAAATCCGGGATCGACTGCCAATCGACCTGAGAGTTACCGCCGGTGGTTTGCGCGCCGCATTCGATAATATGACCGGCGACTGTGCCGGCAGCGATCTTGTCCCATTCCTGAAGGCCCCATTTGAACTCGTGGATCAGCGGGCCAAGTGTCAGACCGGTATCGGTGCAGCGACCGGTGACTACAATCTGCGCGCCACGATCGAGCGCCTCGGCAATCGGCGCCGCGCCGAAGTAGACGTTTGCGCTTCGCACCTGATTGCGAATCGTCGAGAGCGGCTCACCGGTCTCCATGTTTTTGAGGCCGATCCCCTTCGCTATTAATTCATCGAGCCTTTCCATGATGTCGTCGCCGGCGACGATCGCGACCTTGACCTTGCCGGACAGGCCGAGTCTCTTCACCACCTCCGCCAAACCGGCGACACAAGCCTGCGGATTGACTCCGCCCGCGTTGGCGACGATTTTGACGTTCTCTGCGAGACATTTGGGTAGAACGCGATTGACGACGTAGAGAAAATCGCGGGCATACCCGGCCTGCGGATCTCGCGACTTCTGTTTTTGCATAATCGACATCGTGATCTCGGCCAGGTAATCGAGCGTCAGGTAATCGATTGGTCCGCGTTCGACCAGTTGAATCGGCGCTTCGAGCCAATCCCCCCAGAATCCTTGCCCGTTGGCAATTCGGATTGTCTTCATAATCCTCCGTTGCTGATGGTCACGAGATAACAGAACAAATGGAAATAACGGAACAAACGGGAGCCTCACCTTCCGTTCATTCCGTTATCTCCGGTTTACTTCCTGTTCTCTCTAAATGTTAATGCTATCACGCAGTTTTTTCTTGTGCCACATCATCCAATCCCATCTCCTTGATGAGCGTCTCGCGCAGTTCGAACTTTTTGACTTTGCCGCTGGCGGTGAGCGGAAAGGCCGGCACGAAGCGATAGAACTTCGGCGCTTTGTGCCGACTGATCTGAACCTGGCAGTATTCGCGGATTTCGTCTTCGGTCAACTCTTCACCTGGCTTGACGCGAATCACCGCGCAGACCTCTTCGCCCATGAACGGATCGGGCAAGCCGATCACTTGAACTTCGGCAATCTTGGCGTGGCGCATGAGGAATGCTTCGAGCTCTGCCGGATAGATGTTCTCGCCGCCGCGAATAATCATATCTTTAACGCGTCCGACAATGTTGAGATAGCCGTCGGGACGCATCACTGCCAGATCGCCCGAATGCAGCCAGCCGTCGGAGTCGATCGTCTCTGCGGTCTTCTCGGGCATCTTGTAGTAGCCTTTCATATTCGAGAAGGCCTTCGAACACAATTCGCCGGACTCGCCGAGTTTAGCCGTCTCGCCGGTCCGCAGACTGACGATCTTGATCGAGGTGTGCGCTTGCGGCAGTCCGACGGTCGCGGCTTTGAGTTCGAAGCTGTCGGTCCGGAATGATTGAGTGACCGCGCCGGTAGTTTCAGTCATCCCAAATACGATCAGACAATCCGCTCCGGTCCGCTCTTTAATCTGCTCCATCAATGCCACGGGCACCGGAGTGGCTCCCGTCAAGACCTCGCGCAACGACGAAAGATCGAACTCGCTGAAACGCGGATGATTGAGCATGGCAATCAGCATGGTCGGCACGGCGAAGGTTAAGGTCCCGCGCTCCTTTTCAAAAAGCTCCAGTTGTTTGAGCGGATCGAAGGAGATGAGTGGAATCAAAGTACAGCCCGCATAGATCGAGTAGATCACCGCTCCCAGACATCCGGCGACGTGAAAGAACGGCATCGAACTGACATAACGGTCTTCCGAAGATCGTTTGCTGCGCACAGCTGCCACCAACGATTGGTTGATCAGGCTGTAATGCGTGATCATCACTCCTTTAGGAAATCCGGTCGTGCCGCTCGTGTACTGCATCTGCGCCACATCGTGCGGCCCGACACTCGATTGCCGCGCTCTTAACTCATCATCCGACACTTGATCGGCCAGACTTAACACTTGAGGATAGGAGATGAAACCCGGCTGCGACTTCTCACCGAGTAATGCCACGCGCCGCAGCGCCGGGAGCTTCTCGCTCCGGACCTCCTCCGTGATCGGGTCTGCGAGGCTGTTGATCTCGGGAACGATGGCGGAGACCGATTCGAGATATGAGTTGTCGCGCCATCCGTCGATCATAAAAAGCATCTTGATGTCGCCCTGGCGCAGGACATACTCCAGCTCGGCGGCGCGATAGTTCGTGTTGACGGTGACCAGGACGCCGCCTATTTTTGCCAGCGCAATTTCCAGAAAGACCCATTGAGGAAGATTCGTCGCCCAGACAGCGATGTGGTCGCCTTTTTCGACGCCGAGCGCCATCAAGCCCTTCGCCAACCGATTCACCTCATCGGCATACTGGCGATAATTCAAACGCAGATCGAGGCCGAGTTCCGGATAGCGATAGACCAGCGCTTCTTTCTCCGGGTTCTGAGCGACTTGTTGATCGAACAGATCACCGAGGGTCTGAGCGATCAGTTGGACGCCGAAATCTTCAGCTTCCCAGTATGCAAGATCGTCTTTGATGCCCATAATAGTGGTCTCCTACCAAAGGGAGTTGATCCTGTCTTGACAAGTGGTATGGCGTTGCTTACTGTCCCCGAAAATCTCAATGCTGTCAATCACTCGTCAGTTCAGCTGACACGGTAAACATCATGCAACCGATCAAGTCACATATTGACCCGAGGTCCGAAACCTTTCAATCCAATTACGCTGAGAATCTCGCGGGGATTGAAAAGCTCAGGGGAGAGTTGAAAAAGTCCACGGCTGGCGGAGGCGAACAATACGTCAAACGTCACATCGCCCGCGGCAAATTGCTGCCGCGCGAGCGGATCGAGATGTTGTTGGATGAAGGCTCGTACTTTCTTGAAATTGCGCCATTGGCCGGCTGGGGGATGGAGAATGAATTCATCGGCGCCGGCACGATCGGCGGCATCGGACTGGTCTCCGGCCGCATGTGTTTCATTATCGCCAATGAAGCGACGGTCAAAGGCGGCGCGGTCAGCGAGATCGGTCAGAGAAAGAACGCGCGGCTGGCGGAGATCGTGGCGATCAATCATCTACCTTCAATTACATTGGTCGAATCCGCCGGGGCTGATCTGCCGGTGCAGCATAAAATCTTCGTGCCCGGCGGCGCGGGTTTCAAAGAGATCACCCGGCGGTCGAAGGCGAGAATTCCCAGTATCTCAGTGGTCTTCGGCAACTCGACGGCCGGCGGCGCCTACTTGCCCGGAATGTCCGATTATGTCGTCATGATCAAAAGACAAGCGCAGGTCTTTTTAGGCGGGCCGCCGCTGGTCAAGATGGCGACGGGCGAGATCGTTGATGAAGAGTCATTGGGCGGCGCCGAGATGCACTCCAGAATCTCGGGCTTGTCGGATTACCTGGCCGAAGATGAACTCGATGGATTGCGCATCGCCCGCGAAATCATCGATCATCTGAGGCCGCCGCCGCTGCCGTCTCGGGCGACGGTTGAAGATCCGATCTATTCTCGGGACGAATTGCTCGGCATCGCATCGGCTGACATCCGCGTGCCGTTCGACGTCAGGGAGGTCATCGCCCGCATCGTGGACGGCTCGAAATTTGAGGAGTTCAAGCCGAAATACGGCACAACGCTCGTGACTGGATGGGCGCGGATTCATGGTTTGATGGTCGGAATCCTGGGCAACAACGGCGTTCTCATCTCCGAAGCCGCCAATAAAGGCGCACAGTTCATTCAGCTTTGTAATCAACAAGACATTCCGTTGCTCTTCTTGCAAAACATTACCGGGTTCATGGTCGGACGCACATACGAAGAGCAGGGAATCATTCGCAACGGCGCAAAACTCATTAACGCTGTCTCCAATTCGACTGTCCCGGCCATCACGTTGATGATCGGCGGGTCATACGGCGCGGGTAATTATGCGATGTGCGGTCGAGCGTATGACCCACGCTTCGTCTTCACGTGGCCGAACCATCGGATTGCGGTGATGGGCGGCCAGCAACTGGCGGGCGTCATGGACATTATCAAACGCGAGGCCGCAGCTCGCTCCGGGATCACAATCGATGAAGAGAAACAGGCGCTCGCCAAGAAAATACTCGAAACGCAGATCGAAAAAGAGTCCGATCCTTATTTCGCGACCGCGCGGTTGTGGGATGACGGCATCATCGATCCGCGCGAGACCAGAACGATTCTGGCGATCGCCTTGATGGCAATTCATCAACGGCCATTTCAAGGGACCATGGAATGGGGCGTGTTTAGGCATTGAAGCTAAAAAAATAGTCTATCAGTGGAAGAATCAACAGATTGCGACGTCTCTTTATAAAGAAGTAAAAAATCAGGGGACAGGGATCAGGGATCAGGGATCAGTAGGAGGCATTTATGGAAGTTAAAAATTATCGTGATCTGTTGGTATGGCAAAAGGCTATGGATTTAATGATGGAATGTTATAAGCTCACCGAGAAATTTCCAAAGACTGAGATTTACGGATTGATAGGTGAAATTAGACGAACATCGATTCACATTCCGTCATACATCGCCGACGGGCATGGCAGAGATTACACCAATGAATTTATTCAACGTCTGTCGGCCGCTCATGGCCAGTTGATGACTCTCGAAACGCAGTGGATTGCCGCCGATCGTCTACAGTACTTATCAAAAAATGAGATTGAACCGGTTTTAACCAGCTGTAGCACTGTCGGTAAATTGATTAATGGTTTAATCCGGAGCTTGAAGACCGGACATCACTGATCCCTGATCCCTGATCCCTGACCCCTGAGGAGATTTATGATTGACTCCAGACAAAGGTTCTCCAGTCGAGTCGAGAACTACATTAAGTACCGTCCCGGCTATCCACCGGAGGTGATTGAAACGCTGCGAACCGATTGTCATCTCACGCCGGATTCGATCATCGCCGATGTCGGTTCGGGCACTGGAATCTCGACGGAGATGTTTTTGCGGAATGGAAACCTGGTCTACGGAATTGAGCCCAACCGCGACATGAGAGAAGCTGCCGAGAAGTTGCTGGAAGGAAATGTGCGCTTTCGCAGCATTGCCGCGACGGCCGAAGAGACGACGCTCGACAGCGCCGGCGTCGATTTCGTCATCGCGGGGCAGGCTTTTCATTGGTTCGACCGAGAGCGGGCGCAGGTTGAATTTGTCCGTATTCTCAAACCGGGCGGGTGGTGTGTCGTGCTCTTCAATGAACGGTTGACGACCACTACGCCTTTTCTTGTGGATTACGAGCAACTGGTCAGAGATTATGCGGTCGATTATGAACAGGTCGATCACCGGCAGATTGATCTGGAGACAATTCGTGATTTTTTCAGTTCTGAATTTAAGGCGACACAGTTCAAAAATCTGCAGGTCTTTGATTACGCCGGAGTAGAGGGCCGATTGTTATCGTCTTCATATATGCCGGAGCCGGATCATCCGAACCATCGGCCGATGCTTGCCGAATTGAAGAGGGTTTTTGAGCGGTCTCAAGATCAAGGGAAGGTCAATTTCGAGTACCTGACAAAGATGTATTACGGAAAGTTGAACTGAGCTGCTGATGGCGATGGAGCAAAGATCTTTTCGCAAAATTCTGGTGGCTAATCGGGGCGAGATCGCCTTGCGCGTGATGCGGACGTGTCATGCCATGGGGATCGCGACCGTGGCGATCTACTCGGACGCCGACGTTGCCGCGTTACATCCGCGGTTTGCCGGCGAAGCGGTGCGCCTTGGTCCTGCGCCAAGTAAAGATTCTTATCTGAATATTGAGAAGATCATCGAGGCTGCGCGGCTCACCCAGGCAGATGCAATTCATCCCGGATATGGTTTCTTGTCGGAGAATCCGGAATTCGCCGAAGCCTGTGCGGCGGCGGGGCTGATCTTTATCGGGCCTTCTGCCGAGTCGATCCGATTGATGGGGTTGAAGAGTGTCGCGCGCAAATTGATGGGCCAGATCGGGGTTCCAATTGTGCCGGGATATGACGGTGATGACCAGAGTCTTGATACCTTGCGCGCACAAATGCTGAAGATTGGGTTTCCGATCCTGATCAAAGCCTCGGCTGGCGGTGGCGGCAAGGGGATGCGCGTCGTCCGGTCTGAGGGCGAGATTGAGGCGGCCATCGAATCCGCGCGACGTGAAGCCGCAAAAGCCTTTGGTGACGGCTCGCTGTTGCTTGAGAAGTTCGTCGAGCGGGCGCGGCACGTTGAATTTCAGATCTTGGGAGATCGGCATGGCAATCTGATCCACCTCTTCGAGCGTGACTGTTCGCTGCAACGGCGTCATCAAAAAGTGATTGAAGAGAGTCCTTCTCCCGCGATCAATGACGAATTGCGGCGATCGATGGCCGATGCGGCGGTCAAAGCCGGGCGCGCGATCGGGTATACGAACGCCGGCACGGTCGAATTTATTGTCGCACCGTCGGGCGAGTTCTACTTCATTGAGGTCAATGCCCGGTTACAGGTCGAACATCCGGTGACGGAAATGATCACGGGGATCGATCTGGTCAAGTTGCAAATAGAGATTGCGGAAGGCGGCTCTCTACCGTTTGCGCAAGAAGAGTTGCATCGGAAGGGGCACGCGATTGAGGCGAGGCTCTATGCGGAGGATCCTGCCGATAACTTCCTGCCATCGACCGGCAAGATCCTTGATTGGCATTTGCCGCCAGAGACTGAAGGATTACGGATCGATGCCGGAGTCGAATGCGGGGAAGAGGTGGGGATTTACTATGACCCGATGATGGCCAAGCTGGTCGCCCACGGCGCCGACCGTCGCGCCGCGCTCCGCAGATTGAGTTATGCTTTGCGGGCTTTGTCGGTTCAGGGCTTGAAGACCAATCGCGAGTTCTTAATTCGATTGCTGGAACATCAGGATTTCGTTCAAGGCCGATCCGACACCGGTTTCATTGCGGACCATTTTGAGCAATTGGTGAAGGATGAAGACTCGCAGCTCGATCGGGCAGCGCTGATTGCCGTCGTCCTGTATCTGCAGAAGAGATGGCAGCATTCAGCGGAGCTTTTATCCGAGCTGCCGTTGAGTTATCGCAACAACCCATCTCGTGATCCATCGCTCAGGTTACAGATCGAAGACCGCGAGGTCGAAATTTCCTGGCATTCTACCGCGAATGGCGACTATGCGGTCAGCGTTTTCGATTCTGTGGTCATGGCTCGGGTGGTATCATGCGGGCCGAGCGACATGCGCTTGTCGATCGATGGGGTTCAACGGACATTGAGGGTTGTGGAAGCGGCGGATCGATTCTATCTTCATTCGATGCTTGGTTCGCGCGTGATTAAGCGGTTGCCGCGATATCCGGTTCACCAGTCGGCGGCGGAAGAAGGCTCAGCCAACTCGCCGATGCCGGGACAGGTTCTTAAAATCGTCGTTGAAGTTGGCCAGAGCATCTCGGCCGGAGACCCATTGATCATTCTCGAAGCGATGAAGATGGAGCATACGATGCGTGCGACGGTGGATGGGGTGGTCGAAGCGATTCTCGTCAATCAGGGCGAGATCGTGCGGCCGGGGCAAGCGTTAGTGCAGATCGCAGCTTCATAAAGGCACCAGGCAATTTTCTGATCCCTGATCCCTGGTCCCTCATAATGATAAAAAAGTATCAGGGATCAGCGGTCAGCGGTCAGCCTTCGGTTTTATCCTGAACAGCGCAGTCGAAGAATGCTGTAAGTGAAAAAACGCTCTTTTCGAGATCCCAACAGGCCGGAAAGCCTGTTGGATATAAACGGAGGAACTTCTATGTCGACAGCCAGCGCACCGGCAACACAAGAGAACTATCCTTACTTCTCTGAAGAACATGCGATGTTACGCGAGACGGTCAAGCAATTTTGTCTGAGAGAAATTGCACCGCATGCGGAAGAATGGGATGAGGCAGGGATCTTTCCACGCGAGCTTTTCAAGAAAGCGGGCGACCTCGGGCTCTTCGGTATCCGGATCGATCCGAAATGGGGCGGCAGCGGCCTCGATTGGTGGGCGACTGCCGCTTATCTGGACGGGTTGTCATATGCCAACAACGGTGGCGTGGCGATGGCTTTAATGGTGCAAT
>Ga0081539_10002035_pt1 | contig 30455 bp, 28 predicted proteins | sample TabmetS4T2R2_FD_71023 | JGI IMG/M metagenome (GOLD analysis project Ga0081539, IMG submission 71023) | Tabebuia heterophylla rhizosphere microbial communities from the University of Puerto Rico - S4T2R2 | ecosystem: Host-associated > Plants > Roots > Rhizosphere ... | reverse complement strand
GGGGGAGAGGAGCCCGAGTGTGCATGTTCCGCCGCCCTCACACCGTCAGGTACTGATGGACGATGCGCTCGTCGGCCTTGAGGTCGGCGGGCGTGCCGGTAAAGCGGACCTCGCCCTTCTCCAGGATGTAGACGCGGTCGGCGAGCGCCATCACGAACTGCAGGTTCTGCTCGGCCAGCACGATCGACAGCCCGGTCGACTTGAGCTCGGCGACGCGCTGCTGCAGCAGCTCGACGATCAGCGGCGCCAGGCCCTCCGACGGCTCGTCGAGCAACAGCAGCTCGGGATTGCCCATCAGGGTGCGGGCGATGGTCAGCATCTGCTGCTGGCCGCCCGACAGCACGCCACCCCTCCGGTCGCGGATCTCGGCGAGGTCGGGGAACAGCGCGAAGACCTGCTCCTCGCTCCAGGTCGTCCGGCCGCCGGCGCCGCTGCGGCGGGCGATGTCGAGGTTCTCCCACACCGACAGCTCGGGGAAGATGCGCCGGTCCTCCGGCACGAAGCCGATGCCCAGCCTGCAGATGCGGTGCGGCCCGAGCCGCGCGATGTCCTGGCCCTTCCACATCACGTGGCCGTGGCGCGGCGGGGTGAGGCCCATGATCGAGCGCATGGTCGTGGTCTTGCCGACGCCGTTGCGCCCGATGAGCGCGATGCATTCGCCGGCCTTCACGTCCAGCGACACGCCGAACAGGACCTGGCTCAGGCCGTAGGCGGTATGGATGCCGTCGACCTTCAGGTCAACCATGCGCGTGCTCCCCGAGATACACCCGCTTGACTTCGGGGTCGTTGCGCACGGCATCGGGCGCGCCCGAGGCGATGATCTCGCCGTGATGCAGCACCGAGATGCGTTCGGCGATGCCGAACACCACCGACATGTCGTGCTCGGTGAAGAGCAGCGTGAGCCCGCGCGCCTTCACGATGTCGCGCACCGAGGCGATGGTCTCGCCGGTCTCCTGCGGCGACATGCCGGCGGTGGGCTCGTCGAGCAGCAGCAGGCGCGGCTGCGAGGCGAGCGCGATCGCGAGCTCGAGCTGCTTCTGCTTGCCGTAGCTCAGCTCGCCCGCGGTCTCGAGCGCCTCGGGCGCGAGGCCGACCAGCTCCAGCAGCTCCTGCGTGCCCTGGCGATGCAGCGAGCGGCCGGGCCGGAAGAGGTTCCACTGCTGGCCTTCGTGCGCGATCAGCGCCACCTGCACGTTCTCGAACACGGTGAGGCGCGGATAGATGTTGATGCGCTGGAAGGAGCGGGCGATGCCCAGCCGCACGATCTTCTGTGGCGGCAGGCCGATCAGGTCGCGGCCCTCGAACGACACGCTGCCCTTGTCGGGCCGCAGGTGGCCGGTGATCAGGTTGAAGAAGGTGGTCTTGCCGGCGCCGTTGGGGCCGATCACGGCGTGGGTCTCGCCGGCCAGAAGCTCGAAGGAGACGTCGCGCGTGGCGACGAAGCCCGCGAACGACTTCCACAGGCCGCCGATGCTCAGCATGGCGGTCATGACCGGCCTCCGCGCGCCCTGACGCGTCGTGCCAAGCCGATCAGGCCGTCGGGCAGCACCAGCACGATCACCAGCAGGATCAGGCCGAGCACGGTCGGCCAGTAGGGCGTGTACTGGTTGGTGAAGGTCTGCAGCAGGTGCAGCACGGCGGCGCCGATGATGGGGCCGATGAAGGAATAGATGCCGCCCAGCAGCACCATGATCAGCACGTTCGCCGATTCGGTCCAGAAGGCGTTCTCGATGTACATGCCGCGGTGGTACATGCCGAACAAGGCGCCGGCGAGCCCGCCGAAGGTGCCGGCGACGGTGAACGCCGCCCAGCGCATGTGGCGCGTGTCGACGCCGATGAAGCCCGCGCGCACGCTGTTCTCGCGGATCGCCACCAGCGTCAGGCCGAACGCCGAATGGCAGATCACCCAGAGGGCGGCGACGCCCAGCGACACCATCACCAGGGTGAAATAGAAGTAGCCGATGTGGTGGCTGATCATGGCCGGCATCTTTATGCCGGTGAAGCCGTCGTCGCCGCCGGTGACCTCTTTCCATTTGAAGGCGACGCCCCACACCAGCATGGCGAAGGCGAGCGTCAGCATGGCGAAGTAGATCTGCGTCAGCCGCACGCAGAAATATCCGACGACCGCCGCCACCAGGCCGGCCAGCACGACGGCCGCCGGCAGGGCCAGCGCCAGCGGCCAGCCGTAGGTGGTGAGCAGGATGGCGCAGCCATAGCCGCCGATCGCGAAGTAGGCGGCATGGCCGAACGAGATGTTGCCGGTGAAGCCGATCAGCACGTTGAGGCTCAACGCAAAGAGGGCATAGATCAGCACCTCGGTCGTGAGATCGATGGCGTAGCGGCTGCCGGCCAGCGGCAGCAGCGCCAGCAGGAGCACGACGACGGCCGAGGCGATCAGGGAGCGGCGTTGCGGCATGCTCAGTGCCCCGTCTCGGGCCGGCCCAGAAGGCCCCACGGGCGGATGATCAGCACGACCAGCATCAGCACGTAGGGCAGCACATCCTGCCAGTTGGGGGCGAGCACCGTGCCGAACTGCACGACGAAGCCGAAGGCCAGCGCGCCGAGGAAGGAGCCCCACATGTTGCCCAGGCCGCCGATGATCACGATGATGAAGCATTCATTGATGATCGTGGCGTCCATGCCCGGCACCAGGGCGATGCGCGGGGCGGCGAGCGCGCCGCCAATGCCGGCCAGCGCCGAGCCGATGGTGAACACCGCGGCATAGACCATCGGCACGTTGACGCCGAGCGCCGCCAGCATCTCGCGGTCCTGGGTGGCGGCGCGCACGACGCGGCCCCAGCGCGTGCGGTCGACCACGAACCACATGGCGACGGCGATCAGCGGACCGACGATGCAGAGGAAGAGCTGGTACTGCGGCAGGATGACGAAGCCCATATTGACCGCGCCGCCCAGGCCCGGCGGATAGCCGACCGAATACTGGTCGGTGCCCCAGATCATCTTCGCCGCGTCGCTCATCAGCAGGACGATGGCGAAGGTGAAGAGGAGCTGCATCAGGTGCTCCTTGTCGTAGAGATGCCGCAGCAGCAGCCGCTCGATCACCAGGGCGATCGCGGCGAGCGCCAACGCCGAGGCGAGCACGCCGACGAAGAACGGCGCGCCCCAGCTCTTGGCCACGGTGAAGACGATGTAGGCGCCGAACATGTAGAACATGCCGTGCGCGAAGTTGATCACCCGCAGCACGCCGAAGATCAGGTTCAGGCCGGAGGCGATGATGAACATGTTCATGGCCAAGGCAAGGCCGTAGAACGCGTTCAGCGTGAACATGGTCAAAGTCATCTACAAACGCTCCCCCAACCGTCATCCCGAGCGGAGCGGCCCGCAGGGCCGCGCAGCCGAGGGACCTCTTTTGTCGGCGCACCGATCAAAAAAGATCCCTCGGCTTCGCTCGGGATGACGACTGCGCCGCTACGCGGCTTCGTCGTCACTTCGGCTGGATGTACGCCGCCGGCTCCATCATGCGGTAGGGGCGGTCGGCCTTCTTGACCATCGGTCCCCAGAACTGGCCGATGTTGGCCTGGTGGCTCTTGGCATCGATGGTGAGCTTGCCGACCGGCGTGCCGATCGAGAGCCCCTCGAGGGCTTCGGCGACCTTGTCGGGATCGGTCGACTTCGCCTTCTCCATCGCCGCCGCGGCATACATGACGCCGATATAGCCCAGCGCCGCCCATTGTGGCGTCTCCTGGGTGTTGAGCTTCTTGGCAAGCTTCGCCTGGAAATCCTTGTGCGAGGGATCGTTGCCGGAATACCAGAGCTCATAGGCGTTGGAGATCACGTTGTCGGGGTACTCGGCCTTGAGCTCGCCCGCGATCTCGTGGCTGCCGATCTCGCCGCCCGAGATCCACTTGATCTTGCTGAAGAAGCCGAGCGGCGCGGCCTGCTTGACCCACGACACGAAGTGCGGGCCCCACAGGCCCGACAGCACGCCGTCGCAGCCCGCGGCCATGACCTGCGGGATGAACGGGTTGAAGTCGGTGGCGCCGAGCTTGGGCTTCAGGGTCAGCACGACCTTGGCGTCGGGCGCGTGCTTGGGCAGCGCCTTCAGGATGCCGGCCTCGAGGTCGTTGCCGTAGGCATAGTCGAGCTGCAGGTGGCAGATCTTGCCGAGCTTGTTCTTGCCGGCCAGCAACGCCATCGTGTCGCCTTCCTGGTCGGTGTTCGCCGCCGTGCGGAAGACGTACTTGTGCAGCTTGTCCGTGGTGATCTGGATGCTCTTGGGGATGGTCGAGATGTAGACGACCTTCTCCTGCTTGCTCACCTCCGACATGGCGAGGCCGACCGAGGAGGCGAGGCCGCCCAGCACGATGTCGACCTTGTCCTTGGTCACGAGCTCCTTCATCGTCGACGACGCGGCCGCCGGGTTGAGCTTGTCGTCGCGCTCGATCGATTCGACCTTGCGGCCCATGATGCCGCCCTTGGCGTTCAGCTCCTCGATGGCGAGCTGGTGGCCGGCCATCGCCGGCACGCCGTAGACCGCCCCGCCGCCGGTCAGCGGATAGAGCACGCCGATCTTGATCGGCCCTTGCTGGGCGAACGCCGTCCCGGCGCTCAGCACGCCAGCGGCAACGAGCATTGCGCTGTATTTCATGTTGGGTTTCCTCCCGATTTGACCGCGAGCTTCTTGGTTACGCGGGTTAAACGTTTCTCCCCGTCGCACTAGACCAATACATGGCTGGTTCGACAAGAAGATTGATTGTGGCCGATGCTACAGTCCGAAACGAACGCCAGCCGAAGGAACATCAGAATGCCCGAACAGCTCCCCGCCCTCTGCCTGATCGCCATGCCCGGGCGTCGGCGCCGCACCATCGAGCTCGGCCAGGAGGCCGAGCGGCGCGGCTTCGCCGGGCTCTATGTGCCGAGCCCGACCGGCGGCATGTCGACCTGCGAGGCGCTGGCGTGGAACACCGAGAAGGTCACCTTCGGCACGGCCATCGCGCCGATCTACCAGCGCACCATGGTCGATTTCGCGCAGAGTGCCGCCATGATGCACGAGGTCTCGGGCGGGCGCTTCCGCATGGGCATCGGCATCGCCCATGGGTCGTCCTACGTCCGCATGGGCGTGACGCCGGGCAAGCCGCTCGCCGACACGCGCGCCTTCATCGAGAAGTTCCGCGCCGAGACGGCGTTCGGCCCGCTGCCACCCGTCGTCGTCGCGGCTCTGCGCAAGAAGATGGTGGCGCTGGCGGGCGAGCTCGCCGAGGGCGTGGTGTTCGCCAACGTCGTGCTGTCGCACATGGGCCAGTCGCTGGCGGCGCTGCCCGCGGGCAAGCGCAATGATCCCGGCTTCTTCATCGGCAACATGATCCCGACCTGCATCAGCGACGACGTCGAGGCCGCCCGCGCCACCAACCGGCGCACGCTCACCAACTACGCCTTCCTGCCCAACTACCGGAACTACTGGAGGGAAGCCGGCTACGGCGAGGAGATGGACGCGATCGAGAAGGCCATCGCCGACGGTCGCCGCGACGACGTGCCGAAGTACCTGACCGACAAATGGCTGGCCGAAACCACGCTGTTCGGCCCGGCCGCCAAGGTGCGCGACGGCGTCGCCGCCTGGCGCGCGGCGGGCGTGCACACGCCCATCCTGGTGCCGTCCTCGGCGGCCGGCAATCAGATGAAGGCGATCGACGAGGTCTTCGCCGCGTTCGGGTGAACCTGGTAGCCGTCTCGGGGCACGGCTTGAACCGACGTCCGGCAGCGAAGATCCTCGCCATTGCGGGCCTCTACGGTGCGAAAGAATTCGCGCCTCCGAGATCGGCCGGCTGAACCGCAGTTGACAATAACAAGCACTTGAGTTATGGTAGACTTGTCGCTGCTCCCGGGTGGCGTCCGCTCTTTGCATCGTTCATCCGACACCTTGGTGCCCGCCCGACCGGCGGGGCGCGGCTCCCTCTCCGCGCGCCCCAGCGCCGTCTCGCCGCGGACAGGCACTGCGTTACTCCTCTGGGCACGGATTGGACGGTCGGGCGACGCCGATCACTCCCGTGCACCCCGGCAAAATCGAGCGCCGGAAATGCCGGAAATGTCGCAAATACATCCGAAGGTTGTATCGTGGCGCACATGTCAACGCGACAGTTCCCGCCACGACCCGTCGTGACCTCTGTGACGAGCCGCTAGTTCTTCAGTTCCATGTCCTCGTAGGAGGGGAACGGGCTCATCCAGACGTCGGTGATCGTGTGCTTGGCGATGCGCGGCCCGATGCCGTTCAGGGTGCGCAGGTCCATGACCGGCGCATACATCGTCCGCTCGATCGTGAGCTGCTGGATCTTGTGCAGCAGCGCCTCGCGCCGCCCGGCGTCGCGCTCGACCGCCTGCTGCTGGAAGAGATCGTCGATGTCGGGATAGCCGCCATAGGCGTAGGCGCCCTTGGACTGGATGAACGTCTCGACGCGGCTCGCGGCATTGCCGGAGTTGCCGGCCGCCGTCATGAACAGGCCGCGCAGCTTCTTTTCCTGCCAGGCGGCATAGAACGTCGCGCGCTCCATCGCCCGCAACCGGACGCGGATGCCGGCCGCGTTCAGGTCGTTCAGCACCGCCTCGGTGACGGTCGGGAAGCCCGGGATCGACGCGAATTCCCCGGCGTCCAACCCTTTGGGATACCCGGCTTCGGCCAGCAGCTGCTTGGCCTTGGCCGGGTCGTAGGCCGGCGGCTCGACCTGCAGCGCGAAGTCCATGACCCGCGGCACGATCACGCCCGCCGGCGGGCAGAAGCCGAGGCACGCCGCCTCGTTGATCCGCTTGCGATCGAGCGCCAGGTTTGCAGCGAGGCGCAGCCGCTTGTCATGCCAAGGCGACTTCGCGTCCCATTGCTCGGTGAACTCGATCCAGAAGATCGACGCGTGCTTGGACGACACCACTTTCAGGCGCGGGTCGCGCTGGATCTCCTCGGCCTCGGGTCCATCGAGGACCAGGGAGATGTCGGACTCGCCCGTCTTCACCATCACGGCGCGCGTGGTGGCTTCCGGGACGCTCTTCATGATCAGCGTCTTGACGTTCGGTACGCGGCGCCAGTAGCCGGGATTGGCTTCCAGCTCGACCTCGAGGCCCGGCTTGTTGCTGACGAACTTGTAGGGGCCGGCGCCGATCGGATGCTTGCGGAAGCCCTCGTCGCCGACCTGTGTCAGGTAGTTCTTCGGGACGACGATGCCGGCGGCGCTGGCGGTCGTGCCGTAGAACGTCATGAAGTCGGGCCACGGCGCCTTGAGATGAAAGCGCACCACCAGGGGATCGACGATCTCGACCTGCGTTACGTGTTCCTGCAGGACCTTCGACCCGGCGCCCTTGTAGCGTTCGAAGCTGAACTTCACGTCTTCCGTCGTCACCGGGTCGCCGTTGTGGAACTTCAGTCCCGGACGCAGCTTGAACTCATACGTCTTGCCGTCCTCGCTCTCCTGCCACGACTCCGCGAGGCTTGGACCCATCTTGTGCCCGGGATAGGGCCGGACGAGCGCATCGTGGATCGCATAGAGCATGCCGAACGGCGTGATCTGCGGTGGCGCAGTCGACGGATCGAACCAGCTCGGCGAGATCGTCACGTGCCAGGCGATCGCGACCTTGCCGGCCGGCGGCGCCGCCAGCGCGGCCATCGGGACAATCGCGCCAAGGGCAGTGACGACAACGAGCAGCAATCGGCGGAGGGCCATGAAAACCTCCAAGCAGCGATCGGCCGACTGCGAACCCAGCCGGCCGATGCGTCGTTGCCTCAGTCAGCGGCTCATGCGTACGCCTTGATCGCCTCCCCATGCGCCCACTTGGCGGCTTCCTCGGCCGCCATGCCCTGGATCGCCTTGGCGTACATGTCGACGATGATGTACTTGCTGATCACCTCGGCCGACTTGCGGTCGGGTGGACCGGCGTAGCCCGCGAGCCTGCCGAACGCCGGCAGGTCCTTGAACGGCTTCAGCACCGGATCGACGTCCCACACCGCGTGCGTGGCCCACTGCTTGGTGGCGCCAGAAGTGTAGCCCTGCTGCGAGACGAACCACTGGTCGTAGACCGGCTTGGAATGCATCCAGCGCAGGAAGTCCTTGGCCGGTTTCTGGTTCTTCGAGTAGTTCATCAGCATGTCGGTGAAGACACCCGGCAGGTTGTACTGGCCGCCGACGCCCTTGGGGATCGGGGCGTGCTGGATGTCCTGCCACATCGGCGTGTTCTTCTCGGTCTTGTAGGTGTCGGGCTTCTTCTTGGCTTCGATGTAGATCGAGGCGCCGTTGTTGGTGGCGCTGATGGTCTGGGACAGGAAGGCCCGGTTGTTGTTGGTGTCGTCCCAGGCGAGCCCGCCTTCGTCCATCGTGTCCTTCCACAGGGCGACGGCATACTTGATCGATTCGACCGTCTCCTTGCTGTTGAGCACGACCTTGCCGTCGGCCTCGACTTCCTTGCCGCCGAACGACCACAGGAAGGGATACCACCAGCCCGGCGCGTCGCCGAAGGTGTGGCCGGCGGTCTGGCCGATCGGCCGGCCCTTGGCCTTGAGCTTCTTGCCGACGTCGCGGAACTCGTCCCACGTCGCCGGGAAGGTCTTGGCGCCGACCTCCTCGAGCCACGACTTGCGATAGGCGATCATCGCCCCGCCGGTCGTCCACGGCACGCCGATCCACTTGTTGCCGACCGTGGCGACCTGCTTGGAGACGTCATAGTAGCCGCCGCCCGCCGTGCCGAGCTCGTCGGCCAGGTCGCCGACGTCGGCCAGGCCGCCGACATAGAGCTGCGGCCAGTTGCCGAACGCCATGATGATGTCCGCGCCGCTGCCCGACTGGATCGCCGAGGTGATGCGCGACTGCAGGTCGTTGGCGTTGACGGTCTCGACCTTGAGCGTGATGCCCAGCGCCTTCTTGCATTCCTGCGTGATCGGGCCCTTGAGCAGCACGTCGGAGGCCGGCACGAAATCGGCCCAGCGCAGCCAGTGGACGTTGGTCTCCTGGGCGAGCGCCGGACCACGGCCGCTGGCCAGGATGGCGGCCATGCCGCCCGATGCAGACAGAGCGAGAACTCTACGCCGCGCAATGCGAGCCATTGTTTCCTCCTGTCGTTTTCATGAACCGATGTAAGCGTAGGCGTGGGCTGGAAATACGCGTGTCCCGCCGCGCGCTTTACGCGACACCGGGAAGTCGTCTGCCAACTATGCGTCTCGAAACGGCACCACAGCCGCGGCACCAAAAAGGGCTGTCCGCAGGCAACGCAGGGCCCGAGCATAGCCCTGTTCACCGAAGGATCACAGGCCGGGTTCGCGCGTTACTGTCTAGGCTGACCGGAAAAGGAGAAAAGGAAATGAAATCCATCCCCCTCGCCGTGGCGTTGATCCTTGCCCTCGCGGGCTGCGCCCAGTTCCAGCAGCAGGCCGCCCTGTCCTCGGGTATCGCTCCGGGCGAGGTCGAGTGGGCGCGCAAGAGCGGCCGCAACACCGTGAGCGGCAACGCCACCCTGAAGTCCGGCGGCACGACCCACACCTGCGCCGGCCAGTCGGCGAACCTGATCCCCGACACCGCCTATGCGCGGGCCCGCATGGCGGCGATCTTCGGCAACGCGAGCCGCGGCACCCGCGCCGTCAGCCTGGGCCCGGTGAAGTTCGAGCGCGACGACCCGCTCTACGTCTCGACCCTGCGCTCCGCGCGCTGCGACGCCTCGGGGAGCTTCTCCTTCCCGTCCGTGCCCGACGGCGTCTGGTACGTCACGACCAGCGTCAAATGGCAGGACGGCACCCAGGGCAGCTCCATGATGCAGCGCGTCGACGTCCAGGGCGGCCGGCTGACCAAGGTCATATTGCCGTGATCTTGCCGGACCGCGGGCCTCCAGGCCCGCTCATCTCATGATTCATGAGCGGGCCTGGAGGCCCGCGGTCCGGCAAGACATGTGCTAGGCTACGGCACAACCAATACGGAGGAACGTGCCATGGCCACTGCTGCAGTCCTCGAAACCCCGACCGCCGCGTTCGACGTCGAAGACGTCGAGTATCTGCGCCACGGCGACAAGCCGTTGCTGGCGACCATCTACAAGCCCAAAGGCGCGGGGCCGTTCCCGGCGATGGTCGAATGCCACGGCGGCGCCTGGTGCATGAGCGACCGCCACACCGAGAAACTGCGCCACCAGTACATGGCCTCGCACGGCGTCGTGTCGATCGCGCTCGACTTCCGCTCGGGCAATGAGGATCCGTATCCCGCCTCGGTGCAGGACATCAACTACGCGGTGCGCTGGGCCAAGGCCAACGCGCGCGCGCTCAAGACCCGCCCCGACCTTGTCGGCCTGTCGGGCCAGTCGAGCGGCGGCCATCTCGCCATGCTGGTCGCCATGCGCCCGCACGATCCGCGCTATGCGGCGATCCCGTTGCCGGCCGGCACAGCGGCCGAGGACGCAAGCGTACGCTGCGTGATCATGTCCTGGCCGGTCATCAATCCGCTCTCCCGCTACCGCCACGCCAAGCGCGCCGAGGCCAGCGCCAATCCGCCGGCCTGGCCGAAGTCGATCATCGGCCGCCACGATTCCTACTGGCAGTCGGAAGCCAACATGTCCGAGGGCAGCCCGACGATGGCGCTCGAGCGCGGCGAGAAGCTGCAGACGCCGCCCGCGATCTGGTTCCAGGCGCACGGCGACATCATGCACGACTACAAGGACACCGAATCGACGTTCGACGGCAACGAGCCGCAGCGCTTCTGCGCGGCGTACCGCAAGGCCGGCGGCTCGATCGCTCTGGAATACATCGACATGGAGCGCCAGCCCGGCTCGTCGCCGGACCTGTCCAAGTGCGGTCCCATGTTCGGGCAGATGGTGGAGTTCATCGACAAGCATGTGAAGGTCTGAATCAAGCGCGCAAGACGCGCAGAGCGGGGGGACCAAATGAGCAAGACGATCAAGCGCCGCGGCATCCTGCATGCCGCGGCCGCGGTGGGGGCCGGGCTGTCATCGCCCGTGGCATCGCCCGGCCTGGCGCACGCGCAGGACGCAGTCGACTCGCTGAAGATCATCGTCGGCTTCCCGCCGGGCGGCAGCGCCGATGTCGTGAGCCGCCATCTCTGCGAGCGGCTGGCGCCGGGCTTTGCGCGCAGCGTCATCGTCGACAATCGCCCGGGCGCCGCCGGTCGCATCGCCATCGAGATGTTGAAGAACTCACCGCCCGACGGCCGCACCCTGGTGCTGACGCCGGCCTCGACGGTCACGGTCTACAGCGACATCTATAAGCAGCTTTCCTACAACCCCTCGACCGACCTCGCGCCGGTGTCGCTGGCGGCGACGTTCGTGCATGGCCTCGCCGTCGGTCCGGTGGTGCCGGCCGAGGTCAAGACGCTGGCCCAGTTCGCCGACTGGGCCAGGGCCAACCCGGCCAAGGCCAATTGCGGCAACCCGGGCGAGGGCTCCTTTCCGCACTTCCTCACCCTGGTGATGGCCAAGGCCCTCGGCGCGCCGATCCAACCGGTGCCCTATCGTGGCGGTGCGCCAGGGCTCGCCGACATGATGGCGGGCCAGGTCGCCGCCCTGATGCTGCCCGACGGTTCGTTCCTGCCCTACACCAAGGACAACCGCGCGCGCGTGCTGGCGACCAGCGGCGAGACGCGCTCGCCGTTCTATCCCGACGTCGCCACCTTCGCCGAGCAGGGCGTGAAGGAGCTGGTGGTCACCGAATGGTTTGGCCTGTTCGCCCCGGCGGCGACGCCGGCCGTCACCGTGAGCCGCACCGCCGATGCCATCGCCAAGGCGCTGGCCAGCAAGGAGATCGCCCAGGCCTTTGCCAATCTCGGCATGGTGCCGAAGTCGAACACGCCGGCCGAGCTCGCCGCCCTGATCAAGGCCGAAGCGGCGACCTGGGGCCCGATCATCCGCTCGACCGGATTCAAGCCACTGGAGTAAGCCACCGCCTTTGGGAGAGGAGAGCCACATGACAACGGCACGCGCCAAGCAACGGTCATGGCTCGCTCTGGCAGCCTGTCTCTGGGCGGGGCTGCTCCTGCCGCATGGCCCGGCGTCGGCGGCCGATTGCAACGCGGCGCCGACAAATCCCAAGCCGAGCGATGTCGTCGTCAAGATCGACCAGGGAACGGCATGGCAGCCGCGCGGTGGCCAGGTGCGCATCGTGGTCGAAAGCGCGACGCAAATGCTGAAGGGCACCGATGTCACGGTCTGCTTCCGCTGGTCGACCAGCCAGCAGGCTCAATACCTGCCGCCGGCCGCCCTACAGGCTGCCGAGTCGACGCCGATGAAGGCCGTCTACCGTGTCACGGTGCCCGACCTCAAACGGGTCGAGTCTTCGTGGTTCGATCGGTTGGGCGGCAGGCTGCCGACCGATCCCACCCAGCCGGCGCAGTTCGACAACGGCATGACCGTCCCCGTCGCCGACGTGAAGGTGATCGTCGGCACCGCGGACTCTACTCTCGCGAACACCGTCCTCGAGGTCGGCGTCACCAGCGTCTGGAATGCCGTGCTGGTGACGCTGGTCTGCGTGTTGATCGCCCAGGCCCTGCTCTACGTCTGGGCGGTGCGTCGCAAGGTGCCCGGCCGCTCGCCGTGGATGCGGATGATCAGCACGCGCGAAGGCTACGCGAGCCTGTCGCAGATGCAGATCGTGCTGTGGAGCTTCCTGTTCGGCGCTGGTGCCACCTACGTCATGATCCTGTCGGGCAGCCTCATAGACATCCCGACGGGCGCCCTGGTGCTTTTGGGCATTGCCGGCGCGACGACCCTGGGAACCAGGATCCAGGGCGCCAATGCGCAGGCGGCGGCCCCGTCCGCTCCTGCCGATCTTCCCACCGCCACCGCCGCTCCGGCGGCGCCGCAGAACGTCACCGTGATCGCGTCGACCGACCATACCGTCACCCTGCAATGGGATCCGCCAGCCGCCGGTGCCGCGCCGGCGGTGTATGCCGTCAGCTATGCGCGGCAGGCCTTTGCCGACTGGCGGGAAAGCGACGACCGCATCAAGCAGAACAGCCACCGGGTCGCCAGGCTGCTGCCCGATACCGCGTACGTCTTCCAGGTCACGGCCCGCAACAGCAACAGCGCGAGCGCGCCGGTGCAGGTGACGGAACGGACCAGGCAGGCCGCGCTGATCCCGCGCCAGCCCGTATGGTCCGACCTCGTGGTGACGCCGCAGCATCCGGGGGAAATCGACGTCACGCGCGTCCAGATGCTGTTCTTCACGCTCATTTCCGTGGCCTTCGTGGCGATCAAGCTGGTCACCGGCTATATGATCCCCGACATCCCGGAAGGCTTCATGCTCCTGATGGGCATCAGCAACGGCGTCTATCTGTCCGCGAAATTCGTGCCCGACTAAAACCCCTTTCCGATGGCATGATCCCCGGATGAAAGATCCGGAGGAGCGCTTCATGCATCGGCGTTGGTTGATCGGGGCCGCCGCGTCGGCCGCGCTGCTGCCGTCGGTCGGGCGCGCGCAGGCGTTTCCGTCCAAGCAGCTGCGGCTGATCGTGGGCTTCGCCGCGGGCGGCGGCGGCGACATCGTCGCCCGCGTGCTGGGCGCGGAGCTGACCAAGAGCGGCGGCTACTCGGTGCTGGTCGACAACAAGCCCGGCGCCGGCGGCAACATCGCGACCCGGGAAGCGCTGCGCGCGCCGCCCGACGGGCATTCCATCCTGTTCGCCAATGTCGGCATGCTGTCGGTCAATCCCTACGCGATGAAGGATGTCGGCTACGATCCCGCGGCCGACATTGCGCCGGTCTGTCTCGCCGTCGACTTCTCCAACGTGCTGGTCGTGCATCCCGGCGTGCCGGCCAAGACGCTCAGCGAGTACCTCGAGCTCGCCAAGCGGCCGGAAGGCATCCAGTACGGCTCGTCGGGCGTCGGCGGCGCCGGCCATCTTGCCGGCGAGCTTCTGAAGGCGCGCAGCGGCACCAACATGATCCACGTCCCGTTCCGCGGCGGCGGGCCGGCGATGAACGACCTCGTGGCAGGCCACGTGCCATCGTTGATCGCCAGTGCGCCGACGGCGACGCCGCTGATGCGCGAGGGCCGCATCCGCGCTCTCGCCGTCACCGGCGCCAAGCGCTCGCCGTTCGATCCCGACATCCCGACCATCGCCGAGCAGGGCTTCCCGGGCTATGCCGCCACCAACTGGTACGCCATCGTGGTCTCGTCCAAGGTGCCGCCCGACATCGTGAGCCAGCTCAACGCCATCCTGACCAAGGCGCTCAAGGCCCAGGACGTGCAGGCGGCCTACGCCCAGCAGGGCATGGAGACGATCGCCAGCACGCAGGCCGAGGCGGCAGCGCATATCGCCCGCGAGACCGAGGTGTGGAAGAAGGTCATCGCCGACGCCGGGATCCGGTTGGAATGAGGGATGACCTCGTGAGGGAAGGGGCACATCGGTTCGTCGTTCGACGACTTCCTGAAGCAAGACGGCGTCTACGAGGACGTCACGGCGAAGGCCATCAAGCGCGTCATCGTCCGGCAGCTCGACGACTTCATGCAGCGCAACCACCTTATCAAGACCATGCTTGCCAAGCGCATGCAGACAAGTCGCGCTCAGCTGCTGGAAGTTGAGGATGGAATTCGTCTAGACCGGCGAAAAGCGCGCCCAATGTGGGGAATCCCACACGCGCCGGATCGCAAGCGCCGCAAGATGCAGCCTCGATTCGACCAGGGGGCGCTCCATGGTCCGAGACCAACGAGGCGCATTACGAGGCGGTGCGGTCGCCTGCATCGCCCTGCTGTTGGGTGGCCTCTACCTTGTCGCGACCACGCGGCCGTCGCCGGCGGCCGCGGGCTGGCATGGGCCAGCTGAGATCTTCGACCCGGTGCAGCTCGAAAGGCGCGCGGAAGCGGCCCTCGAACGCTGGCGGCCGATCAACGAGAGCGACGACGAGCCGGCGAACCTCGAGAACGCCGAGCCGATCAACGCCCATGACGGCCTCTACGTCGGCACGGTGACCACAAGGGCGGAAGGCCGCATCGTCATCATCAAGCTCAAGGTGACGAACGGCGTCGGCGCCGGCACGCAGAGCCAGCGCGAGTGCGGCGTTGCGCCAATCAAGCTCAGGGTCTCGGCGACGGGCAACGTCACCGGCCTGGCGCTTATGTTCAGTTCGACCTGCCTCAAGACGGAGATGGCGGTCCGGGGCCGCGCCCTCGGCGGCACCCTGCAGCTCAGGCTGGGCAACCAGTACCTGGAACTGGCGAAGTCTAGCGATTGACGCCGCGGTCGAGGCGCAGCAGCGGAACCAGTATGATCGCGACCGCCGTTGACGCCGCCGAGACGATGATGAGCGGCCCCAACCGACCATCGAACACGTGGTCGTAGAGCCAGGCGCCCACGGTGTTGGAGCAGAGTTCGGCGAGATTCATGATCGACATCAGGCCGGCGAACGCAAAGCCCTCAGCGCGCTTGGGACAGTAGTCGGCGGCGAGCGTCAGCGAGGCGATGGTGGCGATCATCATGGCAACGCCGTTGGCGAAGTTCACGATCGCCGCCGTGACCGGGTCGGCCAGCAGCAGGAACGAGGCGGCCGACGCAGTTCCCAGCACGATGCTGAGGGTGAGCAGCGCCTTCGAGCTCATGCCGCGCAGCAGGAAGCGATGTACCAAGGCGCCGGCGATCCAGCCGGCCGAGGCGATGGCGCCCAAGATGCCGATGGTGCTCTGCGAGAATTTCAGCTCGTCGGTCATGAAGTAGTAGAGCGGCGTGCCGAAGCCCGGCGCGAAGGCATAGAGAAACAGGAAGAGGGCGACGAGGTAGAGTCTTGCCGACGTCGTCGCGGCGACGAGGCTCTGGAAGGTGCGCCGCATTTCCAGCCCGCTCGCGCCCACCTTCTTCTCGTCGAGCAGGAACAGCGAGGCCAGCACCACGGCGATCGGCGCCACGGCGGCGATGGCGGCCGCTGCCTGCAGGGCGGAGAGGGAGGACAGGGCCTCGACCAGCGCGCCGCCGGCGAACGAGCACGCCATGATGGCGATGTAGAACCACAGCCATTGCTGGCTGACGAAGCTGCTGCTCAGCCGGAAGGCCTGGCCGTTCTCCGCCAGCAGCGCGCCGCAGAGCGTGCTGGCGGTAGCCATGGCGTAGGCGGTGAGCAGCAGCGGCAGGGCGAAGGCTGCGGGATCGGCATGGCGGGCGATCACGGCATAGGCGCCGACCGCTGCGATGCTGGCGATGATCAGGTAGCTCTTGCGGCGATAGCCGAACAGCGGGACGAAATCGGAGACCAGGCCGAAGACCGGCTTTATCACCCACGGGAAGTTGAGGACCGCGAAGTAGGCGGTGACCTGCAGCGCCGTCCAGCCGATGTCCTTAAGATAGTGCGTCAGCGGCTGGTAGATGATGCCGACGCGCGCCTGGCCGATGCCCTCGACGAGGTAGACGATGGCGAAGAAGAGCATCAGCCGGCCGATCTGCCGGTCTTCCTCCGCCGTTCGCGAGGGCGCGTCGAGGCTCAGGGCAGAATCGCTTCGCCCTCGATCTCGACCTTGGCCTGCGGATCGATCAGGGCCGAAACCTGGACCAGGGTCATGGCCGGGAAGTGCTTGCCGAGCGTGCTGCCCCACGCCGCGCCGATGGCGGCGCCGGCGGCGTTGAACTCGGCGATGTCCGTCACATAGGCGCGCAGCGCCACCAGGTGCTGCGGCTCGCCGCCCGCCGCCTTGAGCACGCTGACGACATTGGTGAGAGCGATGCGCCACTGCGTGCCGGCGTCGGTGCCCGGCGGGATGTGCGACTGGCTGGGCTCGCGCCCGATCTGCCCGGCGATGCGCACGCTCCTGGTGCCCTTGGCGACGACGGCATGCGAGAAGCCGCGCGGGCGGTTCCAGCCCTGGGGCAGGACCGGCGTGTAGGCGATGTCGCTCATCTGAAAATCTCCTCTCAGGCCACGGCGGCCGGCTGGCCGGCGGCCGGCGCCGGGCCGCGATCGGCGCTCAGCACGACGCCTTCGTAGCCGTTGGCCGCCACCTTGTTGATCGTGTTCACGTACTTGGGCGCGCCGCCGTTGTAGACCAGGTAGCGGATGGTGCCCTGCTCATGGCCCGGCACATTGGAGTTGTAGCCGGTGAACCACGACTTCGCCTTGCGCATCAGCATCATGGCGTACATGTCGACGACGTGCTTGGTCCAGCGCTGCTCGGCCGCCTCGGTGGCCTCGGCCTTGGTGTAGCCCTTGGCCTGCATGTACTCGAGCAGGTCGGTGCACCAGTTGACGCCGGTCTCGATGCCGCGCGGATAGTTGGTCGAGGCCGAGCCGCTTTGCGGGCCGGCCGGCATCAGCATGTTGGGGAAGCCGTGGATCATCATGCCGAGGAAGGTCGAGATCGAGGTGCGCCACTTGTCGGCCAGCTTCACGCCGCCCGCGCCCTGGATGTCGATCTTGTCGAAGGCGCCGGTGATGGCGTCGAAGCCCGTGGCATAGACGATGATGTCGAACTCGTACTCGCGCTCCGTCGTCTGCAGGCCCTTCTCGGTGACGCGCACCAGCGGCGTCTCGCTGATGTCGACCAGGCTGACGTTGGGCCGGTTGAAGGCCTCGAAGTAGTTGGTCTCCATCGGCACGCGCTGCACGCCGAAACCGTGGTCGCGCGGGATCAGCTTCTCGGCGAGCCTGGGGTCCTTGACCCGGCGGCGGATGCGATCGGCAATGTACTCGGAGAACTCGGCGTTGGCCTTCTCGTCGGTGAAGATCTCACGGAAGTTCGCGAGCCAGATGCCGAAGCCCGGCCCGTCGTAGAGCCTGTCCCACAGCGCCAGCCGCTCCTCGCGGCTCACCTCGTAGAAGCCGCGGCGGTCGGGCTCGTGCACGAAGCCGCCCGGCGAGCGCGAGCAGGCGTCGAAGATCTCGTCGTAGCGCCGGCGGATGTCGGCCATCTCGGCCTCGGAGATCGGCCCGTTGTTGAGCGGGCAGCTCCAGTTCGGCCGGCGCTGGAACACGGTAAGCTCGCCAACCTTGTCGGCGATCTCGCCGATCACCTGGATGCCGGTAGCGCCGGTGCCGATCACGGCGACGCGCTTGCCCGCCATGTCGACCGGCTCGTGCGGCCAGTGGAAGGTATGGAACGACCGGCCCTTGAAGCTCCCCATGCCTTCGAGCTTGGGCAGGGTCGGCATCGACAGCAGGCCCAGGGTGAGGATCAGGAACCGGCAGGTGAGTTCGCGGCCGTCGGAGACGGTGACGTGCCAGAGGTTCTCGGCCTCGTCGTAATGCGCGCGGTCGACCCGGCAGTTGAACTGCATGTGCTGGCGCAGGCCGAACTTGTCGGCGACGAGGTTGAGGTAGCGCAGGTTCTCCGGCTGGCCGGAGAAGTGCTCCTTCCAGTGCCACTCGTCCAGAAGCTCGCGCGAGAAGGAGTAGCCGTAGGTCCAGCTCTCCGAATCGAAGCGCGCGCCGGGATAGCGGTTCCAGTACCAGGTGCCGCCGAGGTCGCCGCCGGCCTCCAGCACGGTGGCCTCGATGCCGAGGTCGAGCAGGCGCTTGATCTGATAGATGCCGGCGACGCCCGCGCCGACGACGATGGCTTCGTGGTGCTGTGTCATGGCGCGTAGTCTGACATGAAAACCCCGTTCATGCTCCTCTCCCCGCTAGGGGGAAAGGTTGGGTGAGGGGCAATGCACGTCGATTCCCCCTCACCTAGCCTCTCCCCCTGGCGGGGGAGAGGAACATGACCCGCGATGCGGACTTGGCAGCTCAGGGCGGTGCCGATGCTCACCGCCACTGCCACCAGCGGCGGCGTTCCTTGGCCCGCTGCATCTCGTTCAGCTCGCGCTTGAGCCGGGTCACCAGGTCTTCGGTGGCCTGCAGCCGGCGTTGTTGATCGAGGAGGTTGGCCTGGACCTGGGCGACGCGCTCCTGGGCGGCCTGGCGCTCGCGGCGGACATGTTCCACCTGCTGCTGCAGCTCCCGGCGATCGATGGCGTCCCGCTTCAACGCGGCCTCGCTGGCGGCGGACTTGCCCCTCAGCTCTGCGGCCTCGGCCTGGGCAGCGGCAACCTGCTCGCGCAGCGCATCATTCGCGCCGCGCGCGGCTTGCAGCTCCGCCGACAGGGTCTCGATGACGCCCCGCAGCGGGGCAACGGTCGCCGCGACGCTTTCGATCAGCTTGCGGGTGTCATCGGGCTGGCGTCGCTGTCGAGGCTTCTGCGGACCCGCGGCGAGCAATTCGGCCGGGACGCATACTTCCGCTTCGAGGGTGTCATTCTTGATTCGTCGCGGCCACTTTGCGCGCCGGGCGCGAGACGCCGCGGCGCTGGCGCTGCGGAGGCCCAACCGCTCGGCCACCTGCTGATACGTCAACCAGCTCGGGCCAGCACGCGACAGGACATCCGACATGAGCGCACAGTGCCTTCGGTGCGGGAGTCCGACAAGCGCTTGCCTCTTGCACCTTCTCTTTCCACTGTCTTGTCACAGGAAGACCTATGCTGGACATTCCGCGAGGTTGATCAGCCACAACAATCGGAGAAGCACCCAATGAGCGGACAGGGAACGGTGCTGGTGACCGGCGGGTCGGGCTTCATCGGCAGTTGGTGTGCGATCGCGCTGCTGCAGCAAGGCTATGTTGTGCGCACGACGGTGCGCGATCTCGCGCGCGAGACCGCGGTCCGCGCGGCGATCGGCAAAGTAGTGGATCCGCAGGATCGCCTGAGCTTCCATGCCGCCGAGCTCACGGCGGATGCCGGCTGGGACGCGGCCGCGAGCGGTTGCGACTACATGCTTCACGTGGCCTCGCCGGTGGTCGCGGCCGAGCCGAAGAACGCCGGCGAGCTCATCGTTCCCGCCCGTGACGGTACGCGGCGCGCCGTCGGCGCTGCCCTCAGGGCCGGTGTGAAGCGCGTGGTTCTCACCTCGTCCGTGGCGGCGACCAGTCCGCGTGCCGGCTCCCGCGAAAGCCTTAGCGACGAATCGGTATGGACCGATCTCGACGATCCCACGGTCGGCGCCTATGCCCGCTCCAAGACCTTGGCCGAGCGTGCCGCCTGGGACCTGATCGATGCCTCGGCTGGGGCCACCACGCTCGCCACCGTGAATCCTTCCATGGTGGTCGGGCCGGTCCTCAGTCGCGACTTTTCCGCGTCCGTCCAGGTCGTGCAGCGCCTGCTGTCCGGCACGGTGCCCGGCCTGCCGCGGCTGGGCTTCTGCTTCGTCGACGTGCGCGACGTCGCCGACCTGCATGTCCGCGCGATGACCGCGCCGCAGGCGGCGGGCCAGCGCTTCATCGCGGCGCGGGACTTCGTCTGGGTGGCCGACCTGGCGGCCCTGCTGCGGGCGAGCCTCGGCGATGCGGCAAGCAAGGTGCCGACGCGCCGGGTTCCCGACTTCGTCCTGAGGTTTGCCGCGCTGTTCGACAAGAGCCTGGCGAGCGTGACGCCGCGCCTCGGCGAAAAGCGCGTGTTCAGTTCGGCGAAGGCTGAGCGCGTGCTCGACTGGCGGCCGCGTCCGGTGGAGGAAGCCGTCCTGGACTGCGCGAGGAGCCTGATCGCCACCGGCGCGGTCTGACACGCGCCAGCCATGTCGTTCACCTGCCTGTGATCCTGCGCGAGCCATCCGCCCGCCCGGTGCTACAGTACCTTCGTCATGCCCCGCGCCACCTGGACATGGACCTTCGACCTGCCGCCCGCCGAGCTGTGGCCGGTGCTGGCCGACACCAATCGCTTCAACGAGGCGATGGGGCTGCCGCCCTATGTCCTGGAGGAGACGCCGCAGCCCAACGGCACGGTGCTGCGCCGCGGCAGGGGCAAGGCCGCGGGCTTCACCCTGGAATGGGAGGAGAAGCCCTACGAATGGATCGAAGGTCGGCATTTCCGCCAGGCCCGTGAGTTCACCAAGGGGCCGTTCCGCCGCTTCGGGCCGGTGTTCGATCTCGAACCCGACGGCAAGGGCGGCAGCAAGGTGAGCTATGCCCTGGAGTACGAGCCGCTGACCTTGACCGGGCGGCTGTTCGGCGCGCGCCTGGCCAGGCAGGCCGGCGGCGTGGTCGAGAAGCGCATCCTCGAAGCCGTCGCCTTCGCCAAGGGCGAGCGCACGACCTGGTTCGACATCGCGCCGCCCGAGCTGCCGGAGGGGGCGCGCGAACGCGCGGCGGCGCTGGCGGCCGAGATCGATCGCAGTCCCTACGGCAACGGCCTCGGAACCAAACTCGCCGAGGTCGTGCTGACCGGCATGGCGACCGATCTTGCGCATCTCAAACCGAAGAAGCTGGCGCGTGATCTTGATGTGCCGCAACGCACCGCCATCGAGGCGTGCCTCGCCGGCACGCGCGTGGGCCTTTTAACCATGAAATGGGACCTGCTGTGCACCAACTGCCGTGGCGCCAAGCTCACAGCCTCGGCTCTGAGTGAGCTGCCGCGCGGTGCGCACTGTCCGTCCTGCAACATCGACTACGACCGCGACTTCGAGAAGAACGTCGAACTCTCCTTCGCGCCCGCGCCGGCGGTGCGGCCGCTCGGCGTCGGCGGCTTCTGCCTCTCGGGCCCGATGGCCACGCCGCATGTCGCCGTGCAGCTCCTGCTGGCGCCGGGCGAGAAGCGCAGCGTGGCGCTCGACCTGCCGGCCGGCTCCTATCGCCTGCGCACGCTGCATCCCGGCGGCTTCGTCGACGTCGAGCATCCCGGCGGCGCCTTCCCCGGACTGCGCGTCACGGCCAAAGGCGTCGAGGCAACGGCGCCGGGAACAGCCGGCACGGTTTCGTTGGTCAACGATGCCGGCTTCGAGCTGGCGGCGCTGATCGAGGACCGCACTTGGACCCGCGAGGCGCTGACCGCGCCCGAGGTGATATCGCTGCAAGCCTTCCGCGATCTGTTCGCCGAGGCGACCCTGCGGCCGGGCGACGAGGCCGGTGTCAGCCAGGTGGCCTTGCTGTTCTCCGACCTGCAGAGCTCGACCGCGCTCTACGAGCGCGTGGGCGACGCCGCCGCCTTCAACATGGTGCGCGAGCACTTTGCGCTGCTGGCCTCGATCGTCCGCGACCATGATGGCGCTGTCGTGAAGACCATCGGCGATGCCGTGATGGCCTCGTTCGGCGATCCGGCGCACGCGGTGAAGGCGGCGCTCGCCATGCAGGCCAGGATCGTCGACCACGAGCTGGTGCTGAAGCTCGGCGTCCATGTCGGCCCCAGCGTGGTCGTCACCCTGAACGACCGGCTCGACTATTTCGGCTCGACGGTGAACATGGCGGCGCGCCTGCAGGGCCAGAGCGCCGGCGGCGACATCGTGCTGAGCCGCGCCGTCGCCGACGATCCCGCCGTGCAGCCGCTGCTGGCCGCGCATCCGGTCTGCGAGGAGAGTGTGGCATTGAAGGGCTTTGCCGACCCCATCAGCTTCGTCCGCCTCGTGGCGGCGCCGGTACCCGACTGACCCTGCCGGCCGATCTTGCGGCTTGTCGCCAACCATGTGACCCTCGCCGAGGATACAACCTGGAGCGAGCGATGCGGCGACAATCCGGTCTGGTGATCTGTCTGTTCGCGGCAGCGCTGCCGCTGCTGTCCTCTACCGCTGTGGCGGAGGATCGCCGACGTCCCATTCCCAAGGAGGTCGAAACCGAACTGATCCGCTTCGAGCCTGCCTATGCGACGGTCTCCGGCTTCCTGGACAAGTATCCCCAGGGCGACTTCGTGGAGCGGTTCCGTGAGGCAGGGCAGGCGAAGGTCGGTCTAGCGCTGAAAGACCTCAATGGCGACGGCAAGCAGGAGGTCATCGCCATCCTGGCGGGTCCGGTCACTTGCGGCGCGCGCGATTGCGAAGTCGTCATCCTTGCGCCGACGGACCGTGGCTATCGCACGGTTTTCGACGGCTTCGCCTCGTCCATCGCCTTGGGGGCCAAAGCGAAAGATGGCTGGCGCGACGTCATCACCAATCTCGCGACCGACAGGGACAACGTGAGGTCGGGGGTGATCTGGACATGGACGGGAGAGCGATATGCGATTCGATAGGCTCGCCCTGGCTCTGACGACCTTCTTCGTATTGTGTGGCGGACTGAACGCTGCATCGAAGTCATTCGACGACTATCTTGACGCGCTCGGCCAGCGAGAATCAGGCGGCCGCGGCGACTACAAGGCGACGAACCCGGCAGGCTATCTCGGGCGCTATCAGTTCGGCGAGCTGGCCCTGGTGGACTGCCTCTTCTACGAAGGTGATTCGACGCCCTACGACAACGACTGGGTGGGCAAGTGGTTGATCGATGCCGCAAAGTTGGGCGTGAAATCGAAGGATGACTTTCTTGACACGCCCAAGGCCCAGGACGCCGCGATATGGCGCTACTCGGAATTGCAATGGCGAACGATCGTCCAGCTCAAGCTCGATCAATATGACGGCAAGACGATCGGCGGCGTCGCAATCACCAAGTCCGGCATGCTGGGTGGTGCCCATCTCGTCGGTGCGGGCGGCTTGCGGAAGTTTCTGCGCTCGAACGGCCAGACCGTGCCTACCGATGGCAACGGCACGAAGATCACGGAATACATCCAACTGTTTGCTTCCTACGACGTCCCCTTCAAATAGGCCCTTTCAGCCGCGGGGCGGGGTTACATGCCAAAGTGTGCGCCCATGACGGCGGCAGCTTCGTCGTTCGCCTTGATCCCTTGGCCCAGGAACCGCGTCAGCGAGAAGAAGCCGTGGATGGTGCCGGGGTAGTTCACGTAGGTCGTCTTGACGCCGGCCTCGATCAGCCGGTCGGCGTAGGCGCGGCCTTCGTCACGCAACGGATCGTAGCCTGCGGTCAACACGAAGGCGGGCGGCAGGCCCTTGAAGTCCTTTGCGAGCAGCGGTGACAGGCGCAGGTCAGCGAGGTCGGTGCCGGCGGGCACATAGGCCTTCCAGAACCAGTCCATCAGGTCCTTGGTAAGGAAGTAGCCCTCGGCGAAGGCCACCCGCGACGCGCTCTGCTTGCTGGAATCGGTCGCGGGATAGATCAGCATCTGGAAGGCGGGGCCCTGTTCGCCCGCGTCGCGAAGGATCTGGCACACCACGGCAGCAATGGCGCCGCCTGCCGAATCGCCGCCGACAGCAAGGCGCTTGGCATCGGCGCCGAACGCCGTCGCGTTGTCCCGAATGTGCCGGAACGCCGCGACGCCATCATCGATCGCCGCCGGGAAGGGATGTTCGGGCGACAGGCGGTAATCGATCGAGATCACCTGGCAGCGGCTCTTGTTGGCGAGGCGCCGGCAGGTCGAGTCATGCGTCTCGATGTTGCCGATCACGAAGCCGCCGCCGTGATAGTAGATCAGCGTCGGCAGCGGTCCGGCGGCCGCCCCTTGCGGCCGGTAGCGGCGGAAACGGATCTTGCCGCCCGGGCCGGCAAAATCACCGTCGACGGTCTCGCCGACCTGCGGCGGATCGGCCTCGCTGTCCTCCGACATCTTGTCGACCGCCTGGCGTCCCACGGCATAGGGCAGCGTGTTGAGCTTCGGCCGGCCCTCCTGGACGGCTTTGTCCATCAGGTCGAGCAGCATGCGGGCTTCGGCGTCGAGCATCGGTCACTCCGGGTCGAAAAGATGGCGATAGGCGAAGAGGGCAGGCGCACCGCCGGTGTGGATGAAGACGACATCGTCATCCTTCGACCAGCGGCCGTCGCGCATCAAGGCGATCAGGCCGGCCAGACCCTTGCCCGAGTAGACCGGGTCGAGCACCAGCGCCTCCAGTCGCGCGGCCAGCCGGATCGCTTCGACGGTGGCTGCGTGCGGCACGCCGTAGGCCGGCCCGGCATGGCCCGCCACGACCTCGACGTCGGCGTCGTCGAACGGCTGGTCGAGCCGTTCGGCTGCCGCGCGGCCATAGGCCAGGACGTCGGCGCGCACGCGCGCCGGTTCGGCGTCGATGTCGATGCCGACGATGCGCGTCGTGGGCAGGCAGACGCGGGCGCCGACGACCAGGCCGGCCTGGGTGCCGGCGCTGCCCGAGCAGTGGGCGATGGCGCCGGGAACGAAGCCCCGCGCCGCGCACTGCTCGGCGATCTCGGCCACGGTCGAGGCATAGGCCACCGCGCCCAGCGGATTGGAGACGCCGTAGGGTACGACATAGGTCTTGCGGCCACGGGCCTGCAGGCTGGCCGCGAGGTCGCGGATGGCGCCGTTGCGGTCGCCGTTCCACGGCACGTCGTGCAGCGTGGCGCCGAACAGGCGGTTGAGCAGCGCATTGCCGGTGCGGCCGTACTCGGCTGACGGCGGCTCGAGCCTGCCGTGATAGACGGCGAGATGGCAGTCGAGCCCGAGCTTCGCCGCCGCCGCCGCGACCTGGCGCTGGCTGTTGGATTGCACCACGCCGCCCGAGACCAGCGTGTCGACGCCGGCGCTGAGCGCCTCGTGCAGCACATAGTCGAGCTTGCGCAGCTTGTTGCCGCCGAAGCCGGGACCGGTGCAGTCCTCGCGCTTGACCCACAATCGCGGGCCGCCAAGGTGTTGCGTGAGCCGCGTCATCGGCTCGAGCGGCGTCGGCAGCGTGCACAGGCCGACCCGGCCGAAGCGCGCCAGCGCGTTGTTCAGGCGGCCGATGGCGTCGCGGCTCATGGCGCTGGGGACAGAAACGCTCGGGCGTGAGCGGCAATGTCGGTCGCGCGCTCCCAGCTCATGCAGAAGCGGCCGCCGGGCACGATTTCCAGCCTGGCGTGCGGGCACTTTGCCTGCATCAGCGCGCGATGCTTGCCATAGATGAAGTTCTCGCCGTACAGCATCAGCACCGGCTGCTTCAGTGCCGCCAGTCCGGCCAGCGGATCGAACTTGGCGAGCGCGCCCATCGCCTGCCAGCGATCGCGGCCGATCTCGAGCTGGGCGGTGTTGATGCGATCCATCCAGCCTTGAGTCGGCTGCATCGGCGCGTGTTCGGGGTCGTTCTCCAGCAGGAACTTTATCGAGCGTGGCGCCGGGAAGCCCGAGTCGTCGCTCGGTCGCACCTTGGCGATGTCGGCGATGTCGTTCTTCGCCGTGTCGGCGTCGCTGAAATAGGGGATGTTGATCAGCACCGCCTTGTCGATGCGCTGCGGCCAGCGTGCGCCGAGCGCGATCGAGGTCGCCGCGCCCACGGCCTCGCCCATGGCAAAGGCGCGCTCGATCTTCAGCGCATCCATCACCTCGATCACGCAGCGCGCGTAGTCTTCGATGGCCGGCTGCCAGTCGATATGGTCGGAATGACCATGGCTCGGGTAGTCGATGGCGATGGCGCGGAAGTCGGGCGCCAGCGCCTGCAGCAGCTCGACCATGACGGCCGAGCTCTGCTGGTTGATGTGGCTCACCATGACGACAGGGGCGTTGGGGTTCCCGCTGCCGCAGGCCCGCCAATGGATATGGCCGGCGAAAGTCTTCGCCAAGCCGCGATCGATGTTCAGGGTCACACTCGACTCTACTCCAGCTTGACGTTGGCGGCCTTGATGACGGCGGCCCACTTGACGGCTTCCTCCTTCAGGAAGTCCTGCAGCTCGGCCGAGGTGCCGCCGCCCACGACACCGCCCACCTTCTCGTAGGCCTCCGCCAGTTCCTTGGTCTTGAGCGCCGCGGTCGCGGCGTCGAAGATCTTCTTGCGCGCCTCGGCCGGCGCCGCGCCGGGCGAGATCAGCGCATACCAGTTGTCGGAATTGACCTTCGGATAGCCCATCTCGCGCATGGTCGGCACGTCGGGCAGGAGCGGCGCGCGGGTGTCAGAGGTGATGCCGAGGATCTTGATGGCGCCCGAGCGGGCGTGCGGCAGCAGGATCGAGATGTCGAGCAGCACGGTGTCGACCGTCCCGGCCAGCAGGTCGTTGACCGCCGGCGCGGCGCCGCGATAGGGCACGTGCAGCAGGTCGCTGCCGGTCTCGCGCTTGAACAGCTCGATGGCGAGATGGGTGATGCCGCCGGTGCCGGCCGAGCCGCAGGTCACCTTGCCGGGATTGGCCTTGGCATGGGCGATGAAGCTCTTGAGGTCGCCGATGCCGAGCTTGCTGTTGATGGCCAGCGCCTCCTGCACGCGCACCACCAGGATCTGCGGGGCGATGTCCTTGGCCGGATCGAACGGCATCTTGGGCATCAGGCTCTGCATGATGGCGCCAGCCGAGGCGCTCATCAGGCCCATGACGTGGGCGTCGGTGCCGGCCTTGGCGACGAAGTCGACGCCGGTGACGCCGGCGGCGCCGCTCTTGTTCTCGACCAGCACCGGCTGGCTGAGCAGCGGCGACATGCGCTCGGCGAGATTGCGCCCGAAGATGTCCGCCGGCCCGCCCGCGGGGAACGGCACGACGAGGGTCATGGGTCTGCTGGGGAAGTTCTGCTGGGCCTCGGCCCGGCGATGGACAAAGGGCAATGCCGCCAATCCGCCGACGGCTACGCGACGCGAAATGCTCAAGATTTTTCCTCCCGATCGTTGCGCGAAGTCTGCGCGGTGATCGGAGGGCATTCAAGCGTCTTCCGGACCGCGCGCATCCTGCGCGCTCATGATCATGAGGCGCGCAGGATGCGCGCGGTCCGGAAGACTAGAACTCGACGTCCAGCTCCTCGACCTCCTCGGGCTCGGACTTGGCCGCCAGCGTCCATTCCAGCATCGCCGGGAATTTCAGCATCAAGTCGCGATAGCCGGCGGACGCCGCATCGAGCTTCACGTCGTATGTCGCAAAGCGCGAGCAGACGGGTGTATACATGGCGTCGGCCATGGTCGGCTGCTTGCCGAACAGGTAGGGCCCGCCGTAGCGCTGCAGGCAGTCGCGCCAGATCGCGGTCACGCGCTCGATGTCGGCCTGGGCGCCGGCCCACACCTTGAAGCCCTGGTGCCGGACCTTGAGGTTCATCGGCAGCGCCGAGCGCAGGTTGGCGAAGCCCGAATGCATCTCGCCGCACACTGCCCGGCAATGGGCACGCGCCACCGGGTCGGTGGGCAGCAGGCCTGCCTCCGGTTTGATCTCGTTCAGGTACTCGGCGATGGCGAGCGTGTCCCAGACCTTGACCATGCCGTGCTCCAGGCAGGGCACCAGGAATGACGGGGAAAGCAGCAAAAGCTCGGCCCGCGTGGCCGGATCGTCGATCGGGGCGATCTTCTCTGCGAAATCCAGGCCGGCCATGCGGCACAGCAGGAAGCCGCGCAGCGACCAAGAGGAATAGTTCTTGCTACTGACGGTCAGCGAAGCCTCGGCCATGCGGTTGGGGATGCAAATTCCGAGCCGGTCGCCAACCCATGCTCTATTCGCTGTACCAGACCGCCGCCGACCTGATGCTGCCGATGCGGGTCTGGGCGACGGCGGCCGGGCAGAGCCTGTCGGGCGGCGGCGACTTCGAGAGCTGGCGGGCCGCCGGCGCGCTCTGCGAGATGGTGAGCCGGGCCACGCTCACCCACCGCCGGCCCTCCTTCGGCATCACGGAATCGAAGGTCGGCAACCGCGTGGTGCCCGTGCGCGAGGAGGAGATCTTCGCCACGCCCTTCGGCAGCCTGCTGCGCTTCGCCAAGGAGGGCGTCGCGGCCCAGCCGCGCGTGCTGCTGGTGGCGCCGCTCAGCGGCCATTTCGCCACCTTGCTGCGCGACACGGTGCGCGTGCTGCTGCCTGAGCACGACGTGCACATCACCGACTGGGCCAATGCGCGCGACGTCGGCATCTGGCATGGCCGCTTCGGCTTCGACGACTATGTCGAGCACCTGATGTGGTTCCTGCGCGCCATGGGACCCGGCGCGCACGTCGTGGCCGTGTGCCAGCCCTGCGTGCAGGCGCTGGCGGCGGCGGCGCTGATGGCCGAGGACGACCATCCCTGCCAGCCGCTGTCGCTCACCCTGATGGCAGGGCCGATCGACACGCGCATCAATCCCATCAAGGTGAACGAGCTCGCCACCGAGCGGTCGATCGGGTGGTTCGAGCGCAACCTGATCGCGCGCGTGCCGCTGCGCTATCCCGGCGCGACGCGGCGCGTCTATCCCGGCTTCCTGCAGCTCACCGCCTTCATGAGCATGAACGCCGAGCGCCACATCAAGGCGCAGGTCGACCTCTACAAGGCGATGGCCAAGGGCCAACAGGCCGAGGCGAAGACGATCAAGGATTTCTACGACGAGTACTTCGCCGTGCTCGACATGACGGCGGAGTTCTATCTTGAGACGGTGCAGTGGGTGTTCCAGGAGTTCCGCCTGGCCCGCGGCCAGCTCGATTGGAAGGACCGCCGCGTCCATCCCAAGGCGATCCGCCGCACCGCCCTGTTCACCATCGAGGGCGAACGCGACGACATCTGCTCGATCGGTCAGACCGTCGCCGCGCACGACCTCTGCACGAGCCTCCGGCCGTATCGCAAGAAGCACTACATGCAGGCAGGCGTCGGCCACTACGGCGTGTTCAGCGGCAGGCGGTGGGCTAGCCAGATCTACCCCTTGGTGCGGAACACGATCCTGGCGAACGAGTGATCGCACCTTCCTCTTCTCCTCCCCCGCCTGACGGGGGAGGGTAGGGAGGGGGAAAGCCCCAGACGTGATTTCGAAATTCCGACGTCATGATCTTTTCCAGGCCAAACACCATGACTGGTGCCTTCCCCCTCCCGGCCGCCCCCGTATGACGGGGAAGTGAAGAGGGTGGCAAAGCCGCCTCTTTGCGTTACATAATTCTCATCATGGCTGACTTTCCGAAGAAGACCGCGGCCGACTGGGAAAAGCTCGCCGCCAAGGAATTGCGCGACAAGCCCCTGTCGTCGCTCGACTGGATGACCCCAGAGGGCATCCCGGTGAAGCCGCTCTACACGGCGGCCGACCTCGAGAATCTCGAGTCCGTCGGCTCGCTCCCGGGCTTCCCGCCGTTCACGCGCGGCCCCAAGGCCACCATGTATGCCGGCCGCCCCTGGACGGTGCGCCAGTACGCCGGTTTCTCGACCGCCGAGGAGAGCAACAAGTTCTATCGCGCCAATCTCGCGGCGGGCCAGATGGGCCTGTCGGTGGCGTTCGATCTCGCCACCCATCGCGGCTACGACTCCGACCATCCGCGCGTCGTCGGCGACGTCGGCAAGGCGGGCGTGGCGATCGATTCGGTCGAGGACATGAAGATCCTGTTCGACGGCATCCCGCTCGACAAGATGAGCGTCAGCATGACCATGAACGGCGCCGTGCTGCCCGTGCTGGCGGGCTACATCGTGGCGGCCGAGGAGCAGGGCGTGCCGCAGGACAAGCTGTCGGGCACCATCCAGAACGACATCCTCAAGGAGTTCATGGTCCGCAACACCTATATCTATCCGCCCGGACCCTCCATGCGCATCGTGGCCGACATCATCGAGCACACCGCGCAGCACATGCCCAAGTTCAACTCGATCTCGATCTCCGGCTATCACATGCAGGAGGCGGGAGCGACGCTTGTCCAGGAGCTGGCGTTCACGCTGGCCGACGGTCTCGAATACGTCCGCGCCGCCAAGGCCAAGGGCCTCGACATCGACGCCTTCGCGCCGCGCCTGTCGTTCTTCTTCTGCATCGGCATGAACTTCTTCATGGAAGCGGCCAAGCTCCGCGCCGCGCGCTACCTGTGGGCCGAGCTCATCAAGCCGTTCGAGCCCAAGAAGGCCGATTCGCTGTCGCTGCGCACGCACTGCCAGACGTCAGGCGTGTCGCTG
>Ga0081539_10002034_pt1 | contig 30466 bp, 26 predicted proteins | sample TabmetS4T2R2_FD_71023 | JGI IMG/M metagenome (GOLD analysis project Ga0081539, IMG submission 71023) | Tabebuia heterophylla rhizosphere microbial communities from the University of Puerto Rico - S4T2R2 | ecosystem: Host-associated > Plants > Roots > Rhizosphere ... | reverse complement strand
CGGCGATACCCCTCGCCAGGTGAACGGCCTACCCGATGGGCGCCTCTTTTTCATTCCGACGACTGCACTCACCATTACCCCTACCTGGCAAGAGGCGGCGGCAATGCAGGGAACTAGTAGTAACGCCGTGAGCGTTCGGGTCGTGTTCTCAAAGTGTTGATAGCGTGAGTTAGATCGGAGTACCAAACTCGTAGCGATTCACAAAGAGGCCAATCACGACCTCATGCATGAAGACCGAGTTCGAGAAGTGAATCTCCCCGACCTAACGGTCGGGGTATCTTCGGTTTCAGGCTAACGCCTGTCCAACGCCGTTGGCGTTGGAAGCTCTACATCCCCGACCTTACAATCGGGGTTTTGCCCGCAGATAAATTGTCTAGTGATCCATAGCATGCCATAACCAGCGCTGTGCGCTTTCCTTTACACGAAACTCCATATCACATGCAATTCTGTCTTTTCTACGTGGCGGATCTCTATGGTGATCGCGTCGGGATAGCCGTCCCCTATCACGATCTGGGTAACGTGCATAAGCCTTGGGGCTTTGTTTAATTCGCTCATGATCGTGCTCAGGTCCATCGCCAGTACGCACCACATCTTGCACCATACTACTTTTAAGGATTATCTCCACACTTTGTCGCTTCACTTGTGGGATCCGTCCGAGATACCCATACGCTCCAATACACGCGCACCCATACGTCTCTGTCTGCTGTCAGAGATACCAGACTCGCTCTTACTCGCTTTGTTGTAACTTCGCTACTGACTCACTGTGACAGCCTGGATAGGATTGCTCTCTCTGTCATCGGCTGCCTTTCATCCTCTTCACCGCTTCTATTGACTGTAGTTACATAAAAATGTATAAATAACTCATGAGCGGACGCCCAAAAACCTGGACAGGATATGCGGACGAAGAGGGTTACAAGGTCACGATGGTATGGCCCAAGTCCTTGTGGCGAGACATTCAACATCTAGCGTTGGAAGAAAACACCTCGGCGACCGCCCTCATGATTGAAGCGGCGCAGATGCTTCTTAACGCCCGGAGAAAGGAGGCAGAACGGAAAAGCGAGAAGAAGAAATAACGGTAGGCTAAAAGCGGCCAGCCACGGTGTTACCAGCACCATGACCGGCCTCGCGTTCACCAGCAAAGTGGTTACTGGCGGACGTTACGGTATTCCTAAACCGCCGAGGAGTACTCGGCAATGACACTGCAACATCCTTTCATCCTTAACGTGTTACAGCAGGTTTCAACTGATCGTCTGCAGAGAGCCGTCAACGCGCTTGTTGACGGGAGTACTACTATTACTGTCACGAGACACACAAAATCTGAGCTTCGGGCCCTAGTGAAGAATGGTGACGGCCATGAATATGGCGTTACGCTTACTGCATCCCTCACGACCTGTTCGTGTAACGATGCACTGTATCGAGGAGTCGTCTGTAAACATGCAACAGCGGCAGCACTATCTCAGCTCCGTTCATCCTATAATGAGCGACCAACCCAACGTATGATTCATCTCGTCAGCCATACCGGCTTGGCGCTCTGTGGAGTTAATAATCTTGCCCATTGCTGGAAATGGCCCTATTGGCCAGAGTCGGCATGGGCAGAAAGCTGTAAAGAGTGCGAGGCGAGAAGGAAGCAGTCCGTGCTGAGAACAATGCCAGCGGTGACTGCGTAACAGTGGGACAATCGTTGTACTGAGTCGATTGAGCGGCAAATCGAATCCAAGCTTTCTTAGTGTACCGAAGTATGACAAGCCTTATCGTTCATCGTTTCTACCGGCAACGCAGCCCCCCATAGCATCCATCAAGCGGCGAAAGCGATCCCGTATTCACACTCAACACAAGGAGTCTACCTATGGCTGTACGCGTCAGACAACGTACTGACCGCCCTGGCTGGTACGTCATTATTGACCACAACACGAAACGCAAGAAGAAAGCCTTCCCCGACAAGGAAACCGCCCTTCGTTTCGCTCGCACTTTACGTGAGCGACTGGCAGAAGGAGACTTCGGCGTGGACAAGGAGCAACCGGAAGCAAAGCCCTTCAACGCGTACTTTGAATCCTGGCTCAACGGCTACGGACCAACACGGCTGAAGCCATCCACACAGGAACTCTACTGGAGCACGTTCAAGTGTCACCTCAAACCATTCTTTGGAGAGACCGACCTCACGAAGATCACGCGTGAGCAGGTGAAGCGGTTTCTCTATGACAAGGTGGCAGCAGGACTCAGTAGGGACCATGTGAGGAATCTTTTGTCTGCTCTACATGAATGTCTCAACCATGCTGTTGAGGATGGACATATTCCTGCGAATCCCGCAGCCCGTACCAGTCGCTTGCTCTATGTTAGGAAAGAGGAGAAGCGCTCTCGCATTGTCTTCTTGACACCCGAAGAGGAAGCTCGCTTGCTCACTACCTGTCAGGAGCATTTCTCTGGCTGGCACCCGTTTGTTCTCTCCCTGTTACGTCTTGGCCTACGGATTGGTGAATCATGCGCGCTTCAGTGGGGAGACTTTGACCTCGAAGCTCGAGCAGTGGACGTGCGGCGCAACTATGTTGACGGCAGAATGACCACACCGAAGAACGGCAGCGGACGACGGATTGATGTAAGCCGTCAGCTCTCCGAGACGCTGAAGGTGTTACATGTCGAACAGAAGAAAGAAACCCTGAAGAGAGGGTGGCGGGAAGTTCCCTTGTGGGTGTTCACCAATGAGGCAGGGAATCCAGTTGACCCGGATAACTTCAGAAGCCGGGTATGGCCGAAGCTGCTTAGCAAAGCAGAGCTACGACATTTCCCGATTCATTCCTTACGTCATACCTTCGCCAGCCGGTTAATCCAGAACGGGGCTACCTTACTCTACGTACAAAACGCCATGGGACACCATAGCGCGGCGTTCACACTGCAAGTCTACGGACACTTCCAACCAACGGGGAACCGAAGCGAAGTGGACAAGCTCGATACTGTCACTGACGAACAAGGAAAGAAGGATAAAGCAGTAAGGTAGGAGATAAACAACGCTGTTTTGCACGGACCCAGACGGACCCTATAAGGACCCGCGACGGCAGTGGTTGAGTTGAAAGAAGGCTAACTTGTTGAAAAGACAAGTGGAGCTGAAGGGAGTTGAACCCTCGACCTCTAGAGTGCGATTCTAGCGCTCTCCCAACTGAGCTACAGCCCCACAGAGAAGGGAAAACAGGACAATGGAAGACGACGAAAGAGGAAAAATACTGCAAAACAACAAGGGTAATCTAACAGCCAGCTAATGACTTTGCAAGAGAATTAGACTAAGCCCACCTGTAACGTCGTAAGAATCGAGCGAAGTCCCAGGTCATCGTACTGCGCATTGATGTCGGAGCGAAAGATGAAATGAATCAATCCATCTTCCGCGATCGCCTCAGCTGGAGGGTTTTCGTCCCACGCGCCGTTTTCGCAAGCCCGTAACAATGCTTCGTCCACTGCATAACTGCCAGAACGCGTCTGAATAAGCAGCTTCTTCAAATTCCCTCGCGTATCGATCTTGGCCTCAATAGTCGAGAAATCATGGGCTGCGACGACGTCGTTAATATGTAAGTTCCTGCGCTGGTGGATAATCAAGTGCTGAAACACGCGCAGCGCAACCCGCCTCACAAATGGTGCAAAACGGTTTGCTTTGGCATTAAGGAAGGTGATATTCCCCTTGCGAATATCAGGTAAGACATCGGGCGTGCCGATCGGGTCAGGGAGCGCAAATAAATTCTCTGCTGGCGGAGGAGCCATAGCAATAATGTCTCGCCCCTGTGGTGGTTGGTGTTTTTCTTTTTCTTCGCGGTCTTTGCCTTCGTCAGAGATCCATCCCTGAGAGAGCAACTCTTCTGGACGCGCGAATAGCTTTGGAGCGCGCTTTGCTGTTTCTGCTGTTGTAGGAGTAGGAAAGGAGTGCTTCGCAAGGGATTCTTCATCTATCAGTTTTTCGAGTTTCTTCTCGAGATCGGGTTTGGAAGAAGGAAGGGTAACCGATGGTTTCATTGCCATCTGTGTTGCAGAGGTTTTCATCTCCTCCTGGTCTCCTGGTACTGGCCGCTTTGGTGAAGTGAGTTCCCCTTCAAGCTTCTCAATCGGCTTCTTAGTTGGTGACAGTGGTTTCTGTTCTTTCTTCGCTTGTTGAATCGGCGGCTTTTGTTCCTCCTTTGTGGCGTTCTCGCGAACGGGAGGTTGGTCTTTGCGTGCTGGTGTTGCTCGTGGCATTCCTCGCGCAACAGTTTCCTCTTTTGTGGCACTATTGCGGTCGCTGAGTAAGCGAGTCTTTTCCGGAATCTGATCGTTCACTTGATCTGGTGGATTGACGATCTGTTCCGGAAGCTTTTCCTGTGGTTTAGGTTCCTGTGGCTTCGCTTGTTCTACTGGTCTAGGCTTTTCTACGAGCGGTTTCAGTTTCTCTACCTGCTGTTGTTTTGCTGGTGGCGGTATAATAACTGGCGGTGGCTCGACTTTCGCAATAACTGGTGGAGTTGGTTGTGAGGATGGCGGAAGTAACTTTATTGTGAGGAGCCTCTCTGTCGGTGGTTTCATGCTAGGGAGTTGGAGGGTTGAAAAGAAGACTAACAGAAAAGCATGGAGAAGTAAGGAGAAAAAAAGAAAGGGCGCAAACGAGCCACGTTGCATAGGTCGAGGTAGCGTGTACGCTGCTGAAGTCATCGCGGCATTCTAGCGATCCCCTCACTTCGCTGCAAGGAAGATCTGCTGCCCCATCTTGCCCAAGCCAAGGAAGATAGCGTATAGTAGCAGTACTATGTTTGGCCTTGGTATGGGTGAGTTACTCGTCATTCTTATTGTTGTGCTGATTTTCGGGGCGAACAAGCTGCCGGAAATTGGAGGCGGGCTGGGTCGGGCAATCCGCGACTTCCGCAAAGAAATCAAAAAGCCTGACGAGATTGACGTCACACCGGAAAAAAGACCCGTTACTCCTGGGGATGAGAAATCCCATTAGGAGTACATCCGAATAACCGTAGTCGCTCGACGCTGTCATTCTGAGCCCCCTTCGACTGGCTCAGAACTCAGAGTGTGCTTAAGACAGGCTTCGATAAGCTCAGGCTAAACTCCACAAAGAATCTCTTTTGTCACGCCGAAGAGAGATGTTTCGTTGCGCTCAACACGACATGTTGCCAATCGTTATTCGGATAGGCACTAGGAGGTTCCAAACTGAGCTGTCGCAACGCGACAGCTTAACTCAGTGACTTCTGTTGGGGGAGTCGGGAAAACAATCAGAAAATTTACTGACTGGCCGGGTGGAACATGAAACTGCTTCGGGGGTGCGAGGCCTTGCATCACGTTGATCTCACGAGTTGTGAGTGTGGGAAGGCCTTCTGCGGTCGTCCCCATACCACATGAAATCGTTCGCTGATCGATGGTCTCTCCATCAATGTCGTGTAACTGGCCCTCAATCTGGATCATAGAGGCAGGGACCGAAGCATTGTTCGTCGCCTTACCAGAAATGGCGAACACGCGTTTACTATCTTTGGTTATCCAAAAGCCACTTTTGACATCTGATAACACAATGTGCTGCGCCGAAAATTGGCTCGCGACGAATGAGGAGCCAACGAAAGGGAGATGGGCAAGCATTCCTTCTGTCTCCGCCAGATTCGTCCGCCAACGGATGCCAAGAAAGTAATACCCGCCAACCAGAAGCCCGAGCAGACCAAGCACTGGCCAAATCGAAAAGGTAGAGATCGTCACTGTTCGTGAACGTGGACGCGAGGAGGAGGGGGATCGCCTCACTAGGGTGTCACGGCGGATTTCTTCTCTAGTCGGGAAAAACGGGGGAGGAGAAACTGGAGATGAGAGGAGGGGAGAGTCGAAGGCAAAATCCTCTGCCTCTGGAGAGTCGTCAGTAAGGTTCTTTGCCGCCTGAGAGAACGATGCCGGGGCTTTGTGTGCCGAGTCAGGTGTTGCAACTGGAGCGGCAGGCGCAGAGCCTTCCGTCTTTTGCAACGAGGGATCAATGGCCAACGGGTCTGGAGATTCTATAAGTGGGTCTTCGACCAGAGGCAATTCTGTCGCTGTTGGTTGAGGGGATTCCGGGAAGTACGGAAACACATGACCACATTGCTCTCGTGAGCACTCAAAGAGCGTGGATTCAGTGATCGACACGGAGTTATCCATACGATAACGGGTATGACAAGCCGGGCATTCAATAATCACTTCCTATCCCTCCCTGGGCAACGAAATTGTAGGAGGAAGTGACGAAAAATCAACCTCGTTGACGATATATAGTAAAGAAAACTATAATGCTGCCACATTTCTTCTGTAGCCAGTCAGGAAATTACTTGCGTTGGATTGTCCTTGCTCTCCGTTTTTTTACGGTTGCTCTACTCACGCTTTTTTGGGGCGTTCTCGTTATTCTTTTTTCTTACTTTGATCGGTATGGTGAACGGGCCGTCCGGCTTATCCGGTTCTGGGCATGGGGCGTGCTCTGGGTGTGTGGGGTGAAAGTCCGTGTCCACGGCCGCGAGCGGCTTGATCCGACCAAAGCCTATCTGTTCATGGCAAACCACCAAAGTAACTTCGATATTCCTATTCTGATGGCGGCGTTTGACACGCTGCAAGTGCGCTGGGTGTCAAAGCAAGAAGTGCGCAAAGTTCCTATCATTGGCTTGTGTATGCAGCGAACACATCAGGTGTTAGTTGATCGTGACAGCCCAACCCAAGCCATTGCAGTCATTCGGCAAGTCAAAGCGCTTCTGGAGGCTGGCATCTCAGCTGCATTCTTTCCTGAAGGAACTCGCACGCGTGATGGCCATTTACAGCCATTTAAACCTGGCGGCTTTGCGGTGGCCACTGAAGCCAAAGTCCCTGTCGTGCCTACCGTGGTGAACGGTAGTCGTGCGCTCTGGCCCCCCGGCGGAATGGACTTACGACCAGGGAGTGTCGACGTCATTTTTTGTCAACCGATTTCGATTGATCCACATGTGAACAAGAAGGCTGCGCGTGAAGATCTCCTGCGCAGAGTACATGCTGTAATCGCAGCGCAACTGCAGGAAGATGTTCTCGTCGTAGCTCCTATTGCTTCTCCAACACCTATCGCAACTTCTATATCGGAGCATCCGACTTCATGAGTGAAGGTACCCTACGCATTATTCCCCTCGGCGGACTCGGCGAGATTGGTCTCAATTTGATGCTGATCGAGTACTGTCCTGCTGAGAGTGACGATATTGCGGCTATTGCGGTTGATTGTGGACTGATGTTCCCCGAGCGAGAAATGTTGGGGATCGATGTCGTGATTCCTGACTTCAGTTACTTGCGCGAGAAACGCCATCTGAAGGGTGTCGTATTCACGCATGGACACGAAGATCACATCGGTGCGCTGCCTCATCTGCTACGAGAGTTTAACGTGCCCGTCTATGGCACGCCTTTTACCCTGGGACTCTTGCGTGACAAGCTCGATGAACACGATCTGCTCGATGACGCGGAACTGCACGAATTTCGTCCCCGGCAATCGTGGCAAATTGGTCCATTTCAGGTTGAAGGCATTCATGTTACCCATAGTATTGTGGATGCGGTCTCTCTGGCAATCACAACTCCACTTGGCCTGATCATCCATACGGGGGATTTCAAACTCGACCAAACGCCGATCGATGGACGACAATCAGATATTGCACGGTTAGCAGAACTAGGAGAGCAAGGGGTATTACTCCTTTTGTCTGATTCAACCAATGTCGAGCGACCTGGTACTACGCCGTCTGAGCGCACTGTCACGCGCCCGCTTGAAGATCTGATGTCGCATGCCAGCGGAAAAGTTCTGGTCGCGACGTTTGCGTCACATGTCCATCGCATTCGCCAGGTGATTGATCTATCTGTGAAACAAGGGCGAGCAGTGGGCGTGGTCGGCAAGAGCCTCGTCAATAATATCGACATCGCCCGTGAGGTCGGTCATCTCAAGATTCCCGCGGATACGTTTGTCGATGTCGGGAGGATTGGCGGTCGCGACCCCCAAACTGTTACTCTCCTGACGACAGGGTCGCAAGGAGAGCCGTTGTCTGCGCTGTCGCGCGTTGCCACTGGGGATCATCCGCACGTGAAGATTCGCCCCGGCGATACGGTAATTCTGTCGTCGCGTGTCATTCCTGGGAATGAGCGCACCATAGCGCGTCTCCTTGATCACTTGTGTCGACGGGGTGCAGAAGTGTATTATGAAGCCATCGCGTGCGTTCATGTGTCCGGCCACGCGAGCCAAGAAGAATTGCAGCTCATGTTAAACTTGTTGCGGCCACAATTCTTCGTTCCCATTCATGGTGAGTTTCGTTTTTTAGTTCGTCACTGTGAGTTAGCTCGTGGCGTAGGGGTCGATCCTACGGGAGTGTTTTTACTGGAAGATGGTCAGGTGTTGGAGATTACGACGAAGGGAGCACGCGTTGCAGAATCCGTGACGGCGGGTCGTGTCTTCGTCGACGGGTTGGGTGGAATAGAAGAAGAAGTACTCCGTGATCGCCGCCATATAGCCGAGGATGGACTTGTGGTTGCGATTGTCGGGATTGCGCAGCAGACTGGAGAAGTGCTGACCGGGCCAGACTTGCTGTCCCGTGGATTTCTAGCTGCAACGAACGGTGAAGGATTTGAAGCGGCGAAAGAAGCGGTGCGGACAGCGTTAGGTGAGTTGCCGCGAGAGTCGCGCACGGATATGGGGATGGTGAAAGAACAAGTCCGACAAGCCTTGCGACGATATTTCCGCCGTACGTTCGGTCGACGTCCGGTGGTGTTACCGTTTGTGATGGAGATGTGATGCGGAGGAGGTGGAGAATATGGCGGGGGGGAGAAAACCGCAGCCGGAGGAGCAACCCTTTGGTGGAGAAGTGATCGGGGTCGCTAATATCGCTTTAGCGATCTTTTTTACCCTGGCATTTTATTCATATCAGGCTGGTAATGCGGGCAGTAATGCTGTTGGTTTGATCGGCTACTTGCTTGCCGACCTTTTATGCCCAGCTTTTGGCCAGGCGTGTTACCTGTTGCCATTATCGTTGCTGTATTTCGCCGGCGTGTTACTCCATCAGTGGCAGTGTCCTGCGTTGCTATCCCAATTATTGTCGTTTGGAACATTCCTGGTGACGACTGCTGCGCTGCTAGGGTTGTGGGGTGGGCACCGGCCTGTCATTGAGGCCGGTGGTTGGATCGGCGGGTTTCTTGCCCTGCACCTGCGCACTGGGCTCAACGTGATCGGTGCGCACCTCCTTCTTGTTCCGGTGCTGCTGATGTCGTTTATGGGCATGACGCGCGTATCCTTGTCTGACACCGGAGCTGGAGTCTTTGCGACGAGTTATGCTCTGATTGGCAGAATTTCTGCTCTTGTGGGGCAGTTTCATGTCGTATTCACGTGGTTTGAAATGCTTCTTCCTCGTCTCGCTTGGGAGCGTCCAGAATTGCCGGACCCTGAACCTGAGATAACACCAACGAAGCGTACGAGTCGCAAAGAACCAGCTACGAAGAAGCCGCCGCCGATTCTCTTAGAGGAAGAAGATGAAGAAGATTCCCTGCCACCGATCATTATTACCGAACCGGTACCGCCGCCGATTCCAGTTACCAAAACCGAGCGCACAAAACCAGCGTCGGTCAAGACCTTCAGCGAAACAGTGACGGCAAATGGCAGACCCTATGTCCTTCCGGCGGTGTCACTGATTGATCCTCCCGTGCGACTGGCAGTGAAAGTGGATGAAGATGCCCTTCACGCAAGTTCACGCATCCTTGAAAATAAGCTTGGAGATTTTGGTGTTGAAGGGAAAGTCGTCGCGGTTCGTCCAGGGCCGGTGATTACCACGTATGAATTTGAGCCCGCACCTGGAGTGAAGGTGAATCGTGTAGTGTCCTTAGCTGACGACCTGCAGATGGCTTTACGGGCTGTGTCGGTTCGTATCCTCGCGCCGATTCCTGGCAAGGCCGTCGTCGGCATTGAGGTCTCCAATCCCAAGCGGGAAAAAGTCTGCATGCGCGAGATCGTCGAAAGCCAAGGATTTCAGCAGTCTGAGTCTCCGCTGACGTTGGCTCTAGGCAAGGATACCGTCGGCAATCCAGTCGTGGCCGATCTTGCACGTATGCCGCATCTCCTGGTGGCTGGCGCAACCGGCACGGGAAAATCCGTATCACTCAACGTGATGATTATGAGTATGCTCTATCGGGCGACGCCGCGTGATGTGCGTTTCATCATGATCGACCCGAAGATGCTTGAACTCTCTCTGTATGAAGAACTGCCGCATCAGTTGTCGCACGTGATCACCAATCCCAAAGAAGCTGGGGCAGCCTTGCAGGAAGTTGTGCGGCGCATGGAGTACCGCTACAAGCTGCTCAAGGACAAAGGTGTACGCAATATCGCGGCCTACAATCGGGTGATAGAAGCCGGACAGCCAAATGCTAAGGGTGCAATCAAGCTCACCGAGATCATTGAGGAAGGCGATGATGAGGATCTTGCCGAGAGCGGATCGTCTGCAGCGAAAACTGAACCGTTCGTGCATCAGCGGTTGCCGTACTTAGTGGTGATCGTCGATGAACTCGCCGATCTGATGCTGACCGTTGGTCGTGAAATTGAAGAGCCGATTACGCGTCTGGCGCAGATGGGACGTGCGGCTGGGATTCACTTGATCCTTGCCACTCAGCGACCTTCAGTTGATGTCATCACCGGTTTGATTAAAGCCAACTTTCCGGCCCGCGTGTCTTTCCAAGTCTCTTCACGCATTGACTCGCGCACAATTCTTGATGCCATTGGCGCTGAGCGACTCTTGGGTGAAGGCGATATGTTATTCCTACCGCCGGGAAGCGCGAAACCGCAGCGTATTCATGGCGCCTTTATTTCTGAACCGGAAATTCGCAAAGTGGCAACTGCGATCAAGAAACAAGGCAAGCCGATTTACGATTCCGAGTTTGTCGCTGCGCTTGAGAAAGCGCGGAGCAGTAAAGGTGCTGACGGCAGCGTTGAAGAGGACGACTACGATGAGATGTACGAACAGGCGCGAGAATTGGTAATGGAAAGCCGTCAAGCATCGATTTCTTGGCTCCAGCGCCGACTGCGAGTTGGTTATAACCGTGCGGCACGGATGATTGAAAGAATGGAACGTGAAGGATTAGTTGCTCCTGCTGCTGAAGCTGGAAAACCTCGTGAGGTCCTGGTGCGAGCGAGTGGGGGGAGGGAATGAAGAAGAATGCTAAATGCTAAATGATGAATGGAAAATAGGGAGAGCGCTTTTTTTGCGTTTCAGGTGTTCTATACTGCATGACTATGCAAACACGTTTCTCACATTTAGCGCTGGTCGCTTTTGTTTTTTGTTCATCCTTTATCGTTCATCCTTCATCGTTTGCAGAAGTCGCGTCCGTTCAAACCGTGGTAAAAAAACTCCAAGCTCGCTACGATTCAACCAAAGGGTTTCGTGCTGACTTCACGCAAGAAGTGGAATCTGCGACACTAGGCCAGAAGGTGGAAGCACACGGAAAGGTCTTTTTCAAAAAACCTGGCCGAATGCGCTGGGAGTTTGTCGATCCGGAACAGCTTCTGGTCTCTGATGGAAACTTCTTCTGGCTCTATCAACCTAAAGAAAAGCAAGTCATTAAAACTCCCTTTGCCCAAGCCTTTCGTTCAAGTTCTCCTGCCTCGTTTCTTCTCGGTGTTGGGCGCATCACGCAAGATTTTACCCCAAGCTTGCAAGCGCAAAACGCGAAGACCTACACGCTGCGTTTAACCCCGAAGAAAGATCCCGAAGCCATCGGCCTTCTGGATCTTGAGGTTGACGCTAAGACGTTTGATATTCTGCAGGCGACGATCATCGACCCTATCGGCAACACCACACGCGTATGCTTCACCAACATCGATCGCAAAAGCCCGTTTGACGAGACGCTCTTTCGCTTCACAGTCCCGGACGGAGTCGATATAGTCGACACTCCATCATCTTCTTGATATGGCACGCGACGTTGGGAAGAGTCCAGAGTCTAGAGTCCAGGGTCCAGAGTCTGAGAATTCATCAACCCTTTCTAGACTATAGTGGAGGTCTCGGAAGGTAGGCTCGCAAGAGAACCTTCGAATCCTCACTACTCGGCCCCTCATTACTCATTACTGTCTGTTAAAGGAGGTTACCATGCGACTCGAAGGAAAAATTGCGTTGATTACGGGTGCCGGGTCTGGCCAAGGACGAGAAGCTGCCGTGCTTTTTGCGCAAGAGGGGGCGCGAGTGGTGGTGACCGATGTAGACGAGGATGGTGTAAAGGAGACGGTCGAGAAAATTACAGCCACTGGTGGTGAAGCGGTTGGCCGTCGCATGGATGTTACCGACGCCACTCAGATACAGAATGGTGTTGATTTTACGATTCGGACGTATGGATCACTGAATGTGCTGTATAATAATGCTGGCGTGTATCTCCGTGGTAAAGATGGACCAGTGACAAGAGTTTCCGATGATATTTGGGAGCTCACGCTCAATGTCAACCTCAAGAGTATGTATCTCTGTTGCAAATATGCCATTCCTGAAATGATCAAAGCTGGCGGCGGTGCGATTGTGAACACCGCTTCAGCCGCAGGGCTGATGGGTAGTAACTTTCATGCCTACTCAGCCTCAAAGGGTGGAATGATTGCTCTCAGTCGTTCGATTGCGACGACTTATGCTGCACAAAATGTGCGCTCCAATGTAATCTGCCCAGGATTTATCGAAACGCAAATGACCGCAGAAATTTCAGGCAGCCAGCGCTTGTTGCAAGCCTACCTAGATAACACGCCGCTCCATCGTGCCGGGCGAGCGGTCGATGTTGCGTACATGGCGTTATACCTTGCTTCCGATGAAGCGGCATTTGTAACTGGTGGGGTCTTTGTCATTGATGGTGGTGTGACCGCCCGCTAGTCTCTATCTGCCGCCAAACTGGGGTTCTCCCGCCTAGCGCTCTCAGCTATAGTGCGCCCACTTTATCCTGGGAAAGAGGTTTCTATGGAAATGTTCGAGCGGAAAATCGATGACAATGGCAAGCCCTACTTGGTGACTGAGGCCTCAGGGCATATGCTCTCACGTTTGCCATTGCTCAACAAAGGAACAGCCTTTACGCCAGAGGAACGACGTGAGTTTGGCCTCGTGGGCTGGCTCCCCCCGCATGTGACCTCACTCAATGAGCAGGTCGAGCAAAGTTACAAAAACTTCTCTAGCTTCCAGACCCCGCTGGATAAGCATGTCTTTTTGCGGGTGCTGCAAGATCGCAATGAGACGCTCTTTTATGCGTTAGTCGCGACCCACCTCGAAGAGATGATGCCGATCATTTACACGCCGACGGTTGCCCAAGGCGTCGAGCAGTTTAGTCATCTGTATCGCTATCCGCGTGGCTTGATTCTCAGCACTGAGAATATTGACCAGGTTGATGCGCTTCTTGCCAATTCGCCACTTTCTGAAGTGAAGTTGGTGGTTGCGACTGATGCTGAAGGCATCCTCGGCATCGGCGATCAAGGTGTAGGCGGTTTGGCTATCTGCATTGGCAAACTCTCACTGTACACTGCAGCCGCTGGTATTGACCCTTCGTTTACTCTTCCAATTGGCCTTGATGTTGGGACTAATCGAGAAGACCTGCTCGCTGACCCACTCTATCTTGGTGTGAGACATCGTCGCCTGGAAGGGAAACCGTATCACGATTTCATTGAGAAGTTCGTGACCGCTTTTAAGAAGCGTTTCCCCAATGCCCTGCTGCAATGGGAAGACTTCAGTAAGCAGAAAGCGTTCGATGTGTTGGAGCGTTACCAAGATGCTCATCCATCATTCAATGATGACATTCAAGGAACTGGGGCTGTGGTGCTTTCTGGACTCTTGGCGACCATGCGTAAGATTCGTCAGAAGCTCTCTGATCAAGTGATTGTCATTCACGGCGCCGGTGCTGGTGGTATAGGTGTGGCACGACAGATTGCCAACGGCTTTGAACTTGAAGGCATGTCGCGCGAAAAAGCCCGTGCGCAAATTTTCGTACTCGATTCCAAAGGCCTCGTCCTCACAAACCGTGCAGGGATTGAGCCCTACAAACTTGAATTTGCCCACGAGCCGGCACGTGTTGCCAATTGGAAGATCAAGGGCAAGATTCCTGATTTGTTAGAGACTATACAGCAGGCAAAAGTTACCATGCTGATCGGACTTTCGGGACAGTATAATGCGTTTTCTGAAGAGATCGTCCGAGCAACAGCCAGGAACACTCCGCATCCTGTAGTCTTTGCTTTGTCCAACCCGACTGCGAATTGCGAAGCGCTTCCTGAAGACGTGTATCGTTGGACCAATGGAAAAGCGGTCGTCGCCACGGGAAGTCCGTTCGCCGATGTTTCCTATGGTGGAAAATCGCACCCTGTGGGTCAGGGGAACAATGCCTTCATCTTTCCCGGCTTGGGGCTTGGCGTGATGCTGAGTGGGGCACGGCGAGTGACCGAGAAAATGCTGACCGCAGCCGCGGTAGCGCTGGACAAATTCACGACGGACGAGCGGATAGCCCAAGGTGGAGTTTATCCTCGTATCGAGCAGTTGCGCGAAGCCAGTAAGCATGTCGCAGTTGCCGTCATCAAACAGGCGATTTCTGATGGTTTGGCACGGAATGAAGTACCAGAGAAGAATCTCGATGCCTTTGTTGAAAGTGGGATGTGGAAGCCTGAGTATCTGCCGCTCCGGCGGAAACGGGCGTAGAGCATAAGGTCGTTTTTTCTCTCGACGATAAATCGCCGGGCCACAAATCACGCTCCGTAAATGGGACTGAAGCCGGATTTATCCGGCGCTGTTCTGGACAGTGAATGCCTCAATGCCGTGTGTCTCAATTTAGAAATTTAAGTCTTATGAGGGTGACGTAATCGCCGCCCTCATTTTTTTGCAGAGGTAATGAACAATGCAAGATCTTAATGGACGAGTGGCGGTAATTACTGGCGGTGCAAGTGGTATTGGCTTGGCAACTGCACGTGCGTTCGCGCGTGAGAAGATGCGTATTGTTTTGGCTGATATTGAGCAAGTGGCACTTGATACTGCGGTGAAAGAAATTCAAGGGCTGGGTGGAGAATGCCTTGGGGTGCGCACTGATGTTGGCGACCTCAAACAAGTCCAAGTGTTAGCAGACAAGACCTGGGAACGATTCAGTGCTGCACATGTTGTTTTCAACAACGCCGGGGTCGCAGTGTTTGGTCCAATCCAAGAGATGAAGCACGAAGATTGGGAATGGGTACTACGGGTGGATTTATGGGGTGTGATTCATGGGGTTGAGGCGTTTCTTAACCGGATGATTGTCCAGAAGCAAGGCGGACATATTGTGAACACTGCCTCGTTTGCTGGGCTTGCTCCTAATCGTGGGCTGGGCGCGTACTGCGTAGCAAAGTATGGAGTTGTGGCGTTATCGGAGTGTTTAGCTCGCGACGTCAAAGAGCACGGCATTGGTGTGTCGGTATTGTGCCCGATGATTTTGGCGACCAATATCAATCATTCAGAACGCAACCGGCCGGCGGAACTCGGCGGCGCGAAAGCCCAGCGACAGCAAACAAGTGCTGAGCAGCAAAGTATGCAAGGACGAGTGTTGACGCCCGAACTCGCAGCCGAGAAAGTTGTCCGGGCAATTAAAAGCGGCGAATTATATATTCACACACACGAGGAAGCACGTGACTTTGTGCGTCGTCGGTTTGAACGGATCGACCGCGCGTTTGCGGGTTTGTAGTAGAAGACTGTATCACTTTCTTGCGTTCTGCTAATGATAAAAGTGGGCCACCATTCTAACCAGAGACGGTCCCATGATACCAGAGAATAACAAGGCGAGATCCACTGCACCTAGCTTTTGCGACGGTACAGCAGCATCCCGACTAAAGCGCTGCCAAAGAGGATAACTGTACTCGGTTCGGGAATAGCAGTGTTTGGCTCGGTAATGACGACCGGATTCACCAAGTTGATATTTCCATCTCCGATACTTCCTACTGTCAAATGTGGAAGTAGAGCGTTACTAGTCGCGACACTCAGGACCTGGAACCAGCCTGATCCTCCAAAGCTGATATTTTTCCCGTTAGCACCATTACCAATCTGAAAGGGCGGCCCGAAATTAGAAAGAGTAACAACATACCCGGTGTAACTACCAAATCCAGTGAGGGTGCCAACAGCCGTTGTATAATAGGTCCACGTGGTAGGGTCGACCGGACCGCCGAGCGTACTATAGGCAATGTCCTTCAATTCTTTTTTGGGACTTCCAGGAGAGAGAATGCCTCCGAGGGTAACCAAACCGGAGAGTTGAATATCGACATGAAATCCTTTGTCGGCAGATTGCATACTCCAGGCGTCCCCTTTCAGGGTAGCGGTGCCAAGGGTATCAATTTGTGTTAAGTAGCCAGGCTCACAGTGAGTAAAGCCTGTCGGACATTGAGGAAAGCCTGGCAGATCTTGGGAGAAGACAAAAGTTTCTGCAGTTCCCCCTTGCCCGAAGGTAAAAGTGAACCCGCCTGGCTTGTCTGAATATTGTGGATTGACGATTGCGCGTTCAGCGTCGTATCTAAGCGCACTCATCGCGAACCCAGAAGGAGCAAAAAATAGACTGAAGATACTTGCTGCCACCACAGCCAGAACGCCAACCCTTTTATTCATCATAACCTCACTCCTCACAACATGAGAAGTATGCAGTACAGAGGGATGATTAATAAGGTAATTCCGAGATTGCCGGTGTTCTGTACTTCCACCCTCGCTCAAGACTTGTGCAAAAGTAATACCACAGTCTCACTTTCAATTAAAGAGCGTGAAATCACTTACCACAGATAGAGAATTGTTTGGTAGGAGGCAAAAAACATTGCCAGGATGAGATGTTATTCACTATGGTTTGTAGTTGAGTTTCAAAGTGAAACAAGAACACCACATACCATTAGATAAATATTGAAGTAGAAAGGGGAAAATGAGCAAATAATTGTCAGAACTGACATAAGTAAGAATGTCAGAAATGACACTTCTGGATCAACGTATCAACGTTAGTTTACAGTAGAGTTAGGCAGAGCTGATAGGCTCTGCCCACTTTTACCAGTTAACAGCAGAATTTACTACTTATCCGAATAGCTCACCGCTAGCCCCTCGCTTGGGTCCATCTGAATACCGTAATTGGGAATCGGATAACGCAGTCCTGCTTTCGAGAGCATCTCCAAGCCTTCAGTGACTTTGGGGAGAAGGTGAGGACGAAGGGCCATCAACACCTCATCATCTGCCACACCGCCGTAGCGTCGTTCTGCGTAACACGGGATTGAGAGCGATGGTTCTCCGGTAGCGAGTGCGCAGCCCCACGAATCCGAACACGCACTCTCGCCGACCACGCCGAATTGGTAGCGTTTGTACCCTTTCCATTGCAGTCCGTTGATAAACAGGATCATTTGTCCGGGAGTGCCATAGATCAACGCGATATCGGGTGGGTCGAGCCGACCAGAAGCTAACGGAGAAACAGCCATTGCGTGATATTTGCCGGGGGCAACCCTGGTCATCGCTTGTTGGTGCTTTGCCGCTTCTTCCTTGTTTTTGAACCACACCCCCGCCATTTGCGTTCCATCTAACGTGCTGGCTGGAACCTCTCTGAGGCCAATGACCGCCCCGCAGTTCCCAGGCATCACGTTGTCGATTGTCACACCGACCGTCCATCCCACCTGTCGTGCCTGCGTCACAATCTGACAGGTCGTGTGACGCTTCTTGGGACGGCGAATCTTTGGGATCGCTTCCATCTCTTCCACTGTCTCAAACAGCTTCATGCCAATTGGTAAAGTGCGTAGGCGCAGTAAATTCTGCAATTTGTCACTTACTTCTTTCCAATCGATTTGTTCTGTCGCGGCTGCTGTCGTTGTTGCCATTCGTCTGTCCTCCTTCGATTGCTGAGGTTTCTGTAGCAGATTTTCCTGCCCTTTGCAGGTCAAGAGAAGAGCAGATATAGGATAGCGCAACCGTCATGAGACTCAGGCGGCAGATTACACCAATAAGGAGGAGCAACTCATGGACTCGCTCCGTGGAAAAGTAGCGATTGTGGGTGCAGCGGACACCGAAGTAGGCGTAGTGCCGCATCTCAGCGCCACGCAACTGTATGTTAAAGGAGCCAAGCTTGCACTTGAAGATGCAGGGATTACTAAAGAAGATGTCGATGGACTTATTACCTGCACCTCGTTTGTCGAACCCTACATGTACCATGCCGAGATGATCGCTGAGTATATGCAGATCTTCCCTCGCTATTGCCTCAACGTTGCAACGGGTGGTGGCACGACACTGGCAATCATGCACCACGCCGCGTCAGCAATTGCGACCGGTGTATGTAACACGGTGCTGATCACAATGGCTGATAACATGCTCTCAGGCCTCTCGCGCGACAAAGCGATTGAGGCGATGTCGACCGCTGGTCACGCCCAGTTTGAACGGCCTTACGGCCCGCCTATTCCCGGTTTCTATGCGATGCTCGCGCAGGCACACATGCATCAATACGGTACAACGAGTGAGCAACTCGCCGCTGTTGCCGTCGCCTGCCGCAAGCATGCCTCCATGAATCCCGAGGCGCAGATGCGCCAGCCGATTACTATTGACGATGTGCTTAACTCGAAAATGATCGCCCATCCGCTGCATCTGCTCGATTGCTCGCTGGTGTCGGATGGTGGTGCAGCAATTGTTATGACTTCAGCTGACCGCGCCAAGGACTTCAAAAAGAAACCTGTCTATATGCTTGGGGTTGGCGAGGGACATTCGCATGAACATGTCAGTCAGGCACGCAGTTTGACTACCTCAGCAGCGAAAGAAGCAGGGGAACGAGCCTATAGAATGGCTGGTCTCGGGCCAAAAGATATGGATGTGGCTGAGCTGTACGATTGTTTCACACCCGTAGTGATCATCGAGTTAGAAGACTTAAGCTTCTGTCCGAAAGGTGAAGGTGGTCGGTTTGTTGAAGGCGGACGGATTGAGCTTGGGGGGGAATTACCAATCAACACGCACGGTGGTCTGATGTCGCATTGTCATCCTGGGCATCCAGGATCGCTGTTTTCCATTACCGAAGCGGTACGCCAATTGCGTGACGAGTGTGGACCGCGGCAAGTCAAGGATGCAGAAGTCGCTTTCGTTCATGGTCAGGGCGGGATTATGTCTACCCATTGCTCGATGATCTTGGGAAAGGAGAGAAACTAATGGCTGCACCAGGAGTGAAACCGGTTCCTATTCCCACCAAAGAAACCAAGCCATATTGGGATGGTTGCAAAAAGCACGAGCTGCACATCCAGAAGTGCACAGCCTGCGGTCACCATCAGTTTTATCCGCGGCTGTACTGCACAGTGTGTATGAGTGACAAAGTCGAATGGCTGAAATCTTCAGGCCGCGCTACGGTTCTCTCGTTCACGATCGTTTATCGCCCAGTCACACAAGCATTCTCTAGCGATGTTCCTTACGTTGTTGCTTTGGTGACCTTGAATGAGGGTCCGCAGATGATGACTAACATTGTTGGCTGTCCGCCTGAGCAAGTGAAAATTGGCATGCCGGTGCAGGTGACGTTCGAGGATTGGACGGAAGAGATTTCAGTACCGAAGTTTAGGCCGGCTTGACTTTAATGTTTCTCGTAGGAAATTTAACCCGTTCGTCCTGAGCGTAGGTGCAAAGTGTCGAAGTTGAAGGGCGAACGGGTCTCAGCATCCACAAATGATTTAGGAATATTCTATGCCCTACGACCTCATCATCCGTAACGGAACCGTCATTGATGGTACTCGCCACCCAGGCCGCGCTGCCGATATTGCCGTGCGAGACAATCGTATCGTTGCTGTTGGTTCGGTGAGCAGTGAAGCGAAGCAGACGGTTGACGCAACTGGCCGTGTTGTCACTCCAGGTTTTATCGATGTCCATTCACATGACGACTTCGCGCTCCTTGATCGCCCGCTCTGTGACTTCAAGATCATGCAAGGGGTGACAACTGAAGTTATTGGCAACTGCGGCTTTGGAGCAGCGCCGGCGAGTGCAGCCTACAAAGAGTTCTTGCAAGGATTCGGTGCTGTGTTGTTCGGGCCGTTAGGAAAATTTTCCTGGGAAACTACTGACGAGTTCTTCCGTCTGTTTGAGGCTTATCCTCCGTCGGTCAACGTTGTCGCACAGATCCCGCACGCGGCTGTGCGTTACGGAGTGCTGGGGAATGAGAAGCGACTGCCAACTGCGCAAGAGCTGAGCAGAATGCAAGCCCTAGTGCGGGAAGGGATGGGAGCTGGCGCGGTAGGGCTATCAACTGGACTCTATTATCTGCCGCATACGCAAACCGAAGAAGCTATTGCTCTGGCGAAAGTTGTCGCAGAGTACGGTGGCTTATACGCTACGCACATGCGCAATGAGGCTGGACACTTACTCGACTCGATCAATGAGACACTGCGGATTGGGCAAGAAGCTGGCGTACCGGTACAGATCTCGCATCACAAAGCAATGGGCCGCCAGAACTGGGGCAAAGTCACAGAAAGTCTTGCCTTAGTTGATCAGGCGCGACAACGCGGTCAAGATGTGACTTCAGACGCCTATCCTTACATTGCCGGAAGTACCACACTTGCAGCGCTGGCAAGCGGAGGATCGTTAGAGCTCGTCTCTCCAGCGGACGTGTTGATTGCTTCAACTCCAAATCGCCATGAGTACGAAGGCAAAACCCTCGATGAAATTTGCCGCCTGTTAGAAAAGTCGCTCGAACAGACGGTGAGAGATATTCTTGCTGAAGAAGGCGAGGGGGTAGTGGCAGTAATCTTCGGGATGGAAGAGTCTGATGTGCGTCGCGTACTCGCGCATCCTACGACGATGATTGGGTCTGACGGTATTCCCTCAGTTGAAGGCAAGCCGCATCCACGACTCTACGGAACCTTTGCCAAGGTACTCGGCACGTACGCTCGTGATGAGTACCTCTTCTCGCTTGAAGAAGCGGTCCACCGCATGACTGGTCTCCCCGCACAAAAGTTTCGTCTTGCTGATCGTGGAGTGTTGCGTGAAGGAGCATATGCCGACCTTGTTGTGTTTGATCCGCTCACTGTTGCTGATATTGGAACATACCAAGAGCCTCGCCGCTATCCTCCAGGAATCGACTATGTCATTGTCAACGGCAAAATCACTGCCGACCACGGACGGCACACGGGCGAGCGGGGCGGGCGGATGTTGAGACGCACGGCTATGTCACTCAAGTGAGTCCGGCGGCGGAGTATATTCGAGTCCGATACCGAATCTGCAGACACGACCTCATCCTTGTCGTGGCGGGCCGACCCGCTGTGCCAGATCCCACGAGATCCACTTCTCTGGATGAATAACCAACAACACGCGGGGTTCAGTCTGTAACCGCGCCATACGAGCATCGACTTGCGCCGGGGCCACATACTTTTCCACAATTTTCCGCGTCAGTCCCTAAATGTCGGTTTCCACAATCGTTGCCCGCACTTTACCGATTACGGACTTATAACCGGTTGCGTTGTTAATACAGAGTGTGACACGAGAGTCCCGTTGCAGATGCCCGTACTTAAAGCGTGACAGAATATTAATTGGCGCGTAGACTTCCCCATGATTGTCTGCATATACTTCACGTGGCTGTAGTTAGTTGAAGGAAGTTGTATGGCTCGTCCTGGTGCACGCACTCGTCCCACCAAGCAGGCTTCCTCGCGTACTGCTACTCCGCCCCAGCCTGATGTAGACACCCTGTTAGAAGCCGCGCAGCTCACTGCCACGCAGATCCAACAGATTACCAAGCGCTATGGTGCCCGTCTGGAGCAGGTCGTTCGCTTCTCTCCTTACCGTCTTGCGCATGACATCGAAGGAGTGCCGTTCTCGGCTGTAGACCTTCTCGCCGGCAAACTCGGACGCGGTAAAGCCGATTCCCAACGCGTTCGCGCAGGCATTCACGATACATTACAACGAGGGCTGCGCAGTGGTCATACCTGCCTACCACTTCCGCGTGTTGTCGCCCGCACTGCAAGATTGTTGCAGATCTCTCCCGCGATCATTGAAGATTACTGTCTACGTGGCGCTTTGGATGTCGGCGGAGCATTCGTCGTGGAGCAACGCGGCTCTGAGACGGTTTTTACCTCGCTTGAGCTGCGCCGTATCGAAGAACGGGTCGCGCAAGCTTTGGTCGATCGCCTGTTCCTGCCTCTCCCGCCACTGTGCCCGAACCTGGACGAGGTGGGCCAGCAAGTCGGCACCACACGTGGATTGAATGCCGAACAACAGCAGGCGCTACGCTCTGCACTCTCCGAGCCGTTGACCGTCGTGACTGGTGGTCCGGGGACAGGCAAGTCGTATTTCTGTCAAGCGCTGGCGGAAGTGGCGACTAAATGTCGGATTCCGCTGCTCGCTGGGGCTCCGACTGGGCGGGCGGCGCAACGGCTGACCGAGGTTTCCGGACTTCCGGCTGCAACGTTACACCGATTGTTAGAGTATCAACCCAAGGACGGAACGTTTCTGCGCAACGCGGATTTTCCGTTAGACGCCGCTCTGCTCGTCGTTGACGAAACCAGCATGGTTGATTTGTTCCTGTTTGATCACGTAGTGGATGCGCTCCCCGTCGGTGCACGTCTGGTGTTAATTGGGGATGTCGACCAACTCCCCAGTGTCGGTCCGGGACAAGTGCTGGCGGATGTAATCGCTTCTGGTGTTGCCTCGACGGTCCGCTTCACTCAATTGTACCGACGCAGTGAGGCTAGCACGATCACAGTAAGTGCGCATCAGGTACGCGATGGCCGCATCCCTCACCTCGTAGATGATTCACAGGGTGACTTTCGCTTTATCGAAGAAACTGACCCTACTCGTGCCATAGAACGAGTAGTCGAACTCGTAGCACAAGAGATTCCCGCTACGCTCAAGGTTGATTCACTCGCCGATATTCAAGTGCTGGTGCCGTTAAACATCGGTCCGATCGGCACACAAACACTCAACCGTGCCTTGCAGCAACGCCTCAACCCCGAGGGGCGTCGGGTGCAGATGTCACCAGATAGCGAATTCCGCGTTGATGATCGCATTGTCGTAACCGAAAACAACTACCGCCTCAACGTGTTCAATGGTGATTCTGGAATTCTTGTCCGTGCCAATCCTGATAAACATGTCGCTGTTGTGGATACTGGTCGTGATGAAGCAATGTTCGTCGGCAAAGAATTGTCTGCCTTGACTCTCGGCTATGCTACCAGCGTCCATCGCGCGCAAGGAGGAGAATTCCCAGTGGTGGTGGTTGTGCTGCATGACCTGCATGCGCCACTGCTCCAGCGCACGTTACTGTATACAGCGATCACGCGCGCTAAGCGGCTGTGCGTCATTGTCGGCACCCGTAGTGCGGTGACACAAGCAATCCGCAACGTCCGTGCGTTGCACCGTTACACCGGTTTGGTCAATGCGATTCACCATGCTCGTCCAATCGCAGATAGCGGGTAACCTAAGCAAACTAGCAGTGAAATTCCAGAGCAATGGCAGAGAAATTTCATAACTTTTCCAGGACTTCCTGCCGCTGATCTCCTACCCTCCTGCCACAAAGCCTCCTATAGGAGGAAGGTGATGTCCATAGAATAAATTCGCTCTAGGGCTAGTCTTAGGAATTGCTCTGATCGTGGCCGCTGGCGGTGTAGAAGCGAAAGAAAAGCACATTCACGCAGCTTCGCCAACATTGATACCTACAAAGATGACTTTAGCTTCATTGGCGTATCGGGCGTCGATTATCTCACCCTCACGGGCAGGAGTACGCTGGGTGACGATACGGCCCAGGCGGTGGAAGACAATCAACCGGATGGTAATACGTGTACTCCTCCGGACGGTGGCGGCGTTGAACTCGTCATTACCGAAGCGGTTTATGTACTGAGCTTCCCCGAGGTTATGCTGCCGGTCCTGCGTGCGACGTATGACGATCTGCTCGCGGCGGTGCAAAAAGATGGTGGCGCCGACCTGCTCATCTCTCAGCTGCTAATTTTTGCTGCTCCAATCGTTGCTGAGAAAACCGGTATCCGTTGGATCTCAACCGAATTGCAACCCGGCGCATTTCTCTCCGCCTATGACCCGCCAGTGCTCGCACCGCTTCCCACGTTAGCGAAATTGCGTGGGTTAGGCGTAACCTTTCACCGGGCACTCTTTCGTGTGTTGCAACTGCCTGCTCGTTTTTGGTGTAACCCAATCCATCAACTGCGACGAGAGTTGAGATTGCCGCCAGTCACAGCCCCGGTCCTTGCCGGAAGACATTCGCCACAGATGGTGTTGGCGTTATTCTCTCGCATGATCGGTGAGCCGCAGCCTGATTGGCCGGCTCAGACATTAGTGACCGGATTTCCATTTTATGATGGAAATGAGTCTGCTCTGCCGCCAGCACTCCTACGGTTCTTGCACGACGGAGAGCCGCCGATTATCTTTACCCTGGCTAGAGAGTCCTACGTACCAGGAGAACGCGGCAATGCTCCGACAGCAACTGCAGCAGGAGGACGGAGTACGAACTGCCTGTGATGCGATTGAGAAACTCCTGCAGACGAAACAAGAATCGGCAAGGCTATAAATCCTTTGGTACTCATGGAAAGCAAATTTCCATTCGTAGCCCCTTGCTATCAGTCTGTGGATGGTCGGGGACACGCTTCGCTTGCCTATTGCTAATGCGGAGGGCGGTCCAGGCGAGGACATAAGCATCAAGGATGTCGTCGGGGGCAACTTGGGAACGTGGAAAGTTTTGGAAAAAATCTTCCTGTACGAAGCTTGTGATGAGCATGGTTGAACCACGCTGTCCCCCTTTGGCAAAGGGGGGAGTAAAGGTAGGGTTTTCGCCTCTCCTATGAAATAGAGGTTCAAGAACTCTTTGTCTCTCCTCTCGTCCCTCTTGTGTCTTCTTGTTATATTGCATCGGTGCACCGGCGAGTGAGGTGAACGCTAATTCTGGATGTGCTTCGTGAATACGCTGTTGCAACTCTGGGGTCAGCAAGCGATCGACTTCGCGAATCTTGGGCAAAAGGTTGAAGGCTTGGATACTCAATCCGTGCGTGCGCACTTGGCCGTAACGTGTCGCGTTGAGCATCGAGCGAGTCGGGGGAGAAAAAATGCTGCTGGCTCGACGACCCAGCAGCTTGCGAGCCTGCCGGTCGCATTCGCGTCCGCCGGACTGAGGTTTATCGAGCAGGCCGATGGGAATATCGATGGCGATCACTTCTGGTTGAGGATCAATTGTGAGCACCTCGGCAAAATTGTGATAAAGTCTGATGTGAAACTCATATCTTCTCACCTTGTGTCGCAAAAGCACTACGACCCATCCTGTGCGGCAGCCGTCAACGCCAGCGACCCAACTCATGTTTGTGGACCCCCATCTCTACTCACCTGCTCTTTTCTGGCACATAGGAAGATGATCCCTCAAGGAGGGAGTGACAGGATGAAACAACCAGAGACGTTTGGATTGCTTCGTGTTGCTGCAGCTTCGCCTCGACTTCGAGTAGCAGATTGTATCACTAATGTTCATCACATCCTTGATGTGATGAGCCAAGCCGAGCGTGAGGCGGTGGCGCTCTTAGTCTTTCCGGAATTATGTCTGACCGGCTATACGTGTGGTGATCTTTTTCAGCACCAGGCTCTCCAACATGCGGCTGTAGCTACTCTCGACAAAATACGAGACGCAACAAACAGCCAGTTCTCTGGGATCGCGGTTGTTGGTTTGCCTTTGGCTGTTCAGGGACAACTCTTTAATACTGCTGCTATTTTGTACCGCGGTCGGATTCTCGGAGCCGCACCCAAGTCTTTTCTGCCCAATTACAAAGAGTTTTATGAACGCCGTTGGTTTGCTCCCGCACATGCAGCTCCAAGAAAAGAAATCGAACTTTTGGGCCAGGTAATTCCGTTCGGTCACGATTTACTATTTTGTGCCCAGGGATGGGACGCGTTCACTTTTGGTGTGGAGATTTGTGAAGATTTGTGGATACCACAACCTCCGAGTACCCGCCAAGCGTTAGAAGGGGCGACAGTGTTAGTGAACTTGTCGGCGAGTAATGAAATCATTGGCAAAGCTGCCTACCGCCGGCAACTCGTCACGAGTCAGGCTGCGCGGTGTCTTGCTGCTTATGTCTACAGTTCGTGCAATGCCGATGAATCGACCACTGACGTGGTTTTTGGTGGTCACTGCCTGATTGCTGAGAACGGCGTCCTACTTGCCGAGTCACAACGTTTTCGTCAGGAAGAGCCTCTCCTTATGACAGATGTTGATGTCGAACGTCTACAGAGTGAGCGGGTGCAGATGGGCAGCTTTGGTGATACCGCAGCCTTCCATCGTTCTGGTGAATCACTACGGTGGGTTCGGTTCCCTTGGGAGCCGCGTTTTGCTCCGGTTCGCTTAGTGCGGACGGTCGAGGCGCATCCGTTTGTGCCGCGAGAAACGCAAGACTTACGTGAGCGATGCGAAGAGATTTTCCACATTCAAGTGGCAGGATTGGGAAAACGGCTCCAGCATCTACACAATCCAACTGTTGCTATCGGTGTGTCCGGTGGCTTGGACTCTACGCTCGCACTACTTGTGACTTGCCGTACTGCTGATGCGATTGGGATGGAGCGGACGCATATCCAGGGCTTGACCATGCCTGGATTCGGCACGACACAAAAGACAAAGCAGAATGCCTCGACACTTATGAATCTGCTTGGCATCGCCGGTCGTGCAATTGATATTCGTCAACTCTGCCTAGAGGAGTTGCGGGCATTGGGACATCGTCCCTTTGGCATCGACCTGGCCGGCGACCTGACGGTAGAGGAGTTTTCCGAACTTCTACTTCACCTCCCGGCGGAGAAGCGGCACGATCTCGCGTTTGAGAATGTCCAAGCGCGGATGCGCACCAGCTTGTTGATGAACACAGCTTTTGTGATTGGTACCGGTGATCTGTCTGAACTCGCTCTCGGCTGGGCGACGTACAACGGCGATCAGATGAGTATGTATAACCCCAATGTGAGTATTCCCAAGACGCTGGTGCGTTTCCTGGTTGCCTGGGCAGCGGAGAATGAGTTCACTGGCGCCACGCGCGAGACGTTGCAGGCAATCGTGGAGACGCCGATCTCGCCGGAGTTGTTGCCGACCTCACAAACCGGAGAGATCGTGCAAGCGACAGAGGAGGTGATTGGTCCCTACGAATTGCATGATTTCTTTTTATTTCACTTCTTGCGCTATGGCACAGCACCGGCCAAGATTCTCTACCTTGCAAACCAGGCCCAGTTTGACCGAATATATACTGAAACCGAAATCCGCCATTGGCTGGTCGTCTTTTTGCGCCGATTTTTTGCTAATCAATTCAAACGTTCGTGTCTACCTGACGGACCAAAGGTCGGATCGGTGAGCCTCTCGCCGCGTGGCGATTGGCGGATGCCGAGCGATGCCGAAGTCGCTAGTTGGCTGCGGCAATGGGAGGTGTAACGTTGATGCTTCAGATGTTTCCCTTCGCGCCTGCCTGGAGCCGTCCGTTCAAAGCGCAGCGCCCGGAACTAGTTTTCTATGATGGACACTGTGGCTTGTGCCATTGGGCGGTACGCTTTATCCTTGCCAGGGATCGGACTGGCGAGGCGTTTCGCTTTGCCTCTCTTGAGAGTGACACGTTTCGCACCGCACTTTCTGAAGCGGACCGGGCATTACTGCCGGATAGTTTAGTCGTGCAAATGGAGGAAGGGACAATCCTCACGCGATCGACTGCGGTGTTGTACGTGATGTGGCGTCTCGGTGGAATATGGCGGGTGTTAAGTCGCGTGGCGACCCTTATTCCGGTCGCGTTTCGGGATCGGATATATGACGGGATTGCGCTGATACGTCACCGCTTGTTTCAAACGCCGCCGGCTTCCTGCCCCCTTATTCCTCCGTCTCAGCGCTCTCGTTTTCTGCCATAAGCTCTGAGCTTACCCGGCCTTGAAAGGCCGAGCTACTTTCGATCGCCGCTCCGCGGCTGAAGCGCTATCTTCATTCCTCACTCCCTACTCCGTACTCCTCCCCCTCCTTGCCAAACTGATACGAACCCGCACACTGAAGTGACGAGAGGAGTGTCGTGCATGAGTACACCACAAGAACGGTTTGTGCAGGCAGGAGATTACCGGGTCCGTGTCCTTGAGGCCGGGCATGGTGACCCACTGTTGTTCCTCCACAGCGCAATGGGCGCTGGGGTGTGGACCGACGGGATTGCGCGGCTGGCGCAACGTTTCCGAGTATTGTTGCCAGATCATCCAGGGTTTGGTCCTTCCCCACTACCAGACTGGCTGATGGGCATGGACGATATAGTCTTCCATTATATGGATTTTCTTGATGCCATGAACATCCATGACCCGATACGTGTCATCGGAACATCATTCGGCGGATGGATTGCGGCGGAGTTCGCCGCTTTTCACCCCGAACGGGTTAAAAAGCTCGTGCTCGTTGATGCGGCGGGATTACGGATCCCCGCTGTGCCAATGCCAGATGTGTTTCGGCTCCCGCCCCAAGAGGTTCTTCCTCTCGCCTTTCATGATCTATCGAAGGCGATGGTTATTATGCCAAAAGACTTTGGACCGGACTCACTCGTGCAAATGTTTCATGATCGCAGCGCTTTCGCGCGGTTGGCTTGGAACCCCTATCTGCATGATCCGAAGCTGCCACGCCGATTGCAACGCGCGACCGTGCCCGCACTGGTTGTGTGGGGACAGCAAGATCGACTGATTCCACCTGTGTACGCTGAAGAATACAAACGGTTACTGCCCTCAGCGGAAGTCGCCTATATTGACCAATGTGGGCACGACCCGACGATTGAGCAGCCAGAAGAATTTGCCCGAGTGGCGGTCGAATTTCTACGTTGAGGAAAGTAATCAGCGATCAGGAGTCAGCTGTCAGCTTTTTTTCTTCCCCTTTCTAGCTGAGTGCTGACCGCTGAGAGCGGATCACTCTATGAAGGAGCACAGCGACTATGCAATCCTATTTTTTTCATCTCATGCCGTGGACCGATTATCCCGAAGACTTTGACGAGAAATATGAATCTTCGTGGGTAACATTTCCCAACACATTCTATGATCCAGTCAAAGGTGCGGACCTGTACGATCGCTATCTCGATGAATTGGAATACGCCGACACGCTGGGCTACGACGGCATCTGCGTCAACGAACATCATCAGAACGCTTATGGGTTGATGCCGTCACCAAATGTTATTGCTGGAATGCTGGCGCGTCGTACAAAGAACGCTAAGATTGCCGTTCTTGGCAATGGTTTGCCATTGCGTGCCAATCCGTTACGAGTCGCTGAAGAGATGGCGATGTTGGACGTCGTGACCCGTGGCCGCGTAATCTCTGGGTTCGTGCGTGGGATTGGTTGTGAGTACTTCTCGCTTGATATTAATCCCACATTCTCGCGCGACATGTTTTACGAAGCGCACGACTTGATCGTGCGAGCCTGGACAGAACCTGGACCCTTCGAGTTTTTGGGGAAGCATTATCAGTATCGCTATGTAAATGTATGGCCGCGTCCCTACACCAAGCCACATCCGCCTATCTGGTTACCATCTGCTGGCAGCTCGGAGACGATTGAGTTTGCGGCGCAGCAGCGTTACCCATACGTGTCGGTCTTTACACCACTGGAGAACGTCAAACGGTTGCTCACAGCTTATCGGACATGTGCGCGCGAGAAGTTTCACTACGATCCACATCCGTCGCAGCTTGGGTATGCGCCTGGAACCTACGTCTCAGATGATGAGCAACGTGCCAAAGACGAGGCTGCCGAACACGGCCAGTTTTTCATGAGCAAAGCATTTAAGATTCCTCCTCATTTTTTGATTCCGCCGGGGTATGTCACAGAAAATTCTCTGCGTGGATTTCTCGCTGCTGGTCTCGGCCAGGGCGGGCCGTTAGCAGATGCAATTGCTGGAACACCGAAGACAGTGGCTGACCGTTTAATTGCCGACTACGATTATCTTGGTGGTTTTGGCTATATCATTGCTGGTGCAGGGCCAGGCAATGCGACGCATGAACAAACAGTGAAGCATATGACTCTCTTTCAGACTGAGGTCATGCCTGTATTGAAAAAGTATCACCTGCAGAACATTACGTAGGGGTTTAAGATACTACTGAATGTAACTTCACTATTTGCTTCACATGAAGAATTCAGGTAACACTAGGAGGACCGGATTGCTTCCAGGGGGGAAGTAAAAGTAATCTTCGCAAACCGCTGCACTAGGGCAAAGCAGAAGGATGAGGAAAGGAGACGTGCGATGAGACGAGGACTGAGATTCTGGGCCCTATGGGTTTTAGCGCTCATAGGGATGACGAGCGGTTGTACGATGTCACCGCGCAAGCGAGATGGCGCGGTACTCGGAGCTATGGTTGGAGCTATCGTTGGTGGTGGTATCGGTGCTGGTGTCGGACCAGAATTCCGCCACAAAGGAACTGATGAAGATGATGAGCGAGCTGCCGGTATCGGTATTGGTGTTGGCGCTGGAGCTCTTATAGGTGCCGCGATCGGCTACTTGTGGGCAGGCGAGGAGGAGCCCCCACCCCCCCCCCCCGCCCCCCCCCCCCCCCCCCCCCCCCCCCCCCCCCCCCCCCCCCCCCCCCCCCTTTTTTTCTGGCGC
>Ga0081539_10002033_pt1 | contig 30478 bp, 29 predicted proteins | sample TabmetS4T2R2_FD_71023 | JGI IMG/M metagenome (GOLD analysis project Ga0081539, IMG submission 71023) | Tabebuia heterophylla rhizosphere microbial communities from the University of Puerto Rico - S4T2R2 | ecosystem: Host-associated > Plants > Roots > Rhizosphere ... | reverse complement strand
GATCGCCGAGGCCGCCGAGTTCTTCTCGTTCGGCACCAACGACCTCACCCAGATGGCCTGGGGCTTCTCCCGGGACGACGTCGAGGGCGCGTTCTTCTGGCGCTACCTGGAGCTGGGCATCTTCGGTATCTCGCCGTTCGAGTCGATCGACCGCGACGGGGTGGGCCGGCTCGTGCGGATCGCCGCCGAGGAGGGCCGGGCCAGCCGCCCCGACCTCAAGCTCGGGGTGTGCGGGGAACACGGCGGCGACCCGGAGTCGGTGCACTTTTTCGACGAGGTCGGGCTGGATTACGTGTCCTGCTCGCCGTTCCGGGTGCCGGTCGCCCGGCTCGAGGCGGGACGGGCGGCGGTGCAGTCGGCCGGCTCCGACCACCGGTAGCCGAGCCGGTTCGCCGGCGGGAGGGCCGGTCGTCGTGCACGCCGAATTCGCCGCCGGTTGTGACTATCGTCCCGCTGACCGACCCCTTTTTGTCGGGGGGCAGGTCTAGCGTCCGAGGAGACACAGTCACACGGTCAAAGGAGCCTGTCATGACGTCTCAGCTCAACCCCTACCTCACGTTCGACGGCAACGCCCGGGAAGCCATGGAGTTCTACCGGTCGGTCTTCGGCGGCGAGCTCATCGTGAACACGTTCGGCGAGTTCGGCTCGCCCGATCCGGCGATCGCCGACCGGGTCATGCACGCGAGGCTGACCACCGACCGCGGCTACATCCTGATGGCGTCGGACACCGCGCCGGGCATGTCCTACCAGCCCGGCAACACCATCACCTGCAGCCTCAGCGGCGACCCCGGCGAGGGCCTCGAGGAGGTGTGGGAGCGGTTGGCCGAGGGCGGCACCGTGAACCTGCCGTTCGAGAAGCAGATGTGGGGCGACCTGTTCGGCCAGTGCACCGACCGCTTCGGCATCCCCTGGATGGTCGACGTCGGCCAGCCCGAGGCCTGACGGCGTTCATCCGCGTCACCGGCGCGGCGTCCCCTGCGGGACGCCGCGCCGCCGCGGCCGCCCGACGCCCGTGCACGCGCGCCGGTAGGGCTCAGCCGTTTGCGGGGCTCAGCTGTGGCGGGGCTCAGCCGTTTGCGGGGCTCAGCTGTTTGCGGGGGCGTCCGCGTCGTGCAGCGTGTCGAGCACAGCCTGGCCGAACTTGGCAAGCTTGTTCTGTCCCACGCCGGTGACCGTGCCGAGCTGCGCCATGGTCGTCGGGTGCAGCGCCGCGACGGCGCGCAGGGTGGCGTCGTGGAAGATGACGTACGCCGGCACGCCCTGCTCCTTGGCGACCGCGGCGCGCCACGCCCGCAGCCGTTCGAAGGTCTGTGCCGCCTGCGCCGGCAGTTCGGCGGCCGCCGAGCCGGCCGCGGACCCCGCGACCGAGCCGGCCGGCGCACCACCCGCGCCGCGCGCCCGCGGCGGCCGGATCCTCACCGTCGCCTCGCGCCGCATCATCACCGTGACCTGGGCGCGCAGGACCTCCGCGCTGCGGTCGGTGAGCACCAGCGTGCCGTAGTCGCCCTCGACCGCCAGGTATCCGGCGGCCAGCAGTTGCCGGACCACCCCCCGCCACTCCGCCTCGCGCAGGTCGGTGCCGATCCCGAAGACGGACAGCTCGTCGTGGCGGAACTGCGCGACCTTGTCGGTGCGCCGGCCGAGCAGGATGTCGATGGACTGGCCGGCGCCGAACTTCTGCCCGCGCTCGCGCTGGAGCCGCAGCACCGTGGAAAGCAGCTTCTGGGCCGCGACGGTGCCGTCCCACGACTCCGGCGGCGCCAGGCAGGTGTCGCAGTTGCCGCAGCTTTCGGCGGCGGGCGTCTGACCGAAATAGGCCAGCAGGCGGCCGCGCCGGCAGGACACCGTCTCGCAGAGCGCCAGCATGGCGTCCAGGTGCTGGGTGGCGTTGCGGCGGAACACCGTGTCGCCGGCCGAGCTCTCGATCATCTTGCGCTGCTGCACCACGTCCTGCAGCCCGTACGCCAGCCAGGCCGTCGACGGCAGCCCGTCGCGGCCGGCCCGGCCGGTTTCCTGGTAGTAGCCCTCGACCGATTTCGGCAGATCGAGGTGGGCGACGAAGCGGACGTCCGGCTTGTCGATACCCATCCCGAAGGCGATCGTGGCGACCATGACCAGCCCGTCCTCGCGCAGGAAGCGGGCCTGGTGGGCGGCGCGCAGGCGGCCGTCGAGCCCGGCGTGGTAGGGCAGCGCGGTGATCCCGTTCGAGGTCAGGAACTCGGCTGTCTTCTCCACCGACGCCCGCGACAGGCAGTAGACGATGCCCGCGTCCCCGGCGTGCTCGGTGCGCAGCAGCTCGAGCAGTTGCCGGCGGGGCTCGCTCTTGCCGACGATGCGGTACTGGATGTTCGGCCGGTCGAAGCTGGCCGTGAACTGGCGGGCCTCGGTGAGCCGCAGCCTGGTGGCGATCTCCGTACGGGTGGCGCTGGTCGCCGTCGCGGTCAGCGCGATCCGCGGCACGTCCGGCCAGCGCTCGTGCAGCACGGACAGGCCGAGGTAGTCGGGGCGGAAGTCGTGTCCCCACTGCGACACGCAATGCGCCTCGTCGATCGCGAACAGGGAGATCTTGCCGCGGTCGAGCAGCCGCTGGGTGGCGGGCACCCCCAGGCCCTCGGGCGCCACGTACAGCAGGTCGAGCTCGCCGCCGGCGAATTCGGCCTCGACGACCCGCCGCTCCTCGAGGTCCTGCGTCGAGTTCAGGAAATTCGCCCGGACGCCGAGCGTGCGCAGCGCGTCAACCTGGTCCTGCATGAGCGCGATCAGCGGGGAGACGACCACCCCGGTGCCGGGCCGGACGAGGGCGGGAATCTGATAGCACAGCGACTTGCCGCCGCCGGTGGGCATCAGCACGAGCGCGTCGCCGCCGCCGGCGACGTGCTCGATGATCTCGCGCTGCTGCCCGCGGAACTCGCGGTAGCCGAACACCCGGGCGAGGACGTCCGCGGCGCTGGAGACGGGGAGCGGGGAAGCCGAAGTCACCCCGCGATCCTAGAGAGCGGCCGGCAAGATCGTTACGGTCTGTGGACGGGACTCATTCGGCCAGCGGGAGCTCGATGGTGTGCGACCGGTGCGCCGCCTTGGTGGCCAGGTAGCGGACGTTCGCGGCGGACATGTGCACCCCGGTGGGAATCCGCTGGGTCACGTCGATACCGCAGCGCTCGAGCTGGACCGCCTTGTCCGGGTTGTTGCTCAGCAGCCGGATGCGGTCCGCGCCGAGCGCGACCAGCATCTGCGCCGCCACGGTGTAGTCGCGCTCGTCCTCGCCGCGGCCGAGCGCCAGGTTCGCCTCGTACGTGTCCAGCCCCGAGTCCTGCAGCGCGTACGCGTCCAGCTTGGCGTACAGGCCGATGCCCCGCCCCTCCTGGCGCAGGTAGAGCAGGAAGCCGCCGGCCTCGGTGATCCGCTCGACGGCCTCGCGCAGCTGCGGCCCGCAGTCGCAGCGCTGGCTGCCGAACACGTCCCCGGTGAGGCACTCGCTGTGCGGGCGTACCAGCGGGGCCCGGCCGCCGGCCGCGGACTTCGTCAGTGCCCGGCGCCAGTCACCCAGGCCGAGTGCGAGATGTTCCCGTCCGTCCACGAGCCCGTCGAAGGTCATCACCCGCGCCGTGGTGGCGTAGCCGTCCCCGAAGCGCAGCGGCACAGTGACCTGCCGCCGCACCGTGGCCTTGAACATCGGTCCTCCTCGTTGGTTCCCGCTGGTCGCCTTCTGCGTCGCCGGGGGTGACCCGGCCGCAACAGATCACGAACGTGCTTGTCATCGTCGCGCGGATTATGTTGGACGCAACCGGTGACAGTGGTGACGATCGTCGCCCGACGAGAGGCCTTCTCGGTGACTGACCGTCCCTACACGCTGCTGAGCTGCGGCATGTCCATCGACGGATACCTCGACGACGCGGCGCCGGAGCGGCTGCTGCTGTCCAACGAGGCCGATTTCGACCGGGTCGACGAGGTGCGGGCGAGCTGCGACGCCATCCTGGTCGGCGCGGCCACGATCCGCAAGGACGATCCGCGCCTGTTGGTGCGCTCGGCGGAACGCCGGACGGCACGGGTGGCGCGCGGGGAGCGGCCGAGCCCGGCGAAGGTCACCGTCACCGGCAGCTGTGCCATCGACCCGGGGGCCCGGTTCTTCGCCCTCGGCGACGTGGACAAGCTGGTCTACTGCGCGACGCCCGCGCTGCCCGCGGCGCACCGGCGGCTCGGTGGCGTGGCGACTGTGATCGACGGCGGCGATCCGGTCGACCTGAACCGGGTCACCGCCGACCTGGCCGCCCGCGGCGTCCGCCGACTGATGGTCGAGGGCGGCCGCACGATGCACACCCAGTTCCTCACCGCGGGCCTGGTCGACGAGCTGCAGCTGGTGATCGCGCCGTTCTTCGTCGGCGACTCGCGCGCGCCCCGGTTCGTCGGCGACGGCGACTTCCCGTGGAACGCGCGGCGACGGGCCCGGCTCGCCCAGGTGCGGCAGATCGGCGACGTGGTGCTGCTGCGGTACGCGCTGTCCGAACGGTTCACCGACCACTGACGGCCAGCTCCGGCATCATCGGGGCGGGGGAGACCGGGGCGATCCGCCGTACCGCCCGGACCACGACCACCGCCGCGCCCGGCAGGGCGGCCACGAAGGCGAAGATCCCGTACACGACGGCGGTGGTCAGACCCTGCGTGGCGGTCAGGCCCGCCGCGCCGAACGCCCACGCCGCGACCGCCTCGCGCGGCCCCCACCCGCCGATGTTGACCGGCAGGGCCATCGCCAGCAGCGCCAGCAGCATGAGCGGCGTCAGCCGGGGCAGCGACGCGGCCGAACCGGCCGACCGGGCCGCCACCACGAAGGTGGCCAGATGACCACCGAGGACCACCGCCGACGCGAGCACGACGCCCGGCGCGTTCCGCCGGGTCAGCAGACCGGTGCGGATCTCGCGCAGCGTGGTGCGTACCGTCCGGGCCAGGCCGGAGCCGCCGCGCCGGAGGCGGCGGCAGCAGAGCAGCGTACCGGCGCCGGCCAGGACGGCACCCACCACCAGGACGGCGGCGGCCGGTCCGTGCCGCTCGAGCTGGGCGCGGACCGGCGACGGTACGGTGACCAGCACGGCGATGCCGGCGCCGAGCAGGACGATCTGGCCCGCGGTGCGTTCCAGGACGACGGCGCGTACGCCGCGCGCGACGTCACCCTCGTCCCGGCCGTGCCGGACCGCCCGGTCGACGTCGCCGAGCACCCCGCCCGGCAGCGCGGCGTTGAGGAACAGCGCCTGGTAGTAGCTGGAAATCGCGCCGCCCAGCGACAACCGCAGGCCCAGGCCGCGCGCCACCAGGCACCAGCGCCAGGCGCTGCAGACCGTGGTGGTGACGCCGATGGCGAACGCCAGCGCCAGCGCCCGCGCGTCGATCACCCGGAGCCCGTCGAGGAACGCCGCGGTGCCGAGCCGCCACAGCAGCAGCGCGATGATCGCCGCACCGCCGAGGATCCGCAGACCCGCCCAGATCGATCGCGCCACGTCGCCGTTCCTCTCGTCCAAACCTCTTCTCTAGTACGCCGGAACGGGGCCGGGGAGTTCAGTCGAACACCGCCAAAAGATCGACATGTCCGACGGTCGCGCCGCGCAGGCCGGCTCGGCGCGCCTCCCGGTACGCGTCCAATCGCAGGCCGGGCCGCTGCTCGGCGGCCGCGCCGAGCCACCCGCGCAGCCATTCGGCGGTCAGCCCGGGTAGCTCCGGCCCGAGCCGCCACGGACTCGATCGGGTGACCACGGTCGCGCCCGCCCGCTCGAACGCCGCCACCGCCGCGGCGGCCGCGTCCGGGCCGAGCAGCCGTCGCCCGCCGGTGATCCGGCGCTGGTGCTCGTCGAAGGCCGCCGCCACCTCGGCGTCCAGCGGATCGGCGGGGTCGAGCCGGACCTCGCCGGTCACCGAGAGCGTGAACAGCGCGGGTGTGCCCGCCGCCGCGCACGCCGCGACCAGGGCGGTGACCTCCTCCTCGGTGAGCAGGTCGAGCAGCGCGGAGCAGGTGACCAGGTCGGTGCCGGCCAGCTCGGCCGCGGTCAGCCGGGTGACGTCGCCCAGTTCCGCGGTCACCCCGACGCCGTCCGGCAGGTGCGCCGCGGCGTACCCGAGCAGGGCCGGATCCCGGTCCACCAGGATCCAGCGCTGCGGGGACGGCAGCCGGGGCGCGAGCCAGCGCCCGAGGGAGCCGGTGCCGCAGCCGAGGTCCCGGATCACCCGGACCGGCCCGGGTATCAGGTGCACGAGGTCGGCCGCCCGGGCGGCGGCGTCGGCCGGCTCGCGCAGGCCGAGCCAGGACTCGCTGAACTCTCCGGTCACTCCTCGAGCACCTCGCTCAGTCGCCGGGCCGTCCGGGCCCAGGTCGGCAGGGTCGCGCGCCGGGCTCGCGCGGCGGCGCGCAGGCGCTCGCGCAGCGCGTCGCCGGTCAGCCACGAGCGCAGGGCGGCGGCCAGGGCCACCGGATCGTCCGGCGGGACCAGGATGCCGGGCCGCTCCCCGCCCGCGGTGCCCAGCGCGTCCGGGACGCCGCCGACGGCCGCGGCGAGCACCGGCAGGCCGCGGGCGAGCGCCTCGGTGACCACCATGCCGTACGTCTCGGCCCGCGAGGGCAGGACGAGCAGATCGGCCCGCGCGTACGCCGCGTCGAGGTCCCGCCCGGTCAGCGGGCCGACGAAGCGGATGCCCGGGTGCGTGAAGGGCACCGGCCGCACCAGCGCGCCGACGAACGTACAGGTCCAGCGCAGCTCGGCGAGGTGCCGCTCGAGGACGCCGACCAGCAGGTCCTGGCCCTTGCGGGGGGTGACCGCGGCGACGCAGAGCAGGCGGTGGCCGGACGGCTCGGGCACGGCGAGCGGCGCGGGGTCGACGCCCGGCTCGACAACGGCGATCTCGCGGCCGGCCAGCTCGTGCAGGGCGCGCAGGCGGTCGGCGGCGGCCGCGCTGGTCGCGACGACCTTGGCGGCGAGACGCAGGGCCCGGCCCTCGCGGGCTCGGACAGCCGCGGCCTCCGTCGCCGGCAGGCCGGTCTCGTCGCTCAGCGGCAGGTGGACCAGGATGGCGAGCCGCAGGCGGCGGGCGTGCGGCTCGAGCAGCTCCGGTACGCCGCAGGCGACCAGACCGTCCAGCAGCACGGTCGCGCCGTCGGGAATGTCCGACAGGGCCCGATGGAGGGCGGCGCGGGCGGCGGCGCCCGGGGTGGGCCAGGATCCGGCGAGCGGTACCTCGTGCAGCGGGCGTGCCGGGACGGCGGCGGCCCGATCGCCCGCGGCCAGCAGGTCGAGCACCGTCCGGTCGTAGCGGTTGCCGCCGCTCGGCGCCGCCGGGTCGTCGATCCCGCCGGGCAGCACCGCCCACAGCGTCCGCCCGATCGAGCACGCCCCGGCGTGCGCGCGGCTTTCGCCCGAGGGCACGTCAGAGATCGCGTTCGTAGGTCGCCCAGGCGATGTGCGACTCGTGCAGTGTCACGGCGATCCGGGTCAGGCCGGCCGCGCCCGGCCCGAGATCGCCGGTCGCGACCCGCTCCGCCAGGCGGTCGGCGATCACCCGGGCCAGGAACTCGGTCGACGTGTTGACGCCCGCGAACGCCGGCTCGTCGTCGAGATTGCGGTAACTGAGCCCGCAGCAGATCGCGCGCAGCTGCTCGCTCGCCCGGCCGATGTCGACCACGATGTTGTCGGCGTCGAGCTCGGGGCGCCCGAACGTGGCGTCCACCACGAACGTCGCGCCGTGCAGCCGCTGGGCCGGGCCGAACACCTCGCCCGAGAAACTGTGCGCGATCATGATGTGGTCGCGGACCGTGACGCTGAACAAGCGGACTCCCTAATAATCGAGGACGTGGCAGAGGGCGGGAAGGCTGCCGTCCGCGAGGCGCGACATCACGCCCGGCAATTCGGCGAACGGCGAGCGTCCGGAGATCAGCGTGTCGAACCTCGCGTCCCGCAGCAGGTCGAGGGCGAGCGCGAGCCGGTCGGCGTGGCCGCGGCGCCGGCCGGGCACGATGCCGCCGACCTGGCTGCTGCGTACGGTCAGCCGGCGGGAGTGGAAGAACTCGCCGAGCGGCACGCTGACCTGCCGGTCGCCGTACCAGCTCAGCTCCACCACCGTGGCCTCGGGGGCGAGCAGCTCGAGCGAACGGGTCAGCCCGGCGGACGTGGCGCTGGCGTGGATGACCAGGTCCTGGTCGCCCTCGGCGTCGGCCGGGCGGGCATAGCCCACCCCGAGCCGCCCGGCGATGCCGGCGCGGCTCTCGTCCGGGTCGACGAGCTGCACGCGTACGCCCGGGAAGCCCGCCAGGATCGCCGCGACCGCGCCGCCCACCATGCCCCCGCCGACGACCGCGACGCGGTCGCCGATTCTCGGCGCCGCGTCCCAGAGCGCGTTGACCGCGGTCTCCACCGTTCCCGCCAGCACGGCGCGGTGCGCCGGCACCCCGTCCGGGACGACCGTGACGGCGCTCGCCGGGACGACGTACCTTGTCTGGTGCGGGTACAGGCAGAACACGGTCCGGCCGGCCAGCCCGGCGTCGCCCTCCTCGACCACGCCGACGTTGAGGTAGCCGTACTTGACCGGCGCCGGGAAGTCACCCTGCTGGAACGGCGCCCGCATCGCGGACCACTGGCTGGCCGGCACCCGCCCGGTGAAGACCAGCGTCTCGGTGCCCCGGCTCACGCCGCTGTGCAGCGTGCGCACCAGCACCTCGCCGCGGGACGGAGCGGGCACCCGCTCGGTGCGCAGCTCACCTCGTCCGGGGGAGGCGAGCCAGAACGCCAGCGCGTCACCCGACATGGGATGTCTCCTCAACCGCTGAACCACGTGCGGCTGAACCGATGCGGGCCGCCGCGCGTGTAAAGCCCTGACAGCGGCAACCATACGCGGTAGCCGATCTTGCCTCGGGAGGCACGGTGACCATCAGTACCGCAGCGATCACGGCGGCACCCACGCGGGGACCGGCGATCGGTCTGGCGGCCCAGGCCGTCCTCCTCGCGACGTTCGCCGCGACGCTGGGGCTGACCACGGCCGGCCTGCTCGCCGGGGCGGCGTACGGGCTGGCGCTGTGCGGCCTGCTGGCCGTGGGCCTGCACCGGGCCGGCATGCGCCGCCTCGGTGCCGCGAACGTGGTCACGCTGGGCCGCGCGGTCCTCGTCGGCGGGGTGATCGCCCTGGTGGTCACGTCGTTGAGCCGGCCGGTGGACGTCACCGCCCTGGTCTTGCTGGCCGGCGTCGCGCTCGCCCTGGACGGGGTGGACGGGCAGGTGGCCCGGCGCACCGGCTGCACCACGGCGCTCGGCGCCCGCTTCGACATGGAGGTCGACTCGGTCCTCGTGCTGGTGCTCGGCGTCTGCGCCGGCGACCGGCTCGGCTGGTGGGCGATCGCGATCGGCACCTTCCGGTACGCCTTCGCCGTCGCCGGCCGGGCGCTGCCCTGGCTGAACGCCGCGCTGCCGCCGCGCTTCTCGCGCAAGGTGGTAGCCGCCGTCCAGGGCATCGTGCTGGTCCTGGTCGTGGGGAATCTCCTGCCGTACGTGGTCGCCGTGGCTGCCCTGGCGCTCGTGCTGGGCGCCCTGATCTGGTCGTTCGGCCTCGACGTGGGCCGGCTGTACCGGCTCTCCCGGATCCGCGAGGCCGCCCGCTCGCGCTGGACCCGGCCGGAACCACAGCCCGCGCTGGCCGGCTAGCGTTCCGGGCCGGTGGCGCGACCGCGTCCCGTTCCGCGTGCGGATGAGTGCGGTGCCATCGGCGGGTGAGGCGCCGTGTCACGTGTCGATCGCGGTGGTCATCGGCGGGCGAGGCGCCGCGCGCCCGCGGCACCCGCGGCGTAGGGCAGCTGGTAGTGCGCGAAGACGGCGGGTTCGTCCGCGGCCGTCAGTTCGCCGTCCAGGTCGATGCTGGGCGCCTCGGTGACCAGCTTCCGGTCGTAGCGCACGCGGACTGCCTTCGGGGTCACGGTCGCGCCGGCCAGCGGCACGAACACGAGCCGGTGGCGCCCGATGAAACCGACCCGCACCGTGGCGAACGCCGGCTGGTCGTCGACCGTGTCGACATAGACGGCCTCGAGGTCACCGATCTTGGCGCCGTCCGGGTCGATGACGTTCTCGCCGCGCCAGTCACGCAGATTCTCCGCTGGGAACATGGCTACGCAGTGCCCGGTGCGGGCCGTGCGAAACGAGGACTCCCAGGTCAGGCCGCCTGGCGGTGACGGCCGGGGAGGGCCAGCACCTCGTCGATCACCGCGGCCCAGACCGCCGCGGGCGGGACCTCGTGGCCGACGCCCTCCAGCGGGACGAGGCGCGCGCCGGGAATCTCCGCGGCGAGCGCCCGGGCGTGCTCGGCCGGGACGAGCGGGTCCACGGTGCCGTGCAGCACCAGCGTGGGAGCGGTGATCGAGCCGAGCCGCTGACGTACCGGTGGTGCGGGCGCGCAGCACCGGTGGTTCGCCTGGCTCGCTGCCATGTCGTGGGTGCGATCGTAGGCACGCTCGGCGAGGCGGCGAAGATGCTGCTCGTCCGCGGTGAACAGGCCACCGAGACCGCGGACCGCGGCGGCGATGTGCCGTACCGCACTGCGGCGGTCCGACCAGTCGGGTTGTCTCGCGCTCGCGGCGAGCTCGGCGACCGCCGGTTGGGTGCCCGTGGCGATCAGGGTCAGCGACAGCACCCGGTGCGGGCGCTCGACGGCGATCCGCTGGGCCAGCTCGCCGCCCATCGACAGGCCGACCAGGTGGGCGCTGTACACGCCGAGCGCATCCAATACCCCGAGGGCGTCGTGGGCCAGGTCCACGGCGGAGTACGGCGGCGCGCCGGCCGGGAATGAGGTTGACCGGCCGGTGTCGCGATGGTCGTACCGGATGACGAAGCGCCCGCCGGCCGCCAGCCGGCGGCAGAACTCGTCCTCCCACCAGTCCATCGAGCTGGCGGCGCCCGCGATGAGCAGCAGCGCCGGGTCGCCCGGCTCGCCGAAGGTCTCGACGCAGAGTTCGATGCCGCCGACCGGCACCATCGTTTCGGTCACCACCAGCCCATTGTCGAACATCACACTTGACAGGCGGGTTAAAACTTGATCGCCATCGTCCCTCAGCCAGGTGTGTCGTCTCATCGCCACCCATAACGGTGTTCCTGGGATCGGCGTGACGCCATACGCTCAACGATGTGCGGGGAGTAGCCGGTGTATTGGCGGTGCTGGTGCTGCTGAGCGGCTGCGGCACGACCCGCGGGGCGACCGCCGCCCCGGTGCCGGACGTGCTCACCCGTACGCTCGACCTGGCTCGCGGTCCCGACCGGCCGCTGCCCACGACGATCTGGTATCCCGCCCACATCCCCGGGCGGCGCCCCCTCATCCTGTTCAGCCACGGGCTCGGCGGCATGCCCGAGCAGTTCACCGCGCTGGTCACGTTGTGGGCGCGCGCCGGATATGTGGTGGCAGCGCCGGTGTATCCGCACACCAACGGCGCCGTGCTGGTGGACCCACGGGACGTGCGCAGCCAGCCGGACGACGCCGCGTACGTGCTCGCGCAGGTCGAGGCGCTCGACCGCCGCCCCGGCGATCCGCTGGCCGGCCGGCTGGACACCGGTCGCGTCGTGGCCGTGGGCTTCTCGGCCGGCGGGACGACCACGCTGGGCCTGCTGCGCAGGGGGCACGACCCGGCCCTGCGGGCCGCGGTGTCCATCGCCGGTCGCCGGCCGGCCACGCCGTTCGGCGGTCCGGCGACGCCGGTGCTCTTCATCCACGGCGACCGGGACCGGGTGGTGCCGCTCGCCGCCGGTCGGGCCGCATACGCCGCACTGCCGTGGCCGAAGCGCTTCGTCACGATCCGGGGCGCGGGGCACGGCCGATATCTGCGGCCCGGCGATCCGGCCTACCCCCGGGTCTCCCGGCTGATCCTCGCCTTCCTGCAGGAGCGGGTCCCGCCCCGCTCGGGCCGGTAGCACCTTTACGGTGAGTTATTGGCCGAACGGACCGCTTGAACGGAAAGTAGTGTCGCCTAGGCTCCTCCAGTGCATGTGATCTCGATGGTCGTGACGTCGGTGATAACGGTGAGTACTGCGGGTCTGTCTTACGTAGCGTTTCAACCCGACGACTTCGAGCGGACCGCACATGTGGTCGCCGACCAGGTGTCCTGCCGGACCGTCGATGCGGCGATCGTGGCGTACGTCGCCGACTGGGGCGGGCCGCCGCAGTCGATCGCCGAGCTGACCGGCTATGTGAAGGGCGACATCTCGGCCTACCGCGTCGGCGGTGGCGTCGCCGTCGGTCCGGGCTGCTGACGTCACTGCGACGGGTGTCACCCGACGCGGCGCTGCGCCCGACCGCACACTGACCGGATGACGACGATTCTCTGCGTCGGGTTGGCCACCGTCGACCTCGTCTACCGCGTGGACCGCATCCCCGGAGTGGACGAGAAGGCACAGGCCACATCGATGGAGATCGCGGCGGGCGGGCCGGCCGCGAACGCGGCCGTGGCGGCGGCCGCGCTGGGCGCGTCGGTCACGCTCGTCACGGCGATCGGCGCGCATCCGCTGGGCGAGTTGATCCGGGCTGATCTCACGGCCTTCGGCGTACGCGTCCTCGACGCGGCCCCCAACTCGGCGGCCCCGCCACCGGTCTCCGCGGTCACGGTGCTGGACGGCACCGGCGAGCGGACCATCGCCAGCCGCAACGCCGGAGACTTCACCGCCCGCGTACCGGAGGACGGGTTGCCCGACGCCGACCTGACGCTGGTCGACGGGCATCACCCCGCGCTCTGCGTGGCGGCGGCGCGCGCCGCCGGGCGCCTGTTGGTCGATGCCGGAAGCTGGCGCCCGGTCTTCGCCGACGTGCTGCCGCACGCCGACGTGGTGGCGTGCTCGGCCACGTTCCGGCATCCTGCGGCACGGAGCGCGGGCGACGCCGCGACCGCTGCGGCCGTGGGCGCACCGCATGTGGTGGTCACGCACGGGCGGGATCCGGTGCGCTGGTTCAGCGGCGGGTCGAGCGGCGAGGTGGCGGTGCCGCCGGTCGCGGCGGTGGACACCGCGGGCGCCGGGGACGTGTTCCACGGCGCGCTCGCCGTGGCGCTGGCCGGACAAGCCCTGGCGCGGAACCCGCCGGCTCCCCTGGCCAGCGACGATCCAGCCACGGCGGCGCCGGCCCGGGAGCAGCGGGCGGGGGACGGACGGGCACGGGAGCCTCGGGCGCGGGAAGCGCTGGCCAGGGAGCAGCGGGCCGGGGAGGCGGGGGCGCGGGAAGCGCTGGCCAGGGAGCAGCGGGCCAGGGCGGCGGGTGTGGGGGAGCCGCGGGCTCGCGAGGCGCTGGTCAGGGAGGCGCTGGATCCGCCGGCGGAGGGCGGGCTCGTTGAAGCGATCGCGTTCGCGGTCCGGGTCGCCGGGGTCCGCGTCGCACATCCCGGCCCGCGGTCGTGGCTGGAGGCCATCTGGACCCAGGCTGATTGAAGATGATGCCTGTCGATCCCGGCTTCCGGCCGCATCCTCAATGCCCCCTACGTTCGCGGGTGGTAGGGGGTCGATCCAGGTGGGTGGGAGGAACTCGGGGAGCCGGTCGGGGCCGAGCCGGACGGTCCATCCGCAGGCCGGGTCGTGCAGGACACTGTGGTGGTGTCGACAGACGAGTACGAGGTTGTCCAGGCTGGTCGGCCCGCCCGTCGTCCAGGGTTGTAGGTGGTGCCCGTCGCACCATCGTGGGGGTCGGTCGCAGCCCGGGAACGCGCAGCCCCGGTCCCGGGCCACCAGGGCCCGCCGTAGCGCCCGGCTTGAACGGCACGGTGACGATCACCTGCGGTGGTTGCCCGCCGTGCTCGGGCAGCTCGGTGGTGCGCAGCGCGAGCCGGCAGATGTCGACCAGCGCGTCGGCGCGGCGCTGCCCGGGGGTGCGGTCGTCGCCGGGGGTCGGGGTGCACAGCGGGTCCAGGGCGGCCCGCAGGACGGACGCGGGCTGCCCGGGAGCGCAGCGGCGGCCGGAACGAGCGGCTCTGTCCACGTCGGCAGGCCCGCTCGCTCCGGCTCGACCGTGATTACACCGTGCGCGCGAGGCGGTCGGCGAGCAGCTTGGCGAAGCGTGCCGGGTCGTCCAGGTCGCCGCCTTCGGCGAGCAGCGCCGTGCCGTACAGCAGCTCGGCCGTCTCGGGCAGGGCCGCGTCGGCGGCGTCCCGCTCGTGCGCCGCGCGCAGGCCGGCGACCAGGGGGTGCTTCGGGTTCAGTTCGAGGATCCGCTTGACGCGCGGGCCCTCCTGGCCCATCACCCGGTACATCTTCTCGAGCGCGGGGGTGATGTCATCGGCGTCGCTCACCAGGCAGGCCGGCGAGGTGGTCAGGCGGTGCGAGAGGCGTACGTCCTTGACGCGTTCGTCCAGCGCACTCTTGAGGAAGGCGAGCAATGGTCCGAAATCGCCTGAAACCTCCGGCTCGTCGGCGTCCTTCGTAGGTAGGTCCACCGAACCCCGGGCGATCGACTGCAGCTTCTTGCCGTCGTAGTCGGGTACCGCCTCGACCCAGATCTCGTCCACCGGGTCGGTGAGGAGCAGCACCTCGTACCCCTGCTCGCGGAACGCCTCCATGTGCGGCGAATTCTCGACCTGGGAGCGGCTCTCGCCGGTCAGGAAGTAGATCTCCTCCTGGCCCTCCTTCATCCGCTCCAGGTAGCCGGCCAGGGTGGTCGGCTCGGTGCCGGCGGTCGACGCGAACGAGGCGACGTCGAGGATCGCCTTCTGGTTGTCCGGGTCGCTGAGCAGGCCCTCCTTGACCACCCGGCCGAACTCGCGCCAGAACGTCGCGTACTTCTCCGGGTTGTTGGCGCGCAGGTCCTTGACGGTGGAGAGCACCTTCTTGACCAGGCGGCGGCGGATCATCTGGATGTGCCGGTCCTGCTGCAGGATCTCCCGGGAGATGTTCAGCGACAGGTCGGCGGCGTCCACCACACCCTTGACGAAGCGCAGGTAGTCGGGGATCAGGTCCTTGCTGTCGTCCATGATGAAGACACGCCTGACGTACAGCTGCAGGCCGCGCCGCGCGTCCCGCTGGAACAGATCGTGCGGTGCCCGGGACGGCAGGAACAGCAGCGCCTCGTACTCGAACGTGCCCTCCGCCCGCATGTTGACGATCTCGAGCGGGTCGGTCCAGTCGTGGCTGATGTGCCGGTAGAACTGGTGGTACTCGTCGTCGGACACCTCGCTGCGCGGGCGGGCCCAGAGCGCCTTCATCGAGTTGAGCGTGTCGTCGCCCATGCGGATCGGGAACGCGATGAAGTCCGAGTACCGCTTGACGATCTGCCGGATCTTCCACTGGTCCGTGTAGTCGTACAGCGCGTCGTCTTCGTCCTTCGGGCGCAGATGCACCGTGACGCTGGTACCGACCGGCGCGTTGGGTGCCTCGTCGATGGTGTACGTGCCCTCGCCCGCCGACTCCCACCGGGTCCCGTGCCCCTCCGTCCCGGCCTTGCGGGTCACCAGGCTCACCCGGTCCGCGACCATGAACGTCGAGTAGAAACCGACGCCGAACTGGCCGATGAGCGCGGCGTCGCGGGCGGCCTCGGTGGCCTCGGTCAGCTTCTGCAGCAGCTCCGCCGTACCGGACTTGGCGATCGTACCGATCAGCTCGACCACTTCGTCGCGGGTCATCCCGATGCCGTTGTCGCGGACGGTGAGGGTACCGGCCTCCGCGTCCGCCTCGATCTCGATGTGCAGGTCGGAGGCGTCCGCCTCGAGCCCGTCCTGCAGGGTCGCCAGGCGCAGCTTGTCCAAGGCGTCCGAGGCGTTCGAGATCAGCTCGCGCAGGAAGATGTCCTTGTTCGAGTAGATCGAGTGGACCATGAGCTGCAGCAGCTGCCGGGCCTCCGCCTGGAACTCCAGCGTCTCCATCGCTTGTACTCCCGTAGGTTCGCGGACCGTCCTGTTCCGCCCAGATCGTATGACCCGAGCGTGACCGGGCGGCCACGGACCCGGGTCAGGTCGTGAGCTCGCGCAGGAACACGCCGATGTTGCGGAACACCTCGCCGATCCCGTCGGCCAGGCCGCGGGCGATGTCCGCGGCCGGGCCGGGGTTCGTGCCGATGTAGAAGACGAGCAGGATGAGCACGATCCAGCCGATGGCCTTCTTCACGAGATCGGCCCCCTTCCTCCCGGCCGGGCGCGGTACCTACATGATCGTGGCACGTCCGCGGGCCGGTTCGGCGCATCTTCACGCGTGTGGCGTGCTGCCGGCGGGGGTCTGAAGGATCAGCTGTTCCGCTCGTCGCGCCAGGCGAGCCACTCGCGCAGCGGGCCGAGGTCGGGCTTCGGTCCGCCGATGCCCAGGGTGAACAGGCGCGCGCCGAGCTCGAGGTGGCGGTCCCGGGAGGCCTCGTCGGCCCCCACCGACACCTCGATCTCGCCGGGGTCGCGGCCCGCGTCGGCGCAGTGTGCGCGCAGTACGCCCAGCTTGCGCTCGAGCGTCTCGGGATCGGCGAAGGTGTGCCAGATGTCGGCGTGCCGGGCCACCAGGCGCAGCGTCTTCTTCTCGCCGCCGCCGCCGATCAGCACCGGGATCTTGCGGGTGGGCGGCGGGTTGAGCCTGCTCCAGCGCGCCTCGATGCGGGGCAGGGCCGCGCCGAGCGTGTCCAGGCGGCCGCCGGCAGTGCCGAATTCGTACCCGTACTCGGTGTAGTCGCGCTGGAACCAGCCGGAGCCGATGCCGAGGATGAGCCGGCCGTCGCTGATGTGATCCACCGTGCGCGCCATGTCCGCCAGCAGGTCGGGGTTGCGGTAGCTGTTGCAGGTCACGAGTGCGCCGATCTCGGCGCGGGAGGTGGCCTCGGCCCACGCGCCCAGCATGGTCCAGCACTCGAAGTGCAGCCCGTCCGGCTCGCCGTTGAGCGGGTAGAAGTGGTCCCAGTTGAACAGCACGTCCACGCCGAGCTCGTCCGCCTCGGCGGCGGCGCGCCGGATGGTCGCGTACTCCATGTGCTGCGGCTGCAACTGCAGTCCGATGCGAACTCGTCCTTCGATCATGGCGACGACCTTAGTCGCATGCGGCATTCCCGCCGGGACGTAGTCCGTTCGGTCCGTTTTGCCACCCGGTCGGCACCGCATCCTTCCGCGGAGACGCCAGTTGACGGAAATGTGCCCAACATCGGAAAAAGTGTGCTCCGCCGGACGTCGATCGTCGCGGCCGCCACGATCGCCATCGCGGCCGGCGGCGCCGCCCTCGCCGGAGTGGTCTCCTCCGACCCGGTGAGCTCACCCTCGTTCAACGGCCCGATCTACGCGGTCGCGTACCGCGGCGACACCGTCTACGTCGGAGGCACCTTCACCAGCGCGGTGGTCGGCGGCCGCAGCGTCCCGCGGTCCCGGCTCGCGGCGTTCAGCGCCCGCACCGGCGCCCTGCTCGACTGGCGCCCCGCGGCGGACGCCAACGTACGCGCGCTGGCGGTGGCCGGCGACGTGGTCTACGCCGCCGGCGACTTCGACACCGTCAACGGTGTCGCCCGGGACGCGATCGCCGGCATCGGCGCCACCAGCGGCCTGCTCACCTCGCTGCGGCACAGCGTCACGGGCCAGCCGAACGCGCTCGCCACCGGCTCCGGCCGGCTCTACCTCGGCGGGCGGATCAGCGCCGTGGACGGGGGGCCGCGGGCCAATCTGGCGGCGTTCACGCTCAGCACCGGCGCACTCGACGCCTGGGCACCCACCACCGACGACACGGTCAACGCGCTCGCCGCCACGAACGACCGGATCTATCTCGGCGGGAGCTTCCACCGGACCAACGACGTGAGCTCCACGTTGCGGCTCACCGCGGTCGACCCGGCCACCGGCGTACTCGACCGCGGTTTCCTGCCCAAACCGGTGTCGCAGGTCTTCGCCCTGGCCACCGACGCGGCCGGCGTCTACGCCGCGCTCGGCGGGCAGGGCGGCCGGGCGGTCGCCTACACGCCGGCCGGCGCCACCCGATGGACCCGGGTCTTCGACGGTGACGCCCAGGCCGTCGCGGTCCTCGACGGGACGGTCTACGTCGGCGGGCACTTCGACAAGGCGTGCACGACCACGAACAACGGCATCCGGGGAGTCTGCACCGACGGCTCGGTGACCCGCGGCAAACTGGCCGCCGTGGACGCGGACGGCAACCTTCTCGAGTGGGCGCCGCAGGCCAACGGCGTGGTCGGCACCCGCCAGCTCGCCGCCAGCGCGGCGCTCGGCGCGATCAGCGCGGTCGGCGACTTCACCAAGGTGGGCGAGATCACGCGCAAGCGATACGTGTCGTTCACCGGCGTCACGCCGCACGAGGAGGCCGGCACGCCACCCGCCGCCGGCCACGTCGCCGCGTACAACTTCGACACCACCATCGCGGACGGCACCTTCGACGACGGCTCCGGGCACGGCCACCTGCTGCGCGCCGTCACCCGCAACGGCGGCAAGGTGACGATGGTGCCGCACGGCACCGGCCAGGCGCTGGCGTTCCCGGCCAAGTGCACCGGCGACACCTGCCCACGGCTCGTGCTGCAGGCCGCGGACACGCCCGACCTCAACCCGGGCGACCGGCCGCTGCGCTACGGGGCGGCGGTGCTGCTCGCCCCGGCCGAGACGGCCAGCGGCGAGAACGTCCTGCAGAAGGGCTACTCGACCGCGGGCGGGCAGTACAAGTTGCAGGTCGACGGCGTGTCCGGCAAGCCCAGCTGCGTCATGAGCGACGAGGCCGGTAAGACCGTGTACGTCGCCCGCAGCCGCACCTCGATCGCCGACGGGTCGTGGCACGCGCTCGAGTGCCGCCGGACCGGCCCGACGCTGTCCGTCCTGGTGGACGATCAGACGGGGGCGAGCGTGGCCGTCCCGGCGACGTTGTCGGTGCGCAGCAGCCAGCCGTTCAGCATCGGGGGCAAGGGCGCCGGGGTGGACAACGACCAGTTCCACGGCAGCGTCGACGACGTGTGGGTGCACATCGGCTGAAGCACGTTCAGCCGGTGCTCACGGGGGTTGCCGCCGCCGCCGTGGCTGTGGCGGCGGCTGTGGCGGTCGTCTCCCGCGCGGCTGCCGGCGCGGTCTGCTGTGAAGTGCTGGTCGTGGTGCTTGCGGGCGACGGGCTCACGGTGGTGCGCGTCGTCGTCGCGCCGGTCGCCGCCCTCGACGTCGGGGTCCGGCTCGGCGTGACCGAGGTGGCCGGCGCCCCGGCGGACCGGGTCGGCCGGGCCGTCTCCGTCGGCGACGCCTCGGTACGGGTGGTCGTCGGGCTCCCGCGGCCGTCACCAGGTCCGGCCGCGCCAGAGGACGCCGACGTGCCACCCGTGCCCGCCGAGCCGGTCACCGCGGTCGTCGGATCCGGGCCGTCGGGGAGCAGGTTGCCGGGGTTCGCGAAGGCGAGGACGGCGGCCACGGCGGCGAGCGTGAGCAGGCCGAGTACGCCGGCGAGCAGCGCGCCCCGCCGGCGCCTCGTCGGGGGCGGCGGGGTGGCCGGCAGGACGGCGGTGTCGTCGCCGCCCGCGGCGGGCCGGACGGCGGTGGCTCCGGCGGCCATGGCCGCCCGTCCCGGGTCGTACGCGGGAGGTGCCGCCGCGGCCGCCGCGCCGCCCGCAGCCGCCGCGGCGTTCCGCGCGGTCTGCGGGCCGCCCACGGTCGAGGCGGCCCGCTCCGCGGCGTCCGCCATCGCGGCGGCCGAGGGGAAGCGGTCGGCGGGATCCTTCGCCAGTGCGGTCGCGACCAGGGCCCGTACCGGCTGCGGCACGTCGTCGGGAAGGGGCGGCGGGTCGTCGTTCAGGTGGTTCAGGGCCACCGCGACCGGGTTCTCGCCGAGAAACGGCGGGCGCCCGGCCAGGCAGTGGTACGCCACCGCGCCGAGCGCATAGATGTCCGCCGCCGGGCCGGTGACCTGCTTCGACACCTGCTCCGGAGCGATATAGAGCGCGGTTCCCACGACCTCCCTCGCGCCGGTGAGCGTCGGGGACCCGGCGGAGCGGGCGACGCCGAAGTCGACGAGGACCACGGTGCCGTCCGGCCGCACGATCAGGTTGCCGGGCTTGACGTCGCGGTGCACGATGCCCGCCTGGTGCGCGGCGTCGAGGGCCCGGCCGGCCTGCGCGACCAGGGACATCGTCTCGGCGGCGGTGAGCCGGCCGCGCTCGGCGATCCGCCGGCTGAGCGGGTCCCCGTCGACGCGGGCCATCACGATGTACGCGTCCGGGCCGCTCTGCCCGTAGTCGTACACGTCGGCGATGTTGGGATGGTGCAGCACCGCCATCGCCCGCGCCTCGTTGCGGAACCGGGTCTGGAACCCGGGGTCGCCGGCCCGGCCGGCGCGCAGCGTCTTGACCGCGACGTCGCGGCCCAGCACGGTGTCGGTGGCCTGCCAGACCTCGCCCATGCCGCCGCCGGCGATCCGGTCGTCCAGCCGGTACCGGTCGCCGAGCAGCTCTCCAGGGGCGGGCATGGCCCTTCCCTACCCAGCCCGGGACAGGGTCACGCCGCTGCGGCGCATCTTCTGCCAGCGCAGCCGGTGCCCGGTCACCGCGGTCAGCGCCGACTGCAGCAGCACCAGGTACATCAGCTGCCGGTAGACGATCTGTTGCAGCGGCAGCGTCCACAGCGGCCACAGTCGCTCCCGGTCGAGCCGGAACGCCAGCACCGCGGTCAGTACCTGGATCACCAGCATGGCCAGCCAACCGACCAGTGTCAGGCGCCGGTCGAGGAAGACGAAGCCGTACACCGCCATCAGGTCGATCAGCGGAGCGAGTAGCGGCAGGAGCACGCCGAACAGGGTGATGAAGGGAAGCCCGCGCCGGCCGAACCGGCCCGACGGCCCGCGCTCCACCAGCGCCCGGCGGTGCTTCCAGAGCGCCTGCATGGTGCCGTAGCTCCACCGGTACCGCTGCTTCCACAGCTGGGCGAGGGTGGCCGGCGCCTCGGTGTACGCCCGGGCGTCCTCCTGGAACACCACCCGCCAGCCGGCCCGGTGGATCGCGATGGTCAGGTCGGTGTCCTCGGCGAGCGTGTCCGTGGCCAGCCCGCCCGCGTCGGTCACCGCCAGCCGCCGGAACGCGCCCAGCGCACCGGGGATGGTCGGCATGCAGCCCAGCGTGTCGAACAGCCGGCGGTCCAGGTTGAAGCCGATGACGTATTCGATGTGCTGCCAGATGCCGAGCAGGCCGCGCCGGTTGCCGACCTTGACGTTGCCGGCCACCGCGCCGACCCTGGGATCGGCGAACGGCTGCACCAGCCGGTGCACCGAGTCGGTGTCCACCACGGTGTCCGCGTCGACCATCACCACGATCTCGTGGCGGGCGAGCGCGACGCCGGCGTTCAGCGCCGTCGCCTTGCCGCCGGCCGGCACCCGCACCACCCGGACGTTGCCGAGCCCCAATCCCTCCACCGTCTCCGCGGTGCGGTCGGTGGACGCGTCGTCGACCACCAGCACCTCGACGCCGGGATGGGCGGAGAGCGCCAGCGAACGCACCGCCGCCCCGATCGTCTGCTCCTCGTTGTACGCCGGCACCACGATCGTCACCGGGGCGGTGACCGGCGACCCCCACGTCCAGGTGGGCGCGCGCCGCCGGCGCGCGTGCCGCCAGGCGAACAAGAACAGGATCACGGTCCGTACGAGGATCAAGCCGCCCGCCACGATGAGCAGGACCCAGAACACCCACAGCAGCGCGTCCGACCCCTGGATCGTCCAGATCAGCGCCCGGCCCCGCCAGACCTGGGTGGCGGCGGCGGGCGGATTGGCCGGCCCGAGCCGGTCGCCGAACGCCTCGGTCGCCGTGGTGAACCGGTAGCCCCGCCGCACCAGGTCGGGGATGAGTCGGTCCAGGGCGGTCACGGTCTGCGACCGGTCGCCGCCGCCGTCGTGCATCAGCACGACCGCGCCGCCGGCCTCGCCGTCCGGCGTGGCGTCGCGGATGATCGCGGGGACGCCCGGCCGCCGCCAGTCTTCGCTGTCCACGTCGTTCAGCATGGTCACGTATCCCTCGCGGCCGAGCTCCCGGACGGTCGGGTAGTCCCGGTCGGTGAGGCCGTCCGGGAACGACGAGTACGGCGGCCGGGTCAGCCTCGTCGAGCGGCCGGTGGCCGCCGCGATCGTCAGCTGCACCTGCGAGGTCTCCAGGTCCCGCCGCCAGCGGGGCAGGGCCGCCAGGTCGGGATGGGTGAACGTGTGCGCGCCCAGCTCGTGACCCTCCCGGACGATCCGCCGGGCCAGCTGCGGGTTGCGGGCCACCTGCGAGCCGATCACGAAGAACGTCGCCCGCACCCGGTGCCGGGCCAGCACGTCCAGGATCCGCGGCGTCCACCGCGGATCCGGCCCGTCGTCGAAGGTCAACGCCACCGTACGCGCCGGCAACCCGTACGAGCGCGGTTGCGGCCCGGACAGGTCGATCACCGGACCGCCGTCGCGGACCGCCGCCGGAACGCCGCCGTGGGGTGCGTACGGCTGTGTGGTGCCGCCGGGGGTGAATCCGGCGTCGGCGTACACCTCGACCAGCACGACCGTGGCCACCACGGCCAGCACCACCAGGACCAGCAGGGCACGCAGCGCCCGCCGCCGACGCCGCACCACCGGAAGCGCCCCCGAGGTTTCCGGGTCGACCGGCGGCGTCGTGCGATACACCGTCACCGAGCACAGCCCTCCACGCTGGAGGCCGCCGGGCACGGCGTCCGCTCCGGCGGCGCGGCCGGGCCGCCGCCCAACTGGCTCAGCCAGACCGCGACCAGCACGGCGACGAGCAGGACCGCGACGGCGTACGCGGCCAGCCGCACCCGCCGGCGCCGGACGCCGCTGGCATCCACGAACACCGGCGGTGCCTCCGGCACCGCGGGCGGCAGCACAGTCGTGACCGCCCGCTCCGGAAGCCGCGCCTTGCCGACCGACCGGCCCACCCGCGCGCGGCCCAGCGGCGGGCGGCGGATCCGCGCCCGCCCGATGTGACGTGGGTCTGGCACGTCATCGACGCTAGGTGAGCCCGCGCGCAACCGCATCCGCAGCGGGCGCCACATCGGTCGTCGCCGGGCTGCCGGGGGGGAGTCCGTCGACGGCCGGTCAGTCCATGTTGTGCCTGGTGAAGGCGGGTTCCCGCCAGCCCAGGATGGCCTCGGTCATCCGGACGGCGTCCACCGCCGCGCGAACGTCGTGCACCCGGACGATCCGGGCACCGCGCAGCACGCAGAAGACCACCGCCGCGATCGTGCCGGCCAGTCGGTCGGGCTGGGCGGCGTCCAGGGTCTCGCCGATGAAGTCCTTGTTGCTGACCGCGGCGAGCAGCGGGTAGCCGAGCGCGGCGATCTCGTCGAGCCGGCGGGTGACCTCGAGCGAGTGGTAGGTGTTCTTGTTGAGATCGTGGCCCGGATCGATGATGATCTGGTCCGGCCGTACTCCCCGGGCCAGCGCCAGCCCCGCCCGCTCCCGCAGGAAGGCCGCCACCTCGCCGGTCACGTCGTCGTACGCCGGGCGCGGCCAGGCCGTCCGCGGTGGCGCCAGGCTGTGGGTGATCACCAGCTGGGCGTCGGTGCCGGCGACCGCGTCCGCCATCGCCGGGTCGCGCAGGCCGGACGTGTCGTTGACGACGCCGGCGCCCGCCTCGACCGCCTCGCGGGCCACCTCGGGCCGGAACGTGTCGACCGAGACCACGGCGAGCCCGCGGGCCGCCTCGACCACGGGCAGCACGCGGTCCAGCTCCTCCGCCGCGGTCACCTCGGGACCGGGCGCGAACGGCACCCCGCCCACGTCGATCCAGTCGGCGCCGGCCGCCGCCGCGGCCTGCACCGCGTCGACGGCACTCTCCAGCGCGAACGTGCGGCCCCTGTCGTGGAACGAATCGGGCGTCCGGTTGACGATCGCCATCACCGCCACCCGGCGGGAGAAATCGAATGTACGGCCGCCGATGACTCGCGTACGGTTGCCTTCGCCCACGCTTCCGGAGGGTAACAGCCGTGCGACGCCGCTCCGTAAACAAGAGGAGCCGTGTACCCGTATTTCGTCGAATCATGCGGGCATTTATTGGCGCTGTTCCCGCGGCGTCATCGGGATTGTTTTTCGCCATCCAGGGTAGCTGAGCGGCGAGGGCACAACGACAATCCCCTCTGGAGGAACCCCATGAGTGACGTGCATCGGTCCTCTCCCGAATACGGCAGAGGCGGCGCCGAGTACGGCGACACCGCCGGCACCGAGTACGGAAGCACGGGCGGTACGGAGTACGGCCGAACGGAGCAGGCGGGCACCGAGTACACCGGTACCGAGTATGCCGGTACCGAGTATGCCGGCACCGAGTACGCCGGCACCCGTACCGAGTACGCCGGCACCGGAGCCGAGTACGGCAGCGGCGCGACCACCGGCACCGACAAGGCCAAGCATGTGGCGTCCCGGACGGGCCAGGCGACCGGAGAGGCCGCGGCGGATGTCAAGGACACCGCCAAGGAGCAGGCCCAGCGCGTCGGCGCCGAGGCCCGTACGCAGGCGCGCAACATCGCCTCGGACGTCCGCGACCGGGTGGGGCAGCAGGCCCGCACCCAGAACGACCGGCTCGTCGGCAGCATCCGCCAGACCTCCGACCACCTCGACCAGATGCGGGCCGACCGGGCGGACACGCCGGCGGCGACCGTGGTGTCCCGCGTGGCCGACGGAGGCCGGCAACTGGCGGACTACCTCGAGCGCAACGGACCCGACGGGGTGCTGCGCGAGGTGCAGGACTTCGCCCGCCGCCGCCCCGGCGCCTTCCTGGCGACCGCGCTGGCGGCCGGCTTCGTGGTCGGCCGGCTCGGCAAGAGCGTGGCCAAGGCGGAGCCGGAGGCCGGCAAGCCCGGCACCGACGCGTTCATGTCCGGCTACTCGGCCGACACGCCGGCGTACCCGGCCGCGGGCGGCTACCCGGCGGACACGACGGCGTACCCGGCCGCGGGCACGGCGGCGAGCGGATTCCCGGCGGACACCCCGGCGACGGCGTATCCCACCGAGACGCCGACGGCGCCCTACCCCACCGAGACGCCGACGGCGGGCTACCCGGCGACGGGCACGCCCGAGACCGCCGGCACCTCGTACGAGCCCGGTACGGCCGCGCCGTACGGCACCACCGCCACCGAGTACGCCTCCACCGGCACCGGCCAGCCCGTCGTGGTCGAGGAGGAGTACCGCGTGGAGAGCCCGGAGCGGCCGCGATGACCGCGCCGTACCCGCAGGACCGCGCCGACCGCGCCGACCGCGTCGACCGGGTCGAGGAGACCTCGGTCGGCGAGCTGATCGGCAACATCAGCAACGACCTGTCCCAGCTGTTCCGGCAGGAGGTCGAACTGGCCAAGGCCGAGATGAAGCAGGAGGCCACCAAGGCCGGCAAAGCGGGCGGCATGCTCGGCGCCGCCGCGTTCGCCGGCTATCTGGCCGTCGTGCTGCTCAGCTTCGCTCTGGTCTTCGCCCTGGCGAACGTCATGGACGCCGGCTGGGCGGCCCTGATCGTCGCGGTGCTGTGGGCGATCATCGGTGCCGTCCTCTACACGAGCGGCCGGAAGAAGCTCAAGACCGTCGATCCCATGCCCCGCCGCACCGTCGACACCCTCAAGGAGGACGCGCAATGGTTGAAGAACCCGACCGGCTGAGGCGGGAGATCGAGAACACGCGGGCGTCGCTGACCCGTGACGTCGATCTGCTGGCCGAGAAGACCAGCCCGAGGCAGGTGGCCCGCCGCCGGTGGACCGCCATGAAGGAGAAGGTCATGGGCACCACCGACCACGCCCGGTATTCGGCGAGCGACACGACCTCGTCGGCACTGGGCACCGTGCAGGACAAGGCCTCCCAGGTGGGCGACCGGGTCGGCGACGCCGCGAGCCGGGTGGGTGACGCGGCGAGCTCGGCGGCACACGGGACCGCCGACGCGGTACGCAACGCGCCGCGTGCCGTCGCCGGCCAGACACAGGGCAACCCGCTGGCCGCGGGCCTGATCGCCTTCGGCGTCGGCATGCTGGCCGCCACGCTGGTTCCGGTCACCGACGCGGAGAAGCGGGCCGGCTACGAGCTCAAGGAGCGCAGCGGCGACCTCACCGAGAAGGTGAAGGACGTCGCGAGCGACCTCAAGGACGACGTCAGCGGCTCCGTGCAGCAGGCGGCCGGCCAGGTCAAGGAGACCGCGCGGGACGCCGTGCAGACCACCAAGGAGACCGCGAGGTCGGACGCCCAGGACGTCCGCGCGGAGGCGCGACGGGCCGCGTCATGACCCGGCACCCGGCGGGCCGCCGGCGCGTTCGCGTCGCGGCCCGCCGGGAACGGCGGGCGGCCTGAGAGCCGAGCAGCGACCACTTCCCCCCTGGCCCGACGGCCAGGGGTTTTCGTCGTTCGCGCTCCGCATGATCGGCACGCCGGCTTGCCGGGCACGAAACGGGGGTATCCGGGCGGCCATGACCTTGAGCACCGCATTCCGCGCCCCGGTCGAGACCGACGCGGTCACCGTGGTGGTGGCCACCCGCAACCGGCACGACCGGCTCCGCGAGACCGTCCCGCGGCACCGCGCCCGGGTCGTCCTCGTGGACAACGCCTCGGACACGCCGCCGCCGGAGTTCCCCGGCGCCGAGCTGATCCGGCTGGACGAGAACCGGGGGGCGGCGGCTCGCAACGCCGGGGTCGAGCGGGCGCGCACCCCGTACGTCGCGTTCGCCGACGACGACTCGTACTGGGCACCCGGTTCCCTGGCCCGCGCCGCCGGGCTGCTGCGCGCCCACCCGCGGGCCGCGCTGCTCACCGCGCGCGTGCTGGTCGGACCGGAGGGCCGGCTCGACTCGATCTCGGCGGCGATGGCCCGCTCACCGCTCGGCACCCCGCCGGGCGCCGCCGGTCCCGCCGTGCTGGGCTTCCTGTCCTGCGCGGTGGTGGTGCGGCGGTCGGCGTTCCTCGCGGTGGGCGGTTTCCAGCCGCGGCTGTTCGTGTACGGCGAGGAGGCTCTGCTCGCGATGGATCTGGCCGCGGTCGGCCACGAACTCTCCTATGTGCCCGAGCTGACCGTGCGGCACCTCCCGCTGCCGGCCGGCCGGGACACCGGGACGCGGCGCCGCCGGGAGGCCCGCAACCGGGTGCTGACCGCGCTGCTGCGCCGGCCGCCCGCGGTGGTCGCGCGGGTAGCGGCCGGGGCGTTATGGGACAGCCCGGCCGGCGTGGCCGCGGTGGTCCGCGACCTGCCGTGGGCGCTGCGCCACCGGCGGCCGCTCCCGCCCGAGGTCGAGGCGGACCTGCGCCGGCTCACCGGCTGATCACCAGCCGGACGGCGGGGCCTGCACGTGCACGGCCTTGGTCACGGTCAGCTCGTCGAGCAGCTCCGGCCCGTACCCGAAGCCCTGCCCGCTGCCGCGCCGCGGGTGCGCGGCACCGCCCGGCGCCCCGCCGAAGACCGCGTTGATCTTCACGGTGCCGACCGGCAGATCGCGCCAGGCCCGCTGGGCGTGGCTCATGGACGGCGTCAGCACGGTGGCGGCCAGGCCGTACGGCGAGTCGGCGGCGCGGCGCAGCGCCTCGTCGAACGAGTCGACCACGACGACCGGCGCGACCGGGCCGAACGTCTCCTCGCGCAGCACCGCCATGTCGTCCGTGCAGTCGCCGAGCACGGTCGGCGGGTAGTGCGACCCGGGACCGGGCGGCACCACGCCGCCCCGTACCGCCCGGGCGCCGTCCTTGAGCGCGGCCTGGACCTGCTCGTCGACCGTGTCCCGCAGCCGCCGGTCGACCAGCGGGCCGAGCCGGCCGGCCCAGCGGTCGGCCTCGGCGGCCAGCGCGTCCAGGAACGGCTCGGCGACCTCCCGGTGCACGTAGACGCGTTCGACCGCGACGCAGATCTGGCCCGAGTTGGCGAACGCGCCCAGCGCGGCCTGCTCGGCGGCCCAGGCCGGGTCGACCCCGGCGTCCACGATCAGCGCGTCCTTGCCACCGTTCTCCAGCAATGCCTTGGCGCCGGTGCGGGCGCAGGCCGCGGCGATGGCCCGGCCGGTCGCCGTCGAACCGACCTGGGCCACCACGTCGACCGGCGAAGCGGCCAGCGCCGCGCCCACCGTGCCGTCGCCGTTGAGCAGGTTGAGCACCCCGTCCGGGAAGTGCGGGGCCAGCTGCCGGGCGAGCCGCCAGCCGGTGGCGGGCGTACGCTCGCTCGGCTTGTAGACGACCGTGTTGCCGGTGACCAGCGCGGCGCCGAGCAGCCCACAGGAGACGGCCACCGGGTCGTTCCACGGCGTGATGACCGCGACCACGCCCCGCGGGCCGTATGCCATCAGGTCGATCGCGGCGTCGTCGCCGGCCAGCGCGCGGCCCCGGTGGGTGGGGCCCAGTTCGGCGTACTGGCGCAGGGTGCCCACGCCGGCCGCGATCGAGCCGGCGGCGTCCGGCACCGGCTTACCCATCTCGGCCGACATCATCCGCGCGAGTTCGTCGGTGTCCGCCTCGACCGCGGTGGCGGCGGCGTGCAGCGCGGCGCCCCGCGCGGCCGGCGCGGTCCTGGCCCAGCCGGGCGCGGCGTCGCGGGCGGCGCGGACGGCGGCGGCCACGTCCTCCTCGGCGGACATGGTGACCCGGGTCACCGGGGAGCCGTCGGCGGGGTTCACAACGGTGAGCCGGCGGCCGGATCCGCCGGCGGCCCAGGCGCCGGCGACGAGCTGTTCGACGTCGTACATGCCGGCCGATTGCCCGGGCGCGGCGGATACAAACTCACTTCCCAGATCATCGGCCTCGGCCTTATCAGTGCAGGTAGGGCCCTTTACCAGGGGTTTACAGAGAAGTCGATGATCATGCGGTTACTCCGGTGATCGTGGGGTATCCCGCGGCCCATGCGTGTCCTGGGAATCAATGCGATCTTCCACGACCCCTCCGCGGCGCTCGTCGTCGACGGCGAGGTCGTGGCGGCCGCCGAGGAGGAGCGGTTCAGCCGCCGCAAGCACGGCAAGCGGCCGGTCCCGTTCGCCGCGTGGGAGCTGCCCGAACTGGCCGCCGCCTGGTGCCTGAAGGCGGCCGGCCTGCGGCCCGGCGATCTGGACGCGGTGGCGTACTCCTTCGACCCGGGTCTGAGCCGCGACGCGGCCTCGCTCGGCCTGAACGACCCCTGGGACCACCTGCGGGTCGACTACGCCCGCCGGGCACCCCAGTTCCTCGCCTCGGCGCTGCCCGGCCTCGATCCCGAGCAGGTCCGCTTCGTGCCGCACCACGTCGCGCACGCCGCCTCGGCCGGCCTGTCCGTCGCCGAGGACAACGCGGTGCTGGTGCTGGACGGGCGCGGCGAGGCGGCCAGCCACCTGGCCGGCGTCTACACCGGCGGCCGGCTCGAGGTGCTGCGGACCCAGGAGCTGCCGCACTCGCTCGGGCTGCTCTACGAGGACCTGACCCGCCACCTCGGCTTCCTGCACTCCAGCGACGAGTACAAAGTGATGGCGCTCGCCTCGTACGGGACGCCGAAGTTCCTCAGCCTCTTCCGCGACCTGGTCCGCCCGACCGGCGACGGCGGGTTCACCGTCGAGCGGATCGACTGGGACGCGCTCGCCAAGGCCCGCACCGCCAAGGGGGAGATGACCGAGGCGCACGCCGACCTGGCCGCCAGCGTGCAGGTGCGGCTCGAGGAGGTGCTGCTGGAGCTCGCCCGCTGGACGTACGACGCGGCCGGGGGCCCGCCGACGCTCACCATGGCCGGCGGTACCGCGCTCAACTGCGTGGCCAACGCCCGGATCGCCGCCGAGGGACCGTTCGAGCGGGTCTGGGTGCAGCCCGCCGCGGGCGACTCGGGCACCGCGCTCGGTGCGGCGCTGGCCGTCGCCGACCGGCGGGTGGCACCGTTCACCACCGCGGCGCTCGGCCGGGGGTGGAGAGACGAGGAGCTCGAGGCCGAGCTGCGGCGGGCCGCGCTGCCGTACAGCCGGCCGGCCTCGATCGCCGCCGAGGCCGCCCGGGTGCTGGCGGACAACGGGATCGTCGCCTGGTACCAGGGTCGCAGCGAGTACGGGCCGCGGGCGCTCGGGCACCGGTCGCTGCTCGCCCACCCCGGCGACGCCGACACCCAGACCCGGATGAACAACGTCAAGGGCCGCGAGCAGTTCCGGCCGATCGCGCCGATGGTGCGCGCCGAACGGTTCGCGGAGATCTTCGACGGCGTGTACCCGAGCCCGTACATGCTGTTCGTGCACCGGGTGAAGCAGGAGTGGAAGGACCGCATCCCGGCGGTCACCCACGTCGACGGCACCGCCCGGGTGCAGACGGTCCACGCCGAGACCGAGCCGCTGGTGGCCGAGATGCTCGCCGAGTTCGAGCGGCTCACCGGCCTGCCCGTGGTCGTCAACACCTCGCTCAACACCGCCGGCCGCCCGATGGTGGACACGCCGCGCGAGGCGATGGAACTGTTCGGTTCGGCCCCGGTCGACCTGCTGGCGCTGGGCCCGTTCGCGGTGCATCGGGCGACGGCCTTCGGGCCGTCGGAGGGCCGACGGTGACCGGGGACGGCGTCACCGTCGTCATACCGACCCTCGGGCGGCCGAGCCTCACCGCGCTGCTGGCCGCCCTCGCCGCGGGCGAGCCGTGCCCGCTGCCGACGGAGTTGGTGC
>Ga0081539_10002032_pt1 | contig 30481 bp, 24 predicted proteins | sample TabmetS4T2R2_FD_71023 | JGI IMG/M metagenome (GOLD analysis project Ga0081539, IMG submission 71023) | Tabebuia heterophylla rhizosphere microbial communities from the University of Puerto Rico - S4T2R2 | ecosystem: Host-associated > Plants > Roots > Rhizosphere ... | reverse complement strand
TAAATGTATCAACAAATAGTTTCAAATACACGCTGGAGCCTAAGAGTGTAACCACATTTGTTCAGAATTAAGTGTTGAAGTGAAATAACCAAAAAATTATAAGGCGGTCTCAAAAGGCAGCCTTTTTTTAAATATCGCATTTTACCGCTGCTTTCAAAAAGTCACATGTTTTCAATGTAGTTTTTTAGGAGAAGGTGCGGCTCAATATGGTGAAATTGTATTGGTAAAATAAAGTTTATTTATTTATGATACGGATTTTCCCATTCCATAACAGATGAAATCCAATCTGCAATCGTTACAGTTTGCGGTGCTTCTTTTCTTTTTATTGCCTTTACAAGATTTCTGAACTCTTGATTTTTATAAAGATTCTGACTTTTGCATAAATTCTTCATCGTGTCAATATTCCGTAGAGAGGGAAAGTTATCTTCTGTTAGATTAACCGCATTCGCAGAATTTAATAGCAATGTCTCAATAGCAGGTTCAATGATTATTAGGTGTTGTTGTTTTTGAGGATGATTTAATAAAATAAGCGACTCTTCATGATTTTCGATTTCCTGAAATTCTTTAAAATATGGTGTTTTGATATTCTTATATCTATCTCCATCAATCACTCCCATTCTAACTATATCAACCGTTTGCATGGTATGTGCAACCTTACTCACACCATGCTGTTTGTTTAATGACATTGGGCTTAACTCCATCAAAATTTCTACAAAAGCTGTATCAGCGTAACATTCAGTTGTTAAAGCCTTTGTGTTATAAGGCATAGTTATAATATTTTTCAAGGGTCAGAAAAATATCTTCACCATAAGAAAGTATTTCACTTATTTCTTTAGGTTCGAGTTTTTGTATTCTGGTTTCGTAATCTTCATATTTGGTGACAAAAACATTTACTTCTTGCGGCGGCAATGTTTCTATTATTTCAGTTAAGAGATATGGGCTATGTGTAGCGACAAAAAATTGATTTGATTTTGTATCAACAATTTCTTTAGCGATAGCTGTTATGTATTGAGGATAAGTGTGTGCTTCGGGTTCTTCTAAAATGACGGTGCTATTCGTATTTGTTTTAATGGCAAGAAATATAAACATTACCCGTTGCAATGTATCAGCCACTAAAGCTATTGGCAATTGCTCTATAAATGCTTTAGACCTGCGCTGAATCTTAATTCTGTTAGTGTCACGGTCTAAAACTAAATCCAAATTATATTCACTTAAATACTCTCCAATATATTGAGCTATGTCAGTTCTTCGTTGTATGAGAGCAGACGCATTTAAACCATTGGGTGGAACCAAATAATCAACCTTTACATCTCTGCGCTGTTTGATTCCTTCGAACCTGTATAGTTTAGGAAAATCTGGTCTTAAGGAGGAGACCTCAAATTGTGAAAAGGATGTTTTCGTTTTATCTTCTATTGTTGAATGAAAGACAGATGAATTTCCATTTGAATTATTAGTGGAGATATTACATTGCAAGTTATAACTCTCACTATTGTAACCCATTGTTAAATACAACCAATCTGCAGATATTCTTATTTCTTTTTTTATATCTGAAAAAGGAAATAAATCGGTAAAGTCATTACATCTTACTAAGTCGGTAATCTTTTTTGTTTTGTTGAACTGAAGATAGGGTAAAGAAAAAAGTCCTATAGCTTCCAAAATATTGCTTTTGCCTACATTGGGTTTGCCTATAAAAAGATTAACCCTTGCAGCAGGTATATGAAGATGCTGTATGGATTTAAAATTATTTATCTCTATAAAATTGCAATATGGCATATCTACTCTATTAATTCTTACAAGATACTAATTTGGTTATAATTCAAATGCTTTCAATCTTCTGCTCTTATTAACTTAAACAAAGCAATTTATTACTTTTCACGAATGTTGAAATGGGTAACCTATGCACATTCAATATTCTTCCAATAGCGCTGTGAAAGATTGAATGACTGTTGGCTTATGCTTTTTCGTGAGCAATTTTAATTTTTATGACTTGTCTGCCGAAGCTTTAGTGAAGGCAGATACCAGCTTTGGTTTTTTATAGCATCGTCTCTTGGTCGCAATCACTTTATCGTTCGGAACATTGATTGAGCAGGTTATATTCTCAGCTTTTTGTGCTAAACAAGCAACAATGTCCTTGGCTAAACACAAAACATTTGCAGAGACATTCGGAGAAGAAAAAAACTGTTTGGAAGCAATCATATGGTTTCTTCAACGGAAAGCGACGGCATAGTATTATTCTTCGGTTCTTAGCTTTTGTAAAAGCTGATTGAAAGATTTATTCAATTTTTTCTTGCTCATTAATTTACACTGCCAAATACTTATAACTCTCCATCCCAATTTTTGAAGTTGATACTTCTTCTTCCGATCTCTTTTTTTATTATTATTTATTTTTTCTGCCCAAAACTCAATGTTCGTTTTAGGTAAACGGCCGGCTTTACAAATATGTCCATGCCAAAAACAACCATGAATAAAAATTACAACTTTATACTTCGGTAATACAATATCTGGTGAGCCTGGTAATTTGCTATAATTTTTTCTAAAGCGGAATCCATTTTTAAACAACAACTTCCTTACCACTATCTCAAGCGAAGTATCCTTTTGTGAAACTTTAGACATTACTTCACTTCGTTTTCTCTTCGAAAAAATATCAGGCACTTTTTATTCTTTTATTAAATGCAAACAAAATAAAGACCTTTTTCCCTTACTATAAATATTCACTTTCCAATTAATCATAAACAAGATATCAACATTGCCAATTGATAAAGTAGTTACCGTATATTAATTCTAATAAGTTTTTAATTTTGCGAATGATTATAACAGATGGCAAATTTTTGACTGAAACTATTTCAAGCCTTGGTCTTGAAGGAGATGATCAAGCAAGAACAATATTGAATGCTCATAATCTTTTGAAAAAAATTGTTGAAGCATATGATAATCTAGTTAAAGAAGATCATGCTGCGAAAACTAATCAGGATGCTTTAAAAAATCATTCTGGGCCTGCCGGACTTGTTTATGGTAGAATACAAAGTGGCAAAACACGGGCAATGATTGTAAGCACTGCAATGGCGTTTGATAATAATTTTCGTGTTGCCGTAGTAATGACAAGTAATATAAATGACCTTGTTAGCCAAACTCACTTAGATTTCATAAAAGAAATGAGAGGTGTAAGTGTTTATACAAAAGATGATGAACTTGATAAACAAGTTGAGGATGCAAGGTTAGATATAGAACGTCCTGAAGGGCGCATTTTAATTATAGCTTCGAAGGGGACAAAAAGCTTGCAAAATGTAACGGCTTTTTTAAAGGCAGTTGGTGCACAATCTTATCCAATTGTAATTTTTGACGACGAAGGTGACCAAGCTTCCTTGGACTCCAACACATATAAGCGATCAACAACTGGAAATCTCACGCTTGAACCAAGCCCTATTAATAAACTAATAAAAAAATTACGCCGGGAATTTCCAACATCCATTTATGTCTCAGTAACGGGTACGCCGCAAGCAGTATTACTTCAAAATATTTCTTCTGATAATCGTCCATCGTTCGTGCATATGCTTCCACATGGAGATGGATATATCGGCGGTGATTATTTTTTTAATACACCTGAGCCCGAAGAAAATCCATATCATCTCATCTCTGCAATTCCAAATGAGGATAAGTCAAGATTATTAAATCCTCGTCAACCAATACCAGACGGATTAAAAAACTCGATATTATTTTTTCTTTTATCTGCTTCTGCTGCAGTACGAAATTTAGGTTTACCTGAAAAGGGAAAAGAGAAAGATAAAGGTTACCAATACTTGTGTCATCCTAGTTTAAAAAATAATGAGCAAGGACAAGCTGCCGATCGAATATCATCTTTTCTCACACAGGTAAAAAGTGTACTTCTTGGTAATGAAGATACTTATGGCATTACGGAATCTATTGCAAGGCAATATGAAGAATTAAAACATCAACTTGGAGAAGGTGCTACTCCTCAACTTGACGATTTAAATAAAATAATTCAAGAAGAACTATTGCGAAAAAAAATTTTAGTTATTAATGCACAAAACACAAAACGGCGTGGGATAGAATACGAGTGGGATAGCTCTCTTATACTTGACTGCCATAAAAAAGATACAGGTAAAAGTTACAGAAGCGTATATGGGCGAATGAAATGGAACGATGTTGCTCCCACATTGACAACACAATGCACAGGATATGGCAATGGGCGATTTGGACATCCTAGTCAAAACCGAGCAATTTCTTTACGTGAAGCAGCTTTATTACAATCCTTTCCGAGAGATTACGAATTTATAAATCCAAAAACCAAATATTACCCTACCATTGTTGAACGCCATATTGGAAATGCTGTTCCTGTAAGATTAGGACAAATAATTGCACGGAGCATAAAAAGACATCTATTAAATAATTTGATTGGTTGAAAAAGCAAGTCTCTGCTTTGTAGTTTGAAATACGATTGCAAGAATGCCTAAACACAGTCTGTTGTAATGCTTCAGCATAAGCAACAACAATTACTCTATTAAAAGCAGAGACGGTTCAGGTAAATGAAGTGTAGGATCTTAATGCTGAATAGCGAACAAAACCCTGAAGAGTGCGACGCAAGAAAAGTTTCATAGTAGCAACACTGATGGGCTCATAAAAATAAAACCCATTATCACCAACATACTCAAAACAAAAAAGGCAGATGAAAAATCACCTGCCCTGTTATGACTAATCCTGCTTTTGAGTTAAGCTACTTTCATTTCTTTTTCAAACAACTCAATCTCTGCAGATTTCACGGTTTTAATAATACGAGCGGCTACTTTGTACGGATCGGCAGCGCTGTTGGGGCGACGGTCTTCCAACCAGCCTTTCCAGCCTCTTTCAACAGTACCGATAGGAATTCTGATAGATGCGCCTCTGTCTGATACACCATATTTGAACTCATCAATCGCTGCAGTTTCATGTTTACCTGTGAGACGAAGATGATTATCCGGTCCATAAACTTCGATATGTTCTTTAATAACCGGTCTGAACGCTTCGCACACTCTTTCATATACGGCACGGCTTCCGCAGGTTCTCAAGAGACCATTAGAGAAGTTAGCGTGCATACCGCTTCCGTTCCAGTCGAGGTTGCCGAGCGGTTTGCAATGCCAGTTGATAGCGATACCATATTTTTCACCGATTCTTTCGAGCAGGTAACGTGCAATCCAAATTTGGTCGCCGGCTTCTTTTGCACCTTTAGAGAAAATCTGGAACTCCCACTGCCCTGTAGCAACTTCGGCATTAATACCCTCAACGTTTAAACCTGCTTCAAGACATGCATCCAAATGCTCTTCTACCATAGCGCGACCATACGCATTTTGCGCACCAACAGAGCAGTAATAAGGACCCTGCGGACGAGGATAACCACCTTCAGGGAAACCAACGGGCTTATCTGTTTCGGGATTCCACAGGAAATACTCCTGTTCAAAACCAAACCAAAAATCGTTGTCATCGTCTTCAATCAAAGCTCTTCCATTGCTTGCATGAGGAGTGCCATCGGGATTCAAAACCTCGCACATAACAAGGTATCCGTTTTTGCGTTGCGGGTCTTTCACCACGAAAACAGGTTGCAACAGGCAATCCGAAGAGCCGCCCGGCGCTTGTTCTGTAGAAGAACCATCAAAACTCCACATTGGGCAATCTTCCAATTTGCCGGAGAAATCTTTCTCAATTTTTGTTTTGCTGCGAAGGCTTTGAATGGGTTTATACCCATCGAGCCAAATGTACTCCAGTTTAGCAATAGACATATTTCATTGTTTTATTTTGAATAAATAGTTCTCCGGTATTGGAGGTTTCATTGGCAATCATCGAAAGTCTAAAAAGATTTTCAAGGGTTTCAGAAGTCGCTACAAAGTAATAAAAGGAAAATCAAAATAAGAATTAAAAATTTTTGCATGTGGAAAAATTTTTAATAATTCAAATTATCAGTCGAAAAGACGCCATGTTTTTTGAATTTTTTCAAAAGGAAATCGGGGAGAAGCGTATAACGTCGAAGCGTAATACTTATATGTATATAAGTTTAATATAAACGTAATTTTTTGCCGATGAAATTTTTTATGATACCAGCTTCGGTTTTTCATCGCATCGCCTCTTGCGTCGCAATCCCTTCATCTGCAGAGCACAGATTAAGCAGGTGCGAAAGACGAGCCGCGAAATAACAGAGCACGGACTCCTTTTGTTCTTCTCCGTTTAGCAGAAAATAATTTTTCCGCAACAATTACATTTGCATTTTTTCAAACACTATGATTGAGCTCAATACATCAGAAGATGTAAAAAAATATCTTGGCAAACAACAAATTATTTCAAACAATATACAGTTTGAAGTAATACAGTTGAGTGGTGGTGTTTCGAGCAGTGTATGGCAAATTATTTCGAAAGAAAACCGCTGGGTATTAAAGCAGGCATTGAAAAAATTACGAGTGCAGGCAGACTGGTTTTCCGATGTTGAACGCATTCACCGTGAACATGAGGTGATGCAGGCAATACAAAACATAGTGCCTGCAAGTTCTGTTCCCGAAATAATACACACAGATTACGACAATCACGTGTACATAATGAAAAGCGCCGAAGATAAAGCACGAACATGGAAAGACATTTTGATGCATGGAAATTTTAATAGTGATATTGCGATTAAGGCAGGAAAAATTTTACAATCAATCCACAGAAACAGTGAGAAAATAAATGAAAATGATAAAGCAAAATTTCATGATCAAAAATATTTTATACAATTAAGAGTAGAACCATTTCATCAATATCTTATAAAACAATATCCGGAGCTCGAAGTATATATTCAGCGACTAATCAATGAAGTAACACAGAAAAAAATTTGTCTTGTACATGGCGATTTTTCACCAAAAAACATGTTGATTGAAAGCAGTAATCATCTTGTATTGATTGATTACGAAGTTGCGCATTGGGGCAATCCTGTTTTTGATGTTGCCTATTGCATCTGTCATCTCATGTTGAAGGGCTGGCATTTAAAACGAAGAGAGGAAGCGCAGCAATTAATAAAAATATTTCTTAATGCTTACAACAACAATGTCGAAAATCTAACGCCGCATTTGGGATTAATGTTGCTTGCACGTATGGATGGAAAATCTCCGGCAGATTATATTAAAGATGAAGTATTAAAAAACGTAATTCGCAAAGAAGCTATCGGGATGATAAAAAACTCGCCCTGAAAGGATCTAAAATCATTCAATCATTTTAAATCAAAGATTCATTTAAATCACACTATGCTAAGAATCAAAGATATTATTGCAAGAGAAGTTCTCGATTCAAGAGGCAATCCTACTGTTGAAGCAGATGTATTTTTAGAATCAGGAATTATGGGAAGAATGATGGTTCCTTCTGGTGCGTCAACAGGAAAATTTGAAGCATGGGAATTACGCGATGGCGGTGAGAGATTTGGTGGCAAGGGTGTTCAAAAAGCAGTACACAACATAAACACCGAAATAAAAAATTTGCTTATTGGCAAAGATGCAGAAGATCAACAAAAGTTAGATGAACAGATGATTGAATCAGATGGAACGAAGAATAAACAAAGACTCGGGGCAAACGCTATACTTGCTGTTTCTTTTGCAATAGCACACGCCGCCGCAAATGCTTTGCACAAACCCTTATATGCATACTTGGCTGAAAAATATTTTCCTCCCGGAAAATTATATGTGCCTGTCCCAATGGTAAATATCATCAGTGGTGGATTACATGCAGGAAAGAATATTGATCTGCAGGATTTTTTAGTGATACCCGTTGGTGCAACATCTTATCCGCGTGCTCTTGAAATGATTTGGAATGTATATCACCAAACAAAAGAAGTATTGAATAAAAAAGGCTATAACGCAAATCTGGTTGCAGATGAAGGTGGTTTTGGTCCGGCGCTATCTTCAAACAAAGAGGCGCTTGAAATTTTGTGTACAGCATTTAATGCCTGTGGCTATAAACATGGAGAAGATATGGCAATTGCTCTTGATGTTGCTTCATCACATTTTTATGATGAGAAAAAAAACAGTTACACGCTTCATTCAGAAAATCGCTCCCTCCATGCTGAAGAAATGATTGATATGCTCGAAAGCTGGACAAAAAATTATCCTGTTATTTCAATTGAAGATGGACTTGCCGAGGATGATTGGGACGGTTGGCAATCACTTACACAAAGGCTTGGTAAAAAAATTCAATTGATAGGTGATGATCTTTTTACTACAAATGTGGCACGAATAAAAAAGGGAATTGATACAAAGGCAGGTAATGCAGTATTGATAAAGATGAATCAAATTGGCACTTTGACTGAAACGGTTGAAGCCGTGAAACTTGCTAAGGATGCTGGGTTTAAAACAATCATCTCTGCACGTTCGGGAGAAACGGAAGACAGCACGCTTGCAGATCTCGCTGTCGGTTTAAATGGCGAACAAATAAAGATTGGATCAATTACGCGGTCATCAAGGCTTTCTAAATACAATCAGTTGTTGCGAATTAATGAACAATTGAATGGAAGCTATGCAGGAAAAGATGTTTTTCAATTATAACTCTTTGCCGTTTTTATTTCAATTGAAATGAATCTCCGTCAGTATAAATTCTTAAATGAATGTCATCAAACTTAATGAGACCTTTGCTTGTCAGTTTTAAATTTTCAGGATGCGAGATTACAACAACCTGACTTTCCCCAACAACTTTTACTTTCTTGTTATGAATAATGATGGCTGTTGATTCATCAATACCAATACAGGGTAATGAAGGAAATTGCGCAACCGCCGAAATCAAGCGATTATACCTGCTTCGCGTGATAAAATGCTGGTCAATAATTGCAGAATCTAAAAGACCAAGACCTTCTTTAATTTCAATGTTATTGTACCATAGTTTTGGAAAAGTAGATTCGTAAGCGGTATCACCTAACAATTGATTGCCCGTGAGCATATATCTGCTCATCACTGCGGCCCCTGCGCTTGTACCTGCAATTGTAGCACCACTTTCAAAAGCATCTTGTATCGCCTTTTGTATAGGCGTATGCAACACAATATTCATAAAACGGCTTTGGTCACCTCCTGTTATAAAAATCAGCTTTGCATGTTTTACAGAATCGAGCCATTGTTTATTTGTAACATCCTTTTTTGTGAAGTTTAAATTAGCAATTGTATTATGACAAAGTGTGTCAACGCTTATTTTAAAATAGTAAAAACTTGTATCGGGTTCTTCGGTTGACATAGGTAAAACAACAATATAATCTTTATTGCTAAGCTTTACTGTTTCAAGCATTATTTTCATAAGTTGGGGTGGACGATCGCCGCCACCGATAATGAATAAATTTCCTTTCGGCTGACCAAATATTGATAACGAAAATATCAGCAGCAATAAGCAATTCAATAATTTAAATTTCATGCAGCAGTAAAGTTTATAGATTGAATGAGATATGAATAAAACATATCGTTGATGCTATAAGTTATACAGCACACGCTGTGCGACGCAAGGGACGATGCTATAAAAAACTAAAGCCGGGCTCATAAAAAAATATCAAAAGAAAGCGGACGCTTTATCAACTTCTATAAAAAATAAAAGCTTCTTCGCAGAAGCTCTTAGTAAACATTGATGCAACAATTATCTGTTAACCTTAAGTATCTTTTTCTCCAAAACAGATTTGCCATCGGGACCCGAAATTCTTACGAAATAAATTCCCGATGCAAATGGTCGAAATGGTATCGCAAAAGTTTGAGGTGTTCCTGCCGGTACAGTAAACTCGTTCTGGTAGAGTCTTCTGCCCATTGCATCATACACTGTACAACCGTACTTAGCTTCGCTCTCTGTAGTAATAGTTAAGGTTAAATCATTCATCACAGGATTGGGCGTAAGGGAAATTCCGGAAGTAGGTATAACGCCATTTCCATTAAACACAGCAGTGAAACTTGCTTTGGTGTTTCGTATGCCATCAAAATACAAAAGATAAGAATGAGTAGGCTGCAAACCTGCAACGCTAAATGTGGCGTTGCCGGTGAATGTTTTGCACGAAACCGGTGGCGGGTAATTTTGACCCTCGGGGCAAGTGCTCACATCATACACAGCCAAACGTATCCCTTCGTCCGCACATGATGCAAGTTCCGTTGGTGAAGTTACATAGTTTGCTATCTGAATATTTAATGCACCGGTGCTGTTTGTTTTAAAAGCATAGTATGCATTGTTTGTAACTTCTGTTCCGGAATTATTACAGGTTACATCTGTAAATTGTGGATCAACCGCTTTATTGCTTGTGGCATGAATAAGATCAAAGTTTACGCTCGTTCCATCAGGAGTTGACTCTGACGGGAATGATGCCGGGCAATCATCTCCCGATATTGTTGTTCTGCTTAGTTGCGTCATTTCCGTAACACCGGTACAGCCGTATGTGTCGTTTTGCGGTGTGCAAGTATATAAACCTCCCTGGTATGCGGAGGCATCCAATGAACGTCTGTCAATATAATTAAGTATTGAATAATGCATAACTTTTTCGGGGTTTACATTGGGTATGGTGGTTCCCTCTGCATCATCGTTAATATGGGCAAGATTTAACGCATGACCTAACTCATGAAGAACGATTGTTTCCCTGTCGTACTCATTATTGCCGGGAAAGCAAGGCCCGTCCTCAAACGCGATATTGCCAACCGAAACACCGCTGTTTCTTACAAGTATATCGAAACCCGTTTTTTGTGCAGTATAGGCACGAAAACCTCCTGCCGTGTCATAGCAGATAGTACCATAGCTATACGTGCTTTCAAGAACGCCTGATGCCATTGGATCTACGCCGGTGTTGTTATTATCAAAAACGACAAGATTTATATTATCATCGCCATCAATTTTTTGAACGTCGGTTGTTGTGCCAACAACAAAGTTTACACCCACATTTGCTTTCCATGTTGCAAGAGCTCTCTCAAAAGCATCTTTCGATTCGGATGTAGCAAAGTTTTTTCCTCCACCCGCAGTACTTGTGCTGTATTGAATGGTATATCCGTCTGAACCGTTGGTTTTTATTAAACGCGGTTCGGTTTCTAAAACCGTATCAACGCTTGGGCTAAAATCAAATGTGAGATTGATGATAGAATAAAACACATTTAGTATTGAAGAAGATTCTGCAGTGGTGCCATCCTTCAACTGAACTGCTATCAAACCTGTACCGGCTCTGTCAGGAACTTTTATAACAATTTTTGTATCACTCCATGAAACCATATACGACGATGTATAAGCAACTTCAAAATCGGGTGTTGTGTTATCGTTGTTGGCGTCTTTAAAAAGCACCGCACATGAGCCTGAAGGTTTTGTACCAAAACCACTTCCGTTAATAGTCAAAACATTATTTGCGGGATCTTCTAATGCGCCACCATGAACCGTTGTAGGAGAAAAAGAGGAAATAGCCGCCAAAGTTCCTGCACCGGCATTTGAAACATCTTGACTGAAGACCGATATATCAAAAGAGCTGTTCACCACACGGTGATTCTGTTTTGTTTTTTGCTCAATAAGTTTGTAGAGATAATCTTTGATTTTTTTGTATCGAACAAAAGGTGCAGAGGCCTGATCTCTTTTTAAATCGTAACGAAAAAATCCTTGGTCGCTGCTATATACATCAAACAAAACTTTTTTAGTAAAAGGCGATTTTGCATTTTTGCGATTGGGTTCACAAAAGAAAATACCCACTTTGCCAACATCGAGCTGCAATAAGTCGCTTACCCAAACTGCATCGTGACCAACTATTCCCCCCTGCGTTACTACTTCAATTGTTCTATCATCAGTATTTCCTTTAAAGATTTTGTATATCTCTATGGTGTTTGCAGTTAGAATCAAGGTGTGAGCATTATTCCAAAAACTTTTTTTGGCGATCACTTTGCCCTCAACAATAAGCGTAGAATTATTTATTTTTTCGTCAAGCTCTATTTTATATAATTGTGCGGAGGATTTGTAAGCAGTAGTAATCAAAAACAGAAAAATATATACCGGGTGAAAGTGTTTTCTCATAACATGAATTTAGTATAAATACGTTTCAAAGCTAAATTTATTGAGATACAATTAATAAAAAAAAGGCTGCCTTAAAAGACAGCCTCTGAGTATTAACACATTAATTTTACCATTTATCCACTTCTTCTGTTTCGCTTGCAGCGGGTTTATTATTAGTGGGCATTTCGGTTACCACTACTTCGCTTACAATAACTTCTTCAACCGTTTCCTCCTGTGCCTCGGGGTAATCGTGATTAAACGAATCAAAATCGAAATTGGGCATCAGTTCTGTTTTTACGTAATCCACTGCTTCACCCAGCGCTTTAATAAATTTGTTGAAGTCTTCTTTGTACAGGAATATTTTGTGCCTGTCGTAACCATCTTCGTTAAAGCGTTTGCGGCTTTCGGTGATGGTTAAGAAATAGTCATTACCGCGTGTAGCCCTTACATCGAAGAAGTAAGTTCTTCTTTTGCCTGCTCTAATGCGTTTGCTGTACACGCTTTCCATTTTCTTGTCGTTGTTTTCGTACGCCACTGTTTTCTGATTTTGGTTTAAAGAATCTTTATTGAAGCAAATATAGTATTGTTTTTATATTACCAAAATTTTATCAGTGTTATTTCGTACTAACAAGCGATAACCTTATAAACAGTGTATGTAAAAAATGCAGATAAGTAATGAAGTTGTATTTTGATGATCACTTGTTGTATTTGAGAAGAATTTTTTGATACCAGCAGCGGTTTTCATAGGGTCGTCCCTTGCGTCGCAATCCGTTCATCTGTTCAATAAATGGCATCTGCAGGTTTCCGGGTCAAAGTTGCAATTGTAAATTGTAAACTATAAATCTTCAACCGCCTTACATTTTTAAACCATATACTTACACCTCCGAAATCATCCCCTTAACATTCACTATTTACCACTTACTGCTCACTACTCATTACTCACTGCAAGAGTGAAAAACAATCACTCTCTTTTGTGAAAAATCCCTTCCCATTTCGTGCCATATCACCTTGACTTAAAACTAACAGCCGTTCTATCTTGCGCTCTGTAAGAAACAAGCCGTTGCTAACCTTAAACCGTATTGAAAAACTGATATGTGAAAAACAAATTCTCCCTGGCCCCGGAACGGGGATAGCGAGCCCGTAAGTTGGCTATCCCTTTTTACTGTCTCTGCATAAAATTCCTGCGAGGAGTAAGCTGAAAATCCTAATCCACCCCGCGCTAAGGCACACAATCCGCCTTGCGCCACCGCTAAGCTAAAGCAACCCGCGGTCGCTAAAGTTTCGGCGGATAAGAAAGAGTACGCATCCCGTAAGCCGAAAAGGGAAACAAAGAGTAGGCAAAAACTAAAAGCTATCTATGAAAAAAAGTTCTGAAAATTTTAATCAACTCAACATCCCGGTGCGCTTTGAAGTGCAGCCCAAAGAGGAAATAACACTTGCCGGTTTCCTCTTTAACTGTTACGGCATATTGCTCGAATGGCAGTATGTGCATGAAGGTATGCTGCAATTTAAAAACCATGGAATGCAAACCCGTGAGCTGCGTTTGTTTATTGCGCCTGCAATGGATAAGAGCATTGAAAAAATTACAACCATTGAAGCCCTTGAAATGTACAAACCCTATGAACCCATTCTGCAAACTACACGTGAAGGCAGTATTGATATACTTCCTGTTCCTTCTTACATTTCGCAATTTTGGCCCTTTTGCACCTGCCGCGTAACGGGTAAAGTATCCAAATGGTTTCATGTTGGTTTTAACTGGGAAGACCGCCCTGTTTGTAATGCAAGAGTACATATTTGCGAAATTGATTCTATCTGGTACTGGATTTATAAAATACCCGATTATATTATCGCAAAAGTTCCCGATGCCATTTTAAAACCCGAAGAAGTTATTAAACACCCCATTCCTATTCCCGACCCTCCGCCTTTTCGTGAAAGCGAAGTGCGGCTGTTTGCACAGAAGCAGCAACAGCAAACTATTTTCAAGACAGCCTCTGTTGAATCAAAACAATTAGAGATTACTTCACAACTGCCCGAAATAAGCGCAGAGATAAAACAAAATCTTTCATCGGGCAATCTTAATCTTATTCGCGAAACCATTGCAAAGAATTATACAATACTGCATCCTTGGTTTTGCCTGTGGCCCTGGTGGTGGCCTTATTTTTACCGCTGCAGAGAGCTTGCTGTGGTTTATACTGACGCAAATGGTCGCTTCGATACCAATGTTTGGTACTGGTGCTTTGGCGACAGACCCGACATTTATATTTGGGTAGAATATTTCATCAATGGTGCATGGACAACTGTTTATAATCCGCCTATTCCTTGCACTACTTTATGGGATTACAACTGCGGTACCGATATCAATATTCATGTAACCGATCCGCGTGTGCCCGGTGACTGTTGCTGCAATTGTCCTATTCCGGGCGAGCTTGTTTGGATAAGAAGTGTGAACGGTACAAGCGTTGCACACATTAACCAGCAAAATATTTTGCAGCCACCACCGAACCAATCCGTACCCTATAATCGTATTGGTCTTACTGATGCTGGTGCTATTGGAGATCCTTGGTTTTTACCCACAACTGTTGGAGACTATAAACGTCCGTTCGGAGGAAGTTCTTCTTTGTACATGGGTTTTGGAAGCGATCTTCCCAACAGTGGCATCTACTATTATCGCTGGAATTATAAACAGGTTGCTGATGCACAATTAAATCCTGTTGCTGATACCTATAAACCTCTTGAACCAATCGGTGGAGTCGTAAATAAAGGTTATGAATTCACCTATATTGATTCAAACAACGATTCACAGTTTGGTGCAAACAGTGTAAAGCTGGGACCTTTCACTGTTGGTACAAATGATAACTTATACATTATTCCGCCTGAGCAACCAGATATGGCGCCATTCAGTGTTCCTGAAAATGATCCGCAATGGCATCAACCCACTTACAACACGATTACGATGAGTTATGATTCTTCACAATTGAAGAGAGGTAACATGTTGGGTGGTGATGGTTTGTATGAGTTTAAGCTCGAGTTGTTTGACCAGGCAGGAAATCTTTTGACTAATATTCCAAAAGCAACATTCAAGATACCCGATTATAACGACGCAAACTTTAGTGTGAATGCTCCTGATATTTTGTTGGAGAATCCAACTGTGACTACCGCAAACGCATTTAACATGCTAATGCGTATTGATAACTCGCAATGTGATGCAGATATCTTTACAGTGAAAGTGAATGGTGCACCTGCATCGCTCGATTGCTGCGGATTTGTAAGTTATAAACCCAACGGTGTTGAAGCGGATCTTGAGCTGAGTTTTCTTGCAACACATCCAAACAATTTTGCAGTGTTTGCTTTCGGAGTACAACGTGGTACTTGTTACGATCCAACAATGTCTGCACTTACCGATGCAAACGGAATGGTGATTGACAGCGCCAGTGGATACTTACTTAGCAGTGGTATTTATGATAAACATTTTACGCCTGCACAGTTGATGGGCTCATGTTATAACAATGGAACCGGGAAAGCTGCATTTGCTGAAACACTCTCTGTAGCTGCAATGGCAACAGATGGAACATTCCGTTTATCTGGCAAAGACAAGAGCGATATTGCTGCATTTGCATTAGAGCCGTAATTTACCCCCTTACCCCCTGGAGGGAGAATAAAAACAAAAATAATAATTCATCTACCTTTAAAGAGAAGGGAGATAATCAAAAGCCCCTTCAGGGGTTAGGGTATGACTATTTTCTACTTCATAGTAACTGCGTTAGCCGTATGGCGCATTACCCACTTGTTGGGGAAAGAAGATGGCCCTTTCGATATAATTTTTCTCATGCGGCAAAAGGCAGGGGCAGGTTTCTTCGGAAGCCTGCTCGACTGCTTTTACTGTTTAAGCGTTTGGATTGCATTGCCCTTTGGCATTTGGCTTGGAAGAGGTTGGATAGAAAAGATTTTATTTTGGATTGCTCTTTCGGGAGCGGCATGTTTATTGGAGCAGGCAACTGCAAAGAATGATAATCACAGGAACAAGAAACCGGAGTACCATGAGGACGAAGTCTGAACCACGATTTATCTGATTTAACAGATTATTACTGTACTTAGTGTCTTCGTGCCTTAGTGGTAACCGCAAACACAAAATCAAAAATATAAAACACAAAACATCTTTTCAACTATGTGCAACTGCGGTAACAAAAGAAACACCTATACACAGCAACAGCAAGCGCAACAAGCTAATAATGTAAACGAAAATGTATCAAAAACAGGGATAGATGTTGGCAACACTAATTTCGAATACACGGGCAAAACAGCGTTGACTGTGATAGGAAATGTAACGGGAAAAAATTATCGGTTCAATTACCCAGGCGATATACAAGCAATAGATTTGCGTGATGCAGCAGGAATGGCAATGGTGCCTGTGTTGAAAAGAAGATGAAGGAAAGGAGAAACGTCAAACGTGAGACGTGAGAAAGTCAAACGATAAGAAACGTCAACTCACCGATATTCTCACGTCTGTCGTCTTACCTCTCACGAAATTTTAAATTTATTCTGTACTTTACATTAACTTTTATAAACCCTTTATATGAAAGCGATTAAGTCCTATACCCAACTTCACAGGCTGCAACAGGAATTGCGCAAGTTTGATATCTATCATACGGGTGAAAAATACAGATTGAGATTGCCTTATCTCAATGATGATGAAAATATTCGCATTACCCGTGTAATTAACAACTACAACAGCAAAGGCTGTTATAAAGTGCGTAATCTTTTCATTGCAGCAACATTATTTACTTATATTATTTCTTACTTTTTTAATAATGGTAATTTTTTGGCAGTGGGTTGGAATGAAGTAGTTTGGATTTTTATTTTAATAGTTGTAGCAAATATTGTCGGCACATTTGCCGGTTTGTATTATGCACGTTTACGCATGATAAGATTTATCAACAAACTGCTGCGGCACGCTTCTATTTTGTATGTAAACAAGACTTCCTCAATGCACGATGACCGCTTTGCCAGATAAACTTTACGTCACTATATCTTTTCCAGAAAATTTAAAAATTCCTGTTTTTTATTTCGTGATACGGGAATAATTTTTTCCATTAGCCATAATCACTTCACCGCCATCCACAAATATATTTTTGCATATACTCAAGGTTAATTAGACAGCCGTGATGTATTCTGCAAAATCTTTTTTCTCCGGACCTCGCCAACTTTCTTAAATTAATTTTGTTTCTTTTATTAAATTCGAAAGATGAACTTTTATCTCTCCGTTTATGAACGTTAGGGAAAAAATTTTCAGAGTTGTTGCTTTCATCTTCAGCTTTATTAATCTTTTATTTCAATTTATACTCATTCAAAAGGGAACAAAAAACTTTGCTGATTTTATTATACAAACAATTGCCTTCTCCAGTTACATGACAATATGGTCGAATATTCTTGTTGCACTGGTTTATATTCTTCCATTGATTGCTTCAAAAACGAAAGTTGGAAAATTTTTATCGAAACCTTTTGCTCAAACGGCAATGCTTGTTTACATCAGTATCGTTTGTATCGTTTATTTTCTTTTGCTTGCGGAAACATGGAATCCTCAAGGCTTACAAAAATTTGTTGATGTTTCCTTGCACTATGTTATTCCTATGCTGTATGTTTTGTTTTGGATTTTGTTTGCAGAAAAGGGAAATCTTCAATTTAAGAATGTGTTTTTGTGGTTGTTGTTTCCGCTTATATATCTTGTGTACTCTTTTATTATTGGTACAATTCGAAATACCTATCCATATCCCTTTTTAGATTTAGACAACAACACTTTGGTTTATGTCGGTATGATGATCGCTATCATTTGCGCAGCATATGTTGTTATCGGGATGATAGCTGTTGTGGCAGATAAGCTCTTGTATAAAATCAAAAACAACAGAGCTGTTAATCAGGATTAGGACTTATCGAGCTCCAGCCTGCATCTACTACCAAACTTTGTCCTGTTATATGTTTTGCTTTATCAGAAACCATGAACAGCACCGCATTTGCAATATCTGTTGTTGTTAATGCACAACCTAAAGGATTAAGGCGACGCCATGTTTTTTCATAATTCAGATCTTCCATTGTTCTTTCAGTCATTGTTGCTCCGGGTGCAATTGCATTCACCGTTATTTGGTATTGTGATAATTCAATAACTAAATTTTTTGCAAGCATTTCAAGACCGGCTTTTGTTGATGCATAAGCTGCCAAGTTTTTATGCGCCTGATGACCTACAACAGACGACATAAATAAAATACTTCCACCGCTTTGTTGTTCTTTCATTTGTTTTGCTGCTGCCTGCGCAAGAAAGAAACTGCCGCCAAGATTTAACCGCAACACTTTGTAAAATGAATCGGGAGTATATTCAAAAAAATCTGCGAACAAGGTAATGCCTGCATTAGCAATAGCAATATTTAGCTGCCCGAATTCACTTACCGCTGTTTTCACCATTTGCTGAATAAATGCAACATCGCCTGCATCGCCTGCAAGACCAATGCATTTACCTCCTTCATTCTTTATTTGTTCTGTTGCTTTTGCTGTAAGCATTTCATCAATATCGTTAAGCAATACCGATGCGCCATTTTGTGTTAACTGTCTGCTTATTTCAAAACCAATTCCAACTCCTGCTCCGGTAATTATGGCAACTTTATCATTAAAACCCCCATCCCCTAAAGGTGAGTAATAAAAGTGGTTAATGTAATTCATACTTCTAAATAGTTTAAATTTCTTTTTGTTGTTTCTCTTAAACGATTAGGGTTTATCTAAACTGTATTGCCTTCACAGGTTGTACAGTTCTCACAAACAAAGAGGGAAGAAGCAACGAAATAAAACATACAACAAGTGTTGCGGCACAAACAAGAATCACTTGCCACCAAAGAATTTCAATAGGCGCGCTGGAAACGTAGTAAGCTGTTTCATCCAATTTTATAAAACCTGTGTATTGTTGGAGTAATGCGATACCAACGCCAAATAAAATTCCGAAGCCAATACCTTTTGCCGATATAATTGTTGCATGATACAAAAATATTTTTTGAATGTTCCAATCATTACTGCCTATTGCTTTTAAAATGCCCACCATACGTGTACGTTCCAGTACAAGTATGAGCAAGCATGTTACCAGATTGATAATCGCAATAATGCTCATCACGACAAAAATTACATTGCGGTTTACGTCCTGTATGTTCAACCAGTCGAAAATAAATGGATAAATTTCTTTTATTGATCTGCTTATCCAATTGCCAGGTAAAGGATTGGCGCCATAGTATAAAATGCTGTTGGTAGTATCTATATTTTTATAATTGTTCAGAAAAACTTCGTAACCGCCAATTTCATTGTGTTGCCAATGATTAATGCGACGTAATAATCTTATATCGCCGATCGCAAATGATTTATCAAACTCTTCAATGCCTGTTTTGAAAATACCTTTTACCTGTAAGCGTCGTGTAGTTGCGCTGGTGGTTTCAGAAGAAATAAAATAAATGTTGATGGTGTCGTTTACTTTTATTTGTAACTCATCTGCCACAGGTTTTGATACCATTATTTCTTTGCTGTACAAAGTATCTTTAAAACTTATCCATGTACCGGCCACAAGAAAAGATTGCATTCTTTTAAAATCATAACTATTGTCAACACCCTTAAACAATACGCCATCTATTTCTTTATTTTTTTCAAGCACTGCCGATTTTGTTGCAAAAGCTTGCACATGTTCAATGCCGGGTGTTGAGTGAAGAATTTGCAAAACAGTATCGTTTGGCTCTACCGGTGTTTCTTCTGCAACGAGTGATTTATCGGGTTCGTATTTCTGCACATGAATATGTCCCCAAAAGCTGAAAACTTTTTTACTGATTGCTTGCTGAAATCCATTTACAAATGCGAGTGTGAGAATCATAGCGGCAACGCTTAATGCAGTGGCTGTCGTTGCCAAACGAATAATAAATCTCGAAAAAGTTCGTTCACTGTTAAACGCCACTCGTTGTGCTATAAAAGAAGATATATTCATTTTAGTGGGTGGTAAAACTACATAAATCTGTTTATCGTTTTAAGATGATGTTTATCCCGGAGTGTGAAAGTTGAAAAGCGTTCAGAACGATGCAGTGAGTGACACAACAGGCGATGAGAAAAGTGATAAAGTTGGTCACATAAAAATTCAGAGTCTGAAGACCGAAAGCAGAAACATAAAACATAAAACTCAAAACAAAAATTCGTACGTTTATTTTTTAAATTTCAGGAATGAAGAAATTAATAAGTGTAACAATTGTTCTTTTGTACTCGATGTTGCTTCTTGCACAACGTGAACCCGATAAAATTTATATGCCTAATATTAATGGAGTGAAATTTTTTCTGCATGGCAATCAAATGAGTTACCCGATTATAAGACTGGGTTCGGTTAATGCACTTGAACTGCATTTCGATGATTTAAGCGGCAACATAAAAACATATTATTACACTTACCAGCTTTGTAATGCGGATTGGACACCGGTTGATTTAAATGTGCTCGATTATGTGCAAGGCTTTACGCAAGACAGGCTTACTCAATATCGTATCTCTTCAATTGCGAAAGTGAAATATGTGCATTATCAGGTGTTGCTGCCAGATAGAAATTCTGTTCCCCGTAAAGCGGGTAACTATTTGCTAAAAGTTTTTTTGAACGGTGATACGAGCAAGCTTGCTTTTACGCGAAGATTGTTGGTGCTGAATGATCTTGCCCCCATCGGCGTAAGAATACAGCAACCTTATAATTCTTCGTTAATGCGAACACATCAAAAAGTGCAGTTCACAATTGATAAAACCAAGCTGAACATTTTTAATCCCGCACAACAGTTGAAAGTGGTGGTGTTGCAGAATTACCGGTGGGACAATGCCGTTACAGATATTCAACCACTTTTTATGCGAGGCAATGCGTATGAATATAATGGTGAGCAGGATTGTTTGTTCCCTGCGGGCAAAGAGTTCAGATGGGTTGATATAAGAAGCTTTCGTTTTCAAAGTGAGCACATTGATAAGGTTGATATTTACCACGAACCCGTTGACGTTTATGTACGCCCCGATCCTCAAAGAACCGGTGAACGTTTTTTACAACATCAGGATTATGACGGCTTCTTTTATGTAGATTGCACGGATGCAAACAATCCATGGTGGCAAGGCGATTATGGCAATATTCACTTTACTTTTGTTCCCGGGAATAATCAGCCTTATGCCGGAAAAAATGTTTATATAATTGGCGAAATGACCAATTATAAATTCAATGACTCAACAAAAATGGAATACAATGCAGAGAAAGGCTTGTATGAAAAAACTTTGTTCCTTAAGCAAGGGTTCTATACATACACTTATGTTACAAAAGACATCAATGCAAAGAATGCAAAAGCTTCAGATGAAGAAACTGACGGTGATTATTACGAAACACAAAACACATACACCATTCTCGTTTATTACAAATCTTTGAGCGGCAGGCATGATGAACTGGTAGGCGCAGTATCTATCAATTCCCGTACAAGTCAGTTGGGATATTGAGAGGTTGGATGTTGCGGATGGTTAAATGTCGAGATATTTTCGTCGTAAAAATCCTGTGAAAATTTCAAGAAACATTTATCAAATGTGTAATGCATTAAAATTGTTTTCTTTGCCTTCCTAAATATTACGTGTACAAATAACACTTATTACAAAAATTTATTTTTTAAAATTCATTAGTCTTGCTATTTCATTTCAACCACTATATTTGCACACTGGCAGGTCTTACACGACCAGCTCCTGCTGAATCTCCCAGGGCAGGAATGCAGCAAGAGTAGGCGGTTGTAGCGGTGCGATGTAATAAGCCTGCCAGTTTTCATTGCCCCCTAACCCCCTGAAGGGGAATATTAAATTATCAGGGTTTCTTCAAAATTAAAACCGGCTTCGAGCAAACTGCGTCTATGAAATTCTTTATTGATACCGCAAATCTTGATCAAATAAGAGAAGCACACGATCTTGGCATTCTTGATGGTGTTACAACGAATCCATCTCTCATGGCAAAAGAGGGCATAAAAGGTGAAGACAAAATCATTGTACACTACAGAACAATCTGCGAAATTGTAAATGGCGATGTAAGTGCCGAAGTGTTCTCTGTAAATTTTAAAGACATTGTTGAAGAGGGAAAGAAGCTTGCGTCTATTCATCCAAACATTGTGGTGAAAGTGCCCATGATAAAAGATGGCGTTAAAGCGATAAAGTGGTTTAAGGATAATGGCATAAGAACAAATTGTACCCTTATATTTTCTGCGGGTCAGGCGATACTTGCCGCAAAAGCAGGCGCAGCTTATGTTTCACCATTTATCGGTCGCATAGACGATAGCGGTTGGGAAGGCACAGAGCTTATTGCACAAATTGCGCACATCTTTTCTTTGCAGGGTTTCGAAACAGAGATTCTTGCTGCTTCAATTCGTAATCCAAATCACATTGTTAAGTGCGCAGAGCTCGGCGCCGATGTTTGCACCTGTCCTCTGGAATCAATTCTTGGATTGCTTAAACATCCTCTTACCGATATTGGATTGGCAAAGTTTGTTGAGGATGCAAAGAAGTTATGAGATTTTATTCAACATCATTTTTAGAAAGAGCTATTCGTTTAAGGATAGCTTTTTTTCTTTTATGGACTTAGCTGTATTGCTACTATAAATCTTCGTTGTGTCACTCACTTGTGCGTTCTGAACATTCTTGAACAATTCCATGATTTCGTTTATAAAGACTTATATCCAATAATAGTTTTAAATCGCAGCAAGGATATCCACCTTTTATGGGATATTTGATAAGATTCAAAACAAGACCACAAACAAATTGCAAAAGGGTTTTCATTGCATATTTATATTTTTGAGACGAGAATATAAGCACATTAGCTAATTACCATTAAACCAAAGGTTCTTGCTGACTTAAACAATGAAAGCTTCCCAACCCCCAAATTATTTCTGTTGAATCTATGCCAACAACTTCACGACCGGGAAAACAAGTTTCAATTATTTGTAAAGCCTTTTCATCTTTTTTGCACCGGAAAGTTGGTATTATCACGGCATGATTGGCAATATAAAAATTTGCATAAGAGCAAGGCAAGCGTTGATCCTCATAAATAAGTTCATCGGGCATAGGCAATTCCACAATGTTTAGTTGTTTGTCATTGAGCAAACGCATTTGTTTTAACTGTTTTAAATTCTTTTGAAGCAATTCATAATTATCGTCACTTTTATTTTCTTCAACAACGGCAATAACAGTGTCTTCATTTATAAACCGAACTGTATCATCAATGTGACCATCGGTGTCATCCCCAACAATTCCTTCATCAACCCAAAGCACTTGCTCAACACCATAGTAATGGATAAGATATTCTTCTATCTGTGATTGATTGAGGTGCGGATTACGATTCTCGTTCAATAAACATGCAGTAGAAGTGATGAGCGTTCCCTTGCCATTAAAATCAACAGAGCCGCCTTCCATAATGATGCCCGGATAAAAAACCGGAATGTTGTAATGCTTTGCAATAAGCGTGGGAATAACATCATCAAGATCATAAGGAGGATATTTGTTGCCCCATGCATTGTAGTTCCAATCAACAATTATTTTCTTTTGCTCTGCATTTGGATTAATGAGAAACGCCGGTCCGTGATCGCGGCACCATGCATCGTTAGTAGGATGGAGAAAAAATTCAACACAGTTTAAATTCACTCCCGCATTTTGCAACCGCTGAATAGCAAATTCTTTCATTGCTTCATCACAAACATTGATGCATACTTTTTCGCTTTTGGTAAGCTCTTTTACAAATGCGCTGTAGTACGGAAATATTGTATGAATCTTTTCTGGCCATGATGCTTCTTTATGCGGCCAGCTTAACCATGTCCCCGAGTGTGGTGCAAATTCTGCTGGAAAATAGTAACCAAGTTGTTTGGGAGTGGGAGTGGTCATGTAATTTTATTAAATGTTCATTCAATGTCGGTTACTTAAGAATTATAATTTCGAATTAGGTTTCGCCTGCGTCGAAATGAGAAGTTCCGTAGTAGGATTTGTCACGCCGATAAAAGGAGGCATCTGCTTATAGTAAACGACATTCATTTATTATTGAGCATTTTAAACTTCCTCATCAATAAATCGTTTCGTAATCTGCTGATAAGAATCAATTCTTCTGTCGCGAAGGAATGGCCAGTGTGTGCGGTAGCTGTCTGTTTTTTCAAGATCTAATTCATGCACATGCACAACTTCATGTTCATGAGATGCCTGATATAAAATGCTTCCGAAAGGATTAGCAATAAAAGAGCCACCCCAAAATTTCATAGCACCTTGCTGTTCAAACCCAACACGGTTAACACTTACAACATGCACACCATTTGCAACTGCATGGCTTCGCTGAATAGTTTGCCATGCATTATATTGTTCAATGTTTGTTGCTTCATCTTGCGAAGCGCTCCAGCCAATTGCAGTAGGATAAAATAAAATTGCAGCACCCATTAAAGAAGTAATACGTGCAGCTTCAGGATACCACTGATCCCAACATATCAACACACCGATTGTTGCATATTTTGTTTTAAAGACTTTGTAACCGAGATCACCAGGAGTGAAATAAAATTTCTCATAGTATGCAGGATCATCCGGGATATGCATCTTTCTGTATTTGCCGAGATAAGTTCCATCTGCATCAAGCACGGCAGTTGTGTTGTGATAAATCCCTTGCGTTCGCTTTTCAAAAAGAGAAGCAATAATTACAACATTATGTTCTGCCGCAACCTTGCTCAATGCTTCAGTTGAAGGACCGGGTATTGATTCTGCAAGCTTAAAGTTGTCATAATCTTCCACATCACAGAAATAAAGTGAAGTAAACAACTCCTGCAAGCAAACGATTTGCGCACCCGATGCCGCAGCCTCTTTTATTTTTTGAATAGCTTTTTCAAGATTGGCAGCTTTATCTGCTGCACAACTCATTTGAACAAAACCAACTTTTACTTTACTCATCTCAAAAATTTGAGCTGCGAAATTAAAACATTGCGGAGTTTATTTTAGTTAATGTTTGGATATGTTTTGAAGCTGTTTTTTATAGTGGCTTATATAAACAGGATATAGCATACTCATCACTCACTATTCACTACTCACCACGTACCACTCACTACTCACTATTCACTATTCACTACTCACTACACCGGCAGCACTTTCATCTTCTTGTTCTTCTTTATCTTTTCCGGCACGCAGGATATGATTGTTTGCTTCAACAGCTCAACTAATTTCTTTTTTACAAAATGTCTGTGCGTTACAAGACTAACTTCACGAACAGGAGCAGGCTGTTTAAAATAACGCAATTGCTGTTGTTGCCGCGCAGTCATATCGAGCGTTGCCATTTCGGGTAAAATGGTAATGCCATCATTTTTATCAACCATTCTTCTTAGTGTTTCGAGACTGCCTGCCTCGTATTCAAAATGGCTTCCCTCTTTGCTTATCTTTCTCAGTTCACATAAATTAATGATTTGCGCACGAAAACAATGTCCTTCTTCAAGCAGCAATAATTTGTTCGGGTCAATATCATCTGCCAGTAAATATTTTTTTTTGTAAGCAACGTTTGTCTTTGATGTATAAGCAAGCAACTCTTCATAAAACAATACATGCTCCTGAATACCCTGTTCATTTAACGGTGTAACCAGAATTCCCGCATCTATTTTTCCTTCGCGAAGTTTTGTGATGATATGTTCTGTGGTTAATTCATTTATCACCAGTTTTACATCAGGATATTTTTTTGTAAACGATGGCACACACAATGGTAATAAATACGGCGCAATGGTTGGAATAATCCCCACCTTCAGTTTTCCGTGAATAAGTCCCTTTTTCGATTCGATGTTTTCTGTAAGCAAATCACGTTCTGCCAAAATTTTTCTCGCATGCTCAATAATCTCTTTTCCTGCTTCGGTTGGTAATACAGGCTGTTTACTCCGGTCAAAAATTTTTATACCCAGCTCATCTTCGAGTTTTTGAATCTGCATGCTTAATGTTGGCTGCGTAACAAAACAATGCGCAGCAGCTTCAGCAAAATGGCGATAAGTATCAACGGCAATAATATATTCAAGCTGAACAAAAGTCATTTCATAGTTTTTGTCTATCAAAACATAAAATTAATCAATTAGATTGATGAATATATAAATTGAATATTTGCATTCTTCACATTTAAATCTTTTAAACCATGAGCGAAAATAAAAAGCTGACCACTGCTTCCGGTATTCCTTATTATTACAATGAAGATACCATGAGTGTCGGTCCCCGGGGACCATTGTTATTGCAAGATTTTATCCTTCACGAAAAGATGGCGCACTTTAACCGTGAGCGTATTCCCGAACGTGTTGTACACGCAAAGGGTTCCGGTGCGTTCGGCACGTTCACTGTTACGCACGACATTAGCAAATACACTCGGGCAAAGGTTTTCAATCAAATAGGAAAACAAACAAGAGTGTTTGTCCGGTTTTCGACTGTAGGCGGTGAAAAAGGCAGCGCCGATACAGAAAGAGATCCTCGTGGTTTTGCCGTTAAGTTTTATACCGAAGAAGGTAACTGGGATCTTGTTGGAAACAACACGCCCATCTTCTTTGTAAAAGACCCGAAGAAGTTCAGCGATTTTATTCATACACAAAAAAGAGATCCGTTCACCAACTGCAAAAGCCCAACTATGATGTGGGATTTCTGGAGTCTAAATCCTGAAAGCCTTCATCAGGTAATGTTCTTAATGAGTGATCGCGGAACTCCTTATGGATACAGGCACATGCATGGATTTGGAAGTCATACATTCAGCTTTATCAATGCATCCAATGAAAGAGTGTGGGTAAAGTTTCATTTTATAACACAACAGGGAATAAAAAATTTTGCCAATGATGAAGCGGTGAAGATGAAGGGTGAAGACCCCGATTTTGCGCAAAGGGATTTGGTAGAAGCCATTGAAAGAGGTGATTATCCAAAGTGGAATCTGAAGGTGCAGATCATGACTGAAGAACAAGCAAAGACATACAAATGGAATCCTTTCGATCTCACCAAAACATGGAGCCACAAAGACTTTCCGCTGATTGATGTTGGCGTGATGGAGCTTAATGAAAATCCCAAAAATTATTTCGCAGCAGTAGAACAATCTGCATTCGCACCTGCACATGTTGTTGACGGTATTAGCTATTCACCGGATAAAATGTTGCAGGGCCGTTTGCTCTCTTATCCCGATGCACACCGTTATCGGTTGGGTGTTAACTATGAGCAAATTCCGGTGAACCGTTGTCCTTATGCCGTAAACAATTATGAAAGAGATGGCGCAATGCGCGTTGATGAAAACGGGAGCAGCAACCCGAATTATTTCCCCAACAGTTTCGACGATATAAAAGCCGATGAAGCATATAAGCAACCTTCATGGGGGCTCGATACAAACATTGCAGATTGGTACAACCGCAATGCAGAGGGCGAGAATGATCATTACACACAGCCCGGTATTTTTTATCGCGAAGTGCTTTCATCGCAGGACAAGAAGAATCTTGTAAACAATATAGCAGGCGCAATGAAAGGCATCAGCGGGCCAAAGAAAGACGAAATCATCAACAGGCAGTTGTGCCATTTCTTTAGAGCGGATATAGGTCTCGGTATGGCAATAGCGCAGGCGCTTGGTGTTGTTGTAGAAGATGCAATGCCAAAGCAGCATGCAAAACAGGAAACAGCTTTAGTTTAACACGCATGGCAATCGAAGAGAAGCAAGCCGTCTTTTACAGGCGGCTTTTTTGTTGTGTGAATAATTGATGTTTTTTATGTACTTAGCTTTTTTACTTTATTCAGCACCGGTTGCGTCGCACACTTCATCTGCTGAAGCTATATTGAGCAAAGCGAAACTAAGCGAAAGCAGACTTAAACGTTCGGAAGTTTATTGAGCAATATACTCCGTAATTGTTCATTAACTTTTGCACATAAAATCTTCTGTGTTATTATGAAGTTTTAAAACTGTTTTTATTAGCAGTGCGATTTTTCCCCTTGCTCTCGATGTGTTCGAAACCTTAAAAAAACCGAAGGGATGTTATGATTATAGAAAAACAAGTAATTTTTTTAAATAAACTCCGAAGGAGTGATATGATTTTCTATCATCCCTTCGGGATTTTTACATTTATTGTTGCATTTTCTACAATAATATCAGCCATTCAGGCTTTCAATTTTAAAATGAATAACGTTTCAAACGCCTGTGGTCTGTGACCGGAATTCAAAGTACTATTGTCGAATAAAGTTTTGAAAGGTTAATAGCAGCAATAAGTTTGTTGCTCATAAATGTTCAGAACGCTCCAGTGAGTGACACAACAGGCGATCACCAAAGAATAAAAAGCTCGTCCCACAATTCATAAAACATACATGCAGATGAAAAGAGTTATCTTAATGTTTCATTTCGATAACCTGCTATTGTATGAAACTAAAACTAACCTTACTGTTATTATCTTTCCTCTGTTTGCATGCCTGTAAGGAAAGGAAAATATCAACGGGCGGATTAAATGCGCAGGAAGCATTATCCACTTTTGAAATAGCAGAGGGTTTTAAAATTGAACTGGTAGCAGCAGAGCCAATGATCTCCGATCCTGTTGCAATGGAAGTAGATGAAAACGGCAACATTTATGTTGTGGAAATGCATGGTTATCCTTTGGACACAGCAGGCTCGGGCATTATAAAACTGCTTACCGATACAAACGGCGACGGCATTCCTGATAAGAGCGTGGTATTTGCAAGTCATCTGCGCCTGCCAACCGGCGTAATGAAATGGAAGAAAGGAATACTGGTGGTTGATGTGCCCGATATTTTATACTTCGAAGACACGGACAATGATGACAAAGCGGATGTGAAACAAGTGATGATAACAGGGCTTGCACTAAGCAATCCGCAGCACATTGCCAACACACCTGTTTATGGATTAGACAACTGGATTTATGTTGCGCACCAGGTGGTAGTTACACCAAAAGTGGTGATGGAATTTAACGACACCGGAACAAATGTGCGCTTTGCAAATGATGCTGCCGCAAAACAATTACCGCGCAATGCAGATGGAAGAAATATTCGCTTTAAACCTGATACGCATGAATTGGAAATGATGTCGGGCGAATCGCAATACGGGCACACATTCGATGCGTGGGGACATCATTTGTGCACCAGCAACGCAGACCATTTGTTTCATGAAGCAATTGCTGCGCGATACCTGCAACGCAATCCTTTGCTGCTTGTTTCCGATGCTGCGGCATATATTCCCGATCATGGTGAAGCATGCGAAGTATATCCCATCACAAAAAATCCTGAACACCAGTTGCTCACCGATGTTGGCGTGGTTACTTCTTCGTGCGGTGTTACATGGTATCAGGGCGGATTGTTTCCCGACAGTTTCAGCAACATCACTTTTATTGCAGAACCGGTGCACAATCTTGTGCATGCAGATTGCATAACAGACAAAGGCGCCACATTCAATGCATCGAGAGTGTATGAGAAAAAAGAATTTCTTGCTTCAACCGATGCATGGTGCAGACCTGTGCAATTTTATATTGGCCCCGATGGCGCTTTGTATGTGCTCGATTATTATCGAGAAATAATCGAACATCCTGAATGGATGAGCGACAGCGTAAATAATTCGGGCGCTTTATATAATGGTTCTGATAAAGGAAGAATATATCGCATCACTCCTTTGAATACACCAAAGATGAATTGGTGTTCGCAATTGAAGTTAGGACAAGCATCTACAGAAGAGTTGGTGAAAACATTGTCAAGCAATAACATTTGGTGGCGTCGCAATGCACAGCGTTTGTTGATGGACAGAAAAGATCCGCAAACAGTTTCATTGCTTCATCAACTTTTAGATACTACACATTCTGCAACAGCAACCGTTCACGTATTGTGGACATTGCAAGGCTTTAACGCGATAGATGATTCAACGATTCGAAAAGCGTTGCATCATTCAGTTGCAGGTGTTCGTGAAAATGCGATTCAAATTGCAGAGCTTTATTTGCAGCAAATGCCACAGTTGGAAAATGATTTGTTATCGTTGCAAAATAACACCGCTGCAAAAGTTCGATACCAGTTGTTGTGCACGCTTGGAAATTTAAATGATGCAAATGCAGAAACTGCAAGACAAAAATTATTGATTCATGATATAGAAGATAAATGGGTGCAGATTGCGGCATTGAGTTCATCGGCAGGAAAAGAATATGCATTGATTGAAAAAACAATTCCGGTACTTGGTGCAAAACCATCAGAAGGAAAGAAATTATTCTTTAAAAATTGTGCTGCGGTTATTGGCTTATCACAAAGAGCAGATGACATAAAAAATCTGATTCAGCTTGCTGCAAAAAATAATACAGCAGCATCGGCGTGGTGGCAGGCTGCATGTCTTAAAGGATTAATACAGGCAGTGGATGAAAAGGGTAAACCTTCCTTTGATGTAACGGTTGAAAAGAAATTATTGCTCTCAAAATTCAATACAACAACTCCGGCTGACGTAAGAAAAGCATCACTTGAATTA
>Ga0081539_10002031_pt1 | contig 30485 bp, 29 predicted proteins | sample TabmetS4T2R2_FD_71023 | JGI IMG/M metagenome (GOLD analysis project Ga0081539, IMG submission 71023) | Tabebuia heterophylla rhizosphere microbial communities from the University of Puerto Rico - S4T2R2 | ecosystem: Host-associated > Plants > Roots > Rhizosphere ... | reverse complement strand
CACAAGGAGCAGGAGCACAGGCCGCGCAGACCGGTACATGGGCCGATCCCTATCGAGCCTACAACTTCAAACTCGAAATTCAAGGGGTGACAGAAGGGCATTTCACCGAATGTAACGGCCTCGGCGTGAAAGTGGATGTCATCTCGTACCGGGAAGGCGGCAATAGCCAGATCATTCACCGCCTCCCTGGCCAGGTCTCCTATGCCGATATCACGCTGCGCTATGGACTGACCAACTCGCGGCAGCTGTGGGAATGGTTCCTTACCTCCATGCGGGGCAAGGTGGAGCGCCGCAATATCTCGATCGTGCTCGTCGATAACGATGGAGTGAGCGAGGTCATGCGTTGGAATCTGATCAACGCCTGGGTCTCTGAATGGCGCGGCGCTCTGCTCAACGCCTCAGCTCACGAGGTAGCGATCGAAACGATGACGGTTGTCTTCGAGACTTTGGAGCGAGGCTGATTCCGTGAAGAAGATCGATCTCAAAGCAATATTTTTGAGTTTGTTGGCGCGGCGATTGCGGCGCGCCGGTGATTCTCAAGAGCCGCCGAGACGCTCGGCGATGGGAACGGCACAAGCCGATGTTGTCCCCCAGTTCCCTCTCGAAACGACAGCGTCCGGCCGACAGCCTGCTTCGGCTCGCGCGGAAGCAACGAGCGAAGCAAGCCCCTACCTTCCGGAGAAGCGTCCAGACCTGCCTGAGAGCTGGCTTGCCAGGCGATCCGACGGGCCGCCAGCTCATTGGATCGAGCGCGTTAGACAAGGCGCGCCGGAGTTACTACAAAGTCGAGAAAGGGCCGATCTCAAAGCCTCGATACATTCTCCGGCACAACTTCAGAGAAAGCCGGTAACTCCGGTGACGACGCATTGGGAGGGACCGATCTCTCCGCTGTCTTTGCCAGAGGACCAACGAGTGCAGCAGGGGCAATCAGGCCGGAACGTCGTTTCCCACGCGCCGGCCATTCAACGTGGCGCTCGAGTTCAGATTGAACGCGTCGAGAGCGAATTGCCCAAGGACGCGCCTCAAGGGCCACTGACGGAAATGGAGTCTCAACCCGACGAACACTCCCGTTTCAAAGAAGGAGAATCGGTACTCCCTATTTTTTCCGTCAAGCCCGAGAGGCGTGGCGCTCAGGCCCGAGATGAGCACGCGAAAGAGACGTCAAAGCCCGGCAATGCGGACCCGACGATTCAATCGGCTCACGGTGAGGATGAGCGGGAACAATTGAACACGCAAGATGATTGGACTACCGAAAATGAGGCCAACCTGCGGAAAGCCGCGGCAGCACCCCGATTTCGAATGGGCGAATCCGGTAAGCACCTGGACCTGCGGATCTGGGAAGAACGAAAGAGCGAGAATTCAGACTCGCCCAAACCGCCCGTTGTGATGCCCGTCAAAATAATAGAGTGGAAAGAGTCTTCGCGAGTCACGGCGCGCGCCGATCAGGTGAAACGCGACGACAATCCGAAAAAGCCGCTACCGATTCAAACTGCGAACGACGTCGCTGGTTATCACAATGTTGCTGACCGTCAACCTGCAATTGATGTTACTCATTATCCGGATGTTACCGGCTATCGAGATGAGAAGGATGTTACTCATCGTGAAGCTCAGGGATTTCCGGTTAACCGCGAGCGATCGGGTTCTGATTCGGGTTACTGGTGGACGGAGAAGAAAGAGGAGGAATCAGTAGGATCCGCGAAATCGTCCACTCTTCCGGACCGGCAGGTTATTTCATCCGGAGCCTTGTCGGATCGCTGGCCCGAGCTGCTCGGCGCTTTCGCCGCCGATGATTCCGATGAAGTGATGGCAGTCTGGCGTGAGTTGAACCATCACCGGCGTTTAACCCTCGAACAGAGAGGTGGCGTATGGAACGAGTAGCTTTTCTGATCGAGCAGACCAATCAAAGGATCGGCTGTCTGCTCAACCCGGAGAGCATCGTCAGGCGGCGAGCCGCCGGATTGCGACCGCGCCGTTCGGTCAGCGGACTGCTCACCGGGAGAGGGCTTTCCGATGATCAATTGATCTATACCGGCGGCGGGACGACCGAATTGAATCTCGATCTTCTCTTCGATGTTTCGGTCTCGGGTTCGACGATCACGACTGAAGATGTGCGCGACCTGACGGCGCCGTTATGGGCGTTGGCCGAAAACGTTCCTGTCGATGACGGATATGGCAAACCTCCGATGGCGCGATTTATCTGGGGCAAGAGCTGGAATATCCCCGGAATTATTGCCGAGGTCGCCGAGCGGCTCGAGTACTTCACGCCGGAGGGAATCCCTCGCCGGTCGTGGTTGCGGATGCGGATGTTGCGCGTCGCCGAATCGTTGTCGCAGCCACATGCGGTTCGAGTCTCGACTCCGGCTCCGGCGACTGCGCCGGTCAGCAAATCCTCCGCCGGCGCGCCCGCCACGCCAACAGCCCGTGGCGCCGCGCCCACGGCCCGGAGCGCCGCAACGGTCGGCGAAGAGCGGGTCTATGAAGTTGTCGGAGAACCCGGTGAAGGCGGCTCAAGCGAACCGCTTTATAACATTGCGCCGCGCTACGGCCTCTCGCCTTCCTGGTGGAAGATCATCGCGGAGCACAACGGAATCGACGATCCATTGCGCATCAAGCCAGGGACGCAGTTGCAGATTCCCTGAAGGCAGTTCGCCGGAGCGTCGTTCCTGAGGGCGCCATCGGAGAACTCGGAGGAGCCGGATGAGGCAGATCGCGAACATCTCTCGGATCGATGTTGAGGTTGACGGCAGGCGGATCACGAGCAGCGCGGCACAGGCGCTTGGAGAGGCGCGGGTACAGCAACGCCTCTCGGCGCCGGCACAGTGCGAGCTGGTCTTCTTCGATCCTCCGGAGCCTTTCGACGCCTCCGCGATGGTGCCCGGAGCTTCATTGCGCATCAGCGTGAAAGATCAAGAGCCGGAATTGTTCTCGGGCCAGGTGACGGCGGTCGAATATGTGTATGGATCAGGGGCCGGGCGTGAACTGCGCGTTCGCGCTTACGACCTGCTGCATCGTCTGCGCAAGCGGCAGCCCGTGCGAACGCACGTGCAAATCACCCTCGCCGGTCTCGCGCGAGAGATCGTTGCCGATCTGGGGTTGAGCGTCGAAGCCGCGCCGGCAGCGGAGAGTCCGGTCTGGAAACGCATGATTCAGCACCGGCAATCGGATCTGGACCTGCTGGTTGAGGTCGCCGAACGGTGCGGATTGCACTTCGCGGCAGATGGGTCGAGCTTGCGCATCTTTTCGTTGCAAGGCATCGGGCAACCGGTCCCGCTGGTGTTAGGAGATTCGTTGTTCGAAGCCCGGATCGAAGTCAACGGACATCACGCCTGCCGGACAGTTTCGGTCAAAGGATGGGATCCATGGCATGCCGAGGCTCGTTCAGGGCAGGCGCGTCGCGCGCGGACCGGGCGCAACATCCCTACTGAAGCCGCGCCGAATCGTGTGGGAGCGACCGGCGAGCGCACACTGGCCGATCTTGCCATACAAGATGATCGTCAGGCCGAAGCCCTGGCACAAGCCGAACTCGATCTCTGTGCCGCACAGGAGGTCACATTCTGGGGAGTCGCCGAGGGCGATACCAAGCTGCGCCCCGGCGCTCCGATCAAGGTTCAAGGCGTCGCGGCCTCGCTCGCCGGGCAATACGTCTTGACCACTGTCAACCATACGATTGACGCGCGACGCGGCTTCATCTCGGAGATCTCGACAGCGCCTCCCAGCCCTCGCAGACAAGCGGGAGAGGCTCTGACCGGCGCGCTGGCCGTCCTCGGCATCGTCACCAAAATCGATGACCCGGAGAAACTCGGACGAGTTCAGGTTTCACTGCCGACATTCGGCGATGTCGAGACCGATTGGATGGAAGTGTTGTGTGCGGGCGGAGGGGCCGGAAAAGGGCTGCTCATGATTCCGGATGTCGGCGACCGGGTGCTTGTCCTTTGCGCTCGCGGCGACCCGGCGCAAGGGGTCGTGCTCGGCGGGCTCTTCGGTCCAAAAGGGTTGCCGGACGACGTGTTTGGCGGCGGCGGCGTCCAGCGGTTCACGCTCTGTTCTTCGGGCGGCCAGGCCGTCAGGCTCAATGACGCGGACCACGGCATCCGCCTGGAGAACAGTAAAGGCAGTTTCATCGAACTTCTGCCAGGCATGGTCAAGCTTCACGCGGAGACCGACCTGGAGATCGAAGCGCCGGGGAGGTCGATCGTGATTCGCGGCAGCAAGATCGATTTTCAGACCGGATGACCGCATCGGTTAGGAGAGGCCGGAAATGTTTTTTCTGACGGAAGACGCAACCATCGTTTGCGACCACAGACTGGGCATCGTGACGAACGTTCCAACGCAAAAACTGGTGACGGTCGATCAACGTCGAGTGCTGGTCGAGCCTGATCCCGAAGGCAAGCCGATCAAGGGGTGCCCAAACTATGGCCCGACCGTCAAACCCTGCACCGCGACCCTGGTCGTCAAAGAAGGATATTCCGATTTTATTCGCATCGATGGACAGGCCGTTTGTTTATATCCGGTAACAGGTCTGACCGATGGTACTCCACCCGGCATCGTCAATTACATCGTCGTCGATCCGGGACAGAAATTGGTTTTGGTCACATAACTGGACACAACTAGAGACGTTTATTCAGATCCAGCAACAGCCCTAATCGATTGAACCATGGTCGGCATCGTCGATTACGTCGTCGCCGAACTGTGGCAACAATTGGTTCCGATAACATAACCGGCTACGCCATGAGCAATAACAAAGCCGATTTGAGAATGCTCAGATCGGCAAATTCATCAACATTTGAAAGGAACAACATGCAAAATTACATCATCGCTTTCGATTTGACAGACGATGCCGTCAGGGGAGCCGCCACACAACTCAGCAGAATTTTAGAGCGCCCGGCAGTTGTCGATGTTAACCAGGTCGATGAATGGCCGGCGGCCGAAGATGATTGCACCCTCTATCTCATTGACCATGGAGATGGGCGCGGAATGGGCAGCTACACCGATCCCAGCATGTTACTGCGGGATCACGGCAAGATAGCCACAGTTTTTAGAAAAGCAAAGACCGTCGTGCTCGTTTCCTGCTCTACTGCGAGTCAGGCTGACATTATTTTGAGAGGTGGGTTTCAAGCGGCGACCTTCGCTAAGAACTTCAAATCCGTCGACAAGTCAAAAACAATCAAGGCGGCTGTTGGCCCGGTTATTGTGGGTCCATCCGATTTGAGGGTCAAAGTTCCCAGCGGCCTTCTTGGCTTCGCATCCACAGATGGATGGGTAGCTTACTAGCCGCAGTTAAATGACACGATGAGGCTATAAGGGGTAACAATCGGGGTGGGCAGTAGCTTTTAATGACTCTCACCCCGGTCATTGGCTCCCTCATTCTGCTGGTCACTCCGCGACGATGGAAATAGAAGAAAGGAGAAAAAATGAATTGGTACATCGAAACATGGAAGAAGTATGCAGTGTTTGCCGGACGAGCCGGGCGAAAAGAGTATTGGTACTTCGTTCTGTTCAATCTGCTCGCCAACATCCTGCTAACAATAATCGCTGCCATCAGCTCCAAGGCCGGTGGCGCACTATTAGGTATTTACACCTTAGCGGTCTTTCTTCCGGGATTGGCCTCTTCGGTGAGAAGGCTCCACGACACAAATCGCAGCGGATGGTGGCTCTTAATCACGCTCGTTCCGGCCATTGGTCCGCTCGTCCTGTTGATCTTTATGGTGCAGGGCAGCCAGCCGAACGAGAATCAGTACGGGCCTGTTCCGGCAACTGCTATTGCATAACAGAGCATTCAAGAAAATGAATGCGCTGCAAAGTTAAACCAGTTACTAACACCAGCAATCCAGTAATGGACTGTAAAACAAGAACAGGAGAAAACGTATGTCACTTAAACACATTTACCTTCACGGCCATGGGGCGGCCGAACCCAAGAGCCTGACGCTCCTTACCGTGCCCAAGGGCGCGAAAGTCGTGATTTATGCTCCGCAAGGAGCCGCGATCACAGACGGTTTTGCAGAAAAAATCTATAGCTCTACCGATAAATATACAGACGCGGCCGCCTGGGCCAAGGACTGGGCGGGGTGGAAGAAGAGTGTCACCGTCGTCGCCCGAACCGGGACGACGGGGACTGCTCCAGCATTGCCCGTAACATATCCCGACGTGACGGATCATCCATTCGATCTCGTTCTCAGCGGAAGTGGGTCGCTTACGCACAGCGGGATCTACGGAAAGAAGTTCGACATAAAGGATAATCTGATCCGAGCCATCAAAGCAGATGAGAGTTTTTCACTTTCTCAGATCCTCGCAGCTCTAGATGGAATGAAACTCCTCGACGCTGAGACCTTAGTTCATTGGTTGGCGTGTCAGAGCGATCACGTTGATACCACCTCAAAGTATAGCGGCTGGAAGGTCGATGTTTCATGAACATGAATCGTTACAGAGCCTGGCGTTTTATTCACCCGGATCTCGATCTGCCTGAGGACTGGGCTGGTCTCAGCTTCTCTCCGACCGGCGGCATCGAGATGGTGGAGGATCGTTATTCGGTGAGACAGGCCGTCTTGCTGCTGCTTTCGACGCGGCCTGGGGAGCGGGTCATGCGGCCCGATTACGGTTGCGAGCTGCACAAGCTGGTCTTCTCACCAAATGACGAGACGACGGCCGGGCTGGCGATGCACTACGTCCAGCAAGCCATCAGCCGCTGGGAACCTCGAGTCGTGATCGAACGGCTCGATGCCAATCGTGATGAAGAGTACCCCGAACGTTTGAACATTCTTCTGGAATATCGGCTGAGTTCGTCGAAGTTGCGAGACGGCCTGATCTTTTCCATGAACCTGACAGGAGAGGCGGGTTAAATGCCACTCGAAGTGCCAAATCTTGATAATCGTGATTTCCAGCAGCTCCTCGCAGAGGCGACTGGAGTGATCAAGAAACACAGTCCGCATTGGACGGATCTCTCGCCAAGCGATCCCGGCATGATCCTGTTGGAGGCGTTCGCCCATCTGACTGAGGTCATGATCTACCGCCTCAATCGGCTGCCGGAGAAGGCTTACGTCGAGTTTCTGCGATTGATCGGCGTCAAGCTCTATCCTCCTTCAGCCGCGAGTGTCACTCTGCGCTTCAGTCTGAGCCGTCCGCAAAATAGTTCGGTCGAGATTCCGCGCGGCACGCGCGTCACGATTGGGCGGGCTTCCGGGGCGAATGAAGCTCCGGTCTTCATCACCGCGCGCGCCGCCCAGATCGAAACCGGAGATCAATCGGTCGATGTGCCGGCTTACAACTGTGAATTGATCGAAGGAGAACTGATCGGGACCGGCAACGGAATGCCCGGCCAGACATTCACTGTTGGACGCCCGCCGATCGTCGCGCCGACCGGAGACGGTCTGGATCTGATCGTCGGTGTTGAGGCATTGCAGCAAGAGCTCAATGAACGAGTTCCCGCGCTCAAATACGGCGACAAGACTTTTCGGATTTGGCGCGAGGTCGAAAATCTCTCCGAGATCGGCCAAGACCCGTTCGTTTATCTGACGGACCGCGTGACCGGGACCATCACGTTTGTTCCTGCGCTGCGGCTGCCGGATAGCGCCGGGCAGCTCAGCGCGCACCCCGAAAGGATTGCTGAGGTCGCGACCGCCGGACGCGAGATTCGCGTCTGGTATCGGCGCGGCGGAGGTCCCGATGGAAATCTCGCGCCGAACATTCTGACCGTCTTGAAAGACCCAATTCCAGGAGTCGAAGTGACCAATCCGGCCGCCGCGACCGGCGGTCGTCCGGCTGAGACACTGGAGAACGCACTCTTTCGCGGCCCGCAGGAACTGCATTCACTCAAGCGTGCGGTGACGGCGAAAGATTTCGAACGCATTGCCGAGCGTATCTCCGGAGCGGTCGCGCGCGCCAGAGCCTTCACCAAAGCGGCGCTCTGGAAGCACGCGCCGCCAGGCACGGTCGAGGTGCTCTTGGCCCCGTACTATCTCGAAGAGACGCAGCGCAGCAACGGAGCCGTCACGGCGGAAAGACTCAAGGAGCAAGAGACCGAAGAAGCGCGCGCACAAATCCAGGCGGCGCTGGATGAACGCCGTCCGCTCAGCACGACCTGCCTGGTCAACTGGGTGCGATACAAGACCGTCCGCGTCAAAGCGCGCGTCGTCGTGCATCGTGGCGAAGACCCGGCGGCGGTCAAAGCCAGAGTGCTCGACCGACTGCATCAGATGATCAATCCGCTGCCAACGCCCCTGCGCCGCGGCGGATGGAACTTCGGCCAGCCGCTGCGCCAGTTCGACATCTACGACACGGTGCGGCAGGAACCCGGCGTGAGATACGTGGATGATGTCGTCCTGTTGATCGATGAGGCTCCAGAGAAGAACGTCATGGCTCTCGCCGCTGACGCCTTTCAGCCTCGAACCTGGTATGCGGGCTCGGAGTCGAAACTCTTTCGCACGCTCAACGACGGCGATGGCTGGGAATTGAGCGGCAAATTCGATGGCGAAGAGATAGACATCATCCGGGTTCATCCGGGCAAAGCGGGATTGTTGGGGGTTGTGGCTAACCTGACAGGAGAGGTCTTCGGCTCGCGTCTTCACGTTTCGCCGGACTGCGGCGAGACCTGGCGTCAGGTCGCCGAGTTAGAGTTCAGGATCCATGACTTTGCCTGGGCGATGCGTGGGTCCGAGCCGATCCTCTGGTTGGCGACTGATACAGGGCTTTATGAACTCTCTACTCAGCCCGGCGCCAGCCCGGTGCAGGCCCTGGTCGATCCCGCCAATCAAAGCCGGGGCTTTTATGCCGTGGCCGCAACCACGACGCTGCGCGGCGCCAATCTCGTCGCCGTCGCCGCGCAATCCGGTGGTGGAATCTTTGTCTCTGACGATGGAGGTAAATCGGGCACCTTTAACAACCTGGGTTTGAAGGGTGAAGACATTCGGGTGCTCGAAGCGCAGCAGGACGGGGTGCGGACCTTCTTATGGGCTGGAGTGGCAGTGGGCGGAAATGATCCCGAACGTGGATGCTTTCGGATCGAGCCTGAAGGATCGGCGGAGGGCTGGCGCAATTTCATCAAGGGCTGGGCCGGAGGGAGCTGCCGCGCCATCGCTTTTCACGGATCGCTCGTGATCGCCGCGACGCATCATTCCGGCGTGGTCTTGCTCGATTCGAGTAAGGAAGACCCGGCCTGGCAAGCTCCGGGGATTCGTTGCGGCTTGCCTTTTCGAGAGGCCAAGAAGGATCGCATCTTTCATCCGATCGAGGCGCTGGCCGCGCGATTCGACGATTCACAGAAAGGCCGGAAGAATTTGATCCTCGCCGGTGGGATCGATGGCGTCTATCGCAGCGGCGATCACGGCGTCGGTTATGAAGGTTGTTCAAGCAAGGAGTTCAGGAAGAACGTGACGATTCCCGATAGCTGGCTCTTCTGTTCAGGAGAGCATGACATCGAGGTGGTGAGCGAAGATGAAGCGGAGCGAAATTGAACGGCTTTTACCAACTGTTTTACGGCGTACCATCCGCCGGGACAATCCCCTACTGGCCATTCTGGAGGTTATGTCGGCGCTGCACGAACCTTCAGAGACGCTGTTGGAGAGACTCGACGGCATCTTCAATCCATTTCGGACATCGGATGCCATAGTTCCCTTTCTGGCGCGCTGGCTGGATCTCGAGCGGGTCTTCGACGAGGCCTCGGGGGTGACGACCGCAACCTCTCCCAAGATCGGAGAGGCGCGCGCGCCAATCACGACCGGCCTCTCGTGCCTGCGCGCATTGATCGCGACCGCCTCTTATCTCTCGCAATGGCGCGGCACGAAAAAAGGACTCGACCACTTTCTTGAGATTGCCACCGGAACTCAAGGGTTCACGATTGAGGAGCAGGTGATCGGACCTGATGGCGCTCCTCTTCCATTTCACATCAAAGTGATTGCGCCGGATGCGGTGAAACCTCATCAGGCGTTGATCGAACGGATTATTGAATCAGAGAAACCGGCCTATGTTACTTATCAACTCATCTTTGAGCCGGCACAAGGAGCTTAATCATGACTAGAATCTTTGCGATCACCACTGCCAGCGACCGGATCTCTACCGGAGGCGACGGACGCGGCGAAATCACCTTCACGGTTACCAACAGCTCGGCGCGCCCGTTGCGCGGCCAACTGCGCGTGAGGCCGCTCGGTTCGACCAGAGGCGAGTGGCTGAACATCGCCGGAGAGACCGAACGAAACTTCTCGCCCAAGGCGACACAACAGGTCATCGTCAGAATTACTGCGCCACCAGGCACGCCGCCCGGCAGATATCAATTCAGGCTCGATACCGTCTCTCTCGTCAACCCGGATGACGATTTCACCGAAGGCCCAACCGTCGATCTCGAAATCAAAGCGACGGAGGCGCCCAAGAAGGCGTTTCCCTGGTGGATTATCGCGGCCTCCGCGGGAGCGCTGCTCCTGATCGCCGTGTTGACCTGGGTCTTTTGGCCAAAGGGCATTGAAGTCCCGGACACCGTCGGACTCGATGTCGGAGAGGCGACGAAGAAGTTCGAAGCCTTGAAATTCAAGGTCGAGGTCACCCGGCAGCCCAACGCAACGGTCGCAATCAACCGCGTCTTTGCGCAGGAACCGGAAGCAAAATCGAAGGCCAAGGAAGGATCTACCGTCACCTTGTTAGTCTCGGATTCAAAGGCCGCCGATGGGAAGCCGGTCGGACCGCAGATCGTCTTTGAGGACAACTTTGATAGTGGATTGAAATCGGGCTGGTCGCAAACAAACACGGATGTGACGCCGCATGGCAAGAACAGGTTTTTGGGGCAATTCTTTAATGATGCGGTCAACTTGAATGTGAATAATCTCCCCGCTCACAAGACTATTATCGTTCAATTCGACCTCTATATTTTAAAGACCTGGGATGGTGATAACCTGGGTGATGGCCCCGACGGCTGGGGCCTCAAATTGGAATTCAGTCCCGAAGATATTTCGACGACGTTCTCCAATCAAGACGGCGGCCGGCAAAAATTCGCTTGTCGAAACGGCGAGGAAGTGGCTTCGTGCCAATCAACCGGCGCGGGGGCTACCGTCGGCGCGGTGGCAGTCAACTCTCTAGGTTTCAATGCGTACCTGGGATTCAAGAACAGTGATTGCGTGTATAAAATAAAACGTACTTTCACACACAACAGAAACAACATGGTCCTGACCTTCTTTGGTAATTTACAAGAGTCGCTTCCGGCCAATAAAAACGCCGGGAATGAATCCTGGGGAATAGATAACGTGCGGATCGAGGTTCAATAACTCATGAACAAATCGCGAGTCGCCATCATCGTGCTGGTTCTCATCGCCATCCTCTTTGCGATTGGAATAGGTGCGGGATTCAGTCGGAAAGAGGATGAACCGGACGCCGGAAAGATGAACGACGATCAGATCAAGGCCTTCGTCGAAAAGAGCGTCCCGCAGATCTTTAAGAACCTGCAACAATCGTGGGGCTCGCGCGGCGTGAAGTTGAAGGCTCAAGACTTCTCCTATCCGAAGTTCAAAGATTCCGCTGTCCTCATCACCTTTCCTGCTCAAGAGCCGCTCGTCGCCCTCCTCGGCAAATCCGGCGATGAAACCCGCAAGGCGATCTTCAAACTCACCTCAGGCCGCAAAGCCTTGATCGCTTACGAACCAAAATCACTGCCCGCAGATGTAAAAGATTCAAAATCCAATCGGGAATTGCAGGGCCGAAAGCTGGAACTTCTACCGTCCGGCAGCCCGGACAGTGGTTGCGGCAAAGACGATAAATCCTGTGTTGAATTCTCCATCTTCAAGGACGGCGGAAAGCTGACATTCGAATGCGTGGGCGATCAGGTTTGCTGCGTCGAACTCAAGTGAGGTCTCTCCGCCTTTGCTTGAATGGGATCAAACGATCGCTTTGACCATCGAGATGATCGAGCCGACCAGGAAGATGACCGCCCAGATCAAGGCGATGACCGCCACGATGATGGCCGCGACTGCGTCGGTGATGCTTACGAGAAAGCCTGGAACGAAGCCGTGCAGAAAGCCGATGAGAATCGTGGCAATCAGTGAAGTCAGCACCATGAGGACTAGTCCTTTGTTCTGGAGAAAACGTTGATGGGCGAAGACGAGAAATCCGGCGAAGAAGAGCTTTAAGGTCATCAGCAAGCTCAGGCTGGCGGCCGCTTCTCCGCGCGGGAACTGGGCGAAGATAATCAAGTAAGCGATGGTGCCGAAGATCGGCGCGAGCAAAAGACCGAGCATCAGAAACAATTTGCCGATCGCCGTGAAGATTTTGGCAATCCCCATGATGATCACGACCAATGAGACGATGCAGGTCGCGACGCCTTGGATTCTTCCCTGGACGCGCTCCGGGATCAACAGAGAGCAAGCCATCAAGATCATCGTGAAGACCAGCAATCCGTCAAGTAACGCAAGATATGGAATGCCCATACCGTGCGCCCCTGCTCTGAATACCGCGACCAGCGCCGAACCAAGCTCGATCAACAGAACAATGACGATCAACCCGATTGCAATCAGGAAGAGTGGCTTTCTTAGCGTGTCGAACGGATTATTTTTCAATGCCATATTTTCGCTCCTCTCTTCATCTATCGGTAGAGAGGCGGTCGATTGGCTCACGCGCAGGAAAAATATTTTCGGGTCGGACAGCAAAAGAATTGACTCTGAGGGCACGAAGATTTATCAATAGCGGCATCGATTGAGTCATGTGAGTCATTAATTGCCAGATAAGAAACAGTTTTAATTGCCAAATAAGAAATAATTGTTCCACTTCCCCGGATGGGGTAGTGCGCCAGATTGGCCCAGGTCTGGTTACGTCGGAGGGTTCTTATAACAAATCCCCATGGAGCCTGAACGATGGCAAAGGGTGAAAGAGCTGTTTGAGATTGCGTTGCGAAATGAACCGCACGAACGTCGTCAGTTTCTCAAGCGAGTTTGTGGTAGTGACCTTGAACTTTGCGAGGAGGTCGCTTCGCTGCTTGTAGCGCACGAAGAGGCCGGCAGTTTTATCGCCGCTCCCGCAATTGAAGATTTCGCCGAACTCTTGTTTGACGACGATGCCGAACAACATTTCGGACGTCTCATCAGCCATTACCGTCCACGTGCCCTGCTGGGCAAAGGCGGGATGGGTGAGGTCTATCTGGCCACAGACACGCGTCTTGGCCGCGAAGTCGCCCTCAAACTCCTTCCGGCCGAATTCATCGGCGACGCCGACCGCGTCAAGCGATTCGAGCGGGAAGCCAGAATCGCCTCCGCGCTCAACCATCCGAATATCCTGACTATCTATGAAATCGGACGCGACGGAGAGACATTCTTCATTGCGACGGAATTGGTCAAGGGAGAGACGCTGCGCCAGCGCCTCGACGCGGGGGCGCTCGATTTGACCGGAGCGATCAACACGGCCATTCAGGTGGGAGCGGCGCTTGACGCCGCACACGGCGCGGGTATCGTGCACCGCGACATCAAACCCGAGAACATTATGTTGCGGCCCGATGGCTATGTGAAGGTGCTCGATTTCGGGCTGGCCAGGCCGATCGACGCCGCGCTCAGTCCCTGCGATCATTCCTCCAGGCTGACGCGCGATTCCTATGAATCCGTGCAAGGTACGCTGCTTGGAACTTTCCTCTATATGTCGCCCGAGCAGGCGCGCGGGCAAGAGGTGGACCATCGCAGCGACATCTGGAGTTTAGGCGTAGTGCTCTATGAAATGGTGGCCGGGCGCGTGCCATTCGACGGCGATACCCCATCGGACACTATCGCAGCGATTCTGAAACACGAAATGCCGCCGCTCGCGGGATTGTGCCAGCCTGAGCTGCAATCGATCATAGCGCGAGCCCTGGCGAAGGAGCGCACGCAACGTTACCAGTCGGCCAAAGAGCTACTGGACGATCTGGAAGAGCTCAAACGCAAGCTTGAGCGCCGATCCGAGAATGAAACCTCCGCTGGAATTCAAAGGGCGGATGTTATTACATCGATCAGAACGCCGGTGACCACACAGGCTATTGGAGCTAAGCGCCGGCGAAAATGGCCGGCAGCCATCGCCGTTCTGTTATCTATCTTGGCCGTCTCATCTGCCTTCATCGAGTCAAAGCGACAGCCACCCTCCGCGCCGTCCGGACGCGTGATGAGCTATTCGCTCATGGTGCAGAAGATGGAGCATGGCGAACCGGTTGATCAGCCGTTCGAGGCATCGGCCTCGGAGAGTTTCGAGAGCGGTTGGAAGTTCGGGCTCAAGATGGCGAGCCCACAGTCAGGCCATCTCTACTTGCTCAATGAGGGGACGGCGCCAGGCGGCAATTACACAATCCTCTATCCGATCGATTCCGTTCATGAAGGTTTTGCCAGGTTGGCGGCCAATGAACCGGTCTGGACCGGATGGTCTTTCTTCGATGATCGCCCCGGTGTCGAAAAGGTATGGATCGTCTGGACCACTCATGCTGTCGATGTGCTTGAAGCGGTCAGAGACAAGGTCAATCCAATTGATAAAGGAGTCATCAAAAATCCCGCGCAACGCGATTCGATCCGGGCGTGGCTTGCCGAGCAGACTGCCAACCAACCTGCGCCGGAGATGAGCGCCACCGTGCGCGAGACTATCGTCAGAGGTCAGGGCGAGGTGTTGGTTAGTCTCATCAGGCTGAAACATCGCGAGGCAAGAGCTTCTCGTTAGAGCGCGTTTTGAAGATTCTTTGTGAAATCCCGAAAGGGCGCCGGAAATTAGCCTCTGGCTATTTTCTTTCGCACCTTCGGCGCTTAAGAACCGATGCTAATGAGGAATACTTATTAATCTGTAACCTAAGTTCTTTGAATTTTATTGCGCCGAAGTTTGGACATTTGAATCGGATGACTAAATGCTCAAACTCCACGTCGCGGAGCGACGCCTTGAATTTAGGCCGGCTTTTCAAAGCCGGTAACTCGACCAACGCGCCACGAGTCGCGTAGCGACGGTTGACTCATCATCACGAATAGCGCGCATCGGATTCGATCTCAGGTTTATTGTTTTTCAACCGCCGCTACGCGACTCGCCTCTGCTCTTAACAGTTGCAGGCGTTGAAACGCCTGCCTAAATTCAAGGCGTCGCTCCGCGACGACGCGAAACGCTCTATCGCGCGCTCCGCATATTACAGTTCAAATAACTTAAGTTACAGATTGCAACTTATGATGGGAGAAAAAGTATGCATGAAAATGAGAGTACAAAATCAGCATCGCCATTCAATGATTTTCCGGTAGGAGTCTGGTCTATCTCTATCCAAAGAGCTGGAGAACAGCAGGTCTCGATCGGTGATCTCAGTTTCATCAGGTCTTCCGGTACGGCTGAATATTATTTGGGCGTCATGCAATTCGCTGACGATTCTCAGACTCTGGGGAATGTCGCGGGCCTGCCATTCCCGGTAAATATCACCGGCTTTGATGCTACAACTGGAACCGTCTCCTTTCAGATTCTGGGAGCGACCAATATTTTTGATCCGAATGGAAATGATCCGGACCAGTTCGCCTTCGAAGGGAGTTATAACCCGCTGTCACCGCCATTCTTAACCGGGACAGCCTGGGTCCCGCAGTCCTTCGGCTCACAAAATGGAATGCGAATGAAGGTAAGTTTCGAAGATGGCATGCTTGTCACCTGGACGTCCGGAGGTCCGACTTAATCGTATCGATAGTGGAGTTCAGTTGGATAGATCGTGGGAAATCGAAGGCCATAACTATCAGCGGAAGACGCCGTAAATAATTCTTCTAAAGGAGGAAAATCATGCCAGGCGTGAAATTTCCGATAGGTATTTGGTTCCTCTCCATTCAAAGAGAAGAGAACCAATCAATTTCTGTTGGATATCTTAACCTCGTAGAGTATTCAAAATCGAGTAAACGTTATGTTGGCGCAATACGGTTTGGCGGCGACCCTCGAACTTTGGGGAGACTCGCAAACCGGTCATTCCCTGTCACGATCAGCAACTTTGATCCTACGAATGGAGCCATCTCTTTTCAAATTGATGGCGCCGGAGCTGTCTTTGACCAGGATTGCCAGTTCGTCTTTGAAGGGAGATACAATCCGCTGGTCCCGCCTTTTTTAACCGGGACGGCCAAAGTCCCAAAGAGCTTCGGTTCACAATTGGGGGGCAGTGGAGAAGATGTGCTCTGGGCATCTGATGCCATTTACCGGCCCGGCGGGCAACCCTTCAAGATGAGATACTACTCGGTTTAACCAAAGTGACTATACAGGTATGGAAGAGGAGCCTGCGCCTTGCTCCTTGATCCACTCATTCTAACTACGGAGAAAAATTATGCAGACTGCACAAAGTGAAAAATCAGCGCCGTTAGTTGTGGACTTTCCGGAAGGGCTTTGGAACATTTATTGTCAGAGTGATGAAGCGAACGGACCATATTCATGCGGGCATCTCAACCTGGTCCGCAGCATCAATTCGCCTCAACGTTTCGTCGGCGCCATCCTCTTCGATGACGCAGATTTTTTGAATAATATCGCGGGCAAATCTTTTCCGGTAAACATCATGAGCTTCGATAATCAGACCGGAGATATCCAGTTTCAAATCCTCGGAGCCACTACCCTCTATGCTCCAACCACGCCCGTTCCGTTCCAGTTCTTTTTCCAGGGAAAGCTCGAGCTGGATGGAGACAAGCTGGTACTTAAAGGGGAAGGCAAAGTCCCCGGGGGCTTCTATCCGGAAGGGCCAGGGCCGATGGAAGAAGGGATGACCGTCACCTGGACTTCAAAAGGGTCCACCGATCCCGGTCACAAAACGGCAAGATGAGGCATCGTCATGGCCCGATTAGATGAACCCCACCTCTGTCGCGGCTGGGCGTGCCTTGTGATTAGCCTTTGCTCGCTGCTAACCACGTGGCTCTCCGCGGTTGGCAGCGAGCAAGCTGCAACCAGGCAAGATGTTCTTCCGACACTGGAACCCGGCAAGACGATTGACCGTCAATTGTCGGGCGGCGAAGCTCACGCCTTTCAAATCAATCTCATTCCCAATCAACGCCTTCGTGTTGTTGTAGATCAACATGGCATAGATGTCGCAATAAAGATCTCTACCCTCGACGGCCTGCAGATAGTCGAGATGGACAGCCTGAACAATACTCAGGGGCCGGAAATCGCCTCGGTCATTACAGCGCAGGGCGAAGGTTATCGTGTGGAGATTCGTTCGCCGAGCAAAGGCGTGCCGCCAGGACATTATGAATTGAGGGCGGAGATTGCCAGCGTCACTACTGAACAAGATCGCCAATGGATCGCGGCTCAACGGTTTTATAGCGAGGGCCGACGGTTGCGTGCTCAACCGAACGCAGAAGCTCAATCTCAGGCGCTCCGGCAATTCCAGGAGGCGCTCAGCCATTGGCAAGCTGTGGGCGACAAATTGATGGCCACTCATGCTCTCTACTATCTTGCTGATGGCAATCTGCGGCTGGGAAAGCTGCAGGAATCACTCTCATATTATGGGCGAGCCCGGCAACTGGCACTGGAATCTGGGGAGGCCCGTGAAGTAGCGACCTCAGATGCCTTCATCGCCAATCTCCACAGCTTCCTGGGCGAACCGCGAAAATCGCTCGACTATTACGACCGGGCGCTCGTGCAGTGGCGATCGCTCAACGATACCTATAGCGAGACACTAACACTGCTCAATTTGGGCGCAGCTTATGCGATGCTCGGTGAGGCTCGCAGGGCGCTCGCAGTTTACGATCACGCGCTGCAGTACTGGCAGAAGCTGGGGAATCGCCTACGGATCGCGGACGCCCTGCAAAACATCGGAGGAGGGTACGAAATCCTCGGTAAGTGGCAGAACGCATTGGAACACTACGATCGTGCTCTGATGCTCTATCAAGCGATTGGAAATCAGCGAGGCGAGGCAAAATCTCTCAACAGTCTTGGTTTTATCTATGAGCAGTTGGGTGAATCACGGAAGGCGCTGGAATATTATGGACGCTCGCTGTCATGGTGGCGAAAGATAGGAGATCGAAACGAGGAAGCATGGACACTGATGAATTTGGGATACGTATATGCCCGAATAAACGAATCGCAAAAGGCGTTGGAGTACTATCGAGAGTCACTACGACTTCGGCAGGACGGAAAAGATCGATACGGTGAGGGGCACGTGCTACTTGGGATAGGTGATCTGCTTGCGCCGTCTGAGCCGCGACAAGCGCTGGATTACTACGATCGAGCGCTTCCGTTGCTGCGAGCTGCAGAGGACCGTTGGAGAGAAGCTATCGTATTGCGTGGCCTGGGAATGACCTATATTTCGTTGGGTGATCTGCCGCGTGGTGAAAGCTATTTGAATCAGGCGCTGGAGCTTTTTCGCCAGGTTGGTAATCGGAGCGGAGAGGCCCAGACGCTCTATGGTCTCGCCCGGCTTGAGCGCGAACGCGGCGATTTCGCCGCAGCGCTCCGGGGGATCGAGCCGGCCATCGCGGTGGCGGAGAGCGTACGCGCGGATGTTGGCAGCCGGCAACTGCGCACCTCATACTTCGCTTCGGCGCAGAAGTTCTACGAACTGAAGATCGACGTGCTGATGCGAATGCATGAGGCCCATCCGGCGGAAGGCTTCGATGCGCTCGCGGTCCAGACGAGCGAACACGCGCGTGCTCGCAGCCTGCTTGATCTACTTGTCGAATCCCGCGTGGACCTCCGGCAAGGCGTTGATGAGGCGCTCCTCGAACGAGAGCGCGGCTTGACCGAGCAGATCAGTGCCAAGGCGACGCGCCAGTTGCAACTGAATGCGAACTCGCCGCAAATGGCCGCGCTCAAAGAGGAGATCAGCGCGCTCGAAAACGAATTCGAGCAAGTCCAGGCGGCGATTCGCAAGGCCAGTCCGCATTACTCCTCGCTCGTCCAGCCGCCGCCGCAGACGCTGGAAGAGATCCAGCAACAGCTGGACGATGACACGATCCTGCTCGAATACAAGCTCGGCGAGGAACGGAGCTGGCTCTGGGTGATCACCAATCGAATGTTGAAGAGCTACGAATTGCCAAAACGCGAACTGATTGAAACGGTCGCCACGCAGTTCCACCAGCGTTTGACGGCGCGCAGTTTCGCCATCAGCGGCGAGACGCCGTTGCAGCGACGCCGTCGTATTGCTGAGGCCGATGCCGCGTTGCCCCAGGCCGCCAGGCGCTTGAGCGCTCTGCTTCTCGGTCCCGTCGCGCAGCTCGCCAACAAGCGATTGGTCATCGTTCCAGATGGCGCTCTGCACCAGATCCCCTTTGCGGCATTGCCGGAGAGAGTAAAACGCAGAGATGGCGCGCCATCGATGACGCCTTTGATCGTCAATCACGAGATCGTTATTTTGCCTTCGGCTTCGGCCATCGCCACCCATCGACGCGAGTTGGAGGGCCGTCCAATCGCTCCAAAATTGCTGGCCGTCCTCGCCGATCCGGTTTTTGATTTGGAAGACGCGCGAACTAGAAGATCAGAAAGCGACGCCACAATGGAGGCGCAGGAACCGCCATCCACCGGCCAGGCTGCATCTCGCGACATCGAACATTTGCCGGAGGACGCGGCGGGCGACTTCGCGCGCAAACTTCCGCGTCTGCCATTCACACGGCAAGAGGCCGACAGAATTCTGTCACTCGTCCCAGACTCGGCTACTTTCAAGGCAACCGGTTTCAAAGCCAGCCGAGCCACCGCGCTCAATCCTGAACTCGGTCATTATCGTTATCTGCACTTCGCTACGCATGGACTGCTCGATAGCGAACGGCCGGGGCTTTCGGCTCTGGTCCTCTCGCTCGTCGATGAGAGTGGCCTGCCGCAGAATGGATTTTTGCGAGTCAATGACATCTACAATCTCAAACTCCCCGCCGAACTGGTCGTCCTGAGCGCGTGCCGGACCGGCCTCGGCAAAGATGTCAAAGGCGAGGGTCTGATCGGGCTGACGCGAGGATTTATGTATGCGGGGGCGGCCCGCGTGGTGGTCAGTCTGTGGAGCGTCAATGACCAGGCGACTTCAGAATTGATGGTGCGGTTTTATCAAAAGATCTTAAGAGAGAATCAAAGCCCGACCGCCGCCTTACGAGGAGCGCAACTCGAGATGTGGAGGCAAAGACAATGGCGCGCGCCTTATTACTGGGCGACGTTTGTCTTGCAGGGTGAATGGAGATGATCTGAGCAACTTGCAGATAGGGTTCGATTCTCTCATTGGAAAAGCGTTTATGATTGTAGTTCTCAATCTTACCCTTCTTCTTCTCTGCTCCTCGATCTGGGGCCGGCCTCAAGACGTCCAACCTCTTGAGCGAGACCTCATTCCGGAAAGATTCATCAAGGCCCGTCCGGCCAAGCCGAGCGCTCCTCGGTCCCGCCGGATCAGCTATCGCCGTGTGAATTCCTCGTCCTCGGGGAAGGCCGGGCCGAAGTCGGCGACGCAACTCGGCCTGACGATCTGGCGGTTGAGACGCGCGACGGCCGCGGAAGTCGGAGAGCGCATCATCGTTCAGGATAATGGTCAAACTGTCGAGTGGGTTCCGGAGCGTGTCGAAGCCGGAAGACCTTTGCGTATTGGCGAAAAGATCAGAATAAGTTTTGAATCGCAGCAGGCGGGCTACCTCTATGTGATAAATCGCGAGCAATACGCCAGCGGCGCATTGGGTGAACCGCTGTTGATCTTCCCGACTACGCGCACGCGCAATGGCGAGAATCGAGTCGCCGCCGGGCGGTTGATCGAAATCCCCGCGCAGGATGATCGGCCGAACTTTTTCACCATGCGCCAGACCCGGATGGATCAGGTCGGCGAGCAGTTGATCGCGCTCGTCACGCCCCAGCCGCTGACGGACCTCACGATCACCGAAAAACCTTTAAGATTGACGGATGAGGTTGTGAGCAAGTGGGAGCAAGAGTGGGGCGCGAAGACCGAACGCTTTGAAATGGCGACCGGCGGCGGTAAGGCGTGGACCAAGGTTGAACAAGAGGCCGGCGCGAACGCGGCGCATCAACTGACACAGGACGATCCGGGGCCGCAAACCATCTTCCGCATCGCCGCCGGACCGGATCAGCCCCGATTGATCAAGGTCATCTTGCGCTATGTCACGCGGCCACAGTGACCATTGAATTGGAAAATTCTCTGATCCCAGATCCCTGATAGATACAGTATCAGGGATCTGGGGACAGGGATCTGGGATCAGTCTTCGGTTCAATTCTGAGTGGTGGTCATAAATCGAGCTGCATACAAATGCGGTGCGCCATTGGCATGCCTGCTCTTTCTTCAGCCTGCAACATCGCCTTCAATTCCGGATTGAGTGTTGTCACATCGAGAGTGCGAAAACCTAATCGAGCATAATAAGGGCCATTCCATGGGACATTGCTAAAGGTCATCAGAGTCAGTGCCGTTGCGCCTGCAGTCCGTGCCCAGCCCGCAATTGCCTCAATGAGCTGACGCCCTAATCCCTGACGCGCGTACCGTGGATGCACGTCAATTTCATGCAGATGAATTGATTCATCATACAAATGCACGATCGCAAAGCCGACGGGTTGATCTTGTTGATCGGCCACAATCCAGACATGATCCCGGTTGAGATCTAGATATGCGGAGGCAAGATCAGCGTCGGCCATGGCCGGATATGCCGTAGCCTTAAATTGTGCCGCGGCTTCCCGTTCAATAACCGGAAGATGGACGAGGTCACTCGGACGCGCGCTTCGGATGAGATACATAGTTTAATTCTACAATGACAGCCGGAAGTGTTAGTTGTAGTTGAGTAGGAGCTTTGCAACCAGATAGTCTCCTAAGCCTTGCCGCGCTTCTTCGGAACGCACAGAAAACCAGCCATAATCAGTTACTTCATTTTCTTGTAAAGAGACCGATATGAAGCCATCGGTATGAAAGATGTATCGGAAGTCAAAGTGATAATGCTCAGGCTCACCCTTTTTTTGATTCGCAGGAATAATATGAGTGTCAATATCAAAAGGGATGTCGGTCTTGTCTTCGGCAATTAATGATCCATATGGTATTCCCGTCTCCTCATGTACTTCGCGTGCGGCGCTCATTAATAACGATTCGTCGTTTTCATAGTGGCCCCCAGGCTGAAGAAGCCTGCCTAAAAATTTGTGGGCTATCAACAAGATCTTGCATTTATTACTGTCAAACACAATCGCACTGGTCGTAATGTGTCCGATTGTATTCGCTCGGCTCAGAACTGCATCGTGAGCATGAAGGAATTCGATGAAGCTCTTGAGCCGCTCGGTCTCTATTCGATTCCGATCGAGGTAAGTCTGAGTTGCTGTCAATATTCTCTCTTTATCCATAGGTCACTAGACGCTTTTGATGTCAGGATCACAACCGGGAATTTCACCGAGCGCGCGGAAAATCCGGAGCCCTCTCTGGCTCGCAACTTCCACCATTAAGTCTGCTCCCTGAGACTCGCCGCCGATCCTCAACACAGCATCACACTTTGCCAGTAATCGCTCAGCAATCGGATGGAATATTTCGTCGAAGATCGGATCCCCAACCTGTTTTGAACCGGCCAACTCCAGCAGTGGGAAGGCAAACCATTCTCCCAGGACGGGAAGATGCCCTGCACGATAGATCGGTAGCGCATACGCTTCCATGGCTCTGACATTGGCCGACATCTTGGCCGGATCATCCCCGGTGCCGGATCTGTAGGGACCCGCAATCAATATCATCATTGAATCTTCTCGCATCGAATTTCTCCTTGGTGACGGTCAGGCTCTATTATAAGGTGAATGGACTATCAGGGTTGAGAAAATTGGGAGCGGAGAAAAAGAAATTTCACTCTTCAGTCAAGTAAACACTGTGAAATTATGCAACTTGTCGATTCGATCGGCGTTCTACTGGAAGTACCCGATTAAAGTATACTCTCGACCCTTAAGGAGGAGACCATGATTAGCCGTTACCTTATTCCAGCCGTAAGGATTTCATTCCTGGCGTTCGCCCTTTGGAGTATTCAGATTTGGAGCATTGCTCAGCCGGAGCACCGTAATGACTGGCAGAATCTTCCGCAGAAGATCAGGCCAGCCACGCCAGGATCCGGATTTCAAGACAATGGCCAGCCTCTTAACAAATGTGCCAGGCGCGGCCCCGATGCACATCGTGATGCTTTGAGCAAAGTAGATAGTGTCAGGTTCAAAAGTTCCAGACTTAAAGCAACTCTCGTCAATCTCGGATGCCAAATGGATTTCGATGTAGCATTCGATGAATCGGTTGAAAACCGGCCCATCACCGTCGAGATGGAGAAGGTCACGCTCAGGCGGGTCTTTGAGGTGATTCTCAAGATGAACAGTTTGAGTGTGAAGATGAAGGACGAATACACCCTCTTCATCTTTGCCGATACGCCGGAAAACAAGGATAAGTATGCAGAGATGGAGGCATGGTCGGAGGAACCTCCAAGGAAGATCTCTTGAACATGCGCCATTTTTTAATCGACACCGATACCGCCTCTGACGATGCCGTCGCGCTGATCATGGCATTGAACTATAAGGATGTTCAGGTAGAAGCCATTACCACTGTGAGTGGTAATGTTCACGTCGATCAAGCTTCGCAAAATGCCCTTTATACCGTTGAATTGTGTGGTCGAGATGTCCCCGTTTTTCAGGGAGCGGAGCGTCCGTTAGTCCGCCCGTTGAGAACTGCCGAAATCGTTCACGGGAATGACGGCATGGGCGATATTGGTCTTCCTTTGCGTGGGCGATCCGTGGTGCCCGGCCACGCTGTGACGGCGATGCTTGAAATTATCCGGCGGTTTGCCGGGGAGATCACGCTGGTCACGCTGGGACCGCTCACCAACGTCGCTCTGGCGCTCGCCCAGGATCCATCCATCGCGAAGAAGGTCAAAGAGTGCATCGTCATGGGAGGCATTGGCCGCGGCCCCGGCAACATCACGCCCGTCGCGGAGTACAACATTTGGGTTGATCCGGAAGCGGCCAAGATGGTGTTTGAAGCCGGATTCCCGCTGACCATGGTCGGCTGGGACGTCGCACATGCTTATGCGACATTAACTCCGGCCGAGGCGGAATCGATCCACCGCGTCGGAACTACGCTGGCGGCTTTCTGCGTCGATATTCAAAAGACGTTGCATGAATTCTCGGTGACGAAAATGGGGATGGCAGGCTTTGACTTGCCCGACCCGCTGGCGATGGCCGTCGCGCTGGATCAGACAGTCGTCACCAAAAGACAATCTCATTTCGTTGCAGTTGAAACCACCAGCGAGCTTTGTCGCGGTCAGACGGTTGTCGATCACTTCGGCGTGACGGAGCAGCCACCCAATGCCGATGTGGTTTTCGAAGTCTCGCGCCCGCAATTTCTGCAGATGTTATTTGACGCAGTGGCCGGGCGAGACGGCTGATATCGCGGTTGAACCATAACCTCAGTGCCGGCGCATTGTGTCGCCAGGATAATTCGGCCCTATTCTATTCCTATCTTGAATGTCGGACTACCGCTTGGTGGGACTCTTCAAAGGATGAGCGCTCAACCACCGCTTCTGCGCATCTCGGCAAGCTTGACAGTAGAGCACCTCTGCAAATTCAGGGCTCACCAGCTCCTTGGCCCCGCTTTCATAGCCCCGGTATTCGATGACGCATTCGCCGGATACAAAACTCTTCGCGTTCGGGAATGACTCATTTGCCGGTATGGCTTCGGGGCTCAAGAAAGTCAATCCGTAGGTAATATTCACAATGTCCCTTTTCAGATACTCCTGGTGAACTGCGCATCTTTGATCTGTTTCCTGTCCACTGAGAGAGTACTCGGCTCGGCCGGGCCGTTTGGGAAGCCGGTATTTTACAGTCAGGTCGTAGGGGAGCGTGAAGAGCGGAGCTACGGCCTCATCGGACGCATCTGCAGGCAGAATCTTGAAGTCGAACCGGAGGTAAACAACTCTGTCTACCTCTGAGGACGCGGCGAATCGCCAACGGAGGGCTGCTAATTCTGCTTGCTTACGCAGCACCCAGTGTCCTTCGGTACTGCGTGCGGAGATAACCTCTCCTGAAGCGGCAAGCCGTACTTCAACGACTACTCTCCCCTCCGCTCGTGTGAGCACGACAAGTGGGGTGACTTCAGGCGCCGCAGTGGATAAGACCGGAACCTGATTTGGCCGATCGATCCAGTCAGAGTTGAGATTGAAGGGACCGAGAAGCGCGGCAATGATGAAAAGAGTTGAAGTGAAGCTCATTGTCTTTCTCCGGAGTTGGCCTCGACGAGGCGTTTGTTTCAGGTACTCCAATAGCCCGGATCAGCGGGGCGCGCCTGTCGTCTTGATGATGATGAAGCCTTCGTTGGCTCGCCTCTCTGGCGTCAGTATACTACGGCCACACGCCGTTTTTAAGGTCTCAGCGCGTCCCGCCGTAAATAAAGAGCGACCTGCGAAATCAGACAGAATGCATATTTGTCGAATTCTCTTCAAGATAGCTCCATCTCTCTCCTCTTCCTTACCCAATCCGTAACAATCCCAAAAACTGAAAAATAGTTGCGACATGTTTTCGCGTTGCTCGCCAGTAGCGGGTGAAGGAAAAACCGAGCGCCCCCGTTCGGCAATAACGTTTGATAACTTAAAAGGAGCAACGAAATGAGAAGAATTACGTTCGCAGTTGCAACGGCGCTCATCCTGGGCGCGCTGACGCTTGCGCTTCCGAAACTCAGATCCAACGTCCAGGCCGATTCGATCGCCAATCCAATAGCGATCCAATTGGGCAGCGACGCGTGCAAAAACGTGAAGTTCAAATTTACGAACCAGCGTTCTGATAAGGCCACAATCCGCATCGAGCAGGTCAAATATTACGTCGCGTCCAAGGATGCACATCGGACCGAAAACGTTCATACAGTCAATGATTGCAAGTATGGATCAACTTGCGTCACCACCGGTGACAACCTGACCGATTCCCTGGACAGAGATTTGAGCAAGTTCCAAGTGGTCTATCGATTCCTGCCGCCGACCGTGGGAGCCAATTGGTCGGATCCGGTCCAAACTCCCGAATTGTCAGCGGATAATCCTCGATGCAGCAATAACAGGACGTATGGGCCTGGCTCGCAAGGTTGGACAATCCCACCGAAATAGGAGACGCCTCCTCTCAGCAATAACACCTGAAAACTCAATCCCGCCGGCGCGCAAGGTGACAGGACTGTAACTTCCTCAGCACGGGTTCTTTGGTGAACTGCGCCCTGGCTAACTAACAGAATGGAGAAAAATCATGACTCGTAAAAATCTTTTGTTACTTTCGATCATTTCACTCAGTGCGTTAATCACCTGGGTGCTCGCTCCGGCCGGCTCGAAGCCTGCCTGCGCTGCAGGAGCGACGGATCAATGCATACTCCGACACACGGTCAATCGCCCGGTAATTACCGGCAGCGCCGAAAACCCGAAGTCGGTCAGCGTCACCTGGCAGCTCACCAATTTGCCCCCATGCTATGCGGTCACCGGAACCGAGGTCACTTTCACCATTACCCGGAATAACCAGCCTAACATCGTGAAGGTTGTGAACATCGCCGGGAACGCGGCAAAAGCTGTGCAGGACCTGACTTTTCTGGGTAGTAATTTGCCTGTGGGGCAACGTCCCAACGCGATTGTCGCTGAGGTCAGAGTGACGGCCGCAGCGACCGATCCCAGGAAGATTTGGACAGAGAGCAATACCTTGGCGCTCTGATCACTAATCAGCAATCAACTCAGCTGAAAACATCATCCACGAAGCTACTCGAAGGTGACGAATCAACGCATCTTGTTTGCCGCGTTACCTCAGTAGCTTCTTGGATGATATTGCTCACCAAGGCCCACCAGGTCCGGATGCTCATGAATGATAAAACGTTGAACAATTCATTACGACGAAGCCTCGCCTTGATGAGATTCGTTCTGCTCGCGGTGGCGCTGGCAATCGCTGCGCGGGCGGCGGAGCGAAGCTTAAGCGGCTCATCGCGCGCATCTACGCCCCAGGAATTGGCCGTCACGAGTAACTTGACGGATCAAGAGGTCGAACCGTCTTTCGCGCTGACGTTTACTTTGAGTCGCCCGCTGTCGGCGGCAGAGGGGCGATTGGCGGTGCTGATTGGGCAGATGGACATTAGCAACCTGCTGACGCCGATCGATAACAGTTTGACCTATCTGCCCCGGATCCTTCCGCTGCCTGTCGGCGCCTCTGCAGTCAAGGTCTTTCTGGTGACGCCATCCAATGAATGGCGTGAGCTAACACAATTGACGCTGCGGGTAAAAACGACGGCACCCGCCGAGGCGGGGCCGAGGCAACCAGGCGATCAAACGCAGCCCTCCGCAGGGGCTCCCGCGCCAACAGCATCCGCCCGGAAATACCACTTCACGCCCTCGCTGACGCTGGGCATGAAATCGCAGATGACCGAGCGCCACTTCCCGGAATCCAATCGCCCTCAACGTTCGACATTCGCCGACCTGACACTTCAGGCCAGTCTGAAATCGGAGATCACAAACAAATGGTTTGGCAATCAGATGCAATTCGATCTGGCCGGATCGAGTTTCCAGAAAGAAGCTCTGCGCTTCGCCAATCTCGGTGAAAATGCGCCGAAGATCGACCTGTCGAGTTACCTCATGCAATTTCAATTGAAACAAGTGAACGAGGCCAAATTTCAGGTCGGCCATACCACTTTTGGGAACAATCGGCATTTGATCAAAAGTTTCGGCAGCCGCGGCATCACATTTTCGATGCCACTCGGCAAACGCTCCGATCTCTCATTGGCCGCGCTCAACGGGACGAGCATTGTCGGATGGAATAACTTCTTCGGCCTCGATCGACGCAAGCACCAAATCGTTTCCGCGACGCTCGGATTCGAGTTGATCGATAAACGTCCCGGCGGTTTGCGGCTGGAGGCCAGCGCGCTGAGCGGATCGTTGCAGCCGATCGCCGGATTCAACCAGGGCGTAATCAACGATGCTGAACAGAGCAAGGGAGCGAGCCTGCGCGTGCTCGCCACGGACAAGGCGCAACGGTTGAAACTGGATGCCGGGTTTACTCGCAGCTTGTTCAACAATCCGGCCGATTCGCTGCTCAACCGGAACCAGCCGGTCGTTTCGGTGAAGGAGACGACGCGAAACGCATTCTATCTGGACACGAGTTATGCTCTGTTGCAAAACCTGAAATTGAGCGAAAACAAGACCGCCAATCTGAGCCTCAACTATCGTCTCGAACGAGTCGATCCGCTATTCCGTGGCGTGGGAGCCACAACACAGGCCGACCGGTTCCAGAACGAGATCGAAATGACCGGCGCCATCGGCGAAATCACGGCGACGGTTTCGCATCAGCGATTTCACGACAACCTGGGCAACATCCCCTCGCTGCTGGAAACATTGTCGCGGCGGTACGCCGTGGTTGTCAGCGCTCCATTGGCGTCGTTATGGGCGGCTGGGACTAATGGGGCTAATGGGACGGGTGGGGCCAATCAATCCGGCTGGTCAAGGTGGCTGCCGCGTCTGGGCTACAACATGAATCGAATTCATCAATTCGGCCGCGCGTTTCCGCTCAACGCCGGATTCAGCGATCCCAGCCAGGTTCCCGACCAGATCAGCACGAATCACGATTTCAGCTCAGAATGGCAGTTCCCCAAATGGCGTTTGACTTACCGATTCAATAATTCATTTCAGGACAATCGCCAATCGGGGCGAGTTCTCGCCGATTTACTCAATCGGATTCATGGCATCACACTCGGACTTAATCCGCACACGGCCTTTGACCTCAACTTTGATCTGAATGTCGAAAACGCGAAAAATGTTGAGAAGGCGCGAGTGGATCGAACGCTGCGTGCGGGGCTCAACACCAACTGGCGTTTGACGCCGAGAATGATCATCAACGTGACTGCGTCAAACACGCTCGTGGGCGATCTCGCCCGAGTGAGCCGGAGCCGCAGCACCGAGTTCGACCTGCAGTGGTCATATCAATTCACTCGCGGCGAGACGGGCTGGCGAAAGGTCAATGGACAATTCTTCATTCGATATGCCGATCGCTACGCTCGAGCGCGGGATTTCATCTTCGGCTTCGACAACCTGACCCGCTTGAAGACGCTCAACGGCGGGATCAATTTCGTCTTCTTTTAAAGAATAAGCGAGGCGAGGCAGAAAAATGGCGGACAGAAAAACAGGACGTGGCAATGACATAATTGATCAGAAGCAAAGACCGGATGATGGTCTCTACTTATGGAGTTTCTGTCTCATGCTTCTGATGTTGTTCTCGCCCGCAGTGATGGCGCAGACGATCAAGGTCAATCCGACCGGCGTCAATGTCAACGTTGGCGGCGCGACGACGGTATTTTTGACCTTCGGGCGAGTCGGGAATTTCCGCGTGGCCGAAGGCACCTGGTGTGGTGAATTGATTCCGGCGGCGCCGGACAACGGCTTCAGATGCGATCCGGCGACGGTCTTCGGTTCCCTTCCGGGCCGGTTCGATCTGTCGAGATCGAGCGGCAACCTGGGCTTCACCGATATTATGTCTATTCCGCCTTCGGTCACGCGGCGCGCCTATCAGGCGGCGCAGGCGGGGGCCGTTTCGAGCTTTTTCTACGTCCGCCATTTTATCAATCTGGGGGAAGGCCCTGATGAGTATGTTCCCGTGACCTGCCGGTTGTCCGGCGGCGGCGCCAGGTCTCCATTCGCCTTGACCGATGTGAAGGTCTCGTTTGATACCGAAGCGGCCGAGAACGCCATTGTCTTTGTCGCGCCGGGCCGCAAGCCTCCGGCCATTAAGGCCCAGATCATGTACAACGGGACGGGCAGGCTGCGCGGTAGATGGGAAGTCGTGCTTCCCGGTGAACAACCGCCGGAGGACTTCGATCTGCTGACCGAGGCCACGCTCCCCATTGAGCAACGTGCGCAACAACGCCGCTATACTCAGATCGCTCGCTTCAATCTTTTTCTTCCGCCGACCGGGAGATACACGCTCACGGGGCCGGACGTTGCGCGGCTTCCGGCCACACTCGAAGGCCCATACCTCGTGCTGCTGCGCATCGAGGCGACTGACGATAAAGAGGCCGACTCTGACCTTTCAGCTGTCGGAGCCGGCGCGGGCGTGGTTCACAGTGGCGCGGTCGCTGGATTCCCAATCCCCGTGCTGCGCTATTTCGTCGGCAGCGGACAATCCAGTGTCGCCATTCCATTGCGCCCGCTCACTCCCGCAGAGAACGCCGTGGCGGCGGCGGGACGGCCGATCGATTTCAGTTGGACGCCGGCGCCCGGGGCCGCGCTCTATCAGCTCGAGATCTCCGATCAATCGGGACAGGTCGTGCTATCGGCCTTGCTTCAACCTCTGACGCTCAATTACCGCGCGCCTTCCTGGCTGTGCGAAACACCTTTCGGAGCGGGTTTGCAATGGCGTGTCTCGGCGATCGATCAGACCGGAACGAAGACCATGGAGACTCCCTGGCGGCATCTGCAATTGGGCGTCATTCCTCATCAATGAGCGACGTGGGCCGGAGTTCAATCAAGGTAGGTTTGTCATCAAAAGGGCGTCGCCTTGAAGTTCACCGCGCGCGACGACAAGGTTCTTTCTGCCGCGCGACCAGGCGAAGTTGAAAATGCGGTCGGGAAAATCACAGATTTTTCGCGGCTCGCCGTCTCCAACAGGTTGTCTCCACAAGC